>Ga0228698_1001275_pt1 | contig 12832 bp, 9 predicted proteins | sample McNCre117_Aug_MG_FD_178015 | JGI IMG/M metagenome (GOLD analysis project Ga0228698, IMG submission 178015) | Freshwater microbial communities from McNutts Creek, Athens, Georgia, United States - 1-17_Aug_MG | ecosystem: Environmental > Aquatic > Freshwater > Creek | place: USA: Georgia...
AGCGCTGCAGTGGGGCTCAATCAGCGCAGGTTGTAGAAGGCAGCGCGGCCGGGGTAGAAGGCCACATCACCCAGGTCTTCTTCGATGCGCAGCAACTGGTTGTACTTGGCCATGCGGTCGCTGCGGCTGAGCGAGCCGGTCTTGATCTGGCCAGCGTTCAGGCCCACGGCGATGTCGGCGATGGTCGAGTCTTCGGTTTCGCCCGAGCGGTGGCTGATCACGGCGGTGTAGCCGGCGCGCTTGGCCATCTCGATGGCGGCGAAGGTTTCGGTCAGGGTGCCGATCTGGTTGATCTTGATGAGGATCGAGTTGGCGATGCGCTTGTCGATGCCTTCCTTCAGGATCTTGGTGTTGGTGACGAACAGGTCGTCGCCCACCAGCTGAACCTTGCTGCCCAGACGCTCGGTCAGGTGCTTCCAGCCGTCCCAGTCGCCTTCGTGCATGCCGTCTTCGATGCTGATGATGGGGTATTTGTCGACCCAGGTGGCCAGCATGTCGGTCCAGGCGCCAGCGGTCAGCGAGATGCCGCCTTCGCCTTCCAGCACGTACTTGCCGTCCTTGTAGAACTCGCTGGCGGCGCAATCCAGGCCCAGGGCAATCTGCTCACCGGGGGTGTAGCCGGCCTTGTCGATGGCTTCCAGGATCATCTGGATGGCGGCCTCGTGGTTGGCCACGCTGGGGGCAAAGCCGCCTTCGTCGCCCACGGCGGTGCTGATGCCCTTGTCGTGCAGGATCTTCTTGAGCGCGTGGAAGGTTTCAGCACCCCAGCGCAGGGCTTCGCGGTAGCTGGGCGCGCCCACGGGGATGATCATCAGCTCTTGCAGATCGAGGCTGTTGTTGGCGTGCGCGCCACCGTTGACCACGTTCATCATGGGCACGGGCAGGCTCATGCCCGATGCGCCGCCCAGGTAGCGGTACAGCGGCAGGCCGGATTCTTCGGCGGCAGCGCGGGCCACGGCCATGCTGACGGCCAGCATGGCGTTGGCACCCAGACGCGACTTGTTGTCGGTGCCGTCCAGGTCGATCATGGTCTTGTCCAGGAAAGCCTGCTCGCTGGCGTCCAGGCCCAGCACGGCTTCGCTGATTTCGGTGTTGACGTGTTCAACGGCCTTGAGCACGCCCTTGCCCAGGTAGCGGCTCTTGTCGCCGTCGCGCAGTTCGATGGCTTCGCGGCTGCCGGTGGAGGCACCCGACGGCACGGCGGCGCGGCCCATGGTGCCCGATTCCAGCAGCACGTCGCACTCGACGGTGGGGTTGCCGCGGCTGTCCAGGATCTCGCGTCCGACGATGTCAACAATGGCGCTCATGGTGGGTGTTTCTCCGTAGGGTTCAAAAAATCAGACGGCGCGCAGTGTGCCGCAGGATGGGTTACAGCGCCGCATCAATCGGGCACACCATCCACGACGATCATGCGCATCACGCCAGCGCCTTCACGCAGGGTGCGGGCGTGGCTGTAGGTTTCACTTTGGTAAAAAGCCTTGGCGGCGGCGCGATCGGCAAAGGCCAGCACCACCAGGCGGCTGGGTGTCCAGGGGCCTTCCAGCACTTCAAACTCGCCGCCGCGCACCAGGATCCTGGCGCCATGCTCGGCCATGGCCTTGCTGGACCACACCCGGTACTGCGCCATCTTGTCGGCGTCGGTCACCGTGACATCGGCGATCACGTAGGCGGTCATGCGAAGTCGTCTTCCAGCAGGGGTTGGCTCTTGACCACACGGTCGATGGCCACCAGTTGCTCAAGCAGGGCGCGCATGCGGTGCAGCGGCACGGCATTGGGGCCGTCGCACAGGGCCTTGTCGGGGTCGGGGTGGGTTTCCATGAACAGGCCCGACACGCCCACGCCCACGGCTGCGCGCGACAGCACCGGCACGTATTGGCGCTCGCCGCCCGAGCTGGTGCCCAGGCCGCTGGGCAGCTGCACGCTGTGGGTGGCATCAAACACCACCGGGGCACCGGTTTCGCGCATGATGGCCAGGCTGCGCATGTCCGAGACCAGGTTGTTGTAGCCAAAGCTCACGCCGCGCTCGCAGGCCATGAAGCGGTCTTCTGACAGGCCGGCATCACGGGCCGCATCACGGGCCTTGTTGATGACGTTGCGCATGTCGTGCGGGGCCATGAACTGGCCCTTCTTGATGTTCACCGGCTTGCCGCTTTGGGCCACGGCGCGGATGAAATCGGTTTGCCGGCTGAGCAGGGCGGGCGTTTGCAGCACATCGACCACGGCGGCCACGGGGGCCACCTCGTGCTCGTGGTGCACATCGGTGATCACGGGCACGCCGATCTGGCGCTGCACCTGGGCCAGGATCTCCAGGCCCTTGTCCATGCCCAAACCCCGAAACGACGAACCACTGGAGCGGTTGGCCTTGTCGAAGCTGGACTTGAAGATGAAGGGGATGCCCAGCGCGCTGGTGATCTCTTTCAGTTGGCCGGCGGCGTCGATCTGCAGTTGCAGCGATTCGACCACGCAGGGCCCGGCAATCAGGAAGAAGGGCCGGTTCAGGCCCACTTCAAAGCCACACAGTTGCATGGGGTTGTCCTTGTGGGCCGGGCCGCTCAGGCCGCCTGTTGGGCCGTGGCCAGCTTGTGGGCCAGCGCGGCTTCGATGTAGCTGATGAACAGCGGGTGGCCGTCCCAGGGCGTGCTCTTGAACTCGGGGTGAAACTGCACGCCCACAAACCAGGGGTGCTGGCCTTGCGGCAGCTCGACCATTTCGGTGAGCTTTTCGCGCTGGGTGATGGCCGAGATCACCAGGCCGGCCTTTTGCAGCGCATCGAGGTACTTCTCGTTGGCCTCGTAGCGGTGGCGGTGGCGCTCGGTGACCACCGGGCCGTAGATCTTGTGGGCCAGCGTGCCGGGCTTGACGTCCGAGCTTTGTGCGCCCAGGCGCATGGTGCCGCCCATGTCGCTGCTGGCGTCACGCTTTTGAATGCTGCCGTCGCGGTCTTGCCACTCGTCGATCAGGGCGATGACCGGGTGCGGGCCGTCGGGCTCGAATTCGGTGGAGTTGGCACCGGCCAGGCCCGCCACATGGCGTGCAAATTCGATCGTGGCCACCTGCATGCCCAGGCAGATGCCCAGGTAGGGGATGCGGTGCTCGCGGGCGTACTGCACCGCGATGATCTTGCCTTCGATGCCGCGCTTGCCAAAGCCGCCGGGCACCAGGATGGCGTCGTACTGGGCCAGTTGGTCGGCGGTATCGGCCGTGAGGGTTTCAGAATCGACGTACTCGATGCGCACCCGGGCATGCTGGTGGATGCCGGCATGGCGCAGGGCTTCGTTCAGCGACTTGTACGAATCGGACAGGTCGGTGTACTTGCCGCACATCGCGATGGTGACCTCGTGGCGCGGGTTCAGCACCTCGTGCACCAGGTGGTCCCAACGCTTGAGGTTGGCCGGCTTGGTCAGCAACTGCAGCTTCATGCAGATCTGCTCGTCCAGGCCTTGCTCGTGCAGCAGGCGGGGCACCTTGTAGATGGTGTCCACGTCCCACATGCTGATCACGCCATGCTGGACCACGTTGGTGAACAGCGAGATCTTCTCGCGCTCATCGGCGGGCACTTCGCGGTCGGCGCGGCACAGCAGCACATCGGGCTGGATGCCGATTTCGCGCAGCTTTTGCACCGTGTGCTGGGTGGGCTTGGTCTTCAACTCACCAGCGGCGGCAATCCAGGGCACGTAGGTCAGGTGCACAAAGGCCGTGTTGGTGGGCCCGAGCTTCAGGCTCATCTGGCGCACGGCCTCCAGGAAGGGCAGGGATTCGATGTCGCCCACCGTGCCGCCGATTTCAACGATGGCCACGTCGACATCGACAGCGCCACGCTTGACGAATTCTTGAATCTCGTTGGTGACGTGCGGGATAACCTGCACCGTCTTGCCCAGGTAATCGCCCCGGCGCTCTTTCTCGAGCACGCTTTTGTAGATCTGGCCCGAGGTGAAGTTGTTGGTGCGCTTCATGCGCGTGGTGATGAAGCGCTCGTAGTGGCCCAGGTCGAGGTCGGTCTCAGCGCCGTCGTCGGTGACGAACACCTCACCGTGCTGCATCGGGCTCATGGTGCCCGGATCCACATTGAGGTAGGGATCGAGCTTGATGAGGGTGACTTTGAGGCCGCGCGATTCAAGGATCGCTGCCAGCGAGGCCGAAGCGATGCCCTTGCCGAGTGAGGACACCACACCGCCGGTGACGAAGACGTACTTGGTCATGTCTGCCGCACCCGTTGTATCGGCCGCAAGCGCAGCCGCAGGAATGCTCTGGTGGTAAAGCGCGATTATAGGCGGGGCGGCCCGGCTGCCCGCCGCCGCCCGCCATGAAAAAGGGCCGGCATGGCCGGCCCCGTGTGGCAGCAGGGTGCGCCCGATCAGGCCGCCATGCGATCGGTCTTGGCGTCCAGCACGGCTTCGGGGGTTTCGGCATCGGCCAGGGTTTCGTGGCTCAACTGGCGGTTGAGGCGGTCGGTGTCCAGCTCGCCGCACCACTTGGCCACCACCAGCGTGGCCACGCCATTGCCCACCAGGTTGGTCAGGGCGCGGGCTTCGCTCATGAAACGGTCGATGCCCAGGATCAGCGCCAGGCCAGCCACCGGCACATTGCCCACGGCCGACAGCGTGGCCGCCAGCACGATGAAGCCCGAGCCGGTCACGCCGGCAGCGCCCTTGCTGGTCAGCAGCAGCACGGCCAGCAGGGTGAGCTGCTGGGTCAGCGTCATGGGGGTGTCGGTGGCCTGGGCGATGAACATGGCCGCCATGGTCAGGTAGATCGAGGTGCCATCCAGGTTGAACGAGTAGCCGGTGGGCACCACCAGGCCAACCGTCGACTTGCTGGCGCCCAGGTTTTCCAGCTTGGCCATGATGCGCGGCAGCACGCTTTCGCTGCTGCTGGTGCCCAGCACGATCAGCAGTTCTTCGCGGATGTACTTCACAAAGCGCCACACCGAGAAGCCGTGCGCCTTGGCGATCAGGCCCAGCACGCCAAACACGAACACCAGGCAGGTGATGTAGAACGTGGCCATCAGCTGGCCCAGGCTCATCAGCGAAGCCACGCCGTACTTGCCGATGGTGAAGGCCATGGCACCGAAGGCGCCGATGGGGGCCACCTTCATGATGAAGCCCACGATGCGGAACAGCACGTGCGAGGTCTTCTCGATCAGGTCAAACACCAGCGTGCCGCGACCGCCAAAGGTGTGCAGCGCAAAGCCGAACATCACCGAGAACAGCAGCACCTGCAGGATGTCGCCCTTGGCGAAGGCATCGACCACGCTGCTGGGGATCACATTGAGCAGGAAATCAACCGTGCCCACCATCTTGCCCGGGCCGGTGTAGTTGGCGATGGCCTTGGTGTCCAGCAGCTTGGCATCGATGTGCATGCCACCGCCCGGGTTGATGACGTTCACGATGACCAGGCCGATCACCAGCGCCAGCGTGCTGACGATCTCGAAGTACAGCAAGGCCAGGCCGCCGGTCTTGCCCACCTTCTTCATGTCTTCCATGCCGGCGATGCCCACCACCACCGTGCAGAAGATGATCGGGGCGATGATCATCTTGATCAGCTTGATGAAGCCATCGCCCAGGGGCTTCATGGCCTCACCCGTGGACGGGTAGAAATGGCCCAGCAGCACACCGATCACGATGGCCGTGATCACCTGGAAGTACAGCGATTGGTAGATGGGGCGCTTGCCCGTGGTGAGGGCTGCCGTTTGGGACATGAGCGGTCTCCGGATGTTTTTGAGCGTCCGGCATGTTGCGCCTCGCCCCCGGATCCCGCGTCCGTGATTTCCACACGCGGCCCGCAGTGGTGGCCTTTTCAGGCTGTCTGCATGCGCTGGATCAAGCCCAGCACCCGCTGGGCGGTCTCGGCGGGGCGCTCCATCGGGTACAGGTGTGTGCCGGCTATCCACTCGAAGCGGTCTTGCGCCAGCGCGCGCACGGCGTCCAGCCCGCCCTGGCGAATCTCACGCGAGCGCGTGCCCGCCAGAAAGCCGACGGGGCACTGCAGCGGGTGACGCCTGAGCACCGCGCCCAGGTGGTGGGGCAGGGTGTTGTAGATGTGGGTTTCGATCTGGCGGTCAAAGCTCAGCACCACCTGGTCGCCCCGTTTTTCGGTGCCGCAGGCGATGTAGTCGGCCAGCACGCCGGGGGCCCAGCGCGCAAACAGCGACTTGCTGCCGTAGTGCTCGGCCACCTCGCGGCGTGACGGCCACTCCTGGCGGCGGGTTTGCGAGATGCGGCCGGGCGACACCTTGCCGATCAGCCGGGTGGCCTTGAACACCTGCACGCTGTGCGCACGCCAGCCGGTGATCACCGGCGAATCCAGCATCACCAGGCCCTGGGCCAATTCGGGCCGCCTGGCCGCGGCCAGCAGGCTGAGCAGGCCACCCAGCGAGTGACCCACCAGCCAGGCGCCTTCGGGGGCCTCGGCCGCGACGAAATCGACCAGCTGATCACGCAGGCGGGGCCAGTTGCTGGTGACCGGGTAACGTGGGTCGTGACCGAATTTGTCGATGGCCAGCACGCGCCAGCCGGCGTCGCGCCACAGCTTGAACAACTGGGCATAGGTGCCGGCCGGAAAGCCGTTGGCATGCGAGAAGACGATGGTGGGCGTGGACATGGCAAGGCCTGGGGATAACCCTCAAGTGTGCCAGCACAGCCCGGCTGTGGGCCTAGACTGGGCCGTCAAGAATCGCCAGCCGCCGCCCCATGACCAACCCCATCCTGTTTGCCGTGCCGGTGTTCCTGCTGCTGATGGCGCTCGAATTTGCCAACAGCCGGCGCCTGGGGCAGCCGGTGTACCGCACGGCCGACACCGTCACCAGCCTGTCGCTGGGCATCATCAGCCAACTGGTGGGCTTGTTTGCGGTGACCATCACGGTGGGCATTTACACCCAGGTCTACCAGCGCTGGGCCCTGTGGCAACTGCCGGTGTCGCAGCCGCTGGTGTGGCTGGGTGCCTTGCTGGCCTACGATTTTTGCTACTACTGGCTGCACCGCATGGGGCACGAGGTGGGCGTGCTGTGGGCGGCCCATGTGGTGCACCACTCCAGCGAAGACTACAACCTGGGCACGGCGCTGCGGCAAACCGGCACGGGCTTCTTGCTGGGCTGGCTGTTTTACCTGCCCATGGCCCTGGTGGGGGTGCCGCCGTTGGTGTTGGTGGCGGTGGGCCTGATTGATCTGCTCTACCAGTTCTGGGTGCACACGCAGCAGGTGGGGCAGCTGGGCTGGTTTGACCGGGTCTTCGTGTCGCCCAGCAACCACCGGGTGCACCATGGGCAAAACGACTACTGCCTGGACCGCAATTACGGCGGCATCCTGATCCTGTGGGACCGCCTGTTTGGCACCTTTGAGCCCGAGCGCCCGGACGAACCCATCGTCTATGGCATCCGGGGCCAGTTGGGCAGCTTCAGCCCGGTGCGGGCCAACACCCATGTGTACGCCGCGCTGTGGTTTGACAGCCGGCATGCGGCCAGTTGGGCCGACAAGCTGCGCGTGTGGTTCAAGCCGCCCGGCTGGCGGCCGGCCGATGTGGCGGTGCGCTTCCCGAAGCCGGCCTACGACATCAGCCGCTTTCAGCGTCTGGAGGCACCCTTGCCGCCGGCCTTGCAGGCGTATGTGTGGCTGCAGTTTGCCGGTGTGCTGGCCCTGGCCCTGCACGCGCTGGCGGTGGCGCCCACGGCACCCCTGCCGCTGCTGGCTGCCGATGCCCTGGCCATCACGGTGCAACTGTGGGCCATCACGCGCCTGTGCGAACGCGGCTGGGCGGCCCAGGCAGTTGAGCGCGGCCGCCTGCTGATGCTGGGCGTGCTGCTGGCCTTGTCACCGCTTCACAGTATGGGCTGGCTGCTGCTGCCTGCTTTTTGCGCCTTGGCCTGGGGGGTGTTGCAGGCCAAGGCGCATCAGGCGGCCTGACGCTGGCCAGCGCAACTCGCTTGGGGGGGCTGCCGTACCCGGCAGCCGGGTGCTCCAATTCAAACGATACGGTCAGCAGGCGAAGCGATCTTGCGCAGCGGTTCGTAGCGCTCGCTGTCGGCCTTCAGCGGGTGTTCGCAGGCGGCGCCGTCCCACACCGGATCGGTGATGCCTTCAAACACCTCACGCAAGCGCTGGCCCCAGGTGTTGTGGATCATCTTGAAGTAGGGGTTCTGGTCATCGATGCAGACCATCTGGTCGCTCTCGAAGCTGCCTTCACGGTACACCAGCAAGTCCAGCGGCAGGCCCACGCTGAGGTTTGACTTCAGCGTCGAATCCATCGACACCAGCGCGCACTTGGCGGCTTCGTCCAGCGGGGTGTGCGGGGTCAGCACGCGGTCGAGGATGGGCTTGCCGTATTTGCTTTCGCCCACCTGGAAGAAACAGGTCTCGCGCGTGGCTTCGATGAAGTTGCCGGCCGAATACACCAGGAACATGCGCATGGCCTCGCCCTTGATCTGGCCGCCAAAGATCATGCTGGCGTTGAAATCAATGCCGGCGGCCTTCAGCGACGGGCCATCTTGCTGGTAGATGCGGCGCACGGCCGAGCCCAGCACGCGCACCGCGTCAAACATGCTTTCGGCGTTCCAGATCGTCAGCGGCTCCTGATCAGGGCCACGGTCGATCTTTTCCAGTTGCAGGATTTCGCGCACCGACTGGCTGATCGACAGGTTGCCCGCCGACAGCAGCGCCATGAAGCGATCGCCGGGCTTCTCGTAGACGATCATCTTGCGAAAGGTGCTGATCTGGTCGATGCCGGCGTTGGTGCGCGAATCAGACAGGAAGACAAGGCCGGCGTTCAGGCGGATGCCGATGCAGTAGGTCATGGTCAGGTGGGGCGGGAAATCAAGGGTGCGAGCGTATCAGGCCGGGCGTCACCGGGCGGGTTCTGCGCGTGGGCCAGACATGCGCCGATCTGGTGCGACGCTGCAAATGCTGCACCGCAGCAGGTCTTGACCCGCATCAATTCGAGGCGTGGGCACGCCAGCGTGTCCAACGCTGTGCATCTTGAAATTTGCCTGCCGCTTTTTGCGTTTTTGGTGGTGATCATGCGTCGCTAGCCTTGCCTCATCGTCTTCACCCAGCAGGCAGCACCATGGCTCATCCCCACCAGATTGTCGAGTTGTCGCAACGCATTGGCGACATTGCCGAGCAAAAGATCGCCAGCATCAACAAGATCAACCGCGCCACCTCCTACCTGGCGCTCAACGCGCTCATCGAGGCCTCACGCGCCGGCGCCGCCGGCGACGGCTTTGGTGTGGTAGCCCGCGAGGTCAAGCGGGTGTCCAGCCAGATCACCGACTTGTCCACCGAGTTGGCCGATGACCTGGCCGCCGAGGTCAAGCGCCTGCTGGCGCTGGGTGACCAGGTGACCGGCCAGATGGCCGTGGCCCAGGGCCAGCGCCTGGCCGATCTGTCGCTCAACATGATCGACATCATTGATCGCAACCTGTATGAGCGCTCCTGCGACGTACGCTGGTGGGCCACCGATTCGGCCGTGGTGCAGGCGCTGGAGCAAGGTGATGCCGCCACGACGCGCCATGCCAGCGAGCGGCTGGGCGTCATCCTGGACAGCTACACCGTCTACCTGGATTTGTGGGTCATCGACGAGCAGGGCCAGGTGGTGGCCAATGGCCGGCCCCGCCAATACCCGGCGGTGTGCGGCATGAATGTGCGCGGCCAGCCCTGGTACGACCGGGCCATGGCCACCCGCCACGGGCAGGAGTTCGTGTCGGCCGACATCGAACCCCAATGGGCCCTGGACGACGCCCTGGTGGCCACCTACAGCACCGCCATCCGCGCCGGTGGCCACAAGGAAGGCAAGCCGCTCGGTGTGCTGGCCATCTTCTTTGATTGGCAAAGCCAGTCGCGCGCGGTGCTCGACGGCGTGAAGTTCACGCCCGATGAACGCGCACGCGCCCGGGCCATGCTGGTGGATTCGCACCTGCGGGTCATCGCTTCATCCGACGGCGAAGGCGTGCTGCAGGAAACCCTGTCGATCAAGACCCGCAAACCCATGGGCTACATCGTGGGGGCGGATGGTTCGCTCACCGGGTACGCCAAGACACCCGGCTACGAAACCTACCGTGGCATGGGCTGGTACGGCGTGATCACGCTGGCGGCCCCGGCCGCGCAGGCCGCCGCAGCGCCCGAGTCCTATGACGACGATGCCGAAGACCTGGACGAGATCAGCCCGGTGGCAGCAGTGCGCGCAGGCGGTAAAGCGTCTCCAAGGCCTCACGCGGGCTGAGCGCGTCGGGGTCGACGCGGGCCAGGGCCAACTCGACGGCCGATGCCTCGGGCGGCTGCTCGGCCACCGGCGGCGGCGCAAACAGGTCAACCTGCGCCTGACCATCACGGGCCTTGGCTTCCAGGGCCTCCAGTGTGGCGCGCGCCTGGCGGATCAGCGTGGCGGGCATGCCGGCCAGCTTGGCCACCTGCACGCCATAGCTGCGGCTGGCCGGGCCCGGCTCGATCGCATGCAGGAACACGATGTCATGGCCGGCTTCAACGGCTGAGACATGCAGGTTGATGGCCCGCTCGTGGCGCGCCGGAAACTCGGTCAGCTCAAAGTAGTGCGTGGCAAACAGCGTGAAGGCGCGGTTCTTGTCGTGCAACTGGCTGGCAATCGCACCGGCCAGTGCCAGGCCGTCAAAGGTGCTGGTGCCCCGGCCAATCTCGTCCATCAGCACCAGGCTGTGCTCGGTGGCGGCATGCACGATGGCCGCAGCCTCGGTCATCTCCAGCATGAAGGTCGATTGCGCATTGACCAGGTCATCGGCCGCGCCAATGCGGGTGTGGATGGCATCGATGGGGCCCAGTGTGCAGGCGCTGGCCGGCACAAACGAGCCCATCGAGGCCAGCAGCACGATCAGCGCCACCTGCCGCATGAAGGTGCTCTTGCCGCCCATGTTGGGGCCGGTGATCACCAGCATGCGGGTGCGGGCATCCAGCCGGCAATCGTTGGCGATGAAATCAGGCCCGCCGGTTTCGGCCAGGCGTGCCTGCACCACCGGGTGCCGGCCCGCGCTGATGTCAATCGCCGGGTGCGGCACAAACTGCGGCCGGCACCAGCCCAGCGTGGCGGCGCGCTCGGCCAGCGCGGCCAGGGCATCCAGGCCGGCCAATGCACGGGCCAGGGCGCCCAGGGTGGCCAGGTGGGCCTGCAGTTGATCCAGCACCTGCTCAAACAACCATTTTTCGCGGGCCAGCGCGCGGTCTTGCGCCGACAGGGCCTTGTCTTCAAAGGCCTTGAGCTCGGGCGTGATGAAACGCTCGGCGTTCTTCAGGGTTTGGCGGCGCTGGTAATCACCGGGCACCTTGCCGGCCTGGCCGGCGCTGACCTCGATGTAAAAACCATGCACCCGGTTGAACTGCACCCGCAGGTTGCTGATGCCGCTGCGGGCCCGCTCACGCACTTCCAGATCGATCAGAAAGGCATCGCAGTTCTGGCTGATGCCGCGCAACTCGTCCAGCTCGGCATCAAAGCCTGGCGCGATGACGCCACCATCGCGCAGCAGCACAGCGGGCTCGTCGGCAATGGCCGCCTGCAGCAGGGCCAGCAAATCGGGCGGTGGGTTCAGGGCCTGCACATGGCTGGCCAGCAAGGCCGCCTGCGGGGCCGAGCCAAGCAGGGCGGCCTGCAACGGCGGCAGCACCTGCAGCGTGGCCCGCAGGCCCGACAGCTCACGCGGGCGCACCTGGCGCAGGGCCAGGCGGGCGGTGATGCGCTCAACATCACTGACATGGCGCAGCGCCTGCCGCAAAGGCTCAAAGCCCTGGGCCATCAAGGCAGCGATGGCCTCGTGGCGCTGCGTGGCGGCCGTGCGTTCACGCGGGGGGTGGGTGAGCCAGTGGCGCAGCAGGCGGCTGCCCATGCCGGTGCGGGCGCTGTCGATCAATGACAGCAGCGTGGGGCTGGTTTCGCCACGCAGCGTGGTGGTCAGCTCCAGGTTGCGGTGCGTGGCCGGCGGCAGGTCGATCAGCGCGCTGGCACGGGGCACGTCCAGCGTGGCCACGTGCGCCAGCGCCTGGCCTTGGGTGTGCTCGGCAAAGCTCAGCAAGGCCGCCGCAGCAGCCTGGGCCACCGGCAGGTCTTGGGCATTGAAGCCCTGCAGCGAAGCCACCTTCAGCAACTCACACAGCTTGCGCTGGCCCAGGGCGGCATCAAACTGCCACTCGGGGCGCTGGGTGCGGGCGGCGCGGTGCTGGCTGATGGCCGCAGGCAGCGCGCTGATCAGATCACCCTGGGGCAGCAGCAATTCGGCTGGATCGAGCCGGGCCAACCAGCCGGGCAGGTCTTTCTCGGCGCATTCGGTCAGGCCCAGTTGCCCGCTGGACAAACCCAGCCAGGCCAGGCCCCACTGGCCGCGCTGCCTGAAGGCGGCGCACAGCAGGGCATCCACGCGGTCGTCCAGCAGTTCGCTGTCGGTGATGGTGCCGGGGGTGACCACCCGCACCACCTTGCGCTCAACCGGGCCCTTGGCCGTGGCCACATCACCCACCTGCTCGGCAATGGCCACCGCCTCACCCAGCTTGATCAGCCGGGCCAGGTAGTTTTCAACCGAATGCACCGGCACACCGGCCATCACCACCGGCTCGCCGGCGCTTTGGCCGCGGGTGGTCAGGGTGATGTCCAGCAGGCGATGCGCCTTGCGGGCGTCGTCAAAGAACAGCTCGTAAAAATCGCCCATCCGGTAGAACAGCAGGGTGTCCGGAAACCCCGCCTTCAGCCGGAAGTACTGGGCCATCATCGGCGTGTGGGCCGACAAGGCTTTGTCCACCGGCAAGGTGTCAGGCGTGGGCGAAGGCGAGGCGAGTTCAGGCATGGCGAGCGGGTAGGACAGCGCAAGGCCCGGGGCCTTGAAGGGCTC
>Ga0228698_1001276_pt1 | contig 12826 bp, 10 predicted proteins | sample McNCre117_Aug_MG_FD_178015 | JGI IMG/M metagenome (GOLD analysis project Ga0228698, IMG submission 178015) | Freshwater microbial communities from McNutts Creek, Athens, Georgia, United States - 1-17_Aug_MG | ecosystem: Environmental > Aquatic > Freshwater > Creek | place: USA: Georgia...
CACCGCATTGAGCGCTGGCACGGCGTAATGGGCCTCAACCATCTCAGGGGTGTTGGGCAGCATCACGCTGACGGTGCTGCCGCGCACCACGCCCAGCGCGCGCAGGGCGGCGGCCAGGCGTGCCGAGCGCTCGCGCGTTTGCGCCCAGGTGTAGCGGCGGGCGCCATGCACCACCGATGGCAGGTCGCCAAAGACTTCGGCGCTGCGCTCAACAAAGCTGACGGGTGACAAGGCCACGAAATTGGCCGGGTTGCGATCCAGATCCTGCTCGTAGATGTTTGGCATGGTTCCCTCGGTTGGCTGGGGCGCGCCGCCCGATGGGGGTCGCCCGTGATCAGATGGCCGTGATCGTCGCACACGAAGGCGGGGTTTCATGACATGAAACTGTCGCCGCTGTGTCAGGGCAAGCACTCGTTGCCGCTGCCCAAGGCGGCCCCTATAAACCGGGACGGCTGGGCGGCAGACGCTGCCCGGCTCCATCTCAGCCCAGGAGCAGGACGACACACGATGGGAGACAACTCCTCAGGCCCACTGCTCAGCGTTCGCGGTGTCACGGTGCGCTTTGGCGGCATCGTGGCCCTGGACGGCGTGAGCTTTGACGTGGCGCGTGGCCAGGTTTGCGGCCTCATCGGCCCCAATGGCGCCGGCAAGACCACCTTGTTCAATTGCCTGTCGCGGCTGTATGCCTACCAGGCCGGCGACATCCTTTTTGAGGGTGAATCCATCACGGGCATGCCCACCCACCAGATTGCCAAGCTGGGCATGGGCCGCACCTTCCAGAACCTGGCCATGTTCCAGCGGCTGCCGGTGCGCGACAACATCATGATCGGCGCGCATTCACGCTCGTCTGCCGGCTTTGTGGCCAGCGCCCTGCGCCTGCCCAAGGTCAAGGCCGAAGAAGCCCGGCTGCGCCAGCGCGCCGACGAGATCATGGAATACCTCGATCTCACCGCGGTGGCCGACCGCCCTGCCGGCCAACTGCCCTTCGGCACGCAAAAGCGGGTGGAGATGGGCCGCGCCCTGGCCGCCGATCCCAAGCTGCTGCTGCTCGATGAGCCCGCTGCGGGCCTGAACCACGAAGAACTGGCCGACCTGGGCCGGTTGATCACCGATGTGCGGGATCGGCTGGGCCTGACGGTGCTGCTGGTCGAACACCACATGAGCCTGGTGATGAGCGTCTCTGACCACATCGTGGCCCTGAACTTTGGCAAGAAGATCGCCGAAGGCAACCCGGCGGCCATCCAGGCCCACCCCGACGTGATCGCCGCCTACCTGGGCGCACCGGCCACGGCCGACAAACCGGCGGAGGCCGCCCATGGCTAAGCTGCTGCAAGCCACCGGCCTGTGCGCCTACTACGGCCCCACCCAGGTGCTGTTCAACGTCGATTTCGCCATCGAAGCCGGCCAGATCACCACCATCCTGGGTGCCAACGGCGCCGGCAAGACCACCACGCTGCGGGCCATCTGCCAGATGGTGCGCACCACCGGCAGCATCCAGATCGAAGGCCAGGAGCTGAGCGGCAAGGCCACCGAAAGCGTGGTGCGCCTGGGCGTGGCCCATGTGCCCGACGGCCGGGGCACCTTCACCGCCCTGTCGGTCGAAGAAAACCTGAAGCTGGGCGGCTATGTGCGCCGCGACCGTGCCGAAGTGGCCCGCGACATCGAGAAAGCCTACGAGCGCTTCCCGCGCCTGGCCGAGCGGCGCCACCAGCAGGCGGGCACGCTGTCTGGCGGCGAGCAGCAGATGCTGGCCATCAGCCGCGCCCTGATGCTGCGGCCCAAGTTGCTGCTGCTGGATGAGCCGTCCTTCGGCCTGGCACCGCTGGTGGTGGCCGAGATCTTCCGCATCATGCGCCGCATCAACGAAGAAGACGGTGTGAGCATGCTGGTGGTGGAGCAAAACGCCAGCCTGGCGCTGGGCCTGGCCCACCACGCCTACCTGCTGGAGACCGGCAGCGTGGCGCTGTCGGGCCCGTCCGATGTCATCCAGCGCGACGAATCCGTTCGGCGCGCGTACCTGGGCCACTGAGCCCGGCTGTTCAGCAAAGCACCCCACCCATGGACGCCTTCCTGCATCAGATCTTCTCGGGCCTGGCCAACGGCTGCATCTACGGCAGCGTGGCCCTGGCCCTGGTGATGATCTACCAGTCCACCCACCACATCAACTTTGCCCAGGGCGAGTTGGCCACGTTCTCCACCTTCATTGCCTGGGCGCTGATCGAGCGCGGCTGGCCGTACTGGGGCGCGTTCTTCGCCACGGTGGGCATCAGCTTTGCCATGGGCGTGCTGGTGCAGCGGCTGATCCTGCGGCCCGTTGAAAAAGCCCCCATCCTCACCAACGTGATCGTGTTCATCGGGCTACTGGTGATCTTCAATTCGGTGGCGGGCTGGATCTTCGACTACACCATCAAGTCCTTCCCCAGCCCGTTTGCGCAAAAGGGCCCCTTGGCCACGGCGTGGTTCTCGGCGCATGAGGTGGGCTCGGCCCTGGTGATGTTGTGTGTGCTGGGGGCGCTGTACGCGTTCTTCCGCTTCACGCCCATTGGCCTGGCCATGCGGGCGGCGGCGCAAAACCCTGATTCAGCCCGGCTGGTGGGCATCCGCGTGAGCTGGATGCTGGCCATGGGCTGGGGCCTGGCCTCGGCCATCGGTGCGGTGGCCGGCATGATGGTGGCGCCGGTGGTCTACCTGGATCCCAACATGATGGGCGGCATCTTGCTGTACGGCTTTGCCGCGGCCCTGCTGGGTGGCGTGGACAACCCCGGTGGCGCCGTGCTGGGCGGGTTCATCGTGGGCGTGCTGGAAAACCTGCTGGGGGCCTACGTCATCGGCACCGAGCTGAAACTGAGCGTGGCGCTGGTGCTGATCGTGGGCACGCTCACGCTCAAGCCCAACGGCCTGTTCGGCAAGCATGTGGTCACCCGCGTATGAGCAACCCCACCATGAACAAACCTCTCAAGTGGCTGGGCCTGGCCCTGCTGGTGGCTGGCCTGCTGGTGCTGCCCTTCCTGTTCAAGAATTACCGGGTGTTCCAGTTCAACCTGGTGCTGGTGTACGCGGTGGCAGTGCTGGGCCTGAACATCCTCACCGGCTTCAACGGGCAGATCTCATTGGGACACGGTGCCTTCTACGCGGTGGGGGCCTATGTGGCCGCCATCCTGATGGACAAGGTGGGCATGCCTTACTGGGCCACCCTGCCCTTTGCGGCCGTGGTGTGCTTTGTGCTGGGCTGGTTGATGGGCTTTCCGGCGCTGCGCCTGGGTGGGCATTACCTGGCGCTGGCCACCTATGCGTTTGCGCTGGCCATCCCGCAGTTGCTCAAGTACAAGAAGATCGAAGAGCTGACCGGTGGTGTGCAGGGCATCGTGCTGGTCAAGCCTGATCCGCCGTTCACCTTCCGCTTTCTGGATCAGCCCTTCAATGCTGACCGCTGGCTGTATGTGTTCACGCTGGCGGTGGCGGCGCTGATGTTTCTCTTGGCCTACAACCTGCTCAGCGGGCGCATCGGCCGCGCACTGATCGCCATCCGCGACCATCCCATCGCGGCCACGGCCATGGGCATCAACCTGCCGTTCTACAAATCCATGGCCTTTGGCGTGTCGGCGGCCTTCACCGGCCTGGCCGGTGCACTGGGTGCCATCTGCGTGGCCTTTGTGTCACCCGACAGCTTCACGGTGTTCCTGTCGATCACCTTCCTGGTGGGCGTGGTGGTGGGCGGGCTGGCATCGATCCCCGGGGCCATTTTTGGCGCCATCTTCATCCAGTTTGTGCCCAACATCGCCGACGAGATTTCCAAGTCGGCGCCCTGGGCCATCTACGGCGCCGTGCTGATCGGCGTGATGTACCTGATCCCAACCGGTGTCATGGGCATGCTCAAGACACTGTGGATGCGCCTGCGGCCCGCACCGGCCGCTGCCCCGAAGGCCTGAAAAGGCTGGTCTGACAAGCTCTTGAAGGAGACCCTGACATGACACTCAATCGACGGATGCTGACAGCCAGCCTGGCGGCTGCGGCCGTGGCCACGTTGGCCTTGCCTGCGGCGGCCCAGAAAAAGTACGACAACGGGGCATCAGACAAGGAGATCAAGGTGGGCCACATCGGCCCGTACTCGGGCCCGGCGTCGGCCTACGGGGCCATTGGCAAGACCATCTCGGCCTATGTCGAGAAGGTCAACGCCGAAGGCGGCATCAATGGCCGCAAGATCAAGCTGATCACCCTGGACGACGCCTACAACCCGGCCAAGACGGTGGAGGTGGCGCGCAAGCTGGTTGAAGAAGAAGAAGTGCTGCTGATCTTCAACTCGCTGGGCACGGCCAGCAATTCGGCCATCCAGAAGTACATGAACGCCAAGAAGGTGCCGCAGCTGTTTGTGGCCACCGGTGCCACCAAGTGGGGTGACCCCAAGAACTTCCCGTGGACGATGGGCTGGCAGCCCACCTACTACGCCGAAGGCAAGATCTACGCCGCCCACCTGCTGGAGACCAAGCCCAATGCCAAGGTGGGTGTGCTCTTCCAGAACGACGACTACGGCAAGGACTACCTCAAGGGCTTTGAAGACGGCATCGGCGACAAGCTCAAGATCACCAAGGTGTCCTATGAGGTGACCGACCCCACCGTGGACAGCCAGTTGCTCACGCTCAAGGCTGCCGGCGTGGATGCCTTCTTCAACATCACCACGCCCAAGTTTGCGGCCATGGTGATCAAGAAGTCGGCCGAGATGGGCTGGAAACCGCTGCACTACCTGAACAACGTGTCGGCCTCGGTCAGCTCGGTGATGACGCCTGCGGGCCTGGAAAACGGCATTGGTGTGATCACCTCCAGCTACATCAAGGATCCGACCGACCCGCAATGGCTCACCGACCAGGGCTACAAGGACTGGCTGGAGTTCATGAAGAAGTACTTCCCGGCGGGCAACCTGGCTGACAACAACAGCGTGTACGGCTACACCGTGGCCCAGACGCTGGTGCAGGTGCTCAAGCAGTGCGGGGACAACCTCACGCATGACAACGTGATGAAACAGGCCGCCAGCCTGGACATCACCCTGCCCATGCTGCTGCCGGGCGTCAACATCAAGACCGGCCCCGACGACTACTACCCCATCGAGCGTGAGCAGCTGGCGCGCTTTGATGGCAAGACCTGGGTGCGTTTTGGCAAGGTGTACGGGCGCTGATCCGGTCGCCTGACCCGCTCACCACGCAGGCCGCCTTCGGGCGGCTTTTTTGCGGCCGATCAGCGGGCGGCGGCAGCCAGCGCCTGGTCGATGTCCCAGAGGATGTCGTCGATGTGCTCCAGCCCCACCGACAGCCGCACCAGATCGGGCGTGGCGCCTGCTGCGCGCTGCTGGGCTTCGTCCAGCTGGCGGTGCGTGGTGGACGCCGGATGGATCACCAGCGTGCGGGTGTCGCCGATGTTGGCCAGGTGGCTCATGAACTGGGCGGCCTCGATGAAGCGCACGCCGGCGGCGGCGTCGCCTTTCACGCCAAAGGCCAGCAGGCCCGACGCGCCGGGCACGCCATCGGCCTGGCGCATCTGCTTTTGCACCAGGGCATGCTGCGGGTGATCGGGCAGGCCGGGGTAGTTGACCCAGCTGACCAAGGGGTGCGATTGCAGATGGCGCGCCACCTGCAGGGCATTGCGGCAGTGGCGCTCCATGCGCAGCGGCAGGGTCTCAACACCTTGCAGGATTTGCCAGGCGCTTTGCGGGCTGAGCGCCGCGCCGTAAATGCGCAGGGTTTCCATGCGGGCGCGCATGGCGAAGGCGAAGTCGCCAAACGTCTCGAAGAACTTGACACCGTGGTAGCCGGCCGAGGGCTCGGTCATGCCCGGGAACTTGCCATTGCCCCAGTCAAAGCGGCCGCCTTCGACGATGACGCCGCCCAGCGTGGTGCCGTGCCCGCCCAGGTACTTGGTGGCCGAATGCACCACGATGTCGGCACCCAGTGCCAGCGGGTTGCACAGGTAGGGGCTGGGCACGGTGTTGTCGATGACCAGGGGCAGGCCGTGGGCATGGGCCACATCGGCCACCGCAGCGATGTCGAGCACGGTGAGGCTGGGGTTGCCCAGGCTTTCGGCAAACACGGCGCGGGTTTCGGGCCGGATGGCCGCAGCAAAGGCATCGGGCCGCGTGGCATCAACAAAGGTGGTGGTGATGCCGAACTTGGCCAGGCTGACCGCCAGCAGGCTGACCGAGCCGCCGTACAGCGCGCCGGCGGCCACCACATGGTCACCGGCCTGCAGCAAGGTCATCAAGGCCATGGCTTCGGCCGCCATGCCGCTGGCCGATGCCACGGCCGCCCGGCCACCCTCCAGGGCGGCCACACGCTCCTCGAGCGCGGCCACCGTGGGGTTGGACAGGCGCGAGTACACGTTGCCGAAGGTTTGCAGGTTGAACAGCGCCGCCGCGTGCTCGGCCGAATCGAACACAAAGCTGGTGGTCTGGTAGATGGGCAAGGCCCGCGCGCCGGTTTCGCGGTCGGGCACCTGGCCGGCATGGATGGCCAGGGTTTCAGGGCGGAAGATGTGGTCGCTCATGGGGTGCGTTAGCAGTCAGGCTTCACGGCGCTTGGCCGAGATGACGCCGGTGTTCACGCCCGCCCAGTGCAGGCCGCCAAACAGGCGCGCATGCTCGATCTTGACGCAGCGGTTCATCACGCTGTGCAGGCCCGCCTGGCGCACCTTGGCGTCGGCCTGCAGGTTCATCACGCCCAGTTGCTGCCACAGGCACTTGGCACCCAGGCTGATGGCGGCATCGGCCAGCGGGCCCACGTCGTCGGCCTTGCGAAAACAATCAACCATGTCGATGGGCTCAGCCAGGTCTTCCAGCCGGGCCACGCAGGGCATGTCCAGCACCTGTTGGCCGGCGTAGCGGGGGTTCACAGGCAAGATGCGGTAACCCTTGCCCTGCATGTACTTGGCCGCAAAGTAGCTGGGGCGGTGCCATTCGGCCGACAGGCCCACCACGGCGATGGTGCGGCACTCGCGCAGGATGCGGCGCAGCAAAGCGGGGTCGTCGCCCGGGTGCGGGGCTGGCGTGGTGGATGAAGGAGAAGGCATGGGGTGCCACTGTAGACCCGGCCACGCCCGGCCGGCCACAGCATCCACCCCAATGCCAGCCTGGGCACGCAGGCCGGGTGTGCACGGCGCCAAGCTTGGCATACACTGGCAGCCTGCTCAGGAGAGAGCTTCACATGAAGCCGCCGAAGGCGCAGAGGCGCAAGCCTCGAACGCTCAGGCAAAAGGACTGGCAGGCGCGGGCCGAAAGGCCGGCGTTCCTCACTGGAGAGAGAGAAGTGATGCAAGGGGTGATCGCCGCCTGCATGGGCTTCTCCACCGAAGGGGCAAGCTGTTGCGTCATCCACGCGGCGGCCAATCTCTCAGGTAAAGCGGACAGCGAGGGCATCACCCCCCATTCAACCGGGGTTTGGCCATGCCCTCGAAAGCCCACCATGTCTGCTGACACCGCTGCCCTGCACCACACCCCGCTGCACGCCCTGCACCTTGAACTGGGTGCCAAGATGGTGCCCTTTGCCGGCTACGCCATGCCGGTGCAGTACCCGTCGGGCATCCTGGCCGAGCACCGGCAATGCCGCTATGACGCCGCGCTGTTTGATGTCTCGCACATGGGGCAACTCAAGCTGGTGGGCGACGACGCCGCGGCAGCGCTTGAAACCCTGGTGCCGCAAGACATCATCGACCTGCCGTTGGGCAAGCAGCGTTACGCCTTTTTCACCAACGCCACCGGCGGCCTGCTCGATGACCTGATGGTGACGCGCCGGGCTGATCACCTGTTTCTGGTGGTCAACGCAGGGTGCAAAGAGGCCGATGTCCGGCACCTGATCACCGAGATCGGCCACCGCTGCACCGTGGTGCCGCTGCCCGATCGGGCACTGCTGGCGCTGCAGGGCTCCAAGGCGGTGCTGGCGCTTGGCCGCCTGAACCCCGGTGTGGCCACGCTCAGCTTCATGAGCGGTGGTGATTTCACGCTGGCCGGTGCCGATTGTTTTGTCACCCGCTCGGGCTACACCGGCGAAGACGGTTTTGAAATCTCGGTGCCTGCCGAACACGCCGAGGCACTGGCCCGCGCCCTGCTGGCCCAGCCCGAAGTCAAGCCTGCCGGCCTGGGCGCGCGCGACACCCTGCGCCTGGAGGCCGGCCTGTGCCTGTACGGCCACGACATCGACACCCAAACCACGCCCATCGAAGCCGGCCTGAGCTGGGCCATCCAGAAGGTGCGGCGCGCCGGCGGTGCCCGCGCTGGCGGCTACCCGGGTGCCGCCACCCTGGACAGCCAACTGGCCAGCGGCCCGGCCGTCAAGCGCGTGGGCCTGGTGGGCCTGGAGCGTGTGCCGGTGCGTGAAGGCACGCCCATCACCGACGCGCAGGGCCACCCGCTGGGCCGTGTGACCAGCGGCACCCTGGGCCCCACGGTGCACGAGCCCGTGGCCATGGCTTATCTGGCGGCCAACCATGCCAGCCTGCACCACGAGGTTTACGCCCAGGTGCGGGGCAAGCAGTTGCCCATGCGGGTGTCGGCCATGCCGTTCACGCCACACCGGTACCACCGCTGAAACCCGGGCGGGCCAATCGCCCGTAACCTTGCGGGCTGTGGTGCCCCGGTTCACCCTGCCGCAGCACCCTGTCACCGATCAACCTTTTTCTGACCGATTTCCTGAAAGGCCCCTTATGAGCACGCACTTCACCCCCGAACACGAGTGGATCAACGTTGAACAGCACGAGGCCGCCATCGTCGGCATCACCCTGCATGCGCAAGACGCGCTGGGCGATGTGGTGTACGTGGACCTGCCGGAAGTGGGCCGCACCTACCAGCAAGGCGACGTGGCTGGCGTGGTCGAGTCGGTCAAGGCCGCTGCCGACATCTTCATGCCGGTGACCGGTGAGGTGGTGGAGGTGAACGAGGCCCTGCGCGCCGACCCGGCCCTGGCCAACACCGACCCGATGGGCAGCGGCTGGTTCTTCAAGGTCAAGCTGGCCGATGCCTCGCAGCTGGGTGCCCTGCTCAGCAGCACCGCCTACGACGACCTGCTCAAGACGCTCTGACCCCTTGTTGCCCGCCCACGCCATGCCCACGCCCACCCCCACCTCCTTGACCGCCCTGGAAACCGACGGTGAGTTCATCGCCCGTCACCTGGGCCCGGATGAGGCCGACCAGGCCCACATGCTCAGCGTGGTGGGTGCGGCGTCGCGCCAGGCGCTGATTGCAGCCATCGTGCCGGCCGACATCGCCCGCAGTGCGCCCATGCAGTTGCCGGCTGCGGCGGGCGAAGCCCAGGCATTGGCCGAACTGCGCCAGATCGCCGGCAAGAACAAGCTGCTCAAGAGCTTCATCGGCCAGGGCTACTACGGCACGCACACGCCGGGTGTCATCCTGCGCAACATCCTCGAGAACCCCGCCTGGTACACCGCCTACACGCCCTACCAAGCCGAGATCTCGCAAGGCCGCATGGAAGCCCTGGTGAACTTCCAGACCATGGTGTGCGATCTCACGGGCATGGCGATGGCCAATGCATCGATGCTGGACGAGGCCACTGCGGCGGCCGAAGCCATGACGCTGGCGCGCCGCAGCGTGCGCGCCAAGGGCCCAGTGATGGTGGTGTCGGGCGACACCCACCCGCAAACGCTGGACGTGCTGCGCACCCGCGCGGCGCCGCTGGGCCTGGAACTGGTGCTGGCCAATTCGCCCGATGAGTGGCGCGCCGCGCTGGCCCGTGATGACTACTTTGCGGTGCTGGTGCAGTACCCGGCATCCAGCGGCTGGGTGGTGGATTGGAGCGCCGACACTGCTACCGTTCACAGCAAGCAGGCTGCGTTCATCGTGGCATCCGATCTGCTGGCGCTCACGCTGCTGAAAACCCCGGGCGAGATGGGTGCTGACATCGTCATCGGATCGACCCAGCGGTTTGGCATGCCCATGGGCTGCGGCGGCCCGCATGCGGCCTTCATGGCCTGCCGCGATGAGCACAAGCGCTCGATGCCGGGCCGCCTGGTGGGCGTGAGCGTGGACAGCCATGGCGCGCCGGCTTACCGCCTGGCGCTGCAAACGCGCGAGCAGCACATCCGCCGCGAAAAGGCCACCAGCAACATTTGCACTGCCCAGGTGCTGCCTGCGGTGGTGGCCAGCATGTACGCGGTGTACCACGGCCCCCAGGGCCTGCGGCGCATCGCGCAGCGGGTGGCCCGCTACACCGCCATCCTGTCGGCCGGCCTCAAGCAACTGGGTTACACCGCCAACCACCACGACACGGCCTTTGACACCCTGTGCGTCAAGACCGGGCGGTCCACCCCCGCGCTGGCGCAGCGCGCCCGCGAGCTGGGCGCCAACCTGCGCGTGGCCTGGGACGAGTACCTGTGCCTGTCGCTGGACGAAACCACCACCCGCGCCGACGTGGTGCTGGTGTGGCGCATCCTGGCACCGGTGGGCCAGCCCCTACCCGACTTTGACGCACTGGCGGGCACCGCACCCGATCTGATCCCCGAAGGCCTGCGCCGGCAAAGCGATTTTCTGACGCACCCGGTGTTCAACAGCCACCACAGCGAAACCGAGATGCTGCGCTACATCCGCAGCCTGTCTGACAAAGACCTGGCGCTGGATCGCAGCATGATCCCGCTGGGCTCGTGCACGATGAAGCTCAATGCCACCAGCGAGATGATCCCCATCACCTGGCCCGAGTTTGCCAACGTGCACCCGTTTGCGCCAGCCGATCAACTGGCCGGTTATGCCGAACTGAACGAGCAGCTGTGCAACTGGCTCAGCCAGGCCACGGGTTATGCCGGCATCAGCCTGCAACCCAATGCGGGCTCACAGGGCGAATACGCCGGTCTGCTGGCCATCCGGGGCTGGCATGCCTCACGCGGGCAGGCACACCGCACCGTGTGCCTGATCCCCGAATCGGCCCACGGCACCAACCCGGCATCGGCCCAGATGGCCGGCATGCAGGTGGTGGTGGTCAAGTGTGATGCCCACGGCAATGTCGACCTGACCGACCTGCTGGCCAAGTGCGAGCAGCACTCGGCCAAGCTGGCCGCCATCATGATCACCTACCCCAGCACCTACGGGGTGTTTGACACCCAGGTGAAGGCGCTGTGCGCCATGGTGCACCAGCATGGTGGGCGGGTGTATGTGGACGGCGCCAACATGAACGCACTGGTGGGTGTGGCCGCACCTGGTGAATTTGGCGGCGACGTGAGCCACCTGAACCTGCACAAGACTTTCTGCATCCCGCACGGTGGCGGCGGCCCCGGCGTGGGCCCGGTGTGTGTGGTGGCCGATCTGGTGCCCTTTCTGCCGGGCCAACCCGGGCAGGTGGGCAGCAGCCCGGTGGGCGCTGTCAGCGCGGCCCCGCTGGGCAACGCGGCGGTGTTGCCCATCAGCTGGATGTACGTGCGCATGATGGGCGCAGAAGGGCTGCAAGCCGCCACCGAAGTGGCGATCCTGTCGGCCAATTACGTGGCGGCGCGGCTGGCACCGCACTACGACATCCACTTCAGCGGTGGCATCGCCGGCATCCAGGGTGGTGGCGTGGCCCACGAGTGCATCCTGGATTTGCGGCCGCTGAAAGACAGCTCGGGCATCAGCGCCGAAGACGTGGCCAAGCGCCTGATCGATTACGGCTTCCACGCGCCCACGCTGAGCTTTCCAGTGGCCGGCACCCTGATGGTCGAGCCCACCGAGAGTGAACCCCTGGCCGAGCTGGACCGCTTTTGCGACGCCATGATCGCCATCCGCGAAGAAATCCGCCGCGTCGAGGCCGGCCATTGGCCGCGCGAGGACAACCCGCTCAAGCACGCCCCGCACACCGCAGCGGCGGTCAGCGCCGACGACTGGCCACATGCCTATCGCCGATCCGACGCGGCCTACCCGGTGGCCAGCCTGCGCCTGGGCAAGTACTGGGCGCCGGTGGGCCGGGTGGACAACGTTTACGGCGACCGCAACCTGTTCTGCAGCTGCGTGCCCCTGAGCGCCTTCACCGACGCCGCCACCGCTGCCTGAGCCCGCCATGGCCGTCTCGGTTTTTGACCTGTTCAAAGTCGGGATCGGCCCCAGCAGTTCGCACACCGTGGGGCCGATGCGGGCCGCGCGCTTGTTTGTGCACCGCCTGAACCAGGGCCCGCACGCGGCCGGCGTGAACCGCCTGCGCTGTGATCTGTATGGCTCATTGGGGGCCACGGGCAAGGGCCACGGCAGCGACACGGCCGTGCTGCTGGGCCTGCTGGGTGAAGAGCCCGACACCGTGGAGGTGGCCCGCATACCCGGCCTGCTTGCCGGCGTGCGCGACAGCGGCCTGCTGCCCTGGGGGCCCGGCCGCTGGCTGGCCTTCAACGAGCTGACCGATCTGGTTTTTCATCGCCGCGAGAGCCTGCCCTTCCATGCCAATGGCATGCGGTTCTCGGCCTTTGATGCCGCGGGCCAGGTGCTGACTGAGCGCTGCTATTACTCGGTGGGCGGCGGCTTTGTGGTGAGCGACGAGGTGGCGGCCGACGGCAGCCGCCACAAGGTGATCGCCCCCGACGCCACCGCCCTGCCCCTGCCCTTTCACAGCGCGGCCGAGTTGCTGGCGCTGTGCCAGCAGCGTGGCCTGAGCATGGCCCAGGTGATGCGCACCAACGAGCGGCACTGGCGCAGCGACGATGAAATCAACCAGGGCCTGCTGCGCATCTGGCAGGTGATGCAAGCCTGCGTGCAACGCGGCTGCCAGACGCACGGCACGCTGCCGGGCGGCTTCAAGGTGCGTCGCCGCGCCGCTGCGCTGTACCAGGCCCTGGCCGGCCGCTCTGCCGACAACATGGCGACGGCCGGCTGGGCCCCCGA
>Ga0228698_1001277_pt1 | contig 12824 bp, 15 predicted proteins | sample McNCre117_Aug_MG_FD_178015 | JGI IMG/M metagenome (GOLD analysis project Ga0228698, IMG submission 178015) | Freshwater microbial communities from McNutts Creek, Athens, Georgia, United States - 1-17_Aug_MG | ecosystem: Environmental > Aquatic > Freshwater > Creek | place: USA: Georgia...
AACTCCCTGTGTCTGTCGACCGAGTGTTGGTACATCCTTCAAGGCAAGTTTAATCACCTGACCCTTCTTACTCATGATCACGAGTTCGCCTTCGGTGCGTTCTTCGCCACCAATGACGTTTGCACCAACAATCGTTCCGGTCTTGTCGGTTACTTTGGCGGTTTTGATACCTGATCCGCCTCGTTTTTGGACTTTATATTCTTTGATTGGAGTCGTTTTACCGTACCCGTGTTCCGTCACGACGAGGATTTCCATATCCTTCGCACCCTTCTTGATGACGTCGGCAGACACAATCACATCGCCCTTTCCGAGCTTCATCGCGGTTACACCACTTGCAGTTCGCCCCATTTCGCGGACATCACTTTCTTTGAAGCGAATTGCTTGACCCTTTTCGGTCACGAGAGACGCCTCGTCACCCTTACCAATGAACATAGCAGCAATAAGGGAGTCATCTTCCTTGAGGGTGATAGCAATGAGTCCGCTGCGACGCACATCTTTGAATGCAGCCGCATCTGATTTTTTGGCCACACCTTGTTTTGTCACCATCATGAGACTCCATTCACCCGCCCATTCCTCTTTACGCACAGCAAGTACCGAAGTAACCCGCTCTTCAGCACTCATCGAAAGGAAGTTCATGATTGATTTACCTTTAGTCGCACGACGACCTTCAGGAATTTCGAACATCTTGCTCTGGTAGACCTTACCCTTGTCGGTAAAGAAGAGGAGGTCACTATGGGCACTCGTCGTTATCAAACTCGTTACAACGTCTTCTTCTTTCGTGTTCAAGTCCACCACCCCAACTCCGCCTCGTTTCTGTGTACGGTATTCATCAGGATTCGTACGCTTCACGTAGCCGCCGGCTGTGAGCACGAGCACACTTTCATCATCAGGAATGAGATCTTCCTGACTCATCATCTTTACTCCACCTTTTACGATTTTCGTACGACGATCATCTCCGTACTTGGCCGCAATTTCAAGCAGTTCTGATTTTACAAGACCGAGCATCTTGGCCTTACTCTTCAAAATCGCTTCGAGTGATTTAATTAATTTCTGTACTTCCGCGAGTTCCTCTTCGACTTTCTTGCGTTCGAGGCCAGCGAGTTTCTGCAAACGCATATCGAGAATCGCCTGCGCCTGGATTGGCGAGAACTTGAACTCTTTCATCAAGCCAGCGTGTGCGGTTGGCACGTCTTTACTGGCGCGAATCAATTTAATGATGGCATCAATATGGTCGAGTGCCTTCTTCAAACCGAGCAAGATATGTTCACGATCTTGCGCCTTCGTTAAATCATACTGAGTACGACGACGAACCACCTCGGCTCGGTGTTTGACGTACTCTTCCAAAATTACCTTCAGTGACACCGTCTGTGGGACACCGTCAACCAAGGCCACCATGTTGTAGTGGAAGGTATCTTCGAGCTGTGTGTGTTTGTACAGTTTATTTAAAATTGTCTGTGGCTGCGCACCTGATTTCAGGTCAATCACGACACGAATATCATTCGTTGATTCATCACGCATTTCACGAATACCTTCGATTTTCTTATCACGAACAAGATCGGCAATTTTCTCTTGCAAATCTGCTTTGTTCACGCGGAACGGAATCGAGGTAATGATAATTGAAAACGCCCCTTTCTTGTCTTCAACAATTTCTGCTTCACCACGTACCACCACACCACCACGACCATGCGTATAGGCGTGTGAAATATCTTTTTGATTAAACGCCACTGCCCCCAAAGGAAAATCAGGGCCCTTCACAAATTTGAGCAAGTCATCAGTGGTTGCACCCGGGTTATCAATCAAGTGTTCAACGGCGAGTGCGATTTCACGGAGGTTATGCGGCGGAATGTTCGTCGCCATACCAACGGCGATACCAAGTGTTCCCATGAGAAGCAGGTTCGGGACAGCCGCCGGGAGCACAATTGGCTCTTGTTTTGTACCATCATAGTTTGGTCGCCAATCAACGGTATCTTTTTCGAGATCACGGAGCATTTCTTCAGCCAGGCGCGTCATTTTTGCCTCGGTATAACGCATTGCCGCCGCCGAGTCACCGTCGATCGAACCAAAGTTTCCTTGCCCAAGCACGAGTGGGTAGCGCGTTGCAAATGGTTGTGCGAGCTTTACCATCGATTCATACACCGCAGCGTCCCCGTGCGGGTGGAAGTTACCGAGCACCTCTCCTACTACTGACGCAGATTTGCGGAACTTCGCACTCGCGGTTAGTCCCGTGAGACGCATACCGTAGAGGATACGACGATGCACAGGCTTCAACCCATCCCGAATATCAGGCAAGGCACGCGAGGTGATCACCGACATCGCATAGTCGAGATAACACGACTCCATTTCAGAGGTGATACTTTGACCAACGATACCTCGCTCTGGCGAGGGAACAGCTTCGGGGACAACAGTCTTCTTTGGCATAGCAGAAAAGGTGAGCTACTTATAAATAACGGTCCGATTATACCATATACTCGCTTCAATCGACAGAATTATCCTATCGACCAACAGGGTCAGAGGTGGTTGCAATAATAATCATCGGATGAACAGGCGCTCCGGTATCGAGGTGATACGTTCTGGAATCACCCGAGGAAGAAGCTTGGAGTGCAGTTTTGTTTTCTTCATTAATCTGCATATGGAGAGCGTTTTCAGTTTCAATCTGTGTTGACGAAGAAACACCACCCGGCATCTGTGCTGATGTAGTAGTGGCTTGTGGTATTGCTTGCATAGCATCCTTTGCACCTGCAAATTGCTGCTTTAGCTGGTCAACCAAACCCGAAAACGGTGTCGTCGACACTGTTTCAGGTGCACTCCCCACTGCTGCCATACCTCCAAGATTCGCAAATCGCGCCGGCAATGATAACGACCACACTCCCGCAATCAGGAGTGTGCAACCAACAGCAAATCCAAAGGCGTATTGATTACGTGCTTGTTTTGGCTTTTGCCGCAGTGTATCAAGATATTGAAATAACATGGCGTACACACCCCTCCGACACCTACATTATACCGACAAAACCACCACCTCACTCTCCATCTCGTTTACATCTTTTTTCTTCAACGTTAATTTTTCAACCGGCGACACATCAGTCCCCATTTCTTTGAGGAAGGCTCCGAGTGATGTTTTGTCGTAATGCATTGGGATAATGAGGCGGGCTTCGAGTTTGAGTGCCAACTTCGCAGCGGCGGGCACATCGAGCACATCTCCCCCACCAACCGGCACAAACAAAATGTCAATATCACCAAATTCACTCAAAATCTTTGGGTCAATGTCTGGCGAACCGAGAGCACCGAGAAAAACCATGTTCATGTCTTCAAGCTTCACCTGGTAAATGGTGTTATAGCGTTCAGTCCCCTCGTACATTTCTTTAACTCCATACCCACGCGCCACTACATCACCAATCTCGTATTCGCCGGGACCGGCAACGACAAATGGTTGCTTACTACTATGTGTCGCTTCTTCTGCCCCATTAAAATCTGGGTGATTCATCGAAATAAACGCGACATCCGAACCAAATTTGGTCGACGCTAATTTTGAAGCCTTGCTAACTGGATCAAAGGCCAGAGTCGTATTTCCAAACGAAACTTTAAAACTCTGCCCACCGTGGTGTGTAATAATCATAATGACAGTAGTATACATGGAATAAAGAATAGAGAAAATAGAAAAGTGAAAATAGAAAAGGAAATAGTTTAATGGTTGCACAGTTACATAGTTGCACGGTTACCAAATGGGATTGTTTCGTCTTTGCAAGCGAGAAAGTCGGGGAGACTTTCGCAAGACTCGTCCAGCTCGTTTATGAAGCGGTAGCGGAATAAAACAGTAAATGAGTGGACAGTCTCTGTAAGAAGTTGAAGCAATCCAAAGAGACTGTACCTGTACATCACTGTTTTTCTAATCAGTAACATCGTCACCGTCAAAAGAAGCTTCATCGCATCCCAACCACTACTCCTATCATTACCGTTACGGGAATGCACTACGCTTTGTTTAATGACTCTCTATCGGTAGACTGGCACTTTTTTGTAACTGTGGTAGTTATAGAAGAAAGGAAAGAGGAGAACGCACATGAGGAATCCCTGGAATCATGCCGTCGCACTCGTTAGCGTCGGACTGATTGTGGACGCACAGGCCACCATGGCGATTGTTGCAACAATCATCTTTGGCCTTCTGACCTTCATGCCCTTGATTGCGGAAGGTTACAATTTCGAATGAACCCAATCGGCCCGCCACCTTGCGCGGGCCGATATCTATTGTCTCACTAGACTTTTACACGAAAATGTACTATTATTCCTCCACTTCGCAAGAAGATTATTAGTTTCCTAGCGACACACGTTAACCCTGGGCTCAAGCACATGGCTATGAGATACGGATTGCCCAGACGCGTGTCGTCGGAAAAGTTAAGTTACATATATTAGTATGTCTGAAGAAACTGTTGTAGGTTCTGGCGTAATGGCCAACCTTGCCGCAACAATCGGTGAAGCACCAAAGGAAGGATCATTAGTCGAAGGAACCGTGTCAGCGATTGGTCGCGCACGTGTCTACGTTGAACTCGCACCATTTGGTACCGGGCTCATTTACGGTCGTGAATACATGAACGCTCGTGACATTCTCCGCAAGGTAAGTGTCGGCGACATGATTGCTGCGAAAGTAGTCGATGTTACAAACGAAGACGGTTACATCGAACTGTCTCTCAAGGAAGCTCGTCAGGCCCTCATCTGGGCTGACGCTGATGAAGCAGTCAAGAAAGGTACTGTTATGTCACTCGAAGTTAAGGAAGCCAACAAAGGCGGACTCATTATCGAATGGCAAGGTATCCAGGGATTCCTCCCCGCTTCACAGCTCGGTGCAGACAATTACCCACGCGTTGATAATGGTGACAAGGACAAGATTCTTTCTGCCCTCAACTCACTCATTGGTAAGCACCTTTCAGTGGTGATGATCACCGCTGATCAGAAGGAACATAAACTCATCTTCTCTGAGAAGGGACCACAGGAAAAAGAAGAGAAGGAAGAGAAAGTTGGCAAGTACGAAGTTGGTGAGGTACTCAATGGTGAAGTTACTGGCGCCGTTGATTTCGGTATCTTCGTCAAAATTGAACAAGGTCTCGAAGGTCTCGTGCACATTTCTGAACTCGACTGGGGTCTCGTTGAAGACACTCGCGCTCTCTACAAGGTTGGCGACAAAGTAAAGGTCAAGGTAATCGAAGTCAAAGATGACAAGATTTCATTGTCTATCAAACAACTCCGTGAAAACCCATGGACCGAAGCTGCCGGCAAGTTCAAGAAAGATCAGGTCGTACCAGGTGTTGTCATCAAGTACAACAAGCACGGTGCGCTCGCATCAATCCAAGAAGGTGTCGCCGGACTCGTTCATATTTCAGAGTTTGAGACCGAAGAAAAAATGAAGGCTACCCTCTCACTCGGAAACGTCTACCAGTTCAAGATCTCCCTCTTCGAACCAACCGAACAGCGTATGACATTATCGTACAAGGAAGCAAATCCAGCGAAGTAAAATGAGTCAACGAGCGTAGCGACTATGACGAATTTTGTTCCCGATTCGTCCCTCCTCGGGCAAATCGCTGGAACCAAAACTCCCAATTATCACAAAACTCTCCCCGCTCATCGTTTAATAAACACCATCGCGTCCCTAGGGACGCGATGGTGTTTTATAAGGATATTTTTGTATTCTATTGACTTTTTGCTATAAACATGCTATTATATTAACAAGTGGCAGGGCTATCCTTCCACAAAAAACCCTGGAGAACGAAATGACCCAAACGAACGACAATACCCCGCTGACCGCCAACGAAAAGACCTTCATGGGTCGCTTCGAGAACATGTTCGACGACAACGGACCGCATGAGCTGACCGACCCCGCTGACCTGGAAGTCATGCGGAAGGTCAACGGCGAATGGGCCCACTTGATCGACCCCATCGTCAAGGAGGTCGCCGATTCGCTCGACGCGATCGACCGCCTCAACGCCGAAGAAGCTGCCGAGCAGAAATAAGACTGCTCGTCGGACCGGAGCGCAAGCTCCAAAACTCAATGACCTTCCCCCGGGACGGTCATTTCTTTTAATTATACAAATTCATCGCTGCGACATGCCCCTTACTCACAATCGTCGCCACCACTTCTAAAATCTGTACCGATGCTTTATCAATCACATCAAGTTCCTTTTTTGTAAAATTACCGAGGACGTAGCGTTCAAGGGCACCACCACCAGACGGACGCTTTGTCACTCCCTTCTCCCAGGGCCAAAATCCGGTTTTGCCGATACCAATGCGCACACGTACAAAATCTTTGGTACCGATTTTTTCTATAATTGAAGTGAGACCATTATGTCCGCCACTTCCCCGCCCAAATGACACCCGCACTTCACCGAGCGGTAAATCAATATCGTCGTAGAGTACAACTAGATGCTTTACTGCATCGTGAGGTACGAGTTTCCGCACCGCGACCCCCGAATTATTCATAAAGGTATCGGGATAGAGCACTGTTACCGACTCCCCCGCAATCCGCCCCTCGGTCACCCGCCCTGAATACGCCTTCTGTTCAATCACCTTTGGCATCCCAATCAGTTTACACACATGATCAAGCATCACCCACCCCACATTATGCCGAGTGTTCGCATATTTTTCTCCTGGGTTACCTAAGCCTACAACATAATGCATGAATATAGAATATCATAACAACCATCTAACTATCCGAAAAATTTCAATTGAAACGTGTATTGCAAAGATACAAAAAATAATCTACTCTAACACTTAGATGTTCAACCCAAACACACGGAGTACATGTAATGGGAACTGCAGTTTTGTTTCTAATCTTTATGAGTGCAGGGTATTGGTACCTTGACACGAAAATCCTGAAACTTCCCAGAGTAAGTAAGTGGCATTTACTGATCGGACTTCTGGCGCTCGCCATTTGGTTCAGCGGAATTTGGTTTGTGCTCATACCCATCAGCAAAAGCTTCCCCTATCATGAGGCACACCGGGAGTTTGCGCTTGCGCCAGCTATGACAAGCGCGGGTAAGAAGTATTACTTGATTGCCGAGACACCAGCTGGGGACAGTTGTATCAACAGTATCGTTGCCTTCCACGACAACGATACCATTCGCACTTTGGACACTTGTGTCACGGTCACCAATATCCCAGACATCACCCCGACACTACACGAAACAACTGACGTACTTGATGATGGGTGGCCATTCTACTTGGGTCTACGGTTTATCAACGACCGCTACACCGTCGAATTACCAGCGGAAAGCATCGTCGTGAGCACTCTTGCACTTCGTGCATACTAAGAAACTCCTTTGTCCCGCCCAACTCTGGGCGGGACATTTAATTTCTCTTTTCCATCACCCAACGATACAGACTTTTTTTATTTTGCAGACACCAGCAGCCACTGCTCACTACTATTTTTGTGCCTCCGCAGCGAAGATATCATGAGCGAGGACTGCACTAAAATAGTATTGAGCAGTGGCGAACCTGCTCGCAAATCAAAAAGTTTGCGTCGTACTTTTTTCTCGCGTATAATGTCCTCACTTCTTGTATGTCACTGTTCTCTTCTCGTAAAACTACTCCTCAGCATTCGGAAATTATTCCGGAACACTCGCACACACACGAGCCACACGTGCACGAAGAAGAGAAATCAGAAAATCCACTCACTGAAATTCTCCGCTTCTCCCTCATTGCACTCATCATTGTGATTCCGATTCGCATGTTTGTCGCACAACCTTTTATAGTGTCTGGTGCATCAATGCAGGAAACTTTCCATAGTGGCGAGTACCTCATCGTTGATCAACTCAGTTACGATTTTCATAAACCAAATCGCGGCGACGTGATTGTGTTCCGTTACCCACGGGACCCGTCGAAATTCTTTATCAAACGTGTGATTGGTCTCCCTGGTGACACCATTAATATTGAAGGCAGCACAGTTCGTATCACCAACAAAGAATTCCCCAATGGAAAAATCTTGAACGAACCATATATTAAAAGCATGGCAGCCGGCCCAACTGTGAACGAAGTGCTCGGCGATCGTGAATATTTCGTAATGGGAGACAACCGTGACCAGAGTTCAGATTCACGTGTCTGGGGCGTCCTCCAAGAAGAACGAATTATCGGCCGTGCCTATCTGCGCCTCTTCCCACCGGCTGTATTCAATTATCTCCCTGGCGCGATTTCACCTGACGTGATTACTAATTCACCATAACCACCACTATGCGTACCGAATGTAGTCCAACTGAGTTTCTGCGAATTGCCGCTCACACGGCTGAGTACTTTGGTTTTAAAACAGCCGAAGCACTGCGAAAAGAACCCGAATGCAAAAATTGCACCACGTCGCTACCGCACACAATTGCTGACATCGACAGCAATACCGACACCACCCAGAGTCTCCTCACTCGTGGTATCGCACAATACTGTGACGAACGACTCCACGCACTTGGTGGACCGGTGTTGTTGTACTCAATTGAAACGGCAGCAGACACCGGCGAAACCGCTGTCTCGTTCCATATTTTTAATGTCCAGAAAAGCATTGCTGAAGCCATCCTTATTCAAACCAGTCGGGCACTTGCCACCGAACTTGGCTACGATGAACACACTGTCCGCATCAACTCACTTGGCGACACCGATTCTATGACACGCTACAGTCGTGAACTCACGAACTTCCTCCGTAAGCGTCTCGAACAGATGCCTGAATCGTCACGCGAGATGATGAAAACGCATGCTATGGTCGCACTCCAGGACCTCGTCACCCTCGAACACGACCTCGCCTACAAGAGTCCGAACCCGCTCGAATATTTGAGTGACCAAAGTCGCAAACATTTCCGCGATATCATCGAGTATCTCGACATGAGCGAGACACCGTACGAGATCGATCCAAAAATGCTTGGTCACCACGAATACTATTCGGATGCTCTGTTTGCGATTGACCTCCCGAAATTTGAAGACGGTTCGGAAAACCCACTCCAAATCCGTGGCGGACGATTCGATTCATTTGTTGAGCGTAAAACCAAAAAGAAGACTGCTGCTGTTGGTGCCGTGGCTGTCCTCCGTGAACGTCCAGCGCCCGCTCGTACCCCGCGCTTCAAACTCGAAACCCCGTCGGTCTACATTATCCAGCTCGGCTTTGGACCAAAGGTGCGTAGTTTGATGATTATCAATGAACTCCGTCAGGCCGGCATTCCGGTCTACCAAGATCTCGCAAATGACTCGCTCTCGGCCCAACTGCGTGACGCGGAACGACGTGGTGTGAAATACGTGATTATCATCGGTCAAAAAGAATTCGTCGACGGCACCGTCATCCTCCGCGACATGGACGCCCGTAAACAAGAACCGATTCCAAATGATCAACTGGTCCGAAAGTTAAAAAAGAATTCTCCGGTAGCGGCGTAGCACATAGATATAAAAGAAGAGGCCGGCGCATATTCGTGCACCGGCCTCTGCGTTGTAACTCTACAGATTGCAGTTGATCCACTTTTCAATTGAAGCCCATTCATGAGCTGCAACGACACATTCAGCCCCGTCACCCCGGCCGTAGAAAATCGAGACCTGCATTCCGCCAGTATCAGCGAGTGGCACTATCGCACCAACATCACCCGTCACTGACGAAAACGTTCGAATACGATAACCAGATTCGCACTTCTCGAGCAATCCGGATGAAGCACAAACGAGATCGGTACTTAATTGTGCAAACATACCATTCTGCTCAAACAGACACAGAACCGTTTGAGGTGCCACCGCAACCAAAACAGCCATGATGTTTTCCTTACAGGTACCCTCATCACGCACCGGCGAATCATAGGTAATAACGACCTTCCGTTCGCAGGAACTCAGTCGTACACCACGAGCAGTCAAAACGAGACCGAGCGTGTAGAGGGAGTATCTCTCGCCTGAAAAGACCTTGAAGCGAAACCCATTCTTCCAAGCTGCAGCTAATTCTTGAAACAATTCCATGTCCATCTGGTCGCCTCTCCTACTAAAGGAACATCTTATCGCAAATAAACCATAAAAATCATTTATCTGCAATAAATCGTAGGGGTCCGACCCCTTAGCTTTACATAAGATATAACACTCATTGTCTCGACCAACTCAAATTTCGGCTGAAAATGCTCCGGCTACTAGGCGACAGGTTTTTTGAACTGAGGCCGTATAACTTATGCAGTAGGGTGATATTTCAGGTGCTTAGACTGTATGTTCCAGCAATTCGCCCTAGGAAGGGGCGAATTGGGAACTAAGTTCGCACTAATCGCTCCGCTCATTTGCTTACTTATCTTGCATAATAAAGCTAATAATGTTATTGTTCTGCCCACATATGGCAATAAATGTTGAGGTAGAAAAGAATAACAACGAAAGTAGTGCGAACGTCATCCGACGTTTCCAAAAGCGTGTTCAAGGAGCAGGCATTATCCGTAAAGTTCGTGATGGTCGTTACCGCACTCGCGAAAAGAGTGACAACGTCAAGCGCTTCGCCAAGTTGAAGAAGCTGGTGAAGAAAGAAGTGTACGAAAAGGCACTGAAGCTCGGTAAGGTACAAGAAAAGACTGCCGGACGCCGATAATCACAACAGCAACCAGATAACCCCACTCACAGCAGTGGGGTTATCTTATGTCTCATATCGTGCGATAATGACTTATAATATGCCACCATTTGCGATTTCTCAAACTGTTAAAGGCGTGCCGTCGTTTCCCTACGAGACGATGAAAAATGATGTGCTTGGTAAAAAATATAACCTCGCACTCACGTTTGTCGGACCAACTCGTGCACAAAAAATAAACGAGCAGTACCGTAAAAAAACATACACCCCAAACGTCCTCTCATTCCCACTTGCCGCTGACTGTGGTGAGATTGTGATCTGCCCTGATGTTGCTAAGCGCGAGGCAGCAACCTATAGCCACACCAAGGATGGTCACATCGCGTTTCTCTTTATCCATGGCCTCCTCCACCTCAAGGGTCACGATCACCAGAATGACGCCGAGGCAGCTGTGATGGAACGACTCGAACGTAAATATGTAAAGAAGTACGACATCGTATAATCTGTTAGTATTCTTGCTCTCTATGTCTGAACATATCATCACCGGCATCGACGTTGGTACCTACCAAGTAAAGGTAGCGATTGTTCGTGTACCCAAAGCACATGATGAACGCGGACTCCCTCAAATCATTGGCACTGGCTTTGCAGAAAGTCGTGGACTTCGTAATGGCTACATCATCAACGAAATGGACGTCGTCCGCAGTATCCGCAGCGCAGTAGCCCAAGCCGAAAAAGCCGCCGGCGTGAGCGTCAAACGAGCGTACCTCTCAATTGGCAGTATCGGTCTCGACGAGATTGTTTCTACAGGTGAAGTCATCACCTCACGGGCTGATTCTGAAATTACCCAAATTGATATCGAGAAAGCCGCCACCGATAGCGAAGAGCGCATCATCGACCATATTCCAAATCGAAAAATCATTCACGCCATTCCCCTCCGCTACCGTATCGATGGCGAAGAAGTGCTCGGCAAACCACAAGGCATGCGTGGCACCAAGCTCGAAGTCGACACCCTCTTTATCACGACCTTTGAGCAACATTTGAATGACTTGATTGGTGCAGTTGAACGGACGGGAGTGTATGTCGAAGACGTGATGGCATCTCCCCTCGCTGCGAGCTACGTCATCCTCTCAAAGACGCAGCGCCGCGCCGGCTGCATCATGGCAAACATCGGAGCGGAAACTGTTTCAATCGTCGTGTTCGAAGACCTCACCCCAATCTCACTCAAAGTCTTCCCAATTGGCGCAAACGACATCACGAACGACATCGCCCTCGGTCTCAAGATTCCTCTCGAAGAAGCCGAGAAAATCAAACGAGGCGGTATCACCGGAACCACCGTTACGAAAAAACGTCTCGAGGAAATTGTGAACGCACGCCTCGGAGACATCTTTGAACTCATCGACTTGCACCTTAAAAAAATTAAAAAGGACGGACTCTTGCCAGCAGGCATCATCCTGACCGGTGGTGGATCAACCACCCTTGGTATCCAAGACCTCGCCCGCACTGCCTTGAACCTCCCTGCCCGCATCGCCACTCTCGAAGTAGGCAAGAACACCAAAGTCCGCGACGCCTCATGGGCAGTTGCCTACGGTCTCTGTATGATAGGCGCAAGCGATGGCACCGATACGAGCGCCATTGGTGTGGTGAAGGCAACGAAAAAAACCATCCTCGAGTGGTTCAGCCAGTTCCTTCCATAACAGAGAATGGAACATGTCAAACACACAGTAATCACATACGTCAATATGTGACAGCCTTTCTGATTACCTGTATGATACAGGGAACTAGAGCAGACGGGGTAACTCGCTTGCTTTCAGGTACGCTAATTTATATATCACTTACTTATGGAACAAATAAAATCAGACGTAGAATCATTCGCACGGATCCGAGTTGTCGGAGCTGGTGGCTCTGGTAATAATGCTGTGAACTACATGGTAGGCGCCAAAGTAAAAGGCGTTGAGTTTATCGCGATCAACAGTGATGCACAGGACTTGCACCACTCACTCGCCAAGAAAAAAATTCACATCGGCAAGAACCTCACCCGCGGACTCGGTGCAGGTGGTAACCCTGACATGGGTCGTCGCGCCGCTGAAGAGACTCGCGAAGAAATCAATAACGCCATCAAAGGATCAGACATGATCTTTATCACCTGTGGTATGGGTGGCGGTACCGGAACTGGTGCTGCACCTGTCATCGCAAAAATTGCACGGGATAGTGGTGCGCTCACAGTTGGTGTCGTGACCAAACCTTTCTTGTTCGAAGGACAGGAACGTATGCGTCTCGCCCTCCAGGGTATCGAAGAACTGAA
>Ga0228698_1001278_pt1 | contig 12823 bp, 11 predicted proteins | sample McNCre117_Aug_MG_FD_178015 | JGI IMG/M metagenome (GOLD analysis project Ga0228698, IMG submission 178015) | Freshwater microbial communities from McNutts Creek, Athens, Georgia, United States - 1-17_Aug_MG | ecosystem: Environmental > Aquatic > Freshwater > Creek | place: USA: Georgia...
TGGGCCCGGGCGCACGGAGCCGTCGTGCCCGCCCTGGCGCCCTCGGAGGGCTGAGGGCCTCAGCAGGCGGTCGAGGTGCCCTGTGCGGCGTTGAAGGACTCGCACGTCTTGCTGAAGTTCCCCTTGGTGACCACCCCGAGTCCGAACACGACCGCGACGATGACGGCGGCGATCGCCACGACGACGAGGGCGTACTCGACGGCCGAGGCGCCGGCGTCGGAGCCTGCCGCGGAACGTCGGGTCGTGCGGGCCATGAGAACCTCCGGGACGGGGTGCGACGAGCCGACGTGAGGGCGAGCGAGGCCGCCGGAACGGCCGCGATACGCCGGACCGAGGACGTTCGTGGGCGACTCGTGAGGTCGCGGGGTCCCAGGGGTCATCCCCCGTCGTGCCCGCCGTGCAGCTCGCATCGTGTGTCCCTCCCCGGCGCCGGTCCCCACCGCCGCCCCATCCGTCCCCGTACCGTCAGTGCCGGGTCGTCACCAGCCGGGAGCGTCCGGCGCGCGCAGCAGCGCCGTCCGTCCCTCGCGGGCGACTTCGACCCAGTGCCGCTGCGTCACGAGGATCGCGCCGAGCGGCTCGTTGGTGCGCAGGACGGCGACCTGCGGGTGCAGCTGGTCGAAGAGCGTCTCCCACCCGGGGCGCGCCGCGATCATGCCGTTGAGGTAGTTGTCGATGTACGCACCGCCGTAGCGGTCGGCACGTCCGTCGACCCCCACCGTGACGTGCGGGGGTCCGCCGCCGAACCACAGCAGCGGGCCGGCGACGTTGTACGTGTTGAGCACGCGCTGCGGCTGCGGGTTCGCCGCGATCTTGGCGAACAGCGTCAGCGGATAGTCGGGGTCCAGCACGGGCTTCTGCGTGACCGACGCGAAGACGGCAAGGAGGAGCCCGGCGACCGCGGCCCCGATCGCCACGCGGCGCAGGGGCTGTCGCGTTCCGGGCGGGAGCGGGTCGGGATCGCCCAGCGAGCGGGCGATGGTGTACGTGACGATCGGCGCGAGGATGAGCGACGTCGGCGTGACCGAGCGCCACGCGAAGTAGCCGAAGCCGAGCAGCGGCAGCACCAGCACGATCTCGCCCACGCTGGGACGGGTGCGCCCCAGCGCCCAGGCGAGCGCGACGATCACCACGAGCGAGGTGAGCGCCGTGGCCTGCCAGTCCCAGACCTTGACCTTGCCCCACTCGCCGATGAGGTCCGTGGCACCGGAGAAGCGCACGGTGGCCAGGGTGTTGCCCAGGCCCGACGGCGACACCGCGGACGCGAGACCCGCGGCGACGGCGACGACGAGTCCCCATCGGGCCGGACGGTCGCGCCAGCCGTGGTCGACGACGCGCGCGACGGCCGCCAGCGCGAGGCAGCCGGGCAGCAGCACCCACCCGCCGTGGAAGTTGGCCCACACGACGACCAGGGGCACGACGATCCACCAGCGGGGGACGCGGCCTTCGCGCCAGAGCTTGTAGGCCCACCAGCCGACCAGCGGGGCCAGCACGTACGTGAGCTGCTGGCTGCGGTCCTGCCCGGTGATCGCGACGGCGAGGCCGGCCAGGGCGAACGGGAACGCGGCCGCACGCGCCGGGCGACCCACGAGCGTCACGAGCGCGAGGACGACCAGCGCCGCGACGGTGGTGAGCGAGCGCCACAGGATGAACGCGTCGAAGCCGCCGACGCGGTGCATCCAGGCGAACAGGATCTCAGCGAGCCACTGGGTGGAGACCCACGTGTCGGGCACCGGGGCGAACGACCAGCCGCGCCCGGCCTCGGCGATCGGCGTCCCGTCGAGGATCTCGTTGCCGATGATGAGGTGCCAGTAGAGGTCGATGTCCTCGAGGGAGTGCGTCGCTGCCCGGACGGGCACCAGCACCATCACCACGGCCGGCAGCAGCAGCCACGGCGTGGGCCGGCGGGTGCGCGCCGGCGCGGGCTCGGCGGCGTCGACGGGGTCGCCGGCTGCCGGGGAGGACTCGACGTCGATCGCGGCGCCCGGCTCGGCGAGGGCGTCGTCGGACGGACCGTCGGACACGGTCGGGATCACGTCGTCACCCCCTGGGGCCGGGACTGCGGGTCGTGCGGATCATGTCACCGTCGGCGAGGGCCGGTGACGTGCGAAGGGGCCGCCGGGCGAGGCCCGGCGACCCCTTCGTGGTCACGCGTGGTGTCAGCAGCCCGCGCCGGTGGCGGAGATGCAGGAGTTGGTCTTGCTGAACGCCGACTGCACGCGGTTACCGAGCAGGAACACGACGGCGACGATGATCGCGGCGATGGCGGCGACGAGCAGGCCGTACTCGACGGCCGAGGCGCCCTCCTCGCGACGGAGCGTGGTGCGAATACGAGTGATCATGGGAGAGCCCCTCCGTTGCTGTGGTCCCCCGAGTTCCCCGGGGCGCACGTACAGCATTGCAGCGGAGAGTGACGAGGTGATCCCTCGTCAAGCCGGACGGGGGTCGGTCGTTCGGACGATTCGTGCACAGAACGTCACCCGGCCGGCCTAGTTGGTGACGGTCCGGCGACCGCGGAGGACCGTCCGGGGTCGCCGGACCGTCATCCGGAGGCGACGTCGGCGGCGAGCCGGAACGGGCTGGCCGGGTAGGTGCCCAGGATTCGCACCGACGTCGAGAAGAACGTCAGCTCCTCCAGCGCCAGGGCGAGCGACTGCTCCTGGGGGTGGCCCTCGACCTCGGCGTAGAACTGGGTTGCCAGGAACGTCCCGTCGAGCTGGTAGCTCTCGAGCTTGGTCATGTTGACGCCGGTGGTCGCGAAGCCGCCCATCGCCTTGTAGAGCGCGGCGGGGACGTTGCGGACGCGGAACACGAACGAGGTGATCACCGGCCCCGCACCCGGCGGGGGGACGTGCGGGTCGCGGGCGAGCACGACGAACCGCGTGGTGTTGTGGTGCTCGTCCTCGACGTCCTCGGCGAGCACGTCGAGCCCGTAGAGCTCGGCGGCCAGCCGCGGGGCGAGCGCGGCGACCGACGGGTCGCCCTGCTGCGACACCTCGCGCGCGGCGCCGGCGGTGTCGTCGGCGACGACGGGTCGCCAGCCGTTGCCGCGGATGAGCGCGCGGCACTGGCCGAGTGCGTGGATGTGGCTGCGGACGGAGCGGATCTGGCCCAGCTCAGTGCCCGGGAGCGCGAGGAGCTGGAAGTGGATCGGCATGAAGTACTCGCCGACGATGTGCAGCCCGGAGTCGGGCAGCAGGTGGTGGATGTCGGCCACGCGCCCGGCGATGGAGTTCTCGATCGGGATCATCGCGAGGTCGGCCTCGCCCGCGGCGGTCGCGGCGAAGGCGTCCTCGAAGGTCGGGCTCGCGATCGACTCGACGTCGGGGTAGACGCTCTTGCAGGCGGCGTCGGAGTTGGAGCCGGGCTCGCCCTGGTACGTGATCCGCGCGGACGTGCGCCCGCCCGCGGGCGCCGGCACGTACGGCCCGCCACCCGCCTGGGTGGTGAGCTGGTCCGGTGTGATCCCGTCGGTCGGCACGATCGCAGAGCCTAGGGCAGAAGCGGGTGCGGACACGTGCTCGGTTGCGCGTGCCGCGTGGGCGAGGGGGTCAGACGCCGGGGTCGTCGCGCTTGAGCAGCCCGAGCTTGAGGGCGGTCATGAGCGCCTGGGCGCGGTTGCCGGCCCCGAGCTTGTCGTAGAGCTTGCTGATGTGGGTCTTGGTCGTGGACTCGCTGATGAACAGCTGGCGGCTGATCTGGGCGACGCCGAGGCCATCGGCGAGCAGGTCCAGGACCTCCTTCTCGCGGGGGCTCAGGTGCGGGCCGCTGGGGGACATGCGGCGCTTCATGGCCTCGCTGAGGTCGGCGGCGGTGAACGACCGCGGCGCGCTGTTGGCGTGCCGGGCCGCGGCCACGACGTCCTCGGCCGGGGCGTTCTTGGGCACGAACGCCGACGCGCCGGCCTCGAGGGCCTCGAAGAGCTGGTCGTCGCCCGCGTACATCGTGAGGATCACGATCCCGACGTCCGGGTCGTCGCCGCGGATGTCGCGGCAGGCCTGGATGCCGTTGCCGTCGGGCAGGCGCACGTCGAGGATCACGACGTCCGGGCGCGCGAGCGCGATGAGGCGACGGGCGTCGGCGAGGCTGCCGGCCTCGCCGGCCACGGTGAAGTCCTGGTCGCGCTCGAACGCGCGGCGCAGGCCCTGCCGGATGAGCTCGTGGTCGTCCACGAGAAGCACGCTGATGGTCATCGATCCCCCTGCTGGATTGCGCCGATCATGCCATGACCGGGTGGCGCTAACCCCGCTCGGCACAAGGGCGTCGGTCACGTAGCGGAGGGTGACGACGGGCTCCCCGTCGTGGGCGTCGCGGGTGGCACGGGGCGCAGCGCGCTGGCCCCGGCACCGAGCGTGACCTCGACGACGGTTCCGCCGCCGACCCGCTGACGCAGGGTGAGCGAGCCCCCGAGCCGGTTGGTGCGCTCGCGCATGATCTCCAGGCCGTAGGAGTCCGGACGCGGCGTGCCCAGTCCCTTGCCGTCGTCCGCGACGCGCAGGAACGCGCGCGGCGGGTCGACCCGGCAGGTGACCCAGAGGTTGCGCGCGCGGGCATGCCGGCGGGCGTTGGTGATGGCCTCCTGCGCCACGCGCAGCAGCTCGGTCTCGGCCTCGATCGGGAGGCGGTACGGCGACTCGTCCAGCACGAGGTGGACGGTGAGCCCCGAGCCGGTGCCCACGGAGCGCACGTAGCTCGACAGCGCCGCGCCCAGACCCGCCGAGGGCTGCACGTCGCTGCGCAGGTCGAAGATCGAGAGCCGCAGCTCGCTCACGATCCGGGTGAGCTCGTCGCGCAGGCCCATGAGGTCCTCGCGCATGTCGCGGTCGTCGGCGCGGGCGGTGAGGTCGTCCACCACGAATCCGAGCGCTGCGACCTCCTGCGCGACGCCGTCATGGATCTCGCGGGCGAGCCGTCGTCGCTCCTCGACGGTGGCCAGCGCCCGGACCTCGCTGAACAGCTGGCCCGTGTCGATGCGCAGCGCCGCCTCGTCGACCAGTTCCTGGGTGGCGACGATCTCGCGACGCGACCACGCCGGGCCGTCCCGCTCGATGGCCACCAGACCGACGCGGCGGTCGCCCAGGCGCAGCGGGAGGATCACCGAGTGGCCCGTGGTGGGGTCGGTGAAGGTGCCGCCCTGCTGGATCGCCTGGCCGCGGTCCCAGACCTGTCCCCACACACCCTCGTCGATGTCGGGCACCCAGTCGATGTGGTCGGCGCCCGAATACGCCAGCGGCATGAGCACGCCGCCGCCCGCCGACCCATAGAGCGCCGCGCGGTCGAACTCCAGGCCCTCCCGCATGCGCGTGAGCACCTGCTGGGCCAAGGCCACCTCGTCCAGGCCCGAGGGCAGGGCGCGGGCGACGTCGCGCAGCCGCGTGAGCAGGCCGTGCGCCGTCACGTACGTCGCCGACGCCTCCCGCTCACGCGCCTGGACGCGGCGTGCCCAGGAGGCGACCAGGCCGGTGGCCAGGGCGATGCCGATCCACGGCGCTATCGCCGTCTGCGTCCCGGCGGAGGCCGCGTCCCCGACGGCGACCCGCCCGATGGCCAGCGCCAGGAACTCGGCGGCGGTGGCGGCCACGGAGGTGGACGCGCCCGCGAGCAGTCCAGCCGCGAGAGTGGGGACGATGAGGTACGGGAGCAGCTGGGCGGGCAGCGGGTCCCCGAGCCCGATGATCAGGCCGACCGCAATGGCCTCGGCCAACGGTCGGAGCCGGCGCAGCGCCGGTGTGGGCAGCGGCAGGCTGGCGAGGATCGCGACGATCGCGGTGAGCAGGAACGACTCCAGCGGCACCCGCGCGCTGGCCAGCACGGAGAGGTACCCCAGGAGCACGCAGAGCGCGAGCACACCGAAGCGGACGAAGACCACCGTGGTCTCCGCCGGTTCGAGGCTCCAGCGTCCGCGCGCGGAGGGAAGCGTGCTCATCAGGGACGACGGTGGCACACGGGCGGGTCCGGTCGCAGCATCGGGCCGGGTCGGCGCGCCGGTCCCCGCCCGCGGCGACCGGCTCGGGCGAGGCGTCCCCCGGACGGTGCCCAGTCTGGGAGCATGAGCCCATGTTCGACGAGATCACGCTCGGGGGACGCCTCGCCCGACTGTCCGACGTCCTGGGCGAGACCGACGCGCGGCTGCGCCGCGGGGAGGCCGCGGCCCACCGCCCCTGGCCCACCGGCTTCGTGCCGCTGGACAGCTACCTCGCGGGCGGTCTGCGTCCCGGCGAGCTCGCGCTGCTCGGCGGCCCGCAGGGCCTGGGCAAGACGACGTTCGCCCTGCAGGTCGCCCGTCAGGCGATGGCGTCCGGCCACCCGGTTCTGTACGTGTCGTACGAGCACGACGCGGTCAACGTCCTCGAGCGGCTGCTCGCGGCCGAGGCGGGGGAGCGGGCCGGCGTGGATGCGGTGCCGCTGCGCGCGGTCCGCGCCCTGCTCGAGGGCGACGGGACGGCGTCCTCGCTGTCGGAGAAGCTCGCCCAGACCCCGGGCGGTGCCGAGGCGCTCGCGGCGGTGTCCCTGGACATCGACCGGTTCCACCTCCTGCGCGGAGGCGTGGACACCAGCGTCTCGGACATCGCCAAGGCCGTGAGCGCGATCGGCACCCTCGGCGGGGGCGAGCCGCTCGTCGTCATCGACTACGTGCAGAAGGTCGCGCTCGAGGACGACCTCGCCGCGGACGAGGAGCGCCGGATGGCGTACGTCGCGGGCGCCCTGAAGGACCTCGCCCTCACCGCCGTCGTGCCGGTGCTGGCGATCTCGGCCAGTGACGCGGCGGGCATCGCCGACGGCTCGCGGCTGCGCACCCAGAACCTGCGTGGCGCGTCCGCCCTGGCGTACGAGGCCGACGTCGTGCTCGTGCTCAACGAGAAGTACGACGTCGTGGCCCGCCACCACCTGGTCTACGGCGCGGCCAACGCCGACCGGTTCCACGCGTTCGCGGTGCTCTCGATCGAGAAGAACCGCGGCGGGATGTCCAACGTGGACATGGAGTTCCGCAAGCGGTTCGAGCAGGCGCGCTACGAGCGCGGCGGCAACCTCGTCGAGGAGCAGCTGGTCGACGCGCGCCTGTTCGTCGAGTAGGCCGCGTCAGACCTGGGAGAAGGCGTCGACGATCTGGATGACGGCGGGGCCGAGGATCGCGATGAACAGCACCGGCAGGATGCAGAAGATGAGCGGGAAGAGGATCTTCACCGGCACCTGAGCCGCCTCCTCCGCCCGCTGCGAGCGGCGGATGCGCATCTCGCGCGCCTGGATGCGCAGGACGTTGGCCACCGGGATGCCGAACGCGTCCGCCTGCACCATCGCACTGATGAAGCCGCGCAGGTCGGTGACGTCGGTGCGGTCGCCCAGCGCGCGCAGTGCCTCGCCGCGGGAGGTGCCGAGCTGCATCTCCTGCAGCACCCGGAAGAACTCCTCGGCGAGCGGTCCGTGGGTGTTGCGCGCGACCTGCGAGAGGGCGGCGTCGAAGCCCAGGCCGGACTCGACCGAGATGACGAGCAGGTCCAGGGCGTCCGGCAGGTCCTTGAGGATGCGCTGGGACCGGTTGTACGCCGTCTGGTACAGCACGATGTTCGGCGTGAAGAAGCCCAGCAGGGCCAGGCCGATGCCGAACAGGATCATCAGCAGGATGTTGCCGAACAGCAGCGGCACGACGACGCCGACGACGCCGCCGGCCAGCAGGCCCAGCATCTTGAACGCGAGGATGCGGTCCGGGTCCCATCCCGGCGGATTGCCGGCGAGGTCGAGCTTGCGACGGGTGCGCGCGGCCTGATCGCTGGGCGTGAAGCGGCGTCCCATGCGGGTCAGGCCCGCCATGAACGGGCGCGTCACACGGTCGTTGAAGGGCTTGTCGAGCTCGCGGCGCATCGGGTCCGGTGCGGCCCTGATCGCCTCGACGGCGGCCAGGGAGCGCGCCACGCCCCCGCGGTCGCCGCTGCCGATCGCGGCGGACATGATCGCGACGACGACGCCCACGAAGATCGCGGCAAGGCCGATCCAGAGCAGCGTGTTGCTCATGTCAGACCTCGACCTTCACTACCTTGCGGAGCCAGATCGATCCTGCGATGAGCAGGATGATCCCGACGACGATCATGATCAGGCCCAGCGGCGTGGTGAGCATGACGCTCAGGTAGTCGGGCCGCGCCACCACGAGGTACAGGATGAACAGCACCGGCAGCAGGCCGAGGATGATCGCCGAGAGCCGGCCCTCGGCCGACAGCACGTCGACCTGACGGCGCAGCCGCTCGCGCTCGCGCATCGTGGCGGCCACGTTGCTCAGGACCTCGGACAGGTTGCCGCCGACCTCGCGCTGGATGCGGATCGCCATGACGACCCAGGCGAAGTCGACCGAGTTCATCCGTCGCGCCACCGTCTCCAGTGCGTCCTCCATCGGGACGCCGAGCCGGGCCTCGACGATGGCGCGGTTGAGCTCGGTACCCATCGGTCCGTCGCTCTCGCGGGCCACGGCGTCCACGGCCTGGGGGAGCGAGTACCCGGCGGCCAGCGAGCCGGACAGGAGCTGGAGGGTCTCGGGCAGCAGCGAGGCGAACCGCGCCTTGCGCCGGCCTTCCTTGATCGTCAGGTAGAGGAACGGCCCGACGAAGCCGATCACCAGGCCGATGAGCGTGGCCAGGATCCCGAAACCGGACAGCAGCGCCAGCACGAGCGCGGCCACGATCGTGATGCCGATGTGGATGATCAGCCACTCAGCAGGCCGCAGCGGGACGCCCGCGGCCTCCAGCTTGCCGCCGAGCGCGGTGTCCAGGTCGCGCGACTGCACGACCCGACCGGCCAGCTCCACCGCGGACCGCGCGACGGCGCTGTCGCCGAGGTTGCCCGAGGACTGCGTCGCCTGCTTCTCCGAGCGCGGCGTCAGCGAGTAGCGGGACAGTCGGCGTCGCACCCGGCCGGACGTCTGGGCCTCGCGGTCGGTGGCGAGCAGGGCCACGGCCAGCAGGACGAACAGACCGACGCCCAGCGCCGCGAGCGCGGCCGGCAGCAGCCAGGACGTGCCGAAGATGCCCGGGTCCGTCGGGGTGACCGGCTTGGGTCCGTACTCCGCGGTGATGTCCGCGGACGGCGTCGCCGTGGCCGCCGACGCGGGCATGATCGCGAAACCGGTTCCGGTGATGGCGATCCCGGCGGCAGTCGCTGCGATCGTGACGGGCTTGGAACCGCCGCGCAGCTCCTGCGGCACGCTGGCGCGGACCACCAGGGCGGTGGCCTGCGCCTGGGCGGCCGACTCGAACGCGGCGGTCAGGTCGGCCGCGTTCGTGGCCTGCACGACCTGCCCCTTGTTCGCCTTGGCGAGCGTGTTCAGGTCGCGCAGCTGGGCCGGCGTGTTGTTGCCCAGGGCGACGGCGTCCAGGCGCACGTCGGCGGCCTTGAGGTTGGCGGCGGCCTGGACGACGGTGGCGCTGGAGGTCTGGTCCTGCCCGTCCGAGAGCACGAGCTGCGAGCGGATCCCGTTGGTACCCAGCAGCGACGTCGCCTTCTCCACGGCGTCGAACAGGTGGGTGTCGCCGTTGTTGGTCTTGAGCTTGTCGATCGCCGCGCGCACGGCCGCCTTGTCGGTGGTCGGCTGCTGGAGCACCGTGACCTTGCTGTCGAACGCGATGACGCCGACCCGCACGTCCGCGGGAACGCCGTCTACGTACGCCTTCGCGGCCTGCTGGGAGGCGGGCAGCTTGCCGTCGTTGGCCATGCTGCCGCTGACGTCCATGACGAGGAACGTCGTGCGCGCCGGCGGCTTCGCCAGGCTGGTGGCCGGCGCGGCGGTCGAGGGGATCTCCTGCCCGGCGACCAGGACGCGGACGGACTTCGCGTCGATGGTCTGGCCCGGCGCCAGGCCGCTCGCGCTGAACGTCATCGTGAGCGTGCCGTCGGAGTCGTTCGGGGTGAAGCTGTCGATCGACCCGATGGGCTGGGCCAGGGCGGTGCCCGCGACGGCGACGGACGCCAGCACCGCCGCCGCACCAGCGGCGGCGAGCGTCAGCAGTCGTCGGGGTCGCGCGTCGAGCATCCGTCAGGCTCCGAACTTCTCGAAGGCGAAGATGGACGGGTCGACGTGGACGCCTCCCGCGGAGAGCTTCTCGAGGAACTTGGGGCGCAGGCCCGTGGAGCGCAGCGTGCCCAGGACGTTTCCGTCCTCGTCGTAGCCGGCGCTGTGGTCGAAGACGAACAGGTCCTGCAGGGTGATGACGTCACCCTCCATGCCCACGACCTCGGTGACGTGCGTGATGCGGCGCGAGCCGTCGCGGAACCGGGCCTGGTGGACGATGAGGTCCAGGGCGCTGGAGATCTGCTCGCGGATCGCCTTGAGCGGCAGGTCGGCGCCGGACATCAGCACCATGGTCTCGACGCGCGCGAGGGTGTCGCGGGGGCTGTTCGAGTGCGCGGTGCAGATCGAACCGTCGTGGCCGGTGTTCATCGCCTGGAGCATGTCCAGGGCGGCGGCGTCGCGGACCTCGCCGACGACGATGCGGTCCGGCCGCATGCGCAGCGAGTTGCGGACCAGGTCGCGGATCTTGACCTCGCCCTTGCCCTCGATGTTCGGCGGTCGCGCCTCGAGGCGGACCACATGCTCCTGGTGCAGCTGGAGCTCGGCGGCGTCCTCGATCGTGATGATGCGCTCGTCGTCCGGGATGAACGAGGAGAGCACGTTGAGCGTGGTGGTCTTACCGGCACCCGTACCGCCGGACACCATGATGTTGAGCCGCCCGCGCACGCAGTCGGCGAGGAACTGCGCGACCACGGGCGTCAGCGTCCCGAACGAGACGAGGTCCTCGGTCTCGTACGGGTCGGTGGCGAACTTGCGGATCGTGAGCATCGGCCCGTCGATCGACAGGGGCGGCACGACGGCGTTCACGCGGCTGCCGTCGGGCAGGCGCGCGTCGACCATCGGCGAGGACTCGTCGATGCGACGGCCGACGCGGGCGACGATCTTCTCGATCGTGCGGCGCAGGTGCGAGTCGTCGTTGAAGTGCCCGTCGACCGGGTGCAGGCGTCCGGCGCGCTCGATGTAGATCATCGACGGGCCGTTGACCATGACCTCGGTGATCTCCGGGTCGCGCAGGTACGGCTCGAGGGGGCCGTAGCCGAGGATGTCGTCGGCGATCTCCTGGGAGAGACGGGCGCGGTCCTGCACGGTGAGCGGGGTGTCCTCCTGGGCGAGGACCTCCTGCAGGGTCGCGCGCACCTTGGCCTCGAGCTCGCCCTCGGTGAGGCGGGCGTCGTACAGCTGCGGCCCGAGGCTCTCGAGCAGGCTGGCGTGGACGGCGCGCTTGAGCTCGGCGAAGGGGTCGGCCATGGCGGTGCGGCGCGACCGCTGACCGCCGCTGTCGGCTCCCTCGGGAAGCGTTCCCGAGCGGCCTCGGCGTGCCTGGGCGAGACGATCTGCGAGGCTCACCTGCTACCTCCTCCAGAGGCGCCCGGAGCGCCGGTCGTTGCGCATCTGCGAGGGGATCGCCTCGTCATTCGTGTGCGCCACGAGGATGTGGTCGTCCACGAACGCGCGAATAGCCACGCTGACGGGGTTCTTCGGCTCGTCGGAGACGATGGCGACGCCGCGGTTGGTCGACGCCGGGACGTCCCGGCTCGACGGGATCTGCGCGACGATCGGCGCCTTGAGCGTCTTCTCGACCTCCGACAGCGCCAGGCCCACCTTGGAGTCGGCGCGGTTCAGGACGATCCGCAGCTTCTCGCGCGGGTAGCCGATGAGGTCGAGCGTCTCGAGCGTGAGCTTGAGGTTCTTCAGCGCCGGGATGTCGAGCGTGGCGAGCAGCGCGACCATGTCGCTCTTGTCGAACGCCGCGAGCACGTTGTCGTCCAGCGCGGGCGGGGTGTCGATGATGACGTAGTCGAACTCCTCGCGGAGCAGCTCGATCACGCGCGTCACCAGGCCGACGTCGATCGTGTCGGCGGTGCTCGGCTCCATCGGCGCGACGAGCGCCTGCACGCCGCTGCGGTGCGGCGTGAGCAGCGACCGGACGGCGTCGCCGTCGAGCTCCTCGCCGATGGCCACGGCGTCGCCGATGGTGTGGCTGGGGAACAGCTGCAGGGCGATGGCGACGTCGCCGAACGCCAGGTCGAGGTCGAGCAGGGCGACCGTGCCCTTGCCGCTCTCGGCGATCGCGGTGGCGATGTTGGTGGCCATGGTGGTCTTGCCGCAGCCGCCCTTGGCGGAGAAGACCGTGACCACGCGGCCGTGCGAGGTGTGCTCGGTGGCGCCGTCGCCGCGCTCGAGCTGCTCGCGCAGGCGGGTGGCGATGTCGCGCTGGCGGCGCACGGCCGTGGCCAGGCCGGCGAGGTCGCGCTCCTGCACGACCTCGCGGACGCCGGCGCGCAGCGAGTCGGACAGGATCGCCGTGTCGATGCGGCGGCGCACCATGACCACGCCCAGGCTCGGCCGCGTCACGCGCAGCGACTCGGCCAGGGCGAACACGTCCTGCTGGTCGACGCTCGGGCCCAGGACGACGCAGTCCTCGAACGGGTTGGTGTCCAGGTGCGTCTTGAGCGCGTCCAGCCCCGGGAGTACGAGCGCGTCGCTGCCCAGGGCGCCCTTGATGGACTCGACGCCGACCGGGTCGAACTCGACGATCGCGGTCATCGGTGCTTACCCCTCAGTGCTCGGTCGGACGACGGTGCTGCAGGTTCGACGATCGCGATCAGTTCGCCGGCGGCGGCGACACGGTCGGGAAGAGGTTCTTGTTGTCCGTGCCGGAGTCGCCCTCGACCACCTTGGAGTTCTTGTCCATCAAGGCGAACCAGAGGTTCGTGTAGTCGGCGTCCTTGATACGGCCCTGCGCGACGATCAGTCGCTCGGCCCGGG
>Ga0228698_1001279_pt1 | contig 12821 bp, 9 predicted proteins | sample McNCre117_Aug_MG_FD_178015 | JGI IMG/M metagenome (GOLD analysis project Ga0228698, IMG submission 178015) | Freshwater microbial communities from McNutts Creek, Athens, Georgia, United States - 1-17_Aug_MG | ecosystem: Environmental > Aquatic > Freshwater > Creek | place: USA: Georgia...
AGGAAATCCTCGCCACCTACAGCGGTGTGCGCCCGCTGCTCGACGGCGTGGGCGGCGCATCGAACCTGAGCCGGGACTATCGGCTGGAACTGGGCACCGGACCCGCGGGCCATGCACCGCTGATGACGGTCTGGGGCGGCAAGCTCACCACCAGCCGCAAGCTGGCCGAGGAGGCAGTCAATCAGCTCTGCCGGGCGCTGGATCACCCGGAGCCTCCCTGGACCTCCGCCGGATTCCTGCCCGGCGGTGATCTGGTTCACCCCGGAGGGGATGCCCCTGATCCGCAGCGTGACTTTGCCCGCTTCACCGACCGCAAGCGGCACCGCTGGCCCTGGCTGCCCGAACCCGTGCTGCAACGCCTGGCCCATGGCTACGGCACCCGGATGCGCCTGATCCTGGCCGACGCCGACCGGCTCGAAGACCTGGGCACCGAGGTACTGCCCGGGCTGTACGAGGCGGAACTCGACTACCTGATCCGCGAGGAATGGGCTCGCTGCGCCGAGGATGTCCTGCGCCGACGCACCGCCCTGGGTCTGCTGCTGGGCCCACAGGCCCAGCCCATCCTCCAGACCTGGATGGATCAGCGATTCGCCTCGGGGCGAACCTCCTCATGACGCCGGCGCCGCTCCTCCGACCGGGGCTTGGCAGGCGCAGAAGCCGAAATCGGAGCTGGCCTGGCTGAAGGAACAGCTGGCTGCACGACAGGCGCTTGAGCCTGGACAGCGACCGGAGCCCCCGGACGCGCGGGCAGCACCGGCTGGGGGGCCACGGCAGGCATCTGAGCCGACGGCATCGGCGCCGGCCGGACCGGCTGAGGCACCGGGGGAGCAATCGGTGCGACCGGCAAGGCTTGGTAAACAGGTTGCGGCGCAACCTGCGGTGCCTGCATCACGCCGGCCGGTTGCTGGATCACGGGTGCGACCGGCTGGAATCGCTGCTGCGGTTGCATCTGCGCCGGCTGCTGCGCCTGGGGCAGCACGATCGTCCGGCCACCCCCACCTTGCGGAGCAGCCGGCGCCGGGACGAACTCATGCCGTTCACGCCGGTCATGACGATCCCATTGATCGGGCTCGGGACCGGGCGGATTCGAGGGCGAGACGATGATGCGGCGATAGGCATCGCGGGGCCGATGCGGCCGGTTCAGATCTTCCTGATAGCGCGGGCTGGCCCGGTAGGCCGGCTGATAGATCTCGTTGGGCGCCAGCGGAGTCCAGCGATAGCCGCTCAAGCCGGCATCCAGTCCATCCCGGTCGTGATGATGGCGGCGTGGCGGCTGCGGGGCGTCGGACCACACCACCAGCGCAGGGGCGTACACCGGCATGACGCTCGCCTCACCCGGCACCCAGACCCAGCGATTGCGGTAGACCACCCAGCGCCCATAGTGGAACGGCGCAAAGCCCCAGGGCTGCTCGTCGATCCAGGTCCACCCCCAGGGCGGCACCCAGCGCCACTGACCACGCTGGTAAGGCGCCCAGTCGGCCCCGACCCCGGTCGGATGCCAGACCATGCCCCATTCGCCGCTCTGCTCCCAGCGTCCGACGTTGGCCAGATCCTCAGCGCCGGTCATCCCGGAGGGCAGGTAGTCGGGCACTTCGTCAGAGACCTCGTCCAAGGCCCAACGGGCGAAGCCGTCGTGGAAAGGCTCCGAGTCGCGATGCCCGACCCCGGACGGATCGAGCCGCAGCCGCTGCCCCGGGCGAACCCTGTCGCGCCGACCGGCATATTCGACCCGCACGCTGCTGCCGAAAGCAGTGACACTGGGCCGCTCATCAGGTTCGACGTCCAGCCGGACCCGCCCTGACCCGGTCGGGCGCACCCAGCCCCCCGGCAGCAGGATCTCGACTTCGCGGGCATCGTCTTCCTCCGGCAGGATCAGCGCCAGCGAACCGCGTAGCAGTTCGAGACGCTGTGACTCATCATCGAGCTCGCGCACCAGCAGTTCCGAGCGGGCCCCGAGGCGCCAGCGTACCCGCCCGACCCCGACCTCGACCCGCGAGGCTTCATCGGTCGACAGGCGACTGCCGCGGGTGATCGGCCAGTTCAGCGGCCGGTGTACCGACTCGGGCCCCTGCGCGCCATCGGGCGGCAGGGTCAGAGTGACATCGCCGTCGACCCGAGCCACCCGGCCGACCCGGGCCGGTGGATCCTCGTCCTGCCGGGCCCATCCTGGCAGCGTCAGACACAATATCCCGAGCAGCAACAGCCCCCGGCACAGCACCCCGGACAACGTCCGGGCCGGCCGAAAGGCGGGATCAAGGAGGTGACTCATGGTGGAACTCCGTCGAACTCTCAGACAGCATCTTCCCACCTTCAACGGCTCTTTCGACGCTGCGGCCGACCTTGCAGGCCCCGACCACCTTTCCACAACCCCCACCGGATCGGGTGTGACTTTTCACGCAATTCCGTAAGTCATTGATTTGATTGACTATTCCAAATAATCACCCTTGTGGGAAGAGCAGTTCTCGATTACAGTGTCGGCCCCTCAAGGAAAGAGATCAGCTCAGGCTGTCGTGCAGGTGATTCGTGGGTGAAAGCAACAATGTTCCATTACCGGTCTGCCCGCCCCTGCAACACCGGACCGTCCTGCTGAACGAAGCAGTCGACGCCCTGATCTGGAAACCGGACGGCATCTATGTCGACGGCACCTTCGGGCGGGGGGGGCATAGCCGGCTGATCCTGTCGAGGCTGGCCCCGGGCGGCCGGCTGATCGCCATCGACCGCGACCCCGAAGCCATCGCCCACGCCACCACCGGCGAGCAACGCATCGACGATGCGCGCTTCTCGATCACGCAGGCGCCCTTTGCTGACATGGCCGAGGTACTGGACGATCTGAGCATCGACCGGGTCGACGGCGTGCTGCTCGATCTGGGCGTGTCCTCGCCACAGATCGACGACCCGGCCCGCGGCTTCAGCTTCCGCCACGACGGCCCGCTGGACATGCGCATGGATCCGACGCGGGGCATCAGTGCCGCCGAGTTCCTGGCCGAAGCTCCCGAGCGGCGCATCACCGAGGTGCTGCGCGACTACGGTGAGGAACGCTTTGCCGCCTCGATCGCCCGGGCGCTGATCGCCCGCCGCGAAGCCGACACCCCGCTGACGCGTACCTCGGAACTCGCGCAACTGGTGGCCCGTTCGGTCAAGACCCGCGAGCGCGGTCAGGACCCCGCCACCCGCACCTTTCAGGCTCTGCGCATCCTCGTCAATGGCGAGCTGGAGCAGGCCGAGCGGGGGTTGAACGCAGCCTTGCAGCGACTCGGGCCCCAGGGCCGTCTGGCCGTGATCAGCTTCCACTCGCTGGAAGACCGTATCGTCAAGACCTTCATCGCCAACCACGGCGAAGGCCGCTTCGACCGCCGCGTGCCGATGGCAGAACTACGGCCCGCGCTGCTCGAACCGCTGGGACGCATCCGCCCTTCGGACACGGAAGTCGAGACCAATCCACGCTCGCGCTCCGCCATCCTGCGGGTGGCCGAACGGACCGCCCAACCGCTGCCAGCCCCGGCCAGCTCCCGATTCGCATGACGCGCCTGAACCTGCTCCTGCTGCTGGCCGTGCTGGCCAGTGCGGCCTATCTGGTGCGGACATCCTACGAATCCCGCCGTCTCTTCGCCGCGGTCGAGCTTGAGCGCACCGAGGCGCGTCAGCTCGCCAGCGAGACCGAGCGGCTGCAGGTCGAGCGCCGTGCACAGGCCACCCATCTGCGCGTCGACCGCATGGCCCGCGAGCGGCTGGGCATGAACACGGCCACGCCGGCCGTGACTCAGTACGTCGAGGATCCGCTGCCGTCGCGGCCGCAGATTCCCGCCATTCCCGACACGGCAGCCTCGCCCGCCAGCGCCGGGGCCTCTGCCACCCCGGGGGCTTCGCGATGAAGCTGCCTGCGCTGACCCAGCTGCTGCGGCGGCCGGATCCGGGCACTGCCGCCGTGCAGGCGGTGCAGTACTCGGACAGCCCGCTGCTGGCGGCCAAGACGCCGCTGTGGCGCTCCCGCCTGCTGGTGCTGGCGACCGGGCTGGGCTTCTCGGTGATGATCGGCCGAGCCGTCTACATCCAGGCCATCGGCACCGACTTCTTCCTCAAACAGGGTGAAAGCCGCTACGTCCATACCTACCAGATGCCGGCGCGCCGCGGCCGCATCCTTGACCGCAACGGCCAGATCCTGGCCGCGAGCGTGCCTTCGCCGGCTATCTGGATCAACCCGCGCGAATTCCAGACCACACCGGAACAGCTCGGCGAACTCTGCCGACTGCTGGATCTGACTCCCGCCGAGGTGCGCGACCGCCTGGACGACAACCCCAGCTTCGTCTGGCTGCGCCGCCAGGTCAGCAAGGACATCGCCCAGCAGGTCCGTGATCTCGGCATCAAGGGGCTCCATCAGGAAACCGGCTTTCGCCGTCAGTACCCTGAAGGCGAGGCAGCCGCCCACGTGGTCGGATTCACCAACATCGAGGACATCGGACAGGAAGGCATCGAACTCAAGTTCCAGGATCTGCTGCAAGGCAAGCAGGGGTCGCGCCGCATGGTCACCGACCGCTTCCGCCGCATGGTCGAGGACATGGGCGAAACCCGCGACGCCCGCCCCGGCGATGACGTGACGCTGTCGCTCGACTCCAAGATCCAGTTCTTCGCCTACCAGCGCATCCGTGATGCCGTGGCCGAGAACCGTGCCAAGGCCGGCAGCGTCGTCGTGCTCGACGCCCAGACCGGCGAAGTGCTGGCGCTGACCAATTTCCCGAGCTACACACCGGACCAGCGCCGCGGCCTGACCGGGGCACAGCTGCGCAATCGCACGCTGACCGACACCTTCGAGCCAGGCTCGACGATGAAGCCCTTCGTGATCTCGCTGGCGCTGCAGACCGGTCGGGTGCGCCCCGACACGGTGATCCAGACCGCCCCGGGGCGCATCACCGTCACCGGCGCCACCATCAGCGATGCCCACCCGCATGGCGCCCTGACGGTCGAGCAGGTGATCCAGAAGTCGAGCAACGTCGGCACCGTCAAGATGGCGATGCAGATGCAGCCGCGCGAGATGTGGGAGATGTTCTCGGCCGTTGGCTTCGGCCAGCGCCCGCCGCTGCAGTTCCCCGGCACCGTCTCGGGCCGGCTGCGGCCCTACAGGAACTGGCGCCCGATCGAACAGGCGACGATGAGCTACGGCTACGGCCTGTCGACCTCGCTGTTCCAGCTGGCCCGGGCCTACACGATCTTCGCCCGCGAGGGCGACATCGCCCCGGTCACGATGCTGCGCACCGACAAGCCGGCTGCCGGCACGCCGGTCATCTCGCCGGAGACCGCCCGAGCCGTGCGCAAGATGCTGGCGATGGCGACCAGCGACGGTGGCACCGCCCCGAAGGCCCAGGTCCCCGGCTATTCGGTCGGCGGCAAGACCGGCACGGCCCACAAGCAGGAAGGCGGCCATTACAGCAGCGGCAAGTACCGCGCCTGGTTCGTCGGTCTGGCCCCGGTCTCGAACCCGCGCATCGTCGTGGCGGTGATGGTCGACGAACCCTCGGCCGGCAAGCATTTCGGCGGCGACGTGGCCGCCCCGGTGTTCAGTGACGTGGTCAAACAGAGCCTGCGCATGCTCGGCGTCCCCCCCGATCTCGATGTCAAGCCGCAGATCGTCGCCCGCCAGCCTGCCGAGGCGGTCGAGGAATCGTTCTGATCCGGTCCCGTCCCGTTTTCGCCGCAACGTTCCCCCAGTGTCCCTTCCAACGGTTCCGACCATGACGGCTTTCTCCTCCCCTGCTCCGCTGCGCTGCCTGGATGCCACAGCCGCGGCTGACTGGCTGGCGACCCAGGTACCGACCGGTGGCCGACTGCGCACCGACAGTCGCCTTGTCCGGCCCGGTGACGCCTTCATCGCCTGGCCCGGCCAGGTGCGCGACGGCCGCAGCTTTGTCGCCGCGGTGCTGGCGGCCGGCGCCTCGGCCTGTCTGGTCGAGGCTGAGGGAGCCGATGCCTTCGACTACGGCGACGACGCCAGCCTGCGCGATCGCATCGTTGCGGTCGCCGGACTCAAGGCCGCCACCGGTCCGATCGCCGACGCCTTCTGCGGCCGGCCCTCCGACCGGCTCGACGTCATCGCCACCACCGGCACCAACGGCAAGACCTCGACCGCCTGGTGGATCGCCCAGACGCTGGCGGCCCTGGGACAGCGCTGCGGCGTAATCGGCACGCTGGGCATCGGCGAGCCGCGCGCCAACGCGGTGATCCCGACCGGCCTGACCACGCCCGACCCGGTGGTCTATCAGACGGCGCTGCAGACCTTCGCCGCCCAAGGCTGTGTCGCTGCGGCGATCGAGGCCTCCTCGATCGGCCTGAAGGAAAACCGGCTCGACGGCTCGCGCGTGCGCGTGGCCCTGTTCACCAACTTCACCCCCGACCATCTCGACTACCACGGCACGATGGCCGAGTACTGGGCGGCCAAACGCATACTGTTTGGCTGGCCCGGGCTGCAAGCCGCCGTGCTCAACCTCGACGATGCGCAGGGCGCGGCGCTGGCCGACGAGCTGGCGCGCGAGGGCAACGACCACGCTCCAGCGGTCTGGAGCTATTCGCTGCATCGTCCGGCCCGGCTGCGCGCCCTCGATCTGCGCTACGAGTCCGGCGGACTGGCCTTCACCGTGCAGGAAGGCCCGCAGACCGCGCCGGTGCGCTCGGCGCTGATCGGCGACTACAACGCCGCCAACCTGCTCGGCGTGATCGGCGTGCTGCGCGCGCTGGGCGTTTCGCTGGTCGATGCGGCCCGTGAGGCCGGAAGCGTCACCCCGGTGCCGGGGCGGATGCAGCGCGTGGCGCCCCCCTCCCACTGCGATACCGCCCGTCTGCCGCAGGCGGTGGTCGACTACGCCCATACGCCTGACGCGCTGGACAAAGCCCTCGAAGCCCTGCGCCCCTTTGCACAGGCCCGCGGTGGCCAGCTGTGGTGCGTTTTCGGATGCGGCGGCAATCGCGATGCCACCAAACGCCCCGTCATGGGGGGGATCGCTGCTCGACGGGCTGATCGGGTGCTGCTGACCAGCGACAATCCGCGCTTCGAATCGGCCGAGGCGATCCTTGACCAGATCGCGGCGGGCTGTGCCGACGCGGTCCACGTCTCCCGCCTGAGCGACCGGCACGTCGCGATCCGCGAAGCCCTGCTCGGTGCAGGCCCCGAGGACGTGGTGCTGATCGCCGGCAAGGGGCACGAGGACTATCAGGAGATCGCCGGCCAGCGCCACCCGTTCTCCGATGCCCTCGAAGCCGAACAGGCCCTGGCCGATCGGGCCCGCAGCTGACCGGCTGCCAGGACGGCCTCGGGCCGCTGAGGAATCCTTCCGATGAATTCGATGAGTTCGATGCATTCCGCCGCTGAAGATCGTCTGTTCACCCTGGGTGAGGCCCAGGCGCTGCTGCCCGGCTCGACGCTGGTCGGCGATCCAGCCACGCCGCTGTTTCGCGTGCACAGCGACACGCGCACGCTGCAGGCCGGCGACTTCTTTGTCGCCTTGCGCGGCGAGCGCTTCGATGCCCACGACTTCCTGGCGCAAGCGCGCGCGGCCGGGGCCGCGGCCGCGCTGGCGGAGCACGGTCTGCACGAAGCCGCCCTGCCCGGACTGCTGGTGCCCGACAGCCTCAAGGCGCTACAGCAGCTCGCTGCGGCCTGGCGTCAGCGCTGCGGCACCCGGCTGATCGCCGTGACCGGCAGCAACGGCAAGACCACCGTGACGCAGATGATCGCCAGCATCCTGCGGACCTGGGCCGGCGAATCGGCCCTGGCCACCGCGGGCAATCTCAACAACCACATCGGCGTGCCCCTGACCCTGCTGCGGCTGCGTCCCGGCCTGCACCGGGTCGGCGTGATCGAGCTGGGCATGAACCACCCGGGCGAGATCGCCGAACTCGCCGCTATCGCCGCCCCCGATGTCGCACTGGTCAACAACGCGCAGCGCGAGCACCAGGAGTTCATGAAGTCGGTCGAGGCGGTCGCCCGCGAAAACGGCTCGGTGCTGGCCAACCTGCCGGCGCAGGGCTGTGCGGTCTTCCCGGCCGCCGACGCTTTCACCCCGGTATGGCAGGCTCAGGCCGGCGCGCGCAGCACGATGCGCTTCGCTCTGGTCGAAGACGGTCTGGCCCCGACCGACGATCTGTGCATCGGCTCGGCCGACTGGGTCGGCAACGGCTGGATGGTGCGGGCCGAGACCCCGGACGGCGAGCTGGAATGGGATCTGCAGATGGCCGGGCGCCACAACGTGCGCAACGCCCTGGCCGCCGCCGCTGCGGCGCTGGCCGCCGGCTGCCCCTCGGAAGCGGTGGCCACCGGTCTGGCCGAATTCGAGCCGGTGCGCGGGCGCTCGCAGCTGGACGAACTGCGCTGGAGCGGTCAGGACATTCCGCTGGTCGACGACACCTACAACGCCAACCCGGACTCGGTACGCGCTGCCATCGACGTGCTGGCCAGCCTGCCCGGACCGCGCTGGCTGCTGCTGGGCGATATGGGCGAGGTCGGCGATCAGGGCCCGGCCTTCCATGAGGAAGTCGGGGCCTATGCCCGCGAGCGCGGCATCGAGCACTTCTGGAGCGCCGGCACCCTGGCCGCCCACGCCGCCGAGGCCTTCGGTGCCCAGGCGCGTCATCACGCCGACACATCCGCACTGGTCAGCCTGCTGCAGGACAGGCAGGTCATGCTTCCGACCGCAGCAGCGATCCTGGTCAAAGGATCGCGCTTCATGAAGATGGAAACCGCCGTTGCCGCCCTGCGTCAGCGGTCACAACAAGCAGAACCCCCCTCGGAGATGTCCCATGCTGGTTAGCCTGGCTGCCTGGCTGCAAAGCCACTACCCTGAAAGCCTCGGCTTCCTGCGTGTCTTCCAGTACATCACCTTCCGGGCCGTGATGTCGGCCATGACCGCGCTACTGATCGGCCTGGCGCTCGGCCCCGGCGTGATTCGCCGCCTGACCGCGCTGAAGATCGGCCAGCCGGTACGCGAGTACGCCATGCAGTCACATCTGGTCAAGACCGGTACGCCGACGATGGGCGGGGTGCTGATCCTGCTGTCGATCGCGATCTCGACCCTGCTGTGGTTCGACTGGAGCAACCGCTTCGTCTGGGTAGTGATGCTGGTCACCCTGGGCTTCGGGGCGATCGGCTGGGCCGACGACTGGCGCAAGGTGGTCGACAAGAACCCGGAAGGCATGCCCTCGCGCGAGAAGTTCATCTGGCAGTCGCTGATCGGTCTGGTCGCCGCGCTGTACCTGGCCTTCAGCGTCTCCGAGACCTCGAACCTGCGGGTGCTCGACCTGTTCTTCCGCTGGGTGGTGTCGGGTTTCTCGAATGACCTGCCGCCCAAGGCCGACCTGATCGTGCCGTTCTTCAAGACCATCAGCTACCCGCTGGGCGTGTTCGGCTTCATCTTCGTCACCTACTTCGTCATCGTCGGCGCCAGCAACGCGGTCAACCTGACCGACGGGCTGGACGGGCTGGCGATCATGCCGGTGGTGTTGGTCGGCGGCTCGCTGGGCCTGTTCGCCTACGTCACCGGGCATGCGGTCTATTCAAAGTATCTATTCCTGCCGCATATCCCCGGCGCGGGCGAACTGTTGATCTTCTGCACCGCCATGGCCGGGGCGGGCCTGGCCTTTTTGTGGTTCAACGCCTACCCGGCGCAGGTCTTCATGGGCGACGTCGGTGCTCTGGCGCTGGGCGGTGCGCTCGGCACCGTGGCGGTGATCGTGCGGCAGGAGATCGTGCTGGGCATCATGGGTGGCATCTTCGTGGTCGAGGCGCTGTCGGTCATGGTGCAGGTCAGCTACTTCAAGTACACCAAGCGCAAATACGGTCAGGGCCGCCGCATCTTCCTGATGGCGCCGCTGCACCATCACTACGAGAAAAAGGGCTGGGAAGAAACCCAGGTGGTGGTGCGCTTCTGGATCATCACGATGCTGCTGTGCTTCGTCGGCCTGTCCACCCTCAAGCTGCGTTGACGGCAGCGCAGGAAGTTCCGACATGCAGTCTCTGAACGGACAGTCGATCCTCATCCTCGGCCTGGGCGATTCGGGCCTGGCGATGGCGCGCTGGGCCCAGCGCTGCGGCGCGACCCGCATCGCCGTCACCGACAGCCGCGAAGCCCCGCCGCAGGCCGCCCGGCTGCTGGCCGACGTGCCCCAGGCCACGCTGCACTGCGGCTTTGCCCCGACGCTGCTCGACGGCATCGACCGCCTGTGCAAGAGCCCGGGTCTGTCGCCACTCGACCCCCGGCTGCAGCCGCTGCTGGAAACAGCCCGGCAGCGAGGTCTGCGCCTCGAAGGCGAACTCGACTGGTGGACGCAGGCGCTTGAACAGCTCAAGACCCCGCAGGCCTATGCCCCGAAGGTGCTGGCAATCACCGGGACCAACGGCAAGACCACCACCACCTCGTTGACCGCCCTGCTGGTCGAGCGCTGCGGCCTGTCGGTTGGTCTGGCCGGCAACATCGGCCCGACCCTGCTGGATACGCTAGGCGCCGCACTCGATGCCGGGCAACTGCCCGATGCGTGGGTGCTGGAGCTGTCGAGCTTTCAGCTCGAAGGAGTCGAAGGCTTTGCCCCCACCGCCGCCACTGTGCTCAATGTCACCCAGGACCACCTCGACTGGCACGGCAGCATGGCAGCCTATGCTGCCGCCAAGGCCCGTATCTTCGGGCCCGGCACGGTGCGCGTGCTCAACCGCGACGATGCCTGGAGCGCGGCCATGACCGATGCGGCAGTCCCCTGCCCGACTTTCGGGCTGGAGGCGCCGGCAGGCCATGGCCGCAGCGGAGACTGGGGTCTGATCAGCGACAACGGCCTGGCCTGGCTGGCCCGGTCGGTGCCGCTCGGCGACGAACCGCCCGCCCGGGTCAGGCGCGGTGCCGCAGCGGCCCCGGTCGAGCTGACCGAGCAGCGTCTGATGCCGGCCGACGCCCTGCGCATCCGCGGCCGCCACAACGCTGCCAATGCCCTGGCGGCGCTGGCGCTGGCCACGGCCGCCGGGCTGCCGCTGGCGCCGATGTTGCACGGCCTGCGCGAATACGGCGGCGAGCCGCATCGTGTGCAGTTCATCCGTCTGCTCGACGGCATCGAGGTCTACGACGACAGCAAGGGCACCAACGTCGGTGCCACCGTCGCAGCCTTGACCGGGCTGGGTGCCGACAAGGCCCCGGGCCGGCTGGCGGTGATCCTGGGCGGCGACGGCAAGGGGCAGGACTTCGCCCCGCTGTTGGGGCCGGTGCGCCAGCACGCCCGGGCGGTGGCGCTGATCGGCCGCGATGCGCTGGCCATCGAGTCGGCGCTGCGCGACTGCGGCCTGCCGATGCAGCGACACGACAGCCTCGAAGCCGCCACACGCTGGGCCTTCGAGCAAGCGCGCAGCGGTGATGCGCTGCTGCTGTCGCCGGCCTGCGCCAGCCTGGACATGTTCCGCAACTACGCCCACCGCGCCGAGGTTTTCGTCGCCACGGTCGAGGCCCTGGCCGACGAGCGCGGGGAGCTGCCGGCATGAGCACCGAGGTCGGCATCGCCCGCGGACGACTCGATCAGCTCTGGCGGACGCTGCGTCCCGGCCGCCGCGCCGCCGCGCCTGTGCCAGTGCGCGACTGGGACAGCCTGACGCCCGGACTGCCGCCGCGCTGGATCGGCTACGACGCCTCGCTGGTCTGGGTGGTGATCGGGCTGCTGTCGCTCGGGCTGGTGATGGTCTATTCCGCTTCGATCCAGCTGCCGGACAACCCGCGCTTTGCCAACTACACGCCGACCCACTTCTTCCTGCGCCACCTGTCCTCGATCGCGCTGGCCTGTGTCGGGGCGGGCGTGATGCTGGCGATTCCGATCCGTTTCTGGGAACGCTGGGCGCCGCTGATCTTCGTAGCCGCACTGGCCTTGCTGATCCTGGTGCTGATTCCGGGCATCGGCCGCGTCGTCAACAAATCGCGCCGCTGGATTCCGCTGGGCATCATGAACTTCCAGCCCAGCGAGTTCGCCAAGCTGGCCATCGCGCTGTACGCCTCGAACTACATGATGCGCAAGATGGACCTGAAGGAGAACTTCATGCGCGCCGTCGCCCCGATGGCCGCCGCGCTGGCCCTGACCGGCCTGCTGCTGCTGGCCGAGCCGGACATGGGGGCGTTCATCGTCATCGCGGTCATTGCGATGGGCGTGCTGTTCCTTGGCGGGGTCAATGGCCGGATGTTCCTGATCTCGACCCTGGTGCTGTTGGGCGTGTTCGTACTGATGATCACCTTCAGCGAAGTGCGGCGCGAGCGCATCTTTGCCTACCTCGACCCCTGGAACGAGAAGTACGCGCAGGGCAAGGGCTATCAGCTCACGCATTCGCTGATCGCCTTCGGGCGCGGTGAACTGTTCGGTCAGGGCCTGGGCAGTTCGGTCGAGAAGCTGCACTACCTGCCCGAGGCGCACACCGACTTTCTGATGGCCGTGATCGGTGAGGAACTCGGGCTGATCGGCGTGCTCGTGGTGATCGTCGCCTTCTTCTGGATGGTCCGCCGGCTGTTCATGATCGGCCGTCAGGCCATCGCCCTTGGCCGGGTCTTTGCCGGCCTGAGTGCCCAGGGCATCGGCTTGTGGATGGGCGGCCAGGCCCTGATCAACATGGGCGTGAACCTCGGGGTGTTGCCGACCAAGGGGCTGACCCTGCCACTGATGAGCTATGGGGGGTCGGCAATCGTGATGAACTGCATTGCACTGGCGATGGTGCTGCGCATCGACATGGAAAACCGGCAGATGATGCGCGGCAAACGACCTTGACCATGCCCACCTCTCGCCCCCACCTCGTCATCATGGCCGCCGGCACCGGCGGCCACATC
>Ga0228698_1001280_pt1 | contig 12805 bp, 12 predicted proteins | sample McNCre117_Aug_MG_FD_178015 | JGI IMG/M metagenome (GOLD analysis project Ga0228698, IMG submission 178015) | Freshwater microbial communities from McNutts Creek, Athens, Georgia, United States - 1-17_Aug_MG | ecosystem: Environmental > Aquatic > Freshwater > Creek | place: USA: Georgia...
AACCAATACAGGGCACCCGCCTCCGCCACCACCTTCGATTTTTGGTAATAGTTTGCTCATATGTGTGGTAGATGCTCCGAAAGAACTGCCTCGTCCCAGATGGTCAAAAATAGTTTGCAATGTATCGCATCGGGTTACAATAATACCGACCGAAATTATTCGGAGTTCAAACAGTAGCCTGAAATTATTGAGGTCACGGTCAAAAAATGGGTCTTTGTTGTTCCACTCAATTTCCAGTGCAACGCGGTTTTTGTAGCAATCAACGGCGTGTGTTGGACTCTCTATCGGGTTGTTGTCAACCACAAACGCGGTATCGAATTTCTTTTCTATCCACGATTTTCGATAGGGTTCGGAATCGATCCATTCGGAAATCTTCGATTTACGTCCACCGGGCGTGGTTAAAAACGTTTTGCAGAGACGAAACCGGCTCAGCACATCACAAATATCCGTTAATTCTTCAGGGAAATCACTAGCCAGAATTGCCGAAGCATGTCGCCATTCATGGATTTCGTATCCCGTCTGGATGATTTCTGGAAACGTTGTGATCGCCATGATGTTGGTGAGTCGAGTGGATACAGAATACTGTGTAAACGGAAGCAAGTTAAAAATCTTAATCAGCCATACAATATCTCTCTTGAGGGATTCTATTCAGAGGGTAAGTTGCTTGCATCAGTCGGTTTCCATGAACGAAACATGTGAGAGCTTTGAAAAAAGAGACAAACTCCATTCCCCTTCCCCTCCCGTCTGAATCTCGGTTTTCAGAGCGATCTCCTCAAGCACGGAGCTGACTCGCAGGCAAGCGAACATCGTGCAGGCAGAGAAACTTGTCCGGTATCTGCTTAAAGCGTAGATTACTGAGGTACACAAAAAGCGGTTGTTCGTTTTAGTAACTGTAAAAGGAGGTCGATGATGAAAGCTATTACCATGCGGCAGAGAGCTTCGCTGTTAAGATGTTACGGAGAGTTTCTGCATGGTGTTGTTGCCATATTCAGTAAACTAGTTTTACCACTTCCGTTGAGCTTCAGGGAACGTATGCCGTTGACACGGAGAGTGGCTGTCAGCGTTTCAGCACTCTGCTTTACTGTTTTGATGGCTTGTAGTTCGAGCTTATTTGCTGCGGTGCCAGTGCCACAGAACTTTGTTCTCATACGAGGTGGTGAGTTTACCATGGGTAGTCCAGTCGGCGAGAGCGGTAGGGATAGCTATAAATTATTTAGCATTGCAGGAAATGAGACGCAGCATCAAGTGAGATTAAGTGACTTTTATATGTCCAAATACTCGGTGACTGTTGCTGAGTTCAGGAAGTTCATAGAGGATTCAGGTTATCAAACTAATGCTGAAAAAACAGGGAAGAGTGTTGTGATTTCTGGCGGTAAGCCGTGGGTTAAGCCACAGGTAAACTGGCGTCATGGTGTATCGGGCAGTCTGCGAACAGAGACCGAAGAGAACCATCCGGTGTTGCATGTAAGCTGGAATGATGCGGTAGCCTATTGTAAGTGGATGTCTGAAAAAACGGGGAAAACGTATCGTTTACCGACTGAAGCGGAACGTGAGTATGCGTGCCGTGCAGGTACTCAAACACCGTTCAATACAGGCGAAAATCTTACTACGGCACAGGCAAACTATGATGGAACCTATCCTTATATGAATAATGAGAAAGGGGTGTACAGGGAAAACACCGTTCCTGTCAATAGTTTTGCGCCCAATGCTTGGGGCTTGTATAACATGCATGGGAATGTGTGGGAATGGTGCAGTGATCGTTATCGTGGCAGCTATTATGATGAGTGCAAAGCCGCAGGTGTTGTGACAAATCCGAAAGGCTCTACAACCGGTACCGACCGGATACTTCGTGGTGGCGGCTGGGGTGATGAGGCTCAAAGCTGTCGTTCGGCATATCGCCACTATCCAACGCCTGATTACCACAACTACAGCATTGGTTTTCGCGTGGTTTTCATTCCATAGATCCTACGTTTGCCAACAAGTATAACCAATGTAGCAGGGACGCCAGCAATCGGCGTCCCTGCTACATCGCGGAATCACCTCCATAAAAAAGCCCTTCATCAGGCAGGTAAGCACCCAATGTCATCATTCACTGTCGACTGTTTGAGCGGCGAGCTTTATGACGTGAGCATTGGCATGGTTATTCCCATGACCATAAAGCTGGTAAGTCAGCAAAAGTTTGAGGAAGGATCTCAAGCAGTTTGCGGATTTGCTGAAGTGCATGAAACTTCCTCTAACGTTGATCGTTCCGGCAGGCGGGACACTCGAATTACCGAGTTGGGTTAGAAAATTGTGCGCAGCACTTGGCATCTCTCTTATTATTCTGGAGAGTGAACGGCAAGTGCGGATTGAGAGGAGGAACATGATGACACCCGTAACTTCTTTGAACGTGCCAATGCCTGAATAACCTTTCATCCCGTCTGAATCTCCGTTTTCAGGGCTATCTCTTCAAGCATGGAGCTTACTCGGAGGCAGGCGAAAATTGTGCCGGCATAGACGATGCTGCGTCCATTTCGGCTTCAAGCGCGTGCTCGATAAACTGCTTTTTGAGGGCGTCAAACAGACCGCCTTGCTTGGGATCATCCACTTTTTCCCTGAGCAACTGGTTGATCAGCGACTTCTGGCTTTCTGGTCATAGCTGTTCTCCTTTTTACATGAGAGGAATCTATGACCGGTTACACAGTTTGTCTCACAGGCTTGCGCTCTCAGCTATTTGTAAGCCTGCACGAAAAAGCATAACTTCAGCCCACTCATTCACCAGCAAATCGGCAACACTTTTTTGTTCATCACTATGCGCTCACTCTCCATTCTCGGCAGTACCGGCTCAATCGGCGTCAGCACTCTCGACGTTGTTCGCCAACATCCCGATAAGTTCGCCGTTACGGCGCTCGCCGCAGGAACAGATATTGCGCTGCTGGCTGAACAGATCAAAGAGTTCCGACCAGTTGCCGTCTCCGTCAGGGATGAAGAGTCTGTCCAGAAACTGCGCAACCTCTGCGGAGAGCACAAGCCGGAGATTCTGTTTGGCGTTGAAGGAACCGCCACCATCGCGGAATGTGATGGCTCGGATATGGTGGTTTCAGCCATTGTTGGGGCTGCTGGCTTGGTGCCGACCGTTCGCGCCATCAAGGCGGGCAAACACATTGCGCTTGCCAACAAGGAGACGCTGGTGGTTGCGGGTCAACTGGTCTCCGATCTTCTTAAAGAGCACAACGTGCATCTACTGCCGGTGGACAGCGAGCATTCGGCAATCTTCCAGTCGCTGGAAGGTCATCGGGCTGAAGATGTTGAACGCATCATTCTCACCGCGTCGGGCGGACCGTTCCGCAACACCAGCGCTGATGCGTTGAAAGCGGTAACGCTTGAGCAGGCGCTCAAACACCCGCAATGGAGCATGGGCGCAAAGATCACCATCGACTCCTCAACCATGATGAACAAAGGACTTGAGGTGATTGAGGCGCATTGGCTCTTCAACGTTCCGGCAAAAAAAATCGGCGTTGTGGTTCACCCACAAAGTATTATTCATTCGATGGTTGAGTATATCGACGGCTGCGTTATCGCCCAGCTTGGCGCTCCCGACATGCGTGCGCCGATTGCCTACGCGCTCGCTTGGCCAGAGCGGTGCGAAAGCGGCATCGCGAAACTTGACTTGGCGAAGATCGGCACGCTCACCTTTGAAGAGCCAGATATGGCGCGTTTCCCTGCACTCCGCTTGGCATTTGAGGCGCTCGATGCCGGACGAACCTATCCTGCCGTACTGAATGCCGCAAACGAAATTGCGGTAGCGGCATTCCTCGACCGAAAAATCGGCTTTACCGACATTGCTGCAACGGTTGAAAAAACCATGCAAGCTCACGAAGCCTACTCGCCGGTTTCGCTCGACGACTACCTCCACGCCGACCACTGGGCACGCCAGATGGCACAACAACTGATTGCATAAATCGCTGTTTTTGCAGCACTCGACCTCTTTTCCCTACAGAAATAAAGGATTGTTATGGATTTTTTGAGTACCACATTTTTCTTCATTGTCGCGATTTTCATTCTGGTAACAGCGCATGAACTTGGTCATTTTCTCACCGCCAAGCTCTTCAAGATGCGAGTCGATAAATTTTATATCGGCTTCGATTTTTTCGATCTGCGGCTCTGGAAAAAGAAGATTGGCGAAACCGAATACGGACTTGGGCTTTTTCCGCTGGGCGGCTATGTCAAAATAGCCGGCATGGTTGACGAAAGTCTCGATACCGATTTTCACGACGAAGCGCCAGAGCCGTGGGAGTTCCGCGCAAAACCGGTGTGGCAGCGGCTCATTGTGCTGGCTGGCGGCGTCGGGATGAACATTATTCTTGCGACGGCGATCTTTATCGGCATCACGCTGGCGCTTGGTGAATCGCGGACAAGTGTCAAAAATCCTGCATTCGTTGAAAAAGGATCGGTTTTTGCGGCGATGGGAATGAAAACCGGCGACCAACTGCAACGGGCAAACGACAAACTGCTCGACAGTTGGGAAGAGGCGCTTGATCCGGCGCTCTTTACCGCCCACTCACTGCACTACACGCTGCTTCGCGACGGAAAAAGTGTTACAGTTGAGGCTCCAGCCAACATCCTGTCAAGCCTCAACGACAAGCAAAGTCTCGGCATCAGACCGGTTGTGCCGCCAATTGTGGATGAAGTGCTCAGCAACATGCCGGCACGAACTGCAGGACTGCAATCCGGCGCGCTCATCACCGCCATCAACGGTAACGCCGTTACCGACTGGACGGAGGTTGTCGGCATCATTTCAGCCAATGCTGGCAAGCCGATAACCGTGGCTTGGCAACATCTGAAAGCGGGTCAAGCGACGCCGGAAGGCAAAAAAATCAGTGCAGAAACCATTCGCGCTGAGGGCGAAAAGTTCGTCGCCACCATCACGCCTAATAAGTCGGGCAAAATCGGCATCTCACTGAAACAGACGATTGCCAGCGAACGTAGAAAGCTCAACGCAGTGGAGTCGATCGGTAGCGGCATCAGCCAGACGTGGAAAATGAGCGCCATGACGGTGCAGGGATTTGTGAAAATCTTCACCGGTCAGGAGGATTTTCGCAAATCGGTAGGCGGTCCCATCAAGATTGCAAAAATCGCCAGCCAGAGCGCCGAACAGGGACCGATCAGCTTTCTCTATTTTCTCTCCATGCTCTCCATTTCGCTGGCAATCATCAACATTTTGCCGGTTCCGGCACTTGATGGCGGGCAATTTCTGCTGAATGCCATCGAAGGCATTATCCGTCGGGAGATTCCTTTCGCCCTCAAAATGCGCATCCAGCAAATTGGCATGGTGCTGCTTTTGGCGCTTTTCGCTTACATCCTTGTCAACGATATGCTCAACCTGTAAGGCTGAAAAGCAAACGCGATGCTCGATAAATTGCAATCCATCAAAGAGAAGCACCTCGATCTTGAACAGTTGCTTGCCGATCCGAATGCGGCATCCGATCAGGCGCGCTTCAAAAAGCTCAACAAAGAGTACAGCGATCTCAAAGAGATGGTGCTGGCGTACGACCAGTACGCCGCGAAAAAGGGCGAGCTTGAGGCGGCGCAGCAACTACTGAAAGAGGAGAATGAGCTGGAGATGAAAGCGCTTGCGGAGGCAGAGATTGAGGCGCTGGAACGCGAGTTACCCAACCTCGAGCAACGACTAAAAGTGCTCCTGCTGCCAAAGGAGGAGGCGGATTCGCGCAACGTCATCATTGAGATTCGGGCGGGCACTGGCGGCGAAGAGGCGGCGCTCTTTACCGCCGATTTGACTCGAATGTACCAGCGATACGCCGAACAGCAAGGGTGGAAATATCAGGTACTGAGCTTCAATGAAAGTTCCGTGCCGGGCGGCTTCAGGGAGATGACACTCGAAGTGAGCGGCAACGACGTCTATGGCACCATGAAGTATGAGAGCGGCGTTCACCGCGTTCAGCGTGTTCCCGACACCGAAACGCAAGGACGCATCCACACGTCAGCCGTCAGCGTTGCGGTTCTGCCGGAAGCGGAAGAGGTTGATGTTGAAATTCGTCGCGAAGATCTGCGATTCGATACCTATCGTAGCGGAGGAAAAGGTGGACAGAACGTCAATAAAGTCGAGACCGCAGTGCGCATTACCCACATCCCAACCGGCATGGTCTCCGCCTGCCAAGAGGAGCGCTCGCAGCTCCAAAACAAAGAGCGTGCCATGCAGATGCTCCGTACCAAACTTTATGACATCCAGCTTGCCGAGCAGCAGCAACAACGCGCCGACCTCCGCCGCTCCATGGTTACAACCGGCGACCGGAGCGCCAAAATCCGCACCTATAACTATCCACAATCGCGCGTTACCGACCACCGCATCGGCTTTACCAGCCACGCGCTTCCGCAGATTCTGCAAGGCGATTTGCACAACCTTATCAACGCACTCAAAATGCACGACCAGACCGAACGGCTACAATCCGAACTGATGTAAACCAAACAGGGAGAAGGCGATACGATGGAAATGGAAGCGACGGGAAGAAGCAGGGGCGACTGGATATTTCACGGCGAGTTTCACCAGACCGTCGCCTATCTCTCCGACCAGAAAAAAATACTGGGATTCAACCCCTTCTGCTACAAAGTCGAACAGACCGAGATTGACAACGTCTATAAATGGCAGTTTCGGGTAACCGACCCGCAGAACAACCCCTTCGACGTTATCTTTTTTGTCGAACAGCTTGAAGAGTTGCTGGTGGAACTGCCCGAAGGAATGGCGTGCACCGACCCGAATGAGCTGCCCGAAGAGACGATCAAGCAATACACCGTCGGCAAAAAGATTCGTTGGCAGCACCACCCTGCACCGTTAATGATTGAAGATCCTGAGGCTTATCGCTTTGAGGGCAAAGCCTTTGCAGATATGGATATGCGTCCTGTCGGAACAAAAGAGACGAGAGTGCAATTCGATCTGAAAATTGATGTTCGCTTCATTCTCTATCCCGCATTTCGGATTGTGCCCGAAAAAATTCTCCACGCCATGACCAATGCCGGTATGTCGCTCATCATGCAGACCTCGACCAACAAGATGTTTCACTCCATCACCAAAGATTTCAACAGCATCACCAACGTATAACGGTGCGCGAAGTTAGGGGTCTCCTTGGTAAAGAGTTGCGGTACCATTTTGCATCGACTGAAAAGGTGTCTGGTGGTGTAATGCTTTTTGAGGAATATGCTCTGCTTATAAAGCGTCGCATAGTGTTCCTCCATAGCTTTTTCTATCTGTTTGGCGTTGGTAAGGCAAGTGTCTGGTGCAACAGCTCTTCGATTCTGCCGTTAAAGCGTTGCATCATGCCGTTGGTTTTCGGGTATCACGTTGGGATGGAGCGCCTTCAGGTTTCCAACATCATGACGGCATAAACAGCGGTTCAAGGCTGATCGCGAAACATGCGTCTTGATCAACTGATGGGTATGATCAAGGAATCATCAAGCGAAAGCAAAAGCGTTTTGCGCAGTTCAAGGACGATGAACTCTTCGAAATCGCTCATCGTTTTATACGGCACATCAGTGACCTGATGACGACGCTTTCATTTCTGCGATATTGCTTTTTTGATACCATACATGTGTGGCACTGCTTGACAACGTTGATTCCTGGATCTCTTTGCAAACTGTAGGTGTTGTTCGGGCGTTCTTGTGAAGAGAAATGGGCAGGAAGGCAAGTCTCCTGAGAGGTCGTTGAAGATACTTTTCATAAACTGATAGGAGCAGCAAATAACCATAACTTCTTATCGGCACCAAACTCTCCAAAATATAACAGCGAAAGAAAATAACCAGAGATTATCACTGTAAACTGTTCTGATAACAATGTTTTCAACAAACCTCAACCGCACATGAAAACCATCTACATCATCCGTCATGCAAAAGCCGGCAGCTCACCGTTTGGCGACTTCGACCGAAAGCTCAACGAGCAGGGGTTGAAAGCGGCGCATCTCATGGCTGAACTGCTCGAAGAGAAAAACGTCGTACCAAATCTTGTACTTGCAAGTCCAGCGGCGAGAACCATGGGCACGGCAGAGATTTTCTGCGACATCCTCAATTATCCAAAGGAGAGCGTTGAGCCGCGGATGGAGATCTACGAAGGCGGCGCCGGTCGCTTGCTGACGATTGTGCAGCAGGTCGCCGACAGTAACGACACCGTGCTAATTTTCGGGCACAATCCCACTGTAACATCGCTCGCCAACCTACTTTCAGGCGGCGATATCGCAAGCATGGCAACCTGCGGCGTCGTTCGTCTTGATCTCGATATTGCTGCTTGGAACGATACAGCGGCTAATACCGGCACATTAGCTTGGTACGAATTCCCAAAAAAGTATCAGTAACGGAAGCGTGAAAAGCGAGGATTTTTGCTCGGAAAAAGCGGAATGCAGACGAATCGGGAAATGCCCAACGACGCTATCGAATTGCGGAACAGCGATTTAGAAATTTCCAGAAGAGACTAATCCCGCTCCTGCTTTGGATCACGATTCATCAGCTCTAAAATGGCTTGCTGTGCGGGTTTGGCTTCAAACAGCATCTCGTACACCGCTTTCGTAATCGGCATTTCAACGCCGACGAAGTTGCTCAATTCATAGACGGCTTTTGAGCTGTGGACCCCTTCAGCAATCATGTTCATTGAGCTGATAATCTCGTCAAGCGAACGACCGCGCCCAATCTCCTCGCCAACAAATCGGTTTCTGCTATGACGGCTCAAGCAGGTAACAACCAGATCGCCAATTCCTGAAAGACCCGAAATGGTGACGGAATCGCCGCCAAGTCTGCTGCAAAGCCTGCCTATTTCAGCAAGACCGCGCGTAATGATGGCGGCTTTAGCGTTGTCGCCAAACCCCAAACCATCCGAAATGCCAGCGGCAATGGCGATGATGTTCTTGACCGAACCCGCTATTTCAACGCCGATGATGTCGGTATTGACATACACACGAAAACGGTTGGTATGGAAAACCTCCTGCACCGTTTCAGCGGTGCGAAGCGACGGAGATGAGGCGACAACGGTGGTTGGTTGATCGTGCGAAACCTCTTCGGCGTGGCTTGGTCCATACAGCGCCGCAACCTGCGCTGATTGCAGGCTCGGCAGCACTTCGAGCAGCACCTCCGACATGCGCTTTCCCGTTCCAATCTCAATGCCCTTCGCAACATTGACCACAATTTTGCCATCCATCGAAAGATTTCCGAAACCCTGGATGGTCTCCCTGAGCGCTTGAGAAGGCACCGCAGTAACAATCATCTCCGCCCAACTCACGAGAAGCGGCAGATGATGCGTCACCTGCAAGGTGTCGGGAAAGGGAATGCCTTTGAGATAGCGAAGATTCTGCCGCTCGGCATCAAGCATGAAGGCAAATTCGGGACGATGCGCCCACAAGCGAACGGGATATCCTTTTTTTGCAAGAAGAATGGCAAGCGTGGTTCCCCAACTTCCAGCGCCAAGAACGGCAATATTCATAACAAGTTAGAGCGCTTCATGAATGCTTGCCGAAGGTTACGCGGCTCTCCGTTCCGGAGATGAGTCGGCGGATATTGGCGCGATGGGTGTAGAGAATGGCAATTGCCACAACCAGCCCAAAAATCATCAGGTGATAATCAAGGCTGTCGTGAAAGAGAAGCTGTGAATCAAAAAGGCGAATGTAATAATCGAGACCACTACCAAGCTCAAAAATGTATTTGCGGATGGCGATAATCAGTGGAAAGGCGATGGCAGAAAGCATTGAAGCGACCGAAACGTGGCGTGAAATATAGACCGTCAAGAGAAAAATCGCGATCACCATCAACATGCTTACCGGCGCAATGCCGATCAACATACCGGCGGCAGTACTGACGCCCTTGCCACCTTTAAAGCCTGCAAAAAGGGTAAAAACGTGCCCAATGACAGCGCTCATGCCGGCAAGAAGCCGCAGGGCAACCTCGTTGATATCGGGAAACGCGCCAACCGGATGCGCCTTGAAAAAGGCAACGACCGCCACGGCAGCAAGAACGCCCTTAGCAATATCGAGCAGTGTTACCATGAGACCGGGTTTCCAGCCGAGCACACGAAAAGCGTTGGTGCCGCCAGCGTTGCCACTGCCAAAATTACGAATATCAATACCCTTGAGCATTTTTCCCGCCATAAGGCTGGTAGGAATTGAGCCGATAAGGTAGCTCACCGTCAAAATGAGGAGTAACGTCAGCATAACCAATCCTGATTGTCAAGTTCTCAATACCTTTCCAATAATGTACGCATTTTCACCCTGAGATTTCAAGCTGGCGAGCACCCGATCAACAGCGCTTTCGGCAACAATCATCACCAGCCCAACGCCAAGATTGAAGGTTCGGCGCATATCCTCTTCGGGCACCTTGCCTTCACGGCGAATGATGTCGAAAATCACCGGCTCCGGCCACGACATCCACTCCACATCAAGCTGCAATCCTTCAGGCACAATGCGCATGGTGTTGCCCATAAGTCCGCCACCGGTAATGTGCGAAAGTCCATGAATATCCTGCGAACCAAAAAATGGCTCAATCACCGAAAGATAGGAGCGATGCACCTGCATCAGCGCTTCGCCAGCCGTGCCATCAAGTCCTGAAAAGCTCTGCTGCATCCGACCATCAAGCACTTTCCGCGCAAGAGAATAGCCGTTGGTGTGCAAACCGGTAGAGGGAAGCCCAATCAACAGATCGCCCGCCTGCACGGTTGAGCCGTTAATGATTTTTTCATGATCCACCACGCCAACAATCGAACCGGCAAGATCAAAATCTTTCTCCTGATAAAGACCGGGCATCTCGGCAGTTTCACCGCCGATCAGCGCACAGCCATTGGCACGGCAGGCGTCCACCATGCCAGAAACGACAGCAGCGGCAATGTCGGGCGTCAGCTTGCCACAAGCGTAGTAATCGAGAAAAAAGAGTGGTTTGGCGCCGCAGACAAGAATATCGTTCACGCAGTGGTTCACCAAGCATGAGCCAACCGTGTCGTACCGCCCAAGCTCAATGGCAATCTTCAGCTTTGTGCCGACGCCATCAATGCTGCTCACCAGTACCGGTTTTTTATAAAGAGAGAAATCAGGCTGAAAAAAGCCGCCGAACGCACCAATATCGGTGATAACACCGGGCGTGAAGGTCTGGCGCACCTGCGGCTTGATAAGGCGAACAAACGCTTCACCAGCGCCAATATCAACACCAGCTTTTTTATAATCCATCGTTGAGACCTCTCGTTTTAGCGGCTTCCTGCCGGTGTTTCAAAAATAGCATGATCTTCGTGAGCGGAGAAAAATTCGTTATGGAGCGTGTTCACGGCAGCGCCCACCTCCGCCTCTTCAACCACAAAGCCGACGTTGATCTCCGATGCACCCTGTGAAATCATTCTCAAATTGACCTGTTTCAGTGCGCTGAAAATCCTACCCGCAACCCCACGCGACATGCGAAGATTATCGCCAACAACGCTGATGGTGGCAACGTTGTGCTCAACCTCAACCTCACCCAAATTTTTCAACTCCTGAATCAGCTCATTGCTGGCACTCTTGTCGTCAACGGTGAGCGACACCGAGACTTCGCTGGTTGAAATCATCTCCACCGAAACGCCGTAACGAGCAAAAACATCGAACAGCTCGTTCATGAAACCGTGACGTCCCATCATGCGGTTCGAGCGAACATTGATGATGCACTGGCTCTTTTTGACCGCAATGGATTTGACAAGCCCGTCATAACTCATGCCCGAAAGTCGCTCAGGATCGTTGGTAATCACGGTTCCCTTGGCGTCGGGATGCAATGAATTCAAGACATAGACCGGAATATTTTTCTGTACCGCTGGCGCAATGGTGTCGGGATGGAGCACTTTGGCGCCGAGATAGGCAAGTTCAGCCGCCTCCGAAAAGGTCATCACTCGAATGCTCCGTGCTTCGGGCACAAGGCGTGGATCACAGGTCATCACGCCATCAACATCAGTCCATATCTGAATCGAGGTGTCATCAAGCCAAGCGCCAAGCAGCGCCGCCGAAAAGTCAGAACCACCACGCCCAAGCGTCGTCGTGTGTCCATCTTTCGTGGCACCGATATAACCTTGGGTAACAACAATGGTGCCAGCATCAAGCAGCGGCTTGATGAGCTGGCGAACATTCTCCTGACACAGCTCGTCAAGTGGACGAGCAACACCGAAATTATCATCAGTCGTCATCACGGTGCGCACATCAATCCATGCAACGTTGTGAGCACGCTCGTTCATTGCAGCGGCAAACACTGTGGTTGAGAAAAGTTCCCCAAAGGAGCAGAACATATCTCGCGACCGATCGGTCAGTTCACCGACAATATCGACGCCGGTAATGAGCAGCTCCAAACGGCTGGCAAGCTGCTCAATCGAAGCCGCAAGCTCAGCCTTCAGCTCGGTTCCCGCGATCAGCTCATCAACAAGATTGAGATGGAACGACCGCACTTCGACGGCAAGCGCCATCGCCTCGTCAAGAGCGCTACGCCCTGCGGCATCGGCAATATGAACGAGCTTGTTGGTAATACCGCTACAGGCACTGAGCACCACCAGCGGTGTGCCTCGCTCTCGCTCTTTGGCAACAATGGAGATCGCCTGCTGCATAGCTCGGGCATTTCCTACGGATGTCCCGCCGAATTTCATCACCGCCATAATCTTTCAAACACGTTAGTTTACTGTTATCTTCTCGCCATGAAAAATCACCATCACACTTTGCAATTCTGGTTGCGCAACAGCCAGTTGTTCAGGAGAGCAACTGCCATCGGGTTGATCGTCGCCACACTCGGCGGCATGAGCAGTTGCCAGATTTTTCGTGGAGGTTCATCGTCCGATTTTGCG
>Ga0228698_1001281_pt1 | contig 12785 bp, 22 predicted proteins | sample McNCre117_Aug_MG_FD_178015 | JGI IMG/M metagenome (GOLD analysis project Ga0228698, IMG submission 178015) | Freshwater microbial communities from McNutts Creek, Athens, Georgia, United States - 1-17_Aug_MG | ecosystem: Environmental > Aquatic > Freshwater > Creek | place: USA: Georgia...
GTTGTTGACCGTATCGGCACGGTTCTTGCCGTGACCACGAAGCTTTGGCAGCTTCTTGATGATGTCACGCATTTCTGGACGAGTACTGTTACCAGTACGTGCGGTCTGACCCTTTCCTCCTCGGCCTGACGTCTTACCACGCTTACCACCCTGTCCAATTCGCTTTGCAACCTTCCGCTTGGTAGCGGGAACTAATTCATGGAGCTGCATACTTATGAGGCTTTTTTAAGTTGCTTAAGCGCTTCGACAGCAGCGCGAGCATTGTTAAGTTTGTTCTTACTGCGAGAGAAGATTTTCGCGGTAACGTCTTTGACGCCACCGAGTTCGAGTACGGTACGAACTGATGATCCGGCTACAAGTCCACGACCTGGTGCTGGCATAATCATTACTTCACTTGAGGCATATTTTACATGCACGTCATGTGGCAGGTGACTATCTTTGTTCATCGCAATCGTAATCATACACTTCTTGGCATCGCGGATAGCTTTTTCGATAGCGAGCTGGGTGTCTCCGGCTTTACCGATACCAACTCCTACTTTGCCTCGACGATCTCCAATCACCATCGCCACTGAGAAACTGAAACGGCGTCCACCACCCATCACGCGAGTTACGCGACGGATACTGATGATTTTCTGATCAAACTCTGGCTTCTGTCGTTCTGGACGAGCGCCACGGCGTGGACGACGTTCATTACGGCGGTTCGCATCATTCCCACCGCGACGACCCCGTTCTGGAGTTGTGGCAGCAGCTGGTGCATCGGTTGTAGGTACCACTTCTGGTACTACGGCGTCTGACGTAACGTCAGTTGTAGCTTCCGGCTGTGTCATATGTAGTGACTTAAAATAAATAATTAGAACTGTAGTCCGGCTGCGCGAGCACTATCTGCAAGAGCGGCAACAATGCCCTGGTAACGGAATCCACCGCGGTCAAATACAACGGCAGTGATGCCAGCTGCTTTTGCCTTGTTGGCGATTTCTGTTCCTACGAACACAGCTCCTTCTGAGGTTGTTCCCTTCTGCTTGCGAGAGTCAACGGCTGCAATTGTTGCACCACGAACATCATCGATGAGTTGTGCGTACACTGCAGTATTACTCTTGAACACAGCGAGGCGTGGACGCTCTGCAGTACCCGATACTTTCGCACGGATACGGGCATGACGACCGGCACGCTTCTCCAACTTGTATTGTGATTTATTCATATACGAGAAGATTAGACGGCCTTCTTACCTTGCTTACGGATAATGAACTCACCTCGGAATCGAATACCCTTACCCTTGTATGGTTCTGGCTTGCGTACTTTACGTACGTTCGCAGCAAACTGTCCAAGCGCGTCCTTGTCTGCACCTGAAAGGTTAATCGCAGATTTCTCAACTACCGCTGTAATGCCAGCTGGCACTTCGAGTGGTACGGGGTGTGAGAATCCAACACTGAGTACGAGGGTATTCCCCTTTACTTCAGCACGGTATCCCACTCCTTCGAGATCGAGGTAGCGAGAGAAGCCTGTTGTCACACCCGTAATCATGTTACGGATATGTGCCGCGTAGGTTCCCCAGAGAGCCTTTGCTAAATCAGTTTCTTGTGGAGCAAGTGTAATCACCGCTCCATCAATTGAAACGAGTACGTCCTTTTTAATTTCTCGTGTGAGGGTGCCTTTTGGTCCCTTCACCGTCAGTAGGGTTCCGTCCATCGTCACTTCGACGCCGGCTGGAATTGCTACTGGAATTTTTCCTAATCGACTCATATGTTACCAGATGATGAAGAGCTGTTCACCACCAACGTTCTGCGCGCGCGCCTCATCGTTTGTGAGGATGCCTGCAGGTGTTGAGAGGATAAGGTGCCCTTGACCAAATTTTACGCGGTGAATATCTGAAACCTTTGTGTAGAGGCGGCGACCCGGCTTACTGATACGCTTCACGCCACGGATGCGGTGTGAACCATTTTCGTATTTGAGTGCCACTTCGAGTGTCTTTGTTGCAACCGTCTTCCCCTTTGGGGCGGCCGATTCGACGTATCCAGCTGCGACAAGTTTGTCTGCAACGGCCTGGCGGAGTTTTGAGTATGGAACGTTCACGTTCTTCTTCCCCACTGCACCGGCGTTTTTAAGCTGAATAATGAAATCGCCAATAGTATCGCCTACCATGATGATTTTGTTAAACCTGGTATATGTCCTTCGTGTGCCGCTTCGCGGAAGCAAATACGACACATATCGAAGTCACGCATATAGCCGTGCTTGCGTCCACAACGCTCACAACGACGTACTACGCGACTTGCGAACTTCGGAGTACGCTGTGAGCGTACAATAACTGATGTTCGAGCCATTTATGTGTGGTTATGAGGCCGTATCACGTAGAATTCGTGACGTGCCTCTTTAATAATCGCTAAAACATGTGGTTTTAGCAGCTAGTGGGAAGGTCACAAGGACCCGCAACTCCCCCAAGCTTCGCCGCCTACAATACCAGAAAGTAGAGAAAAGGCAAGCTTTTTCGGGCCTTGGCTAACAAAAACACCTCCCAGTTGGGCAGGTGTTTTTGTGTAGTATTATTTCGACTCTTCTCGCAATTCCATCCAGATTTTCCCGAGGTTATTTTCACCTTGCCAATCGGCACCCCTCCCCCAACAACTATCTTTCGGTGCGTCCTCGATCAAAACTGTATTGCCTGACTTTTTCAGCGTTTCTTGAATATACTGATGTTGTTCCAATTTTGCGCGACACAACTCCTTCATCACGGCGTATTTTTCGACTTCCCAGGTTGGACGGATCTGGTCCAGATATTTAATCGCTAATTTTAAAGCATTATGTGCAGAGGTAGCTTGAAAGATTTCCTCGACAATATCAGGATTATCAAATGCCGCAGCATGAAAAGCGTGTTCCGAAGTCATCCACGTCCGATTCCGCCAAACAACTGAAAAAGCTGCAAAATTAGAAAAACAGTATCCAAACTCTCCCCCGTAAAAGAGTACTCTTGATTCGAGTTCTTCTTGATAGGCGTTTTCTCCTTTGATAGTGAACATGGGTAAATAATAGCATATACAAAAAACACTTCTCATTTCTGAAAAGTGTTTTTTGTGTTTTATTATTCCTTACTTAGTCTCTTCCTTCTTGAGAGGAAGACCTATGTGTCGCAAAAATGCTTCTGCTTCTTTCTTGTTCTTTGCAGTTGTTACGATAGTAATCGCGAAACCGAAGACGTCTTTGATTTCTTCGTCGGCGCACTCTGGGAAAATAGTGTGCTCTTTGATACCGATGGTGATGTTACCCATTTCATCGATTGCTGTGGCCTTCAAGCCGCGGAAGTCGCGAGTCTGTGGGATAGCAATGTTGATGAGCTTATCAACGAAGTGATTCATGCGTTCACCACGTAATGTTACCTGGTAACCGATGATTTCACCTTCACGGAGCTTGAACGACGCAATTGATTGCTTCGCTGCACGTGGAGCTGCTTTCTGTCCAGTGATGCGGGCGAGGCGGTCGCGGATTAACGCTTCCTTCTGCTTGTCCTGTACGCGACCAGTACCAATTGAAACAACGACTTTCTCGAGACGAGGTGCTTGCATGACATTGGTATATCCAAAGTCTGCTTGCAGTGCTTTGTACGCACTCGCTACTTTTGTTTTTGTAGTTTCCATATGATTAAATTTTCTTACCACTTGGGCGAGCTACACGAACTTTCTTGCGCTTGTCTCCTTCACCTTCAAAGATGTATCCCACACGGACGGCTTTGTCGCCTTCCATGAGTGCAACGTTTGAAGCGCTCATTGGCATACTCTTCTGGATGATTTGACCTTGAGAACGCATTCGCTTGTTCTTCTCGTGACGAGTCGCTACGTTCATACCTTCGATGATAACCTGATCGGTTGCCTTCAAGGTTGTCAGAACCGTACCGGTCTTTCCTTTATCCTTCCCCGCGATAACCTTTACCGTATCGCCTTTTTTAATTTTCATAGTGTTATAGCTTGTACGTTCCTTATACGACTTCAGGAGCCAAGGAGACGATTTTCTGATAACCGGCCTCGCCGAGCTCTCGTGGGATTGGACCGAACACACGGTTCGCTTTTGGTTCCTTCTTTACTTTGTCGATGAGTACGACTGCATTGTCGTCGAAACTCACGTATGAACCATCCTTACGACGGAATGGCTTTACCTGACGTACGACAACTCCGTAGACCACATCCTTCTTCTTGACGGCCTTGCGTGGCTCTGCAGTTTGCACTGAGAGTACAACAATTTCTCCGAGTTCAGCGTACTTCTTTTTTGAACCGCCGAGCACCTTGAACACACGACCAACTTTTCCACCTGAGTTATCCGTAATACGGACGATAGTTTGAGGTTGAATCATATGTTATTTGTTAATGCTGACAAGTTCAAAGTGCTTGCGCTTTGACAATGGACGAGTTTCGCGGATCTCTACGACCTGTCCTTCTTTTGCAGTGTTACCTGCGTCATGAACGAGGAACTTCTTTGAGAGACGCTCAAATTTCTTGTACTTTGGGTGCTTGACGTAGCGGTCGACGATAACCGTAATCGTGTCGGTCATCTTTGTCGAAACGACTGTTCCCCGCAGTACTCGGCCCTTAGGCGCTTTTGTATCTGGAGTCATACTTATTTAACCACTTGATTACGGCGAGCAGTCAGTTCAGTCAAAGCCCGAGCAATTGTCGTCTTTGCCTCACTAATAACCGAAGCCTTTTTACTAAATTTGTCCTTGAATCGTTCTGCCCGGAGAGTCTCACGCGCAGTAATGACGAGCTCTGAGAGCTCTGCGTCATTTTTCATCTTGATATCTGTGTATTTCATATATGAAGATTAGACTACGCGTTTAATTCTGCAGTTTCAGCTCGACTCACGACCTTTGCCTTCAAAGGAAGTTTTGCCACTGCCTTCGTCAGTGCCTTACGAGCGAGTTCTTCTGGAACACCCTTCACTTCAAAGAGCACACGTCCTGGTGCTACTTCGAATACGAAGTGATCTGGATCACCCTTACCCTTACCCATCGGTACTTCAGCTGCTTTCTGCGTAATTGGCTGGTCTGGGAAAATACGAATCCAAATTTGACCAGTTTTACCAATCGTACGAGAGATAACTCGACGAGCCGCTTCAATTTGATTTGATCGCACACGTGACGGAGTTGTCGCCTTGAGACCAAAGTCACCAAAGGCAACGGTGATACCACGAGTCGCTGGGCGACTTCGCTTCTCGAGACTCTTGCGACCTGTTTGCCACTTGCGGTGCGCTACTTTTTTAGGAAATAACATACGATTTATCGGTTACTACTGCGAGTATCAGTTCCCCGTTCAGCACGCGGAGCAGTATCTGCCTGACCAGCTTTACGGTCAGCAAACACTTGGCCACGATAGATCCACACTTTGATACCAATCGCTCCGTAGGGGAGACGTGCGGTAACTCGGGCGAAATCGATATCAGCACGGAGAGTCTGGAGAGGAATGCGACCTTTCTTCAACTCTTCTTTGCGGGCCATATCAGCACCACCGAGACGACCTGAGAGAATAATCTTTACTCCTTCAACGTCGCGATTAGCCATAACCTTTTCGATCGTCATCTTCATAACACGACGGAAGGTCAAACGCTTTTCGAGTCCTTCTGCCACCATCTGGCCAACAATGTTAGCACTTGATTCTGGTGAACGAACTTCTTCAACGTCGAGCTTGATTTCAGGCTTTGAGGTGAGGGATGCCTTTCGGAAAAGAGTGTCAATTTCCTTCTTGAGCTTCACCGCACCTTCCCCACTGCGACCAATGACGAGTCCTGGGCGAGCGGTTTTAATAATGATACGAACTGACTTTTGATCACGTTCAATTTCGACAGTATCAACTGACATACCCTTGAGACGACGCTCCAAAAACTTTCGGATGAGCGCGTCTACTCGGAGGTACTCGCGGAACTGCTTTGGGTCGGTGGTAAACCAACGACTGCGCCAACCGCGGTTGACACCAATTCGATGAACGTATGGATGTACTACGTGTGTCATATTATTTGGTACCGAGTTCTACGGTAATGTGACTACTGCGCTTGTTAATACGTGATGCTGAACCACGAGCTCGAGGCATAAATCGCTTCTGGGTTACCCCTTTGTCGACTGATACGTGCTTTACAATCAGGTGAGCTACATTTGCTCCAGCCTGTGTTGCGTTCGCTGCTGCTGAACGAATCACTTTTTCAAATGGTCCAGCTGCGCGCTTGTCCACAAACTGCAATGCAGCAATCGCATCGTTTACTTTCTTGCCGCGTACGACATCAGCCACGAGACGAACTTTACGTGGTGACTGGCGATAATTTTTGAGAATTGCTTTCATACCTATTTCTTAGCTGGACTAGCTTTAGCAGCCTTTGCAGCAGTGATTTCAGCCTCTTTCTTCTTCTGCTCAAGTTCCTTTTGCATCTTTCCTCCGTGACGGTGGAACTTCTTGGTTGGAGAGAATTCTCCGAGACGGTGACCTACCATTTCTTCTGCTACCGTAACGGCGATGTGGTCTTTACCGTTATGGACACCAAAGGTGAATCCAACCATCTCAGGAGCGATCATACTGGCACGAGCCCAGGTCTTGATCACACCACTCTCTCCGGGCTTTTTGCCGGCGATCTTCTTCATCAACTTCTCATCTACATGAGGTCCTTTATAGAGTGAACGTGACATTTAAATGATGAAAGGAGCGTAGCGACTATTCAGAATTTAGTTCCCGATTTGCCCCTTCCTAGGGCAAATCGCTGGAACGTGAACTCCAAGCTAGTTACGACACTTCCCCTCAATTAATAGTAATAATTTCCTCGGTCCTACACTTAAACGCACATCATGAAATGAATGATGTGCTCTTTTGAGAACCTCGGCTAATGAAAGGTAACGGCCTTACTTAACAGAGGTTCCCAAACAACTAAACTGTACATTTCTACCCTCTTTTGACACTCTAGCGCTAGATACGTGCGCTAGTAACCGATTGGTTAGGAACGTGCGCTATAGTACGTGAAATATGCTTAAAAGTCAACGAACTATTCCATGTACCGTCACCCTACACCTGCTATACTAGCAAGATATCCATGATTACCCCGTCACACGTCATCTATAGTTGGGCTTTGGCTGAAAAAACGGCTCAACATAACAAAAAACGCACACTAGCATTTATCCTCGGAGCCATCTTTCCGGATACGCCTACCTACCTCTTTTTCATTATTTGCGGCCTTATCCTTGGCTACTCAGGTCAGGTCATGTGGGACGATATGTATTTTCATTCGGGTTGGGCCATTCCGATTACCCTCACCCATTCGTTTATCCTCTGGCCGCTCCTCATTGGCATTGCCACATACGCCGGATGGAAATTCCTCCGCTGGTTCAGTATTTCTGCACTTTTCCACGCAATGGTAGATTTCTGTATCCACACAGACGACGCCTACCGCCATTTCTGGCCAGTTTCAGATTGGAAATTCCACAGTCCAATTTCCTATTACAACCCGAGCGAATACGGGATATATGTCGGAGCGTTTGACAGCCTCCTGGTACTCGGACTGCTTACCTACCTGCATACAATCTATAGGGGCAAATGGCGTATACTGATTATTGCTAGTGGCGTGTTGTATGCCGTTCGATTAATTGCTGTACCGATTGTAATAATGTTACACCATGCGTAAACGCGGATCATCCCACACAACCCTGACTGAAACCGCGGACGAAGTCGTCCGCGAGCTTGAAAAGCTGTCTGGTATCAAAATGATTGCACCGGGCATCATTGTGGCCAAACGTTCAGGGAAACGCTTTGTTACCGCCATCTACACGAGCGGCGGTATGTCTCTCATTATTTCTGGCACCGGCGTCCAGAAAATTGCAATCCACCTCGTTGACCCAACCACTGCGCCCACCATTATTGCAACTCTTAAAAAAGCAAAGTCACTCAAACAATTTGGCTGGAGTGAACGGGACAAAAAACCAGGAGTATAAACCACGTATAACACTTCAGTGCTAACCAATACAAAAGCCCCGTATTACGGGGCTTTTGTATTACATCAAACCGACTAGTTACAACTTTGTACCTGAGCAGTGATTTTTGCAACCTCATTAGGTGACTCAGTACTGGTTACTTGTGCCGTAGTCGACGCACCTGGCCCAATCAGTAATGGGCTAACAGCCGTAATATAACTCGTTGAACTTTTGATAAGACTTATAGTTGACGCATGAGCCGCATAGTCATTTGCGGACCAGACACCAACCTGTGTAGAGTGCCCAGCAGAATTGAACGCACTCAAACTATGACTATATTTACTTAGGAGATTAGAAAAGTAGAGCACTGGATAACTTTCGCTCGGCAAATAAACAACACTACCCAAGTACAACTGATTACCTTGTGGCAAAGTTTCATTCAGAGTCACTGCTGCCTGACCAGTAATCTGAGACGTGATAGCTACCGTACATTGCGTACCACACGTTAATTTAATACGGCAAGAATCATTATCATTTGCTGGACTTCCGTTTGACGTGAGGTCACCCGTATCTTGACTCCACCCAGCATTTACATCACTGCAAACCTCAATTCCCAAAGATGCCGCACCTCCACCCGGCTTACACTGCAGACAAATTTTACAACTCTCTACTGGTGTTACCACTGGCGGCGGAGCAGACAAATCAGCTGCATTAGTACAGTTATTACCTTGTCCATCGCAGTATAAATCTGAATTTACTCTCGCAAACGCAGTTAACTGATCAAATCCTAAATTACCGCTCCCTGCCTGCGTACTCTCGGTCGATGTACCATGATTTACTGGTGCTTCAACATTCCCACTTGGCGGAGTGGCTGACGGTGGTGTCCAGGAATCAGCTCGAAGGAAACTATAGCCAGCAAAGCAGGCGAAGAGAGTGACAACGGCAACGAGACGGAGGATTGATGTTGTAAAGTAAGTTTTCATATATTATATGATAACTGATGCGCACCATTCTATTCTGAGTTATACCCGTTTATATCAAACACAACCCCACTCTTGCAGAATTGGTTTTAAAAGAAGGTTATCGTATGCTCGTTCAGATTTTTCAAAAAGTTCGCAATTGTCGCTACAGTTAGAGAGACGGTGTCGGGCAAGGACATACAAACCGCCCTGGGAAGGGGCGGTTTGTATGTCAAAGTTCGCAATTGTCGCTTACGCTCTGTTGCTTACTTTACTTTCGACTAGTCATCAAGCGACCTGGCTTGCGACGAGACACAATAAATGTATTTGAGTACTTCTTTGGTGATCGAGTCTTTTGACCCTTGCCCACTGGACGTCCTTGCTTTGTACGAGCACGACGGTGACCTCGTGGAGCACGTCCTTCTCCTCCTCCGTGTGGGTGGTCAACCGCGTTCTTCGCAGAACCACGAGTCTTTGGACGGATACCACGGTGACGATTACGTCCCGCTTTACCGAGATCAACCAAACGATTTTCTTCGTTTGATACGGCACCGATAGTTGCCCAGGCAGTACTAATCACTTTTCGTACTTCACTTGAAGGAAGTTTAACGAGCGTGTAGCCGTTGTCATGTGCAACTACTTCGGCGACGTTACCAGCTGAACGAGCGAGTTTCGCTCCAGCACCTGGTTTAATTTCAACGTTGAACACTGCTGTTCCTACAGGGATTGCTCCGAGTGGAAGACGGTTACCAATCTTTGGCTTAGCGGTTTCAGAGACAATCATCTCATCACCCTTTACCATAGTCTGTGGAGCGAGCACGTAGCGTCGTTCACCGTCTTTGAACAAGACGAGGGCAATAAAGCCAGTGCGGTATGGGTCGTATTCAACTGATTCGACAATCGCAGGAATGTCTTTCTTGTCGTAACGAAAATCTACCATACGGTACTTTCGCTTGTTTCCACCACCACGGTTCAGTACTGTTGTACGACCTTGGTTATTTCGTCCGCCTGAACTCTTGCCACCAAAGGTGAGAGACTTCAAAGGATTACTTTGGGTAGTAGTGAGCTTCTTCTTGTATTCAATCACTGATCCATCACGACGACCAGCTGATGTTGGTTTATATTTTTTCATGATTATGCAAGGCTAATCGTGTCTCCCTTTTTGAGGTACACATACGCTTTCTTATAACCAGCAACAGCAACCGCTCGACCGCGACTACCAGAGAGTTCACTTTTTGGTTTTTTATTCACGATGTTGACCTTCACCGGCGTCACTTTGTAGAGAGCAGTAACAGCATCGGCAACTGAGAATTTAGTAGCGTCTTTTGCAACCATAAACGTGTAGACACGATTATCATTTTGCATCACCGCCTTTTCAGTAATCAATGGTCGTACGAGTACAGCCGAGAGATTACGATCAGTTACCAGCGCCTTTGACGTGTTTTTTACCACAGCGTCAGTACCTGCCTCTACAGTTTTTGTTTTACTTCGACTGAAGAGAGCCATACTTATTTTGCGTTAGCGGCTGGAGTGAGTGCTGAAACACGAGTCTCAAGAATCTTGAGAGTGTCTGCGGCGCCTCCCATAATGACATACTTGTATGTCAACAGGTCAACCGGGTTAATATCTTTTGCTTGCATCACTTCGATGTTTCCAAAGTTACGGAAACTGAGTTCAATTGCCTCATCACGCTTTGGAAGGACGAGGATAGCGGCATTCTTTCGCTTGGTAGCGAGGTCAGCCTTGCCTGTTCCGGTTGCAATTGCTTTGAGGACAGTCTTTCCGAGCGCAGCTTTTGGTTCAGTCATCGCAATTTCTGAAAGGAAAATCATTTCAGTATCAGCAAATTTCTTGGTGAGTACTGAGGCAAGCGCCTTTGCACGCATCTTTTTGTTGATCTTACTACTATAATCCTTTTCAGACTTTGGACCGTGCGCGACTCCTCCTCCTGCCCAAATCGGTGAACGACTTGAACCGTGACGAGCGCGTCCTGTTCCCTTTTGCTTCCATGGCTTCTTTCCTCCTCCGCGTACATCACCTCGGCCTTTTGTGTCTGCAGTTCCCGCACGAGCATTCGCTTGCATAGCAACTACAACACCGTGTACCAAGTCAGCATTCCACGCAACCTCAAAGAGTGACGCTGGGAGTTCGAAACTACCTGCTTCACTTCCGGTTGTGGTATAGAGTTTTGTATTCATATATGTATGCTTACTTAGATGCCACGTACTTCTACTAATGTACCCTTTCGACCTGGGATAGCACCTTTAATGAGGAGCAAGTTTTCAGCAGCATTCACCTGGAGAACAGTAAGGTTCTTGACCGTAATGCGATCACTACCCATACGACCAGCCATGCGAGTACCCTTAATCACACGCTTGAAACCTGTTGATCCAGATGATCCTGGTTCACGTTCTGAGTGTTTCTGTCCGTGTGTACGACGTCCACCGCCGAAGCCGTGTCGCTTGACTACACCCTGGAAACCTTTACCTTTTGAAACAGCTGATACGTTGACCGTATCTCCTGCAGTAAACACTGCAGCGTCGAGTGCGTCACCAACGGCAACACCATCGATAGTCTGGTTGTAGACCGCCTTTGGACGGAACTCACGCACCACACTTGGATTTTGGAATTGTCCCTTTTGCGCTTTCGCGACGCGAGACTCCTTTTTTGACCCTGACGCAATCTGAACAGCTGCATAGCCATCAGTTTCGACAGTTTTCACTCGTGCTACAACAGCAGAGTCAACTCGGAGAATTGTTGCAGGATGACACACGCCATTTGCATCAAAAATCTGAGTCATACGGTCTTTGGTTCCTACAATGAACTTCATGTGTATGAATCTTACTGAATAAAACGCTTTTCAAGCTTGTTCAGTAATCCGTTAGATGCTAGGAGCCTAGGACTTTTACGAGGAGCCGTACTTAACGTACGGTAACGACTTAAAAGTTCGTAGCGACAACGCAGATAATGGATTAATGAACGAGCTTTAGACCGTACAACAAACCGCGCTTGTAGTGCGAGACACAAGTCCCACACAAAAAGCGCGGTTTGTGCCCAGTGGTTCTAAGGGTGGCAAGCCACCTTTTAGCGAACATAGGTCTTTAAAAGCTATCGCTAGTATACGGATTTTACAAGAAAAAGCAAGGCTTCATCGTTCGGTGACTAGTACACAAAAACACACCTTTTGCGGGTGTGTTTTTGTGTACTGTATGACTCACCAAAACCATTGGTAATTTCGCGACAGATTACCTCGTTTGCATCGCAAACGATTAGATCATTTTGACATCAATGTTCACGCCAGATGGCAGTGACAAATTTGTCAGCGCTTCAACTACTTTTGGACTTGGGTTCATGATATCAATCACACGCTTGTGTGTACGCATCTCGAATTGTTCTCGCGCATCTTTGTAGACGAACGATGCTCGGTTGACCGTGTACTTCTTGATTTCGGTCGGAAGTGGAATCGGACCCACGACCTCGGCATCAAAACGGAGCGCCGTATCGATGATTTGCTTGACTGAACTATCAAGAATTTTGTGCTCGAACGCGCGAACGCGGATTCGGAGCTTACTGCCAGTTTCAGTACTTGCTTTCGCTTTTTTGGTTGTTGGAGTTGCCATAATAATTGCAATGATTCTTCTACTCAATTCAAACGATTTGGAAAAATGCTTGAGATGCGAGGCGAAGCTTTGGTTTGAGAGGAAGCCGTACTTACGTACGGTGACCGAACAAACCAATGCTTCAACGAAGCAGATTAAGTAGTTTTACGAATCGTTAAGCTACGATCTTGGTTACTACTCCGGCACCTACAGTCTTCCCTCCTTCACGAATCGCGAAGTTACCTCCCTCTTCAAGAGCCACTGGAGCTACCAGCTTTACCTTGAATTTTGCAGTGTCTCCTG
>Ga0228698_1001282_pt1 | contig 12775 bp, 8 predicted proteins | sample McNCre117_Aug_MG_FD_178015 | JGI IMG/M metagenome (GOLD analysis project Ga0228698, IMG submission 178015) | Freshwater microbial communities from McNutts Creek, Athens, Georgia, United States - 1-17_Aug_MG | ecosystem: Environmental > Aquatic > Freshwater > Creek | place: USA: Georgia...
AGGCCCAGGCCCTTGAACACCTTGGCCATCAACTTGGCCACGGTGGTCTTGCCCGTGCCCGGGTTGCCGGTGAACACGAAGTGGCGCGCCAGCGGCTTGTTGCTGCCCAGCGCCCGCTGGCGGGCCAGCGAGGCCTGCAGGCGCTTGATGGCGTCTTTCACACCCTGCAGGCCGATCATCGCCTCCAGCTCGGCCATCGAGGCTTCGAGCATGCCGTCAGAGCCACCGGCCACCACCGGCACGTCTTCGGGCATCAGCGTGGACATGGTTTGCGCGTCGGGCTCGGTGTCCAGCTGGCTCAGGCGCTCGCTCTGGGCACGCAGCACGGCGGCCACCAGGTTGCGGGCCTCGCGGCCGTTGGCAAAGTCCTTGGTGCGGCGGGCGCAGCGGTCGGCAAAGAACTCCTTCACGCGGTCAGCGGTGCCGGGGCCCATGCCATAACCTTCGGTCTTGGCCACCGAGGCAAAGATCGCGGTCAGCTCATCGGGGGTGTAGTCGTCCAGGTGAAAGAACTTGGTGAAGCGCGACTGCAGGCCCGGGTTGGTGCGCAGAAAGCTCTGCATCTCGGTGTCGTAACCGGCGGCGATCACCACATACTTGCCGCGGTCGTCTTCCATGCGCTTGAGCAGGGTGTCCACGGCTTCCTGGCCGAAGTTGTCGCTGCTGCCCTGGTTCAGCGCGTAGGCCTCGTCCACGAACAGCACACCGCCTTCGGCCTGCTTGCAGGCGGCCACCACCTTGGTGGCGGTGTGCCCCTGCCATTCACCCACCAGCTTGCTGCGGTCGACCTCGACCACATGGCCGGTGGGCAGCACCCCCAGCGCCTCGAACACACCGCCCAGCAGCCGCGCCACGGTGGTCTTGCCCGTGCCAGGGTTGCCCGTGAGCACAAAGTGGTAGGCAAAGCGTCCGTCCTTGGACTTGCCCAGCCCCATGGCCTGACGGCGGCTGGCGTTCTGGATGTCCTTGTGCAGGGCGCGCACCTCGCGCTTGATCGAATCCATGCCGATGAAGGCGTCCAGCTCGGCCAGGATCTCCTCGATGGGCTTGACGCGGTCAAACTCGCCCTTCACGTCGTCGGGCTTGAGCACGTTGTCGGTGCCGCCGCGCAGGTAGTACTGGTTCTCGACCTCCGAGGCTTCTTCAAGGGCCAGGCGGCCATTGCGCAAGCGGATTTGCGTGTCGCCCGATTTGACCTTGCGGTACAGCCAGCGCATGCGCATGGCCAGGCGGTCACGCACATCGTCGGGCAAGGTGAAGCCGCGGCCCAGCAGCGAATCCGTGGCGATCTGGGCGAGTTGCTCGGGCAGGTAGTCGTCCACGCGGAACACATGGCTGAACCGCCCAACCAGGCTCAGGTTCTCGGGCCTTTCGGTGAACTCCTGCAGGCGATAGGGCAGGCCGGCCATGATGACCACCGGGCTGTTGCCGCCACCGTCCATCAGGTGCATCAGCTGGTTGAAAGGCGGCAGGGGCTCACCCTTGGCGCTGAGCAACTGGTGGGCGTTGTCGATGAACAGCACGCCCCCACGCGCCTTCTCGAAGGCATCGGCCAGCTTCTTGCTGTCCAGATCGTCCTGCTGCAGGGCGTTGACCAGTTCGGGGTGTGCCCGCGTGGTGCGGTGCATGGTGAACAGCGCCTGGGCGATCAGCGGGCCCAGCCGCGACTTGGCCGTGCCTGCATCGCCGATCAACAGCATGGCCAGTGGCGAGTTGGCATCGCGGCCAGCCCGGCGCTTGCCTTCGATCTCGGTCTGCAGCCGAGACAGGGCCTGGCGGATGTCATCCAGCCCGACCAGCGAACCCAGCAGGCCGCCAGTGACAGGGGCCACGATCTCTTTCCCGCAATGCTTGCAGTACTTGGCCGTCTGGCGGTTGTCACCGCCGCATTGTGCGCACGCAGTCAATCTGATTGTCCTGTTCTGCAAGGCGCGACGCAGGCATCGGCCTCAGGGTGTGGTGGGGTCAAAAAACCCAGGTGCCTCCCGCGGCGGGATTGGCACAGTCGTTGGGGGTCTCGTGCACGCAGTTGTAGGCCACGCAGCGCCAGCCGGTGGGCACCTTGCCCAGCGCAGCCAGGCGTGCGCGCACCTGCATGAAGCTGCAGCGCGCCGCCTGCGGCGTGGCATAGGTGGTGTTCTCGCTGGACTTGAGCAAGGCTTCGACCTGGCGCTGGGCCTCACGCAACTGCGCGCTGAGTGTCAGGCGCGTGGCCTGCACCTGCGAGACCGCTTCCTGGCGGGCGGCCTGACGCTGCGCTTCGGCCTGTGCCTGCGCGGCCTCCTGCGCAGCCTGCTCGGCGGCGGCGCGGGCCTGGGCCTGGGCTTCGGCGGCGCGCTGGCTGTCCAGGGCCTGCTGGGCCTGGGCCGCCGCGTCCAGGTCCTTGAGCGTTTGCAGCGCGGCACGCGGAATCAGCCGTGTGGGAGCCGCTGGCACCGGCTTGGCCGCCACCAGGGGCGGTGGCGTCTCGTCTTGCGCCAGTTCGGCCAATTGGGCCCGCGCCTGCCGCATGGTCTGCAGCACTTGTTCGAGTGCCGGATCCTGCACGGCCTGCAGGGCCATCAGCTGGCCTTTTTCAGAGACGGCATCGCCGCAGCTGGTGCAGAAATCAAAGAAGCCGGTGGTCTGGCAGCGCGGGCAGACGATGCCCGACTGGTTGCAGCCGCATTCTTCGCAAAACCGCACGCCATCGGCCAGCGCGGCATAACAAAAGCGGCATTGGCCGTCGAGCAGCCAGTGCCCGCAGGCCTGGCAGAAATCGCCGCCCAGCACATCGGCCGAGCAAGCCGGGCAGTGATCAAGCAGCGAGGCACCGCACTCGGTGCAAAAACGCGCCCCCGGCAAGGCCGGCGCCGAGCACTTCGGGCAGGCCGGTGCGCTGGCCTGACGCGTCTGGCGCTGTGCCTGCTGGAAAGGCAGGCCTTCGTCGATCTCAGCCTGGGACTGAGCCCGAGCCGATGGCGGGGGGGCGGCGTTCATGGGGCCACCCGACTGCCGATGCCCACCGGGGCTCGGCCAAAGCAATCACACATGCGAACCACTCAACCCGAAAGACCCCAAAGCGCCACGGTGACATGGCGTCCGATGCGTACTGCTTCATACCTGCAATGGTATCCGAGCCCGAGAACGGATTCCGTGGCCTGAATCAAACCGGGCCGGGGGAAATCCCGACATCGCACCGCTGTTTACCCATCTTTACGGCGGCCTCAACAGCGCTTCAAGCCGCGGGCCAACAATGACATCATCAACCAAGGCCCTCAGGAGTCCAACATGACCCAAACATCCACTCTCGCTTTTTCTCGCCGCAGCCTGGGTCTGTCCCTGGGCCGCGTGGCCGTCGCTGTGTCGCTCGCGGTTGCGGCCGTCGCTGTGGTGCAGGCCCAGCCCGCCGGCCCGATGGGCCCTGGCCCGGGTGCGCACGGTGACCATGGCCCCGGCATGGGCCACGGCGGCATGGGCATGATGATGGGCGGTGGCCGCCACATCGAGCGCATGCTCGACAGCATCGGTGCCTCGGCCGACCAAAAAGCCAAGATCCGCGACATCTTCAAGGCTGCCCATGAAGACGGTGCCAAGCTGCACCAGGGCCAGCAGGCCCTGCATCAGGATCTGGCCAAGGCCTTGCTGGCGCCGCAGATCGATGCCGCCGGCGCCGAAGCCGTGCGCCAGAAGCTCAGCGCCGGGCACGATGCTGTCAGCAAGCGCCACCTCAAGGCCATGCTCGATGCGGCCGCCGTGCTCACGCCCGAGCAGCGCCAGAAGCTGGCCGAGCGCATGAAGGCCCGTCACGAGATGATGGAGCGCCACCACCGCGAGCGTCAGGCCGTCGACGGCGCGAAGTGATCGCCTGACCTTGTTTTCTCTCCCCTGATTGCTGACTTGTTCAAGGGTTTCGCTCCGGCGCCTGGGTGCCGGAGCGTTTTTTCTGGTGCAGACTACCCCCCCACCATGAGCGCCAAACTGCTGCTGATTGACGACGACGCCCGCCTGACTTCGATGGTCGGTGATTACCTGCGAGCCAATGGCTACGAGGTCGATGTGGCCGGTACCCTGGCCGCCGGCCGCGACCTGCTGCGGCACCACAGCTTTGATGCCCTGGTGCTCGACCTGATGCTGCCCGATGGTGATGGCCTGGATCTCACCCGCGAACTGCGCGGCGATGCCCGCCTCAAGCGCCTGCCGCTGCTGATGCTGACCGCGCGCGGTGAACCCCTTGATCGAGTGCTGGGCCTTGAAATGGGCGCCGACGACTACCTGGCCAAGCCCTTTGAGGCCCGCGAGCTGCTGGCCCGTGTGAAGGCCCTGCTGCGCCGGGCCGCGCCCGAGCCCACCAGCGACGACGTGCTGCGGTTTGGCCGTCTGGAAGTCGACCTGGGTGCGCGCCAGGCCCGCATCGATGGCAAGGCCTGCGATCTCACCGGCCACCAGTTTGACCTGCTGGTGGTGCTGGCGCAAAGCGCCGGGCGTGTGCTCAGCCGCGACCAGATCATGGACGCGCTCAAGGGCCACCCCATGGAAGCCTTTGACCGCAGCATCGATGTGCATGTCTCGCGCATCCGCGCCTGCATCGAGGACGACCCTAAAGCGCCCAAGCGTGTGCTGACGGTGCGCGGCTCGGGTTATGTGTTCGCCCGCAAGCAGGACGAGCACGAGTGAGCCTGGCTTGAAGTCGCTTTACCTGCGCATCTGGCTCACCGTGGTGGCAGCGCTGGCGCTGTTCGCGCTGGTGTCGGGCTGGATGTGGCACCGCCACCTTGAGCAAGAGCGGGTGCGCGTCGAGGCCGCCGCCAGCGAACGCATCGCGGCCTGGGCCGAGCTGGTGCAGCGCTCGCTGCCCACAGCGGATTCACCTGCCACCGAGCAGGCTGACGCCCTGCGCGACTGGTCGCAGCGCCTGCGTGTGCCGCTGGCCCTGGATGACCGGCGCGGCACGCGCATCGCCGCCTCCGAGAGTTTTTTGCGGCGTGAATCCGATGGCACCTTGCAGGCCACGGCGGTGCGCCTCGATGACGGCCGCACCCTGTGGCTGGCGCGGCGCATGCGGCGCTTCAATGGTGAAGGCCGACCAGGCGACGACGCCCTGCGTTGGCGCAGCGGCCACGCGGCCGCCACGGCGCCGCTGATGGGTGGCCCCCGGGGCCCGCAACTGGGAGACCGCCCTGCCGGCCCGATGCTGGGTGACCGCGCCGGGCCACCGCTGGGCGAGCGGGCTGGCCCGCCGCCCATGGCCTTGCCCTTTCTGCCTGGCCTGACCGATGGCGCACCATTTGGCCTGCCGCAGGCCTTGGGGCCGCTGGTGCTGGTGGCCTTGTTGTTCGTGGCGGTGGCCGCCGGGGCCTACCCGGTGGTGCGCCGGCTCACCCGGCGGCTGGAGGCCCTCAAGCAGGGCGTTGAATCCTTTGGCAGCGGCAACCTGTCCGAACGGGTGGACGACTCGGGCCGTGACGAGGTGGCGGCTGTGGCCAGCACCTTCAACCGGGCGGCCGAACGCATCGAAACCCTGGTGCGCAGCCACCAGGCCTTGCTGGCCAACGCCAGCCACGAGCTGCGTTCGCCGCTGGCGCGCCTGAAGATGGCCGTCGAGATGTACGGTGAGCTGCCCGAAGCCCATCGCGCCAGGCTCAAGCACGAGATCAACACCAATGTGGCCGAACTGGACGCCCTGGTGGAAGAAGTGCTGCTGGCCAGCCGCCTGGAGGCAGGCGCCGCCATGGACAAGCCCTTGCCGGTGGACATGTTGTCGCTGGCTGCCGAAGAAGCCGCCAGTGTGGGCGCCGAGGTGTCGGGTGACGCGCAGGCCCAGCAGTGGCAGGTGTCGGGCCATGAGCGCCTGCTGCGCCGTGCGCTGCGCAACCTGCTTGAAAACGCGCGGCGCTACGGGGGCGACGAGGTCAGCACCGACGTGCAGGCCGATGGCGCCGGCTGGCTCACGGTGCAGGTGTGTGACCGCGGTGCCGGCGTGCCGCCTGATTTGCGCGAACGCATCTTCGAGCCCTTTTTCCGCATGCCGGGCCATGCCGAGCGTGAAGGCGGGGTGGGCCTGGGACTGAGCCTGGTCAAGCAGATTGCCCAGCGCCACGGTGGCACGGTGCATTGCGAAGCCCGCGAAGGCGGCGGCAGCTGCTTTGTGCTGAGGCTGCCGGCCACGCAGGTCGCAGCTGGCAAGCCTCAGGCCAGCTGAGCTCAGGCCGCAGGCTGCCGGGCGGCCTGTTGGCGCAGCACCCAGGCCATCAAGGCGGTGAGCGCGACAGCCGCCACCGTCAGGCCGATGGTCGAGGCCATCCAGAAGCCCCGGGCACCATGCCAGGGCCCCTCGCCGGCGCCGTGGCCCAGCACAAACACCAGGGTGTAGCCACCACCCAGGCCCACGCCCCAAAGTGCCAGCACGTAGATCACCATGGGCACGGTGGCGATGCGGAAGGCCCGCATCGAGAAGGCCGTGATGGTTTGCACCGCATCGGCCGCATGAAACAGCGCCACCCAGGCCAGCAGCGGCACCGCAGCGGCCACCACGGCCGGGTTGTGGGTGTACAGGCGCACCACCTGCTCGCGGCCCAGGTACACGCTGCAGCCCAGCAGCAGCGCCAGGCTGAAGGTGAACTGCAGGCCATGCCAGCACAGCCGCCGGGCATCGCGCAGATCACCGGCGCCCACACGCTGGGCCACCAGGGTGCTGGTGGCGTTGGACAAGCCCAGTGGCAGCATGAACAGCACCGACACCAGGTTGGCAGCGATCTGGTGGCCCGCCACCGCCGTTTCGCCCAGGCGCGAGATGAAAATGGCCATGAAGGCGAAGCCGGTGACCTCGATCAGGATGCCCAGGCCCATGGGCACGCCCAGTTTCAGCTGCGCCCGCAGCGATGGCCAATGTGGGGCGCGCTGCCCGGGCGCCAGCAACTCAAAGGGGTGGTAGAAGGCATCCCGGCGCATCACCCAGGCGGCAGCCAGGGCCTGCAGCCACATGGCCACGGCGGTGGCCACCCCGCAACCCACCACGCCCAGTGCCGGCACGCCCCAGGCCGGCACGCCCGACACCAGCATGATCGACAGCGGCACCTTCAGGGCCAGCCCGGCCAGTTGCAGCAGCATCACCGCCTTGGGTCGTGACACCGCCACATTGAAACCCCGGAACACGGTGAACAGCAGCGAGGCCGGCAAGGCCACGGCCAGGCCCATCAGGTAACCCCGCACTTTGTCGTCCAGCGCAGGCGTGACCTTGGCCAGCGCCAGAAACGGCCCCGGGAAACCCAGCACGCTGCAGCCGATGACCGCCAGCGCCAGGGCTATCCAAAGGGCCTGCCACACCTGGTGGCCAGCCTCGCGCAGCCGCTGCGCGCCAAACAGCTGGCCCACGATGGGGCTGATGGCCAGCACCATGCCCATCAGGCCGATGAAGATGGTGATGTAGGTGGCACCCCCCACGGCCAGCGCGGCCAGATCGGTGGGCGAATAACGCGCCACCAGCACCGTGTCGACGGTGCCGAAACCCAGCACGGCCAGTTGGCCGACGAACACCGGCCAGGCCAGGGGCACGATGCGGGCGATGCTGGCCCGCAGGCTGGCGGTGGGCAGGCTCATGGCTGGGCCTGCGGCGCGGTGCCGGGCCCGGCCTCGTCCTGGGCATGGCGGTTCTGGATCAGCATGGCGCGCTCGGCGTAGCGGTTGAAGCGCCAGGCCGTGCCTTCCATGGTGATGCGGCGCCACACGGCGCGCTTTTCGCCAGGGGTGTACTGCGGCCAGTCCTGCACCTCGTCTTCGCTGCGGCCGCAGCCCTTGCACTGGGGGTCTCCCTGGGCCGTGGAGCAGATGGCGATGCAGGGCGCATCGGGTGTGTGCCGGTACCAGGCCAGCCAGGCTTCGTGGGCACGCCGGGGCATCGAGTGCTCGTCGGCCAGGTGCTCACGGTAGTACACCATCAGGCCGTAGACCTCGGCCAGGGCGCGTACTTCGGCGCAGGCGGTGATGCCGTCATCCGTGGGTGAGCGCTCTCGCCACCAGTTGATGGCCGATTCGATATCGGTGATGTGGATGCCGGCCATGTTGATTGGGAAGGTCTCGGAAGGGTGCGGCGGCGGCTTGCCACCTGAAAGGGCGGCCAGCATAGCGCCTTCGCGCATGGCATGGGTTCATGCGGGCATGCATACTTGCGCCCATGAGGGCTGACAGTCGTGTTTCCGGTTTGAAGGGCCAGGCCGTGTGCCGGGCTGCGCGGCGTGGCCTGGCGCGCCTGCTGCTCGGTCTGACCCTGGTGACGGGCTGTGCCCAGGCCGGTGAGTTCAGCGACGAATTCGACCGCCAGCGCTTCAAGACCGCTTTCGAGCACGAGATCGCCTTCCGCGAGGCGGCCATCCACGTGGCCTGGGGCGCCGAGCCGCTGTGCGACGACACCAGCGAGATCGAACCGTTTGTGCTGTGGTCGACCAGCACGGTGCGCACGGGGCTGAGCGAGCACCAGCGCCGCTTGTTCACGCAGGCCACCGGCATGGACCAGCACTGGCGCCTGGCCTGGCTGGATGAAGCCGCGCCCGATGAACTGAAACTGGGACAGCGTGTGGTCGCGGTCAACAAGCGGCCCTTGCCGTCGCCGGGCGCCAAGATCGAGATAGCCGCGGTGCTGAGGGGCGGCTCGGCGGTGTCGGTGGACGACCAGGCTTTCTGGGAAGTGATGCACCAGGCGCGCGAAGAGGCCAATGCCGATTCATCCATGACGCTCACGCTCGAAGGCGGCCGCGAGGTGAAGGTGAGCACCCAGACGGGCTGTGCCGGCACGGTCACGGCCACGGCCTTTGACGACGAGCCGCACAACTTTCAGCGCCAGGATGGGCGCCGCAGCAAGATCCCCGGCAATGCCCTGCTTGAAGCGCACACCCGCGATGAGCGCCGCTGGCTGGCCGCCTTTGGCACCTACTTTCTGGCCAGCGAAGGCTCGATCCTGCGGCAACGCTCGTCCGACAGCACGGCCAACGCCTTCATGATCGGCAAGGTGCTGGCATTGGCGGTGCCCGGCGCCGGCACGGTGCTGTCGGCCGTTGAGGCGCAAACCCAGCGCAGCATCCAGGTTGATGGCCTGGTGGGCGGGGCCGACCTGTTTGCCAACGAGGTGGTGCTGGCCCTGGGCGGCAACCCGGCTGTGGGCATGAAGCTGTCTGACCGGCTCAAGGCCAAGGGCATCAAGGCCGACGTGGTGCAGATGACCGAATTCCGTCGCTCCAACGTCGAGCTTCACCTGGCCAAGCTGGCCGAGATCGATGCGGCCCGCCGCCAGGCCGATCTGGCGGCCGAGGCTGCCGAAGCCGCCAAGGCGGGTGGCCAGGCCTCGGCCAAGCCATGAAAAAAGCCCCACGAGGGGGCCTTTGATGGACAGGGCGCTGGCGCGCCCAAGGTCAGGTTGCTGCGATCAGCGCGGGCCGCCGCGACGGGGGCCGGGCTTGCCGCCAAAGCCGCTGCGGGCCGGGCGATCACCACCACCAAAACCACCACCGCCCTGGCCACGCGGGCCCTGGCTGCGGCTGTCGTTGCGGAAACCGCCTTCGCGGAAGCCGGCGGGGGCTGCGTCGCGGAATGCCGGGGCAGCGCCCTGGTCACGGAAACCACCTTGCGGGCGGCCGCCATCACGGAAGCCACCAGCGGCCGGGCCTTCTTGACGGAAACCGCCACCGAAGCCACCACGGTCAGCGCCGCGATCACCGCCACCGAAATGGCCACGATCGCCGCCACCGAAGTGGCCGCGGTCGCCACCACCGAAGCCGCCGCGATCACCAAAACGGGGGCCACCCGGGCCCGGGCGGCCACGGCCGAAGCTGGGCTTGCCGCCAAAGCTGGGGCCGTTCATCGTGGGGGCGGTGTACTTGGGCTCCAGGCCCGGCACCACGGCCACGGCGATGTTTTGCGTGGTGAAGCGCTCGATGCGCCGGATCATGCCCACGTCGCGGCGCTCGGCCAGCGTGATGGCCAGGCCATTGCGGCCGGCACGGCCGGTGCGGCCAATGCGGTGCACGTAGTCTTCGGCCTTCATGGGCAGGCCGTAGTTGATGACGTGGCTGATGGTGGGCACGTCGATGCCACGAGCGGCCACGTCGGTGGCCACCAGCACCTTCAGGTTGCGGAAGCGCAGGTCTTGCAGCACGCGGTTGCGACGGCCTTGCGGCATGCCACCGTGCAGGGCGGCCACGGCGTGACCGATCTGGCCCAGCTTGTAGGCCACTTCGTCGGCGTCACGCTGGGTGCTGGTGAAGACCACGCACTGGTCCACGTCCTTGTCGGTCAGCAGTTGCTCCAGCAGGGCATGCTTGTGGTGGATGCTGTCGGCCCAGTGCAGGCGCTGCTCGATGGCGCTGTGGGTGTCGGTGTGCGAATCGATGCTGATGCGCTGCGGATCGCGGGTGAGCTGCTGAGCCAGGTGGCCCACGTTGCCGGCAAAGGTGGCCGAGAACATCAGGGTCTGACGGGTTTCAGGCAGCGATTGCGCCACGGTGGTGATGTCGTCGATGAAGCCCATGTCGAGCATGCGGTCGGCTTCGTCGAGCACCAGCAGTTCAACCTGCGACAGGATGGCGGCACCCGAATTCATCAGGTCGAGCAGGCGGCCAGGGGTGGCGATCAGCACGTCCAGCGGGGCACGCAGGGCCTTGAGCTGGGCGTGGTAGGGCACACCGCCCACCACGTGCGCCACGCGCAGGCCTTGCACGCCATAACCGTACACCGTGCAGGCACGCGAGACCTGCTGCGCCAGTTCACGGGTGGGGGCCAGCACCAGCACGCGGGGGCCTTGCGGCTGGCCCTTGACGCGCTTCTTGGCCGGGTCGAGGCGGGCGTTGAGGATGCGCTGCAGCGCAGGCCACACGAAAGCGGCGGTCTTGCCGCTGCCGGTTTGCGACGAGACCAGCAGGTCGCGGTTGGTCAGTGCGGCGGGCACGGCGCGGGCCTGCACTTCGGTGGGCTGGGCGTAGCCAGCGTGGGTGATCGCCTTGACGATCTCGGGGGCCAGCCCGAGGGCGGCGAACTCGGCGCCGTTGGGGGCAGCCAGGGTGGGGTCGACACCGTTGTCGTCAGACAGGGCGGGTTCGTGGGCGCGGTCGAAACTCATGATCAAAACTTTCGGCAAAAGCAAGGCCTGCCCGGTGGCTTGTGGCCACGACGAGGCATGCCACGGCGCTGCACAGGTGCAGTCACCGCAGTGGGTCGCAACTTCTTTGGAAGGGTGGGGCGAAGTGAGGCGACCGCATGTTGCTGCGCCTGCATGCCCTAAACGTCCTGAAGCGACGGCATCGCCGCCAACCAGGACTCAAGACGCGGTGGAATCCCTGCGATGAGGGTGCAGGGCCCGGCTTGATGAGGGTCAGAGGGGATGAACGAAAACGCCAAACTTCAATGCGTGCATCAAAGTTGGCGTTAACCCGGATTATTGCAGAGATCGGCGCAAAGCGCCAGGGGTCAGGCCGGGGTGGCTTTCGTGATCAGGTCCACGGCCTTCTCGGCAATCATGATGGTGGGCGCGTTGGTGTTGCCCCCCACGATGCGGGGCATGATCGACGCATCCACCACGCGCAGGCCCTGCAGGCCGTGCACACGCAGGCTGGCGTCGACCACGTCGCGCTCGGTGGGCCCCATGCGGCACGAACCCACCGGGTGGTAGATGGTGTCGCCGTGGTTGCGGATGAACTGCGCGATCTGTTCGTCGGTCTGGGCCGATGCCGAAGTGGCCAGTTCGCGCCCGCCCAGGGCCGCCAGCGCGGGCTGGCTGAGGATGTGGCGCATGGCCTTGACGCCCTTGACCATGCGCGCCATGTCGCCGGGCGCCTGCAGAAAGGCCGGGTCGATCAGCGGCGCAGCCAGCGGGTCGGGTGAGGCCAGGCTGACGCTGCCCCGGCTTTCGGGGTGCAGCAGGCACAGGTGGCACGAGTAGCCGTGGCCGAACACGGTGGTGCGGCCATGGTTGACCAGTTTGCCGATGACGAAGTGCAGTTGCAGATCGGGCACCGCCTGCTCAGGCCCGCTGCGGATGAATCCGCCTGACTCGGCAAAGTTGGTGGTGAGCATGCCCGTGCGGTAGCGGCGCCATTCGCGGATGCCTTGCAGGGCCTGCCAGGCGCCGCTGAGCGACAGGCCGAACAGGTCCTTGATGGTGGGCGCATCCATCACCTGCACCACGTCGATGTGGTCGTGCAGGCCCTGGCCCACGCCGGGCAGGTCGTGCAGCACCGGGATGCCCAGTTGCTGCAAATGTGCGCCAGGGCCCACGCCGCTGAGCATCAGCAACTGCGGCGATTGCAGGGCCCCGGCGGCCAGCAGCACCTCGGCGCGGGCCAGCGCCTGCTTGATCTGGCCGTGCTGCTGGTAGGCCACGCCCACGGCGCGCCTGCCCTCGAACAGGATGCGGGTGGCATGGGCTTCGGTGATGACCGTGAGGTTGGGGCGCGACAGCACCGGTGTGAGGTAGGCCTTGGCCGCGCTGCAGCGCTCGCCGTTGCGATGCGTGACCTGGTACATGCCCACGCCCTCTTGCGTGGCGCCGTTGAAGTCGGGGTTGGCCGCGTAGCCGGCCTGTTGGGCGGCCTGCACAAACAGCTGTGCGCAGCGGTTGGGCTGGCTCAGATCCTGCACCTGCAGCGGGCCACCCGTGCCATGCCAGGCGTCAGCGCCGCGTGTGTTGTGCTCGGCCCGCTTGAAGTAGGGCAGTACGTCGTTGAAGGCCCAGCCGGGGTTGCCTGCAGCAGCCCAGGCGTCGTAATCGCTGTGTTGGCCACGCAGGTAGATCATCGCGTTGACCGAGCTG
>Ga0228698_1001283_pt1 | contig 12762 bp, 7 predicted proteins | sample McNCre117_Aug_MG_FD_178015 | JGI IMG/M metagenome (GOLD analysis project Ga0228698, IMG submission 178015) | Freshwater microbial communities from McNutts Creek, Athens, Georgia, United States - 1-17_Aug_MG | ecosystem: Environmental > Aquatic > Freshwater > Creek | place: USA: Georgia...
CGATTTTCAGCTGCGGTGGGCATCATTGGCGTGGCCATCATGACGATCCCGCACCTGCCAGCACATCCCATGCAGCTGACGGCGGCATGGACACTTTGCATGGCAGCCTTGCTCATGGTGCGGTTTCTGCACGCGACCAAGGTCCTGCAGAGGCTTGACCGAAACGGGAGTGTCGGACACTCCATCCAATTCGAAACAACCCTTTGCTGCCTGATTGGCATCGGCTGGGGCAGTTCTGTCTTCCTGTTCGACACTTCGCAAATGGACCAGGCCTTCTATGTCCGGCTCATGATTCTTGCCGGCGCTATGGCCTTCGTTGTGCCAACAACAGCGGCGGTTATTCAGGTGTTCTTTGCTTACTGCCTGCCCGTCGGGTTGATCGTGCTGACGTCTTTGCTTTTGCAGGCAGATGTTCAGCCCAAGGGCATCTTCGTGATGAGCATCAGCTTGTATATGGTCATGCTGGTGGGGCAGGCTTACACCATCCATAGGTCGGTTCGGCAGGGCATATCAAGCCGCTTGGCGGCTGCGCGTTTGACCCAGAGCTTGAACGAAGCGCTGGTCACCGAACGGACCTTGAGGGAGGAAATCCAGCAGCTGTCTCTGACGGATGAGTTGACAGGCGTTTTCAACCGCCGGGGTGCAACGTCAAACCTGGAAGTCGAACTTGCGCGTGCACGGCGCCTGGGAACACCCCTGTCACTGCTTGTGATTGACATTGACCGGTTCAAGCCCATCAACGATACGCACGGTCACGCAACGGGCGATGAGGTCATCCGGACGGTCGTTGAATCACTCAAGAAGGAATTGCGCGAGACGGATGTTGTCGGGCGAATTGGTGGGGATGAGTTTATTGTGGTGCTTCCGGCACTGGAGTTGGAGGGTGCCTTGTCTGCTGCCCATAGATTGCGCCAGAGCGTTCAATTCTCGTCGGTGGACCTGCAGGCGCGGGGAATCTCCGTCACGATTTCGGTCGGGGTTGCCACATTCAGGTCCTCTGATTCGATAGCGCAATTGATGTCACGCGCAGACGATGCCTTGTACGTTGCAAAGGCAAACGGAAGAAACCGGATTGAGCCAGAACTCCGACCTGGCTAGTGGATGACTCGGGGCGCTACTCCACTGGAAAAACATGACATAGGTCAATTCGACCGGGTGTGCATTTCAAGCGTGCGTCAGTAATCCGTTGAACTGACTCAATTAACGGGGTGCCGCTTACACAACCCTCTGAAAATCCCACAAAATGAAGTTGGTTAATCCTTGTCAACAAGGCAGGTTGCAGCCGTGAATACGCCAACAAGTGCGCACGCAGGGGCCTGATTCACTCAATTCAATAGGGAGGAAGCAATGAAGTTGTACACCAAGGTAATTGGTCTGGTCGCAGGTCTTGCGGGGGCATTGGTACTGGTCAGTGGGCTCGCTGTGTACCAAGCCAAGACATCCCAGGCGTCAAACGATACAGTGTACAAGTCAGAAACCCTGGCCACGGCTTATCTGGCGGATGCCAACAGTTCCTTGTGGGCCATGCGTTGGGGTGTGGCCCAGTACCTGGCGCTGACGGACCCTGCGCAAAAACAAAAGCTCATCGAAAACGACCAGAAGAACTACGCCAATTTTGATCAGCACATTGGCAACCTGTCCAAGCTGCCACTTTCGGATGGAATTCGTACTTCCTTGGCAGACGTAGCCGACAACTACAAGAAATACGCAGAGGCCCGCAAAACCTGGTTTGATCTGATGGGGCAGGGCAAGACCGAAGAGGCCGTGGCGTTCCGGGCCAAGACGCTGACGCCTGCCGGTGGGGCAACCGTGGGTGCCATTGGTAAATTGATCGAGGCTTTGAACAAACAATCCTTGGCGTATACCGAAGAGCGCAATGCCAATTTGGAAAGCTACACCCGGTGGCTGATTGGTGGAAGCGTCCTGGTGTTGCTGCTGTGCCTGGGCGGCACCTGGATGCTGGTGGCCAATCTGGAAAAACGCATTCGTGCGGCGCGCTCCGCAGCGCAGGACATGGCCGAACTGAATTTGCACAAGCTGGATGCAGACACCCATCAGGACGAAATCAGTGAAATCATTGGTGACCTGGACACCATGCGCGTCAAGCTGATTGATGTGGTGCGCCATGTGCGCCGGAGTTCAGATGTTGTGGCATCAGCGAGTTCCGAGATTGCACACGGCAACCATGATTTGAGCAGCCGGACCGAGCAGCAAGCCAGTGCGTTGGAGAAAACGGCTTCTGCCATGGACCACCTGAACTCCGCTGTTAGGCAAAACGCGGAGAGTGCGCGCCAGGCCAACCAATTGGCACATCAGGCATCTGATGTGGCTGTGCAGGGTGGTGAGGTTGTTGGCCAGGTGGTCAGCACCATGAAGGACATCAATGACTCCTCGCACAAGATTGCAGAGATCATCAGCGTGATTGATGGCATCGCTTTCCAGACCAACATCCTGGCGCTCAATGCCGCCGTAGAGGCAGCGAGGGCAGGTGACCAGGGCCGCGGATTTGCAGTCGTTGCGTCAGAAGTGCGGTCCTTGGCGGGACGCAGTGCAGAAGCTGCCAAGGAAATCAAGAACCTGATCAACGCCAGCGTAGAGCGGGTTGAAGCAGGAACCCATTTGGTAGACAAAGCCGGTGAGACCATGACGGAAGTGGTTACCTCCATCCGCCGTGTGACCGACATCATGGGTGAAATCAGCGCGGCCAGCGAAGAGCAGGCTTCCGGTGTTTCCGAGGTGGGCTCGGCCATTGCACAGATCGATCAAGCCACACAGCAAAACTCTGCTTTGGTGGAAGAAATGGCCGCCGCCGCTGGTGGCCTCAAGCACCAGTCCAGTGATCTGGTGGCCAGCATTGCAGTGTTCAAACTGGAGGGCGGGCAGCAGGAAGTTGGCTATACGCAAGCCGATGACCGCAGACCCAGCGCCCCCCTGCCTGTCTTGCAAAAAACGGTGACCACACGCCCTGTGCCCAAACCAGCCGCAGCACCTAAAAAAGCTGCCGTTCCCAAACTGTCTGAGCCCAAAGCGGCACCAAAGCAGCCCGTGACGGCGGATAGCGCGGATGACTCGTGGGAAACCTTCTAACCTAGCGTAGCCAAGCTCCAGGCGCTTGGCGGTTGGCGGTTTGCATTCGCAAGCCTTTGTGTAAGAATTATTTGCATCGGTTTCGGGCGAGCTCTCGCGCTATGGACTGCCAGTTCGCGCGGGGGGGCCAGGTCAGGCTGATCCAACAATTCATCGCGGAGGATGCCATGCAGCACGTGCAGAAACATTTCACGTTTTGGCTTCTGCTTGTTTTGGGGCAAGCGCTCTCGGCCCACGCCGCAGACGCGCCGCCACCGCTGGACCCCACCAAACCGCCCGATGTGCTGGCGCAAACCTTTGTCAAAACCTATGGGCTCGACAAGCTGAAGAACCGCAAGCTGGCCATCACCAGCTTTGGTGTGGAGTTCAACCAGAAGGTTCACGTCAATGCCCGTAGCTCGGACTATTACTACAACAACAAAACAGACTTTGTTTTGCGGGGTGTGGACGATGCCGTGTTCCAGCGGATTGCGGACCGTGCCTACAAAAAACTGCTGGAAGACCTTGGCCAGGCGGGTTACCAAGTGCTCCCTGCCGAAGCGCTGCAAGCCAGCGCAGCCTACCAAGCCCTGCTCAAGGATGCGGGTGCCAAGCAAAAAACGCCCACCGAATACAAACTGAAAAAACGCTTTGACAGCGAGCGGGATGTGAGCGCTTCCGTGATTGCGCCAACAGGTTTGCAGTATTACGAACCCGAGCTGGACGAGGATGAAGGCCGGGGCCCGGCAGGTGACACTGCCCAGGGCGTATTGGGCAGCCTGGCCAAAAACATCGGAAACAAGGCGGGGCGCAAAGTCCGTATGCACGAGGTGGAAGTCGCCAAGGAGCTGGGCGCCACGGTGATGAAGGTCCGCTACGTCATTGGCTTCGGCGATGCATCGGCCAGCGTGGTGGCCAACACCACTTACAAGACCGACTACATCGCAGAAAAAGTGGTGAAGCAACTGGAGGTCAACCGGGCCAACTCGGTGCGCAGCCGCTTGAGTGTGCTGGGGCGTGGTGAAACCTATTTTGCGTTCCGCACGGAAGACGCCAACCCCAACCGCAAAGAGCGCACGACCGTGCATTTCGGCGGGAGCGGTTTGCTGGCCAGTGCCCTCAAAGGCACCGACTCCGAAGTGCTGGACGGCAATGCTTCCCTGTGGCTGATGGAGTCGGTGGACTCCGGCGAGAGTTTTCTTTCGGCAGACACGCAGGCTGCAGTGGCTGCAGCCCCCGAGAAGAAAGAGTCTGGCGCGCTTTCCCTGTTCAAAGGCCTGGGCAGTGCATTGACCGGCGCCACAGCATCCAAAGGGACGGTCACGGCAAGCGAGACCAGCAGCTTTGTGGCCAACGCGGACCCGGATCTTTTCGAGTACCTGGCTTCAGCCTACCTGGACGTGTCGCGTGCCATGCTGATGAGCAAGTTGACCGCCAAACCACCCCAGTGATTTTTGTTGGAGGCATGGGCTGGCGGGTTTGAGGCCGTTCACGCTAGCCGCGCCTGTTGGCTTGGTGCAGAATGACTTGGTCAGGCAGGAGAGTGGGCCAATCGGCTGATTGGTTTACCCCACCCTCCACCCCCACAGTCTTTGGCGCACTCGCGTCGCCAATTGAGCAACAACATGGATACACCGGTTCTATTGACAACGGGCGCGCTGCTCTCAGCTGCAGCAGCGCTGGTGATGCTGGTGTCTTTGTTAACGCGCAAGACTTACCACGGCTTTGGTTTCTGGGTCATGGGTGTTTTGAGCCTGGCCATTGGTGCTGGCATGTTGATCCCGGGCGTTCTGCCTGGCCATTGGCTGGTGCGCTTGAGCCGCAATGCCTTTTTGGTCGGCGGGTTGATGCTGATCTTTCACGGCTTGATCGTCTTTCGGGAGGTGCGGATTTCGCGCCAATTGGAGGCGCTGTTTTTTCTGTCCTTTCTGGCGGTCTTTGGCTACTTCAGTGTTGATGCGGGCCAGTTGGATGCGCGCATCGCGGTGTACTCCATTTATGCCGCACTGATTTGCTTTTTTGCCGCCTATGCGACGCTGAAAAAGCGCCCCGTTTTCTTTGCCTCCAGCGATGTGATGCTGGCCATCTGGCTCACCACCTACGGCTTGCTGACGCTGGTGCGCATGGCGCAGCAGTTGCTCAGCCCGGAGAACAGCACGGCCTTCGAGGCGCTCAAAGGCATTGGGTCGTTCTACGCCGTGGCGCAAATCCTCACGGTGCAACTGGTCACGCTCACCTTGATCAGCATGAACTCGCAGCGCATTGAGTGGGAATACAAGAACAACCTGGTGCAGGTGCAGGAGAGCGAAGAAAACTTCCGTCTGGTGACCGAGGCCGCCTACGATGCCATCGTCATGCTCGACAGCCGCGCACACGTCACCGTGTGGAACAGCGCGGCCGAGCGCATGTTCGGGCTATCGCGCGAGCAGGCCACCGGGCACGCACTTGCGCAGCTCATCGCGCCGCCCGCGCATGCGGGCACCTACGCCGCCTTGGCAGGCCCCTTGAAAGGGCTTGACCGGGCCAACGGCATCACGATGGAGTTGCCGGCACAAGACAGCCAGGGCCGGGAGTTTTTGGTGGAGCTGTCCGTCTCCCGGTTCTTGCAGCGCGGTGCGCAGCGAACGGTCTGCATCCTGCGTGATATTTCTGAGCGCAAGCAGCATGAGCTGGTGCTTCAAAAGCTGCGCGGCGACCTGCAAGCCACGCTGGATGCGGTGCCAGACCTGTTGTTCGAGCTGGACCTCAACGGGGTTTATCACGCCTACCATTCGCCGCGAACCGAGCTTCTGGCGGGGCACCCGAATCAGCTCATTGGCAACACCATCTTCGATGTCTTGCCGCCCGATGCGGCCAACGTGTGTGACGCGGCGCTGCAGGAAGCCAATGTCAAAGAGTTCAGCGTTGGCAAGCAGTTTGCGCTCGACCTGCCCATAGGGCGCAAATGGTTTGAACTGTCAGTGGCCAAGAAGCCATCCGCGTCTGGCGAGGTGCCGCACTTTGTGGTGATTTCGCGTGAGGTTACCCAGCGCATGGAGGCCATGGAAATTTTGCGCCACCACCAAGCCGAGCTGGAGCGCAAGGTGGCAGAGCGCACGGACGAATTGCTGGAGGCCAAAACGGCTGCCGAAGCGGCCAACATTTCCAAGAGTGCTTTCCTGGCCAATATGAGCCATGAAATCCGCACCCCGCTCAACGCCATTGCGGGCATGAGCCAGTTCATCCGCAAGGAAGGTTTGACGCCTGCGCAAACCCACCGCATGGATCAATTGGAGACGGCCAGCTTGCATCTGCTGTCCATCATCAATGACATCCTGGACCTGTCCAAGATCGAGTCCGGCAAGCTGACCCTGGAGGAAAAACCCCTGCGCCTGGACCGGCTGGTGTCCAACGTCGTGACCATGGTGCACGACAAGGCTGCTGCCAAGAAGTTGAAAATCAAAACCGAGATCGAAGCCATGGATGGCGAGTTCGCGGGCGACACCACGCGCATACAGCAGGCACTGTTGAACTACGCATCCAACGCCGTCAAATTCACCGATGAAGGCGCCGTCACCCTGCGCGTGCTGAGCATGGAAGACACGGCGCACGATGCCTTGCTTCGTTTCGAAGTGAGCGATGACGGCATTGGCATCAGTGAGTCCATGCAAGGCCGCTTGTTCGAGGCCTTTGAGCAGGCAGACAGTTCCAACACACGGCGATACGGCGGCACCGGCCTGGGGCTGGCCATCACCAAAAAGCTGGCAGAACTGATGGGAGGCAGTGCAGGGCTGCACAGCGAAATAGGGCATGGCAGCACCTTCTGGTTTTCCGTGCGATTGAAAAAACTGGACCGCCCACTGGACGCGCCAAGTGACACGCACCAGAACGCGAAGGCGCTTATACGGGAGAGGTTTTCAACGCTGAACGTGCTGATTGCAGAAGACGAACCGGTCAACCGCGAGATCGGCATTCTCTACATGGAAGAGGTGGGCCTGCAGGTGGACACGGCAGAAGACGGGCTTCAGGCGGTAGAGATGGCAAAGGCCCGACAGTACGGGCTGATTTTCATGGACATGCGCATGCCCCACATGGATGGCCTGGAGGCCACGCGCACCATTCGCAAGCTCCCGCACTACCAGGATGTTCCCATCATTGCCATGACGGCCAACGCCTTTGTAGAGGACAAGGAGCAGTGCCTGGCTGCGGGCATGAACGACTTCATCACCAAACCGGTTCAACCCACAGAGGTCTATGCGGCGATGTGCCGCAACCTGGTGGCGTAGCCATTCAAAACCCCAGAAGGTGGATGCCTTCAAAAGGCAGCGCGTAGCAATCCGCGACAATCAAGCTTCTGTCGGAAATCCCATGAATACCAAGACCCTCTCTCTCCTCCCCCTCGCTCTCGCACTCGCCACAGGCGCCCTGGTTCCCAACGCTGCTTCTTACGCGGCTGTTCATCACCCCGCCAAGGCTGCGCCCTCCAAAAAATCCGAATCTTCCAAAAAAGCGCCGGCAGCAGATGCCGACCGTCCGCTGCTGGCTGCCCAAACCTCGTTGGCAGGCAGCGCGCCCGAACTGGCCGCCAAGGCCTGGCTGGTGATGGACTTCGACTCTGGCGAGGTGCTCGCCGCTGCCAACGCGGACGAAGCCTTGCCGCCCGCATCGCTCACCAAAATGATGACCAGCTACCTGGTCGAGCAGGCGCTGCGCTCAGGCAAGCTCAAGCAGACTGATCTGGTGTCGGTCAGCCAGAACGCCTGGTGCCGCGGATCGAGCACCGAGTCCTGCATGTACCTGCCGCTCAACAGCCAGGCCACAGTGATCGACATCCTGCGCGGCATCATCATCCAGTCGGGCAACGACGCATCCAAGGCGATTGCCGAGCACATGGCCGGCTCCGAGGAAGGCTTTGCCAAGCTGATGAATGCCGAAGCCCAGCGCCTGGGCATGACGCACACGCATTTTGTGAACCCCACGGGCCTGCCCGACCCGCAGCACAAAGCGTCTGCGCGTGACCTGGCCATCCTGGCGCGCGCCATCATCCGTGACAGCGCGGACTACTACCCCATCTACGCCGAGCGCGATTTCAAATACAACGGCATCAAGCAAGGCAACCGCAATGCCTTGCTCTACACCGACCCCACGGTGGACGGCCTCAAGACCGGCCACACCGACGAGGCAGGCTACTGCCTGGTTACCTCCTCCAAGCGCAGCGATATGCGCTTGATTACGGTCATCCTCAACACCGGCAGCGCCCAGGCGCGTGCAGACCAGACGCGCTCCTTGCTCGGCTGGGGCTTCAGCACGTTCGAGAAGGTCACGCCGATTCAGCAGGGCACGGTGGTGGGTACCGCCAAGGTCCACTTCGGCAAGGCTGACACCGTGGCTGCAGGCCTCGGCGCACCTTGGATGCTGACCGTGCCCAAGGGCCAGCAAGTGCAGACTACGGTGCAGGTCCAGCCGGACCTGGAAGCACCGGTGGCCAAGGGCGCTGTCATCGGCAAGGTGCTGGCTACCTCCAACGGCAAACCCGTAGGCGAAGCCCCGCTCGTGGCCCAGGCCGATGTGGAGCGTTCGGGCTTTGTGGTGCGCATGTGGCAGCACATTGCCAAGATGTTCAGCAAGTAAGCGCCTAAGGACAAGCGCCACGAAAGAAAGCAGGACGGCATGGACACCGTGGTGGTTGATTCCGCGCACACAGAAATCCCGGGCCTGCTTGGCGCCCCCACAAGGTACCTTTTCTTTACCGGCAAAGGGGGCGTAGGCAAAACCTCGCTGTCCACCGCCACGGCATTGTGGTTGGCAGACACCGGCAAAAAGGTGCTGCTGGTCAGCACCGATGCCGCATCCAACCTCGATGAAATGCTGGGCATCGCCTTGCGCAACCAGCCGGTTCCCGTGCCGCATGCGACGGGCTTGTCGGTGCTGAACATAGACCCTGACAATGCCGCGCAGGCCTACCGCCAACGGGTGGTGGCGCAGATGGGTGCGGCTGCAACAGACGCGGAAATCGCCACGGTGCGCGAACAACTCTCTGGCGCCTGCACCACCGAGATTGCGTCCTTCGACGAGTTCTCGTCGCTGCTGGCCGACGCCCATGCCGCGTATGACCACATCGTGTTTGACACCGCGCCCACCGGCCACACGCTGCGCTTGCTGAGCTTGCCCAAGGCCTGGAGTGGTTTCCTAGCCCACAACGACCAAGGCGCCTCATGCCTGGGTCCGCACTCCGGCCTGAAGATGCAAGAGATCCGCTTCAAGGCCGCCATGGATGCGCTGTGCAACCCCAGCCTCACCACGGTGGTGCTGGTGGCGCGTGCAGAGAAGGGCGCCATTGCTGAAGCGTCACGCACCTGCGATGAACTCAAGGCCTTGGGGCTGCACCAACAGCGCTTGGTCATCAACGGCGTGTTCCATGCATCAAGCCGCAGCGATGCGGTTGCTGCCGCCATCGAAGACCTGGGCGCACAGGCACTGGCTGCCATGCCTGCCAACTTGCAAGCCTTGCCGCAAGACCAGGTGCGCTTGAAGGCGTTTGACACCGTGGGCCTGCCCGCGCTGCGCGCCCTGCTGCGCGGTGCGCAAGCGCCCCACGTAGCCAACGTCGCACCCTCTACACCGCTCGCCCAAGGCGCAGGGTTGGATGCCCTGGTGGACGCGCTCGCACAGGCAGACCAGGGGCTGGTCATGGTCATGGGCAAGGGCGGGGTGGGCAAGACAATGGTTGCTGCCGCACTGGCCTTGGGCCTGGTGCAGCGAGGCAAGTCGGTGCACTTGAGCACCACAGACCCCGCGGCCCATCTGGAGGCCACCCTCAATGGTGTAGTGGATGGCTTGCGTGTGGACCGCATTGACCCGGTGGCTGAGACCCAGCGCTATGTGGAAAAAATCATGGCCACCAAGGGCGCCAAACTGGGCGAGCAGGAACGTGCGCTGATGCGCGAAGACCTCAAATCGCCCTGCACCGAAGAGGTGGCCGTGTTCCATGCCTTCTCCAAAGTGGTGAGCGAGGCCCGCAGCGCATTCGTGGTGCTCGACACCGCGCCCACCGGCCACTCGCTGCTGCTCATGGATGCCACCGGCGCCTACCACCGGCAAATGCTGCGCGAGATGGATGGCAACACCAGCGCGCGCCTGGTCACGCCGCTGATGCGGCTGCAAGACCCGGCCTACACCAAGATCATTCTGGTCACGCTGCCCGAGGTCACGCCGGTATCGCAGGCCCAGGCCCTGCAAGACGACCTGCGGCGCGCGCAGATCGAACCCTTCGCCTGGGTGATCAACAAAACCGTGCTTGCATCCGGCACCCAAGACCCCTTGCTCCAGGCTCGGATGGCAGGCGAGCAGCGCCAGATAGATCGGATCGCCGACGGCCTGGCCAAGACCAGTTACCTCATTCCCTGGCTGGCGCAGCCCCCTGTGGGGCTGGCCGAACTGCGCAAGCTGGTGGCCCGCGTCTAGTGCCACATCGCTTGCATCCCGAACGACAACATCCCTTACTCGCTCATTGCGTAACGATTGATACGGAACCAACACCATGGCCATTGCATTAGTAACAGGAGGCGCCAAGCGCCTGGGGCGGGCGGTTGTAGAGAAATTTGCCAGCAGCGGTTATGCCTGCCTGGTGCATGCGCACGCATCGGAGCAGGATGCGCGCGAACTGTGCCAGTCCATCGTGGACGCCGGGGGGAAAGCCAGTTACTTCCTGCACAAAATTACCGACCCGGATGCCGCGGCCAATGCCTTGCTGGACGAATGCCAGCGTGTGTTTGGTGCGCTTCCAACGGCCAGCGTTTTAAGTGCGGCCTCGTATGACATGGACCCGCCAGGGGTGCGGCTGGAAAGCCTGGTGGCTTCGCAGCTGGCGCTCAACTTTCTGTTTCCGGCGGCGTACTGCGCAGCCATTGCGGGGCGGGTTGCCGGGCTGTCCGAGCCGCAACGCGTGGACCGATCGGTCACCCTGTTTACCGACTACAAGGTGGCCAAGGTCAACGGCGATATGTATGCGTACTCCTTGTCCAAGCATGCGTTGGAAGGCTCTATCCCGTACCTGACGGCAGCGTTTGCCAAGCAGATCCGCGTCAATGCCATTGCACCCGGCCCGGTGCTGGCGGCCCATGGAATGACCCAGAAGCAACTAGAGGAAATCGTTGTGCGGTCCAATATCAGTGGCCAGACGCCGTTGATGGAAGACATTGCGGCGTCGGCTTTGTTCTTGGCGTCCACGCGGTCGCTGTATGGGCAACATTTGTTTGTAGATGCCGCCGCACGGTTTGAAATGGGTGCGCATGAGTTTGGGGTGAAACACAATGCATAAGCCACTGGTCTTTGAAGTTCGCGAGTACAAAAAACGCATGGTGATTGGTTGCTCCCAGAGCGAGCGCGCGCAAGGTCCACAGGAAGTGGTCTTTGACGTGCTGGCCCAAGTGGCATGCGACCCCATGTTTTTGATCGACACCTGGGAGCCGGCTTTTGACTACTGCGATTTGACCGACGCAGTGGACCAGGCCTGTGCCAGCCCGGGCGACAAAATCCTTCAGGAGCCGCTGGCCTTTGAGGTGATGACGCGCGTCTTTGAAAAAAGCCCCCATGTCAACGCAGTGGAGGTCTACACCCAAAAGACCCAGCGCTACGAAAACACCCGCTCCATCGGCTTTCGCATAGAACTCACGCGCCCGCAATGGGCCGCCTTGGCGCAGGCCATTCAAGACAAGCAGCAGACGCCCTGAGCCGGGCCCACAGCGCTTAGCTGTTGCCCAACACCGTAGGTACCGATGCCGGGTCCAGCTCCGGAAAATCCAGGCTGTAGTGCAGGCCCCGGCTCTCGTGCCGCAGCTGGGCCGAACGCACAATCAAGTCGGCCACCTGCAGCAGGTTGCGCAATTCCAGCAGGTCGCGGCTCACGTGGAAGTTGGCGTAGTACTCCTGGATTTCGGAGTGCAAGAGCGCAATGCGGTGCGCCGCGCGTTCCAGCCGTTTGTTGGTGCGCACAATGCCCACGTAGTCCCACATGAAGCGGCGCAACTCGTCCCAGTTGTGCGAGATCACCACCGCCTCGTTGGCGTCCGTCACGCGGCTGTCGTCCCACACGGGCAGGGCGCCGGGCTGTTGCAGCGGCGTGGTGGTGATGGCTTCCACTGCGGCCTTGGCAAACACCATGCACTCCACCAGCGAGTTGCTGGCCAGCCGGTTGGCACCGTGTAGGCCGGTGCAGGCGGTTTCGCCAATCGCATACAGGCCGGGCACATCGGTGCGGCCCGACAGGTCGGTGATCACGCCGCCGCAGGTGTAGTGGGCAGCAGGCACCACCGGGATGCCCTGGGTGGTGATGTCGATGCCCAGCTGTGCGCAGCGTTCCAGGATGTTGGGGAAGTGCTCTTTCAGAAACGCCGGGCTCTTGTGCGTGATGTCCAGGTACACGCAGTCCAGGCCGTGTTTCTTCATTTCAAAATCGATGGCGCGGGCCACTACGTCGCGCGGGGCCAGCTCGGCGCGCGCATCGTGCGCGGGCATGAAGCGCTCGCCATTGGGCAAGCGCAGCAGGCCACCTTCGCCACGCACCGCCTCGCTGATCAGGAACGACTTGGCCTCGGGGTGGTACAGGCAGGTGGGGTGGAACTGGATGAACTCCATGTTCTGCACCCGGCAGCCCGCGCGCCAGGCGGTGGCAATGCCGTCGCCGGTGGCAGTGTCGGGGTTGGTGGTGTAGAGGTA
>Ga0228698_1001284_pt1 | contig 12742 bp, 12 predicted proteins | sample McNCre117_Aug_MG_FD_178015 | JGI IMG/M metagenome (GOLD analysis project Ga0228698, IMG submission 178015) | Freshwater microbial communities from McNutts Creek, Athens, Georgia, United States - 1-17_Aug_MG | ecosystem: Environmental > Aquatic > Freshwater > Creek | place: USA: Georgia...
GGGCGCCGCTGATGGGGCCCAGGCTCTCGATCAGCACGTAGAGCGCAAACACCGTGGCCAGGGTGTTGGCCAAGAGCGCCACGCCGTCGTTGCCGCCGCTGATGCGCTGGGCCATGATGCCGGAGCCTATGACGGCGCAGAGCAGGGCGGCGGTGCCTGCGAACTCGGCTAACAGTTGGGGCGCGAGGCTTTTAGGCGGTTGTGTGCTCATGTGCGGCTGATGTCCTTGGCGCTTTGGCCCAAGGCCATGGCATGCAGCTTGTCTTCGGGCAGGTTCACCAGCAGTTCGAGGCGGCGGTGTATGTCGATCAGGGTTTGCTGGAAGGCGTGGGCTTTTTCAGCGTCGCTGCGGTCGCCGGCAGACGGGTCGGCATACGACCAGTGGGCGGTAGCCGGGTTGCCGGGCCACACGGGGCAGACCTCGCCGGCGGCGTCATCGCACACGGTGATGATCAGGTCCATGTGCGGCGCGTCGGGGGCGGCGAATTCGTCCCAGCTTTTGCTGCGCAGGCCCTCGGTCGGGATACCGGCGTTGCGCAGGGTGTCCAGGCCGATGGGGTTGGGCTGCTGGTTGTCACGCGGGCTGCTGCCGGCGGAGTAGCCCTTGAAGTGGCCGCGGCCGATGTGTGTCAGCGTGGCCTCGGCCAGGATGCTGCGGGCCGAGTTGTGGGTGCACAAAAACAGCACATTGATGGGCGTGGTTGACATGGTGAAGTCCTTTCTCAACGGGTAACGACATTGTTATTTGCTATGAATTTCATAGCTGGGGGCGCACACTGTATGCCGGCCAGATGTCATTTTGACGAAGGTTAAGCCGGCGTGTTGGGCAGCGGGTCAGCAGGTGGTGCACACAGGTGCAAGGCCGCTGGCGTCACACGGGCTGCCTTGGCAGCAGTGCTCGGTCAGGTAGGCCAGCACGCCATTCATGCGGCTGAAATCGGCCCGGTAAATCAGGTTGCGGCCGCGCTGCTCGCTGTCCACCAGGCCGGCGTGGGCCAACTCTTTGAGGTGGAACGACAGCGCACTGGGCGCGGCGCCCAGCTGCTCGGCCAGTACGCCGGGGGTCAGCCCGTCCTGCCCGGCGACCACCAGCGCTTTGAAGATGCGCAGCCGTTGGGCCTGGGCTAGCGCGGTCAGTGCTTGCAGGGCTTGGGTTTCATCGATCAGCGTTGTGTCCATATTTCAATAATACTTGAAATATTGAAATGATGCGCGCCTGCCGTGTGTGTCACGAAAAGTTCACTGGATTGCCATGTTCGGGTCATCGCGCCTGCCCACACTCCTCAGTCATTGCTACCGCACTCAGAGAAGGGGACAACAATGACAATTTCTGCCGCAATTTCCGCACCCACACTGGCATCGCCCACCGTTCAGCGGTCCACCCTGGCGCCCGCCTCCGCCGAGCGCAATCATGGCATTGAAGTGCAGTGGGCCCGCCACCAAGACGATGTGCGCGCTGCCCAGCGCCTGCGCTATGACGTGTTTGCCGGTGAAATGGGCGCGCGCCTGAGCACGCCCCTGGCCGGCCACGATGTGGACCTGTTTGACAACTTTTGCGAACACCTGCTGGTGCGCGACCAGGCCACCGGCCAAGTGATCGGCACCTACCGGGTGCTGACCCCCGCCCAGGCCAAGCGGGTGGGCAGTTTTTACAGCGATACCGAGTTCGACCTGACCCGCCTGCGCAGCATGCGCGAGCGCATGGTCGAGCTGGGCCGCAGCTGCGTGCACCCCGACCACCGCCACGGTGGCGTCATCATGGCTCTGTGGGGCGCGCTGGCCGAGTTCATGGTGCGCAACCAGTTGGATTCCATGATCGGCTGCGCCAGCATTCCCATGCTGCACAACGGCGTGGTCAGCGGCGATGTGGCAGCCAGCATCTGGCGCCAGGTGCAGGCCACACACCTCGCCCCGATTGATTTTCATGTGCGCCCCCGCTTGCCTCTGCCGATTGAGCAGCTCGACAGCACGCTGGATGTAGAGCCTCCGGCGCTCATCAAAGGCTATTTGCGCCTGGGTGCCAAAGTGCTGGGTGCCCCGGCCTGGGACCCGGACTTCAACACGGCGGACTTGCCGATGCTGATGCGCATTGCTGACTTGCCAGCCCGCTACCGCAAACATTTCCTGGGGGCGTAATGCGCAGCACATTCGACGCCCTCGGAGCCAACTTTCAGGATTTGGTGCCGGGCGCCGAAGGCCCTGACGCTGATGACGATATCAGCCACCGCCGCTACCGCGCGGTGTTTGTGTCTGACATTCACTTGGGTACAGCGGGCTGCCAAGCCAAGCCCTTGCTGGACTTCTTGAAGCACCACCCCAGCGACAACCTGTATTTGGTGGGCGACATCATTGACGGCTGGCAGCTGCGCCGCCGCTGGTTCTGGCCGCAAGCGCACAACGACGTGGTGCAAAAGCTGCTGCGCCGGGCGCGCAAGGGCTGCCGCGTGGTGTTCATCCCCGGTAACCATGACGAGTTCGCCCGCGCTTTTGTGGGCCACCAGTTTGGTGGCATCGAGGTGCACAAGGACACAGTGCACACCACCGCCGATGGCCGCAAGCTCTGGGTCACCCATGGCGACTATTTCGATGCGGTGATTCAGCGCGCCAAATGGCTGGCCTACACCGGCGACTACGCCTACGAGTTCACCCTGCGGATGAACCGCCACCTCAACAACCTGCGTGCGCGTTTGGGCTTGCCCTATTGGTCGCTCTCGGCCTACCTCAAGCACAAGGTCAAGATGGCGCTCAACTACGTCACCGACTTTGAAAAAGCTGTAGCTCAGGAAGCCCGCCACCGTGGCCACGATGGCGTGGTGTGTGGTCATATCCACCGCGCAGAAATGCGCACCATCGATGGCACCTTGTACTGCAACGATGGCGATTGGGTGGAGAGCCGCACGGCACTGGTCGAGCACATGGACGGCCACCTGGAGCTGGTTTACTGGGGCGACACCCCCGGCGTGCCAGCCACCGCGCTGCTGCCGGCTCCGATGCAGGAAACCCCGGCATGAAAATCCTGCTGGTAACCGACGCTTGGTTGCCACAGGTGAACGGTGTGGTGACCACCTTGGTCCAATTGGTGCGTGAGCTGGAGCTGGCGGGCCATGGGGTGGAGGTGATTCACCCCGGCTTGTTCAGCACCCGGCCATGTCCCGGCTACCCCGGCATCGGCTTGGCACTGCGCCCTGGAAAAGCCCTGGCCGACAGGGTGCAGGCCGCCAAACCGGAAGCGATTCACCTGGCAACAGAGGGGCCACTGGGCTGGGCCGTGCGCAGCTACTGCCGCAAGCACAAGCTGGCGTTCACCACTGGCTACCACACCCGCTTGCCTGAAATTTTGAAAGACCGCTTTCACCTGCCGCTATGGCTGAGTTATGCGGTGCTGCGGCATTTTCATGGCGCGTCGTGCGGCGTGATGGTGCCTACCAGCAGCATGTTGCGCATGCTGCATGCCAAGGGCTTTCGCCGGCTGCGCAGTTGGACACACGGGGTAGACACGGCTGCATTCCCCTACCAGGAGTCGCCGCAGGTGTATCCGCCGCTGGGGGCTTTGGCGCGGCCGGTGTCTTTGTATGTCGGGCGGCTTTCGCAAGAAAAAAACATCGAAGCGTTTTTGAAGCTCGATGTTCCGGGCACCAAAGTGGTGTGCGGCGAGGGCCCGCTGGAGAAAGATTTGCGGGGCCGCTACCCCACGGTGCGCTGGCTGGGCGTTTTGCCCCGCGAAGCATTGGCCCGTGTGTATGCCGCTGCCGATGTGTTTGTCATGCCCAGCCAAACGGAGACCTTTGGCCTGGTGATGCTGGAGGCCATGGCCTGCGGTACCCCGGTGGCCGCGTATCCGGTGGAAGGATCTAAGGAGATCGTGGGCACTCCCCCGCAAGGTGGGACAACGCACACTGATTTACAGCAGGCTTGGTATGGTGCGCTAAGCGTTTCACGCCATGAGGCACGCAATAGAGCCTTACAGTTCAGTTGGGCATATGCCCAACTGCTGTTTGCGGGCCATTTGGTTCCGGCCCAGATGGGGACGCTTTTTCCGCGTACCACGGGGAGTGCAGAAGTCGTCACAAATATGTCATCTAAGACGTCAAAAATCTGACATCTATTAGTCACTCTTAAAACGCTATGTGGACCTCTTTCAAGGATCGCTCTTCCATTGCAGACCCGCGTTTGCTGGACCGCGACCTCAGTCTTTTAGCGTTCAATGAACGCGTGTTGAACTGGGCCATCCGTGAGGATGTTCCGCTCATGGAGCGCTTGCGTTATCTGTGCATCGTTTCCAGTAATTTGGATGAATTTTTCGAGGTCCGGGCTGAGCCGCATCTGACCGCGGCCTTGGCACAAGACGAGAAGGGCCAATATTCGGTTGCCAGTTTTGAGCGTTTGGCGGACGCATTGCACAAACTGGTAGCCAGCCAGTACGCTCTCTATAACGAAAAGCTCATGCCTGCCTTTGAAGCACAGGGCATTCGCATCATGTCGCACGGTGAGCGCAACACTGCGCAGCGCGCTTGGGTCAAGCAGTATTTTGAGAAGGAAGTGCGGCCCTTGCTGATTCCGGTGGGACTGGACCCATCGCATCCATTCCCGCAAGTGGCCAATAAATCGCTCAACTTCATCGTTCGCCTGAGTGGTAAAGACGCGTTTGGCCGCAACAATGAAATTGCCATTGTGAAAGTACCGCGGGTATTACCGCGCCTGATTCGTATGCCGGCGAAGGTCGCGGGGCAGAAAGCCTTGTTTGTGTCGCTGTCCAGCGTGATCAGGGCGCACTTGGCAGAACTATTCAGTGGCCGCGAGGTGTGGCAGTTCTCGCAGTTCCGCGTGACCCGTCACTCAGATTTGGCGGTGGACGAAGACGATGTACAAAACTTGCGCATGGCGTTGCGTGAGGGCTTGGAGCATCGCCACTATGGCCAAGCGGTACGGCTGGAGGTGTCGGCCGGATGCTCCGAGCACTTGTCTGAGTTTTTGCTCAAGCAATTTGAACTTCCACCCAAAGCCTTGTTCCGTGTGCATGGCCCGGTGAATCTGGTGCGCCTGACGCAGTTGATTGATTTGGTAGACCGGCCGGATCTGTGCTTCCCCCGCTACAACCCGAGCTTTCCGGTGCAAATTCGTGCGGGGCAGTCCATCTTTGAGCAACTCAAAGAGCGTGATATTTTGATGCACCAGCCCTTTGAGAGCTTTGACGGTGTGCTCACTTTTTTACGCGATGCCGTCAACGATCCACATGTGCTCGCGATCAAACAAACCATCTATCGCACCGGTACCGACTCCGAACTCATGGAGTTACTGCGCGAAGCTGTGCGGCGTGGCAAAGAAGTGACCGTGGTGGTGGAGTTGAAAGCTCGCTTTGACGAAGAGGCCAACATCAACTGGGCCGAGATGCTGGAGTCGATTGGCGCGCAGGTGTTGTACGGGGTGGTGGGTCTCAAGACCCATGCCAAGATGATGCTGATCACCCGGCGTGAGGGCAAGACGCTCAAGCGTTATGGGCATTTGTCCACGGGCAATTACAACCCCAAAACTGCTCGCTTGTATACCGACATCAGCCACCTGACGGCCGATGCTGGTATCACCGCCGACATGGAGCATGTGTTTGTTCATTTGGCCAGCCAGAGCAAGCTGCCACGGATGTCCAAGCTGTGGATGGCACCGTTTCATCTGCACCGCAATTTGATTGCAAAAATCGAGTCTTTGGGTGTCGAGGCAGCGCGGGGAGCAGACACGCGCATCGTTGCCAAAATGAACTCGCTCACTGATGAGGCCTTGGTGCGTGCCCTGATTGCTGCAGGCCAACAAGGTGTGAAGATTGATTTGATCGTGCGTGGCGCCTGTGTGCTGCCAGCCCAAGTGCCGGGATACACCGACAACATCCGGGTGCGTTCTGTGATTGGTCGCTTCTTGGAGCATTCACGAGTGTTTTATTTCCGCTGCAATGCGGTGGATGAGTTGTACCTCTCCAGTGCTGATTGGATGAACCGCAACATGGTGCGTCGCGTGGAGTTGGCCTGGCCCGTGACCGACGAGGCTTTGCGCCAGCGTCTAGTGGACGAGTGCTTGGTGGCTTATTTGTACGATGGTGTGGATGCCTGGGACATGCGCTCAGACGGCACTTATTACCGCACCGAAGCGGCGGCCGGTGTGTTAGCCCATGGGGCACAAAGAGCGCTGATGGACCGCTACGGTCGTATCCAAAAAAACTAAAGGGAGTGAGTAGCCATGGACCTGATTTTGTGGCGACATGCAGAGGCGATTGATCTGGATCTGGTTGGCGACGACATGTTGCGCTCCTTGACCGCCAAAGGCGAGAAACAAGCTACTCGCATGGGGGCTTGGCTGGACAGGCAATTGCCGGATGGTGCAAAAATATGGTCCAGCCCGGCAACGCGTACCGAGCAAACGGCAGCTGCCTTGGGGCGCAAGTACAAGGTGCATGCCTCCTTGGCGCCGCTGTGTGGTGTGGATGATTTGCTGCAGCTGGTGCAGTGGCCCCATGCCAAGGGCTGCGTGGTGGTGGTCGGGCACCAGCCAACATTGGGTCAGACGATTTCACGTCTTCTGGGCTTGCAAGAAGCAGAGTGCGCCCTGAAGAAAGGCGCACTTTGGTGGTTGCGCTACCGAGAGCGCGACGGGGTCGCGCAAACGGTAGTGGTTACGGTTCAGTCCCCCGAAGTGCTTTAAGGTCCTCAGGCCTTCTTGCCTTTGGCGGGGCGCCCCGTCTTCAGGCTGGGAACGGCAGCCAAAGCAGCCTTGAACGCAGCGTCTGACAGGGCGGCAATCGCCTTCATGCCTGCGCGGATCAATTCGGTTTTCTTGACAGGGCTGCCCAGCTTGACGGCACGTTGCTTCAGGCTGTCGAGCACATCGTATTCATTCTTGGGGATGGTGAAGCTGTCACGTACCATTTTTGGCTTTTTGGCCTTTTCCACTTTGGGTGCCGCAGGCTTGGCGGCTGGTTTTGCAACTACCTTGGCGGCGGCTTTGGGTGCAGCCGCCTTGGGTGCGGCCACTTTGGCTGCGGGCTTGGCGGCTGGCTTCACAGCGACTTTGGCAGCAGTTTTAGGAGTTGCTTTCACAGCAGGTTTGCTGGCGGCGGCAACAGGCTTGGCAACCACTTTGGTGGTGGCTTTTGCAGGGGGCTTTGCTACTGCTTTAGTAGCAGGCTTGGCAGCTGTCTTGGCGGGTGCAGCGGCGTTGGCTGCAACAGGGGCGGGTGTTGCAGCGGCTGCAACTTCTTGTTTTTGATCGACAGATGTCATTGATTCACTCCTTTAGTAAACAGTATATATAGTTTATACCGTTATCTTATATTTGCCATTGTTTTACTTGTCACTTTTCCGTCACGGCGGAGACGGAGAATCGGGTTTCCTTAGTCGTTTGGAAGCTCGTTATGCCATCAACCCGATTGCGTTTGGTCACGAGCAGCGCACGGATCACCGGTGGGCACGGACCCCTGGAAAGCGTGTTGCAAAACCGTGCTCTTTATCCCGTCTTTCAGCCCATCGTCAAGCTTGAAGATGCTTCTGTGTACGCCCATGAGGCCCTGATTCGCGGTCCTGTGGACACGCCTCTGCACACCCCTGACAAACTTTTGCAAGCCGCCAAGGAAGAGGGCTTGAGCAACGCGCTGGAAGTGGCGTGTGTCAGCACCGCTCTGGAATATTGGGGCAACGCCAAGTCCGCAGGGCGTTTGTTTTTGAACATCAGTGCGGAAACTTTAATCCACGCTTTTGATCACCAAGGCGGTGTCGGGCTGATGGACTGGTTGCTAGGATTTCGTATTACGCCCCGTAAATTGGTGCTGGAAATTACGGAGCACGAGCGGGTGGAGAATATGGATCGCTTGGCAGAGGTCGTGGATGAAATTCGAGCAGCAGGCCTATCGCTAGCACTAGATGATTTCGGTGATGGTCGATCCAGCCTGCGTTTGTGGTCACAAATCAAACCCGAAGTGGTGAAGATTGATAAGTACTTCACCCGCAACATCAGCGCTCACGGCGACAAGCTCAAAACCATTCAAGCCTTGCAACAGATTGCAGCCATTTTTGGAACTGCCTTGGTGGCTGAGGGCATTGAAACTGCCGAAGACCTTCGGGTGTTACGCGATATCGGTATTGAATATGGCCAGGGCTTCTTCCTGGGGCGTCCGGACCGGCGTCCGCTGGATTACTTGGCAGAAGTTCCCCAACGTGTATTGGCAGAGCGGCAGGTGGTAGTGTTCCCCGAACTCGGGCGTATTTCGCAAGGTGGACATCTGCGTAGCCTCTCGCTCTTGCGAGCCCCTACAGTGACGCAAGATACGCCAAATGATGAATTGGCCAAAGTATTCATGGACAACCCCGCGCTCCACGCGGTGGCGGTGCTGGAGGGCGAGCGCCCGGTGGGCATCATCAACCGGGTGCAGTTCATGAACGAATACAGCAAGCTCTACTACCGCGAGGTGTGGGGCCGCAAGGCCTGCAAAGTGCACGCCAATTTTGAACCCCGCCTGATTGAGCGCGAGCACAGTGTGGACGAGCTGGTGGGCATACTTACCTCGCAAGACCAGCGCTATTTGAGCGATGGGTTTATTGCCACCGACAACGGGCGCTATGTAGGCTTGGGGACGGGCGATCAGTTGGTCCGCTCGGTGACGGAAACCCGCATTGAAGCGGCGCGGCATGCCAATCCGCTGACGTTTTTACCCGGCAATATTCCCATCACCCAGCACATAGAGCGCTTGTTGAAAAAGCAAGTGCGCTTTGTGGCCTGCTATGCAGACCTGAACCATTTCAAGCCCTATAACGATTACTACGGTTACTGGCGTGGGGACGAGATGATCCGGCTTTTGGCGCGCATCGCTATGGAGCAGTGCGATGCCCAACGTGATTTCCTTGGGCATGTGGGGGGGGATGACTTCATTCTGCTGTTCCAAAGCGAAGATTGGCGTGCGCGTTGCGAGCGCTTGGTGTCGGAGTTTGCTGAGCGTGCCCGTTTGCTGTTTGACGATGCAGCGCGTGCCGCAGGTGGAATCACCGCAGAGGACCGTCACGGAGTGACTCGGTTTTTCCCCTGTACCACGCTTTCGATCGGCGCAGTGGTGGTGAATGGCCAGCAATTCACCCGTGCCGAGGATGTGGCTAACTTGGCCGCAATGGCCAAACATGCCGCCAAGCTTTCACCGAACGGCTTGCATGAGTCTGTGCTGACTTAAATTCCGCTAATTTGCAGGGTCCAAGGGGTTTTTTGCCAAGCAAGCCCCTCTTCACGCAAAAGGTGTGCGCTTTGCGGGTAGCTGCTGGCCCAAGCGGGTCGGCAGTTCAAGTACAAAGTGGTGGGGTGCTGGGCGTCCTGAGATAGGCTCACTCCCTTGAGGTCAGGGTCACGGCGTGCGTGGCACAAAATGACCGCGAGGCGCAAACACAGCAGTTGCAAGACCAGGTCTTCCTGCTGCAGAACGGGCTCGAGTTTGCGCAGCTTGCCGCGATGGCCTAGGACCAGCAGGCTCAGGCGGTGCATTTCGGACAACGAGAAGCCGGCGGCATCCGCGTTGTCGAGGATGTAAGCGCCATGCTTGTGGTAATCGCTGTGCGAGATGTGGCTGCCGATTTCATGCAACTCCGCCGCCCAACCCAGCTTGCGCAAAAGGCGCTCAGATTCCGTGGCCGGCGTGCCGGCCAGCACCTGCTTGAGCAGTTGGGTGGCAACGCCAGACACTCGGGCGCTGTGTGTGGTGTCAATGCTGAATTTGGATGCCAAGCGTTGTACGCTTTTGGCGCGCAGGTCTCCGTAGTCACGGGCACCGCCGGTCAGGTCGCAAATCAGCCCGTGGCGCAAGCCGCCGCTGGCTTGCTGCATTTCGGTGATGCCGAGCAGGCTGAAGATGGCGCGCATCACGCTCAATCCGCCGCCGATGATGGCGCGGCGGTCTTCCCGCATGCCAGCGATCTTGACCTTGTCGGCACTTTGCGCCGCAATTAGTTTGTCCAGCAGCCAGTCCAGTCCGTCCTGGGTGAGTACGCCTTCAGGCCATCCGGCGGCGACTAATACATCGCCGATGGCACCCACGGTGCCTGCGGATCCATAGGCGGTGTCCCACAGGTCGGGGTGGTAGGCGTCAAAGGCTTCGTCCAGCACGGCTTTGGCTGCAACTTCAGCAATCTCAAATGCCTTGGGTGTGAACAAGCCATCCGGAAAGTAGCGCTTGGACCAAGCAATGCTGCCCACGCGGTAAGACTCCATGGTGCCGGGTGTCATGCCCTGGCCCAGGATGAGTTCGGTGGAGCGGCCACCTACATCGATCACTAGGCGGCGTTCGTTGTCGGCGGGCAGCATATGGGCTACACCTTGGTAAATCAGGCGGGCTTCTTCGCGGCCGGAGATGACATCGATGGGAAAGCCCAGCACCGTATTGGCTTTGGCCAAAAATTCGTCGCGGTTGCGCGCTTCACGCAGGGTTTGCGTGGCGACGGCTTTGACCTCTTGGGATTTGAAGCCGGCCAGCCGCTCGCCAAATCGGGCCAGGCATTCCCAGCCGGCTTGCATGGCGGCGGGGGTGAGGTTGCGGTCTTCATCGAGCCCGCCGCCCTGGCGGACGGTCTCCTTGAGGTACTCGGTGCGCTGGAATTCGCCGTGGTCCACCCGTCCGATTTCGAGTCGGAAACTGTTAGAGCCCAAGTCCACTGCCGCCAGACGGTTTCCGTTAGTCATGAAGTTTTATTATTTAGATTGTTTTGCAAAGTAAGCATGGTACCCCCACGCATTGCAGGGGTAGGCTTCAGCCCACAATTTTGCCGTCTGCACCCAGCATGCTTTGCGTCACAAACACGCTGGTGCGCTTGCGGGTGTCGGGGTTCAGGCGCAGGCCGCCCAGGTCGATGGCCTGCCGTTTGGCGAACGCTTGGAGCGCAGCGGCACGGCTCAGGCTGCCCTCGGCGGTTTGCAGCACTTCTGCGCAATAGCGCGCTGAAATAAAGCCGGCCAGACTCTGTGCGGATGCGGGCTCGTCAAACAGGCGGGTCAGCGCCTCGCGGTAGTTGCGGACCACGGGCAGGTTGCTGTTGGTGGGGGGCACGCTTTGCGTCGCAATGATGGGCGTGAAGCGCGAAATACCCAGCTGCTGCAGGGAGACGACGTTCACGTCCGACATGGCCACGATGTAGCGCTGTGCCGCTTGTTTTTCAATACCTTGGGCAAATTGAGCCAACTCGGGCGTGCCGCCCAGAAAAATCAGGATGCGCGGGCTCTGGGCGTTGAGGGTGGAGGCCAGTGCCTCCAGCGTGGTCGTGGGCGTGTAGGTGCGAATGCGCAGCTTGAGTTCGTTGGCTGCCCGCTCGACCTCTTCACGGTAATTGGTGACTTCACCTGCGTTGCCGTACACCGCGCCGATCTCTTGCACGCCCATGACGATGAGCGATTTCAGGGCAAACGCAATTTGCTCTTGCCGTGTGGCAAAGATGCCGAAGGTGTTGTCTGCACCATCTCCCGGGTTGTGCAGCCAGGGGGCAACGTGGGGCAGCTCGGGCAGCTCTCGTCGCAGCATGGCAGCGAAGGGGCTGGCCAGGCGGTCGCCTGCGGTGCCGACGGCGGCGATGCACTCAGGCATGCCCTTGATGGTGTCTACCGCCGAGCGCAGGGTTTTGGTGCTGCCGTCGACTTCCAGCACAACGTGGCGCAGGGCTTTGCCACGCACACCGCCACGGGTGTTGAGGTCTTGCCACGCTGCGCGGGAGCCGACCAGAAAGTCTTTGGACACATCAATTTGCCCGGCAGACACATCCACCACCTGCACGATGGCCGACCCCGAGGCGCCAACCGGTTTGGCCGTTTGCGCAAAGGCCGGGGCCGCACAAAGGCCGGCGCTGGCAGCGACCGTATGGGTGAGGAGCGCGCGGCGGGTCAGGCGGTGAGTCATTGCGAAGTGAAATAAGGGTTGCTATAAAAAGAATAGCTGCTTGCCCACGTTCTGTGTGGGATAGCAGCTATTTTTATGCGGAAGGTTCCGGCTTACTTGGTGGGGGGCAGCATCACGGTGTCCACAATGTGGACCACGCCGTTGGTGGCGACCACGTCAGCGTCGGTCACGGCAGCGTTTTCAACGGTCACAAAGGTACCGGCCTTGGACAGGGCCAGGTTCGCGCCGTTGAGGGATTTCACATCGCTGTTTTTGACGTCAGCGGCCATCAATTTGGCGGGCACCACGTGGTAGGTCAGCACAGCCTTGAGCTTGTCGGGGTGAGCGGCCAGGTCGTCCATGGTTTTGGCAGGAACGGCCTTGAAGGCGTCGTTGCTAGGTGCAAACACGGTGAAGGGGCCAGCGGCCTTGAGCGCGTCGGTCAGACCGGCTTTAGCAACCAGCGCATTCAGGGTGGACAGGGAAGGGGTGCGGGCAATGGTGTCTGCAACGTTGGCAGGTTGCGAAGTGGTAGCGCAACCGCTCAAACCAGCGACTACGGTGGCTGCGACCAAAAGGGTGCGACGGGACATTGCAAAAACAGACATGGCGGGCTCCAAGGTTGAAAGCTGCAGAGAGTAAGAACTATTTGTGACAAAAAAGTGACAAACTCGGTGTTTGCCGTCCGTGTCCCGGTTCGTAGGGGCTGGGTTGCTGGATGGGTCACAGAGTTGTCACAAAAGGTTCTTAAAGTGCCATTTGTCTGAGTTTTCCTAAACCCACTTCTAAAGGCTTCCCATGACACTGACTTTCAAACGTATCGCTCTGGCTGCTGCCATCAGCGCCGCAATGGCTGCTTCTGGC
>Ga0228698_1001285_pt1 | contig 12742 bp, 12 predicted proteins | sample McNCre117_Aug_MG_FD_178015 | JGI IMG/M metagenome (GOLD analysis project Ga0228698, IMG submission 178015) | Freshwater microbial communities from McNutts Creek, Athens, Georgia, United States - 1-17_Aug_MG | ecosystem: Environmental > Aquatic > Freshwater > Creek | place: USA: Georgia...
GGCTCAGTAGGAGAGCCTTTCATCCAGGCCTTGCCAGCCAAGGCCAGCGTAGTCAATCTGAAGCGGGACTGGTTGGACTTCATCACGGACTTGGGCTCCAACGTATCTCACCAGGCGCGAGAGCGAGTAGACCTTGCAGATCTATATGTCTACCCGGAGTTGGAGCAGCAAAACGACGACGAAAACCCCATCATTGTCTCAAGCCAGGAGTTGTCAAAAGAACTTGCCGCAGATACTTCGTCGACCCTTATCAAGGGCGATCAGAGCAGCGGCAAGACCGCGCTACTCAAGCGTATGTACACGGATGGACTTGAACGCGGGATATACCCGATCTATGTCAGTGGTGCCAGGCTGAAGAACTCCAGCGCACGGGATATCCAACGGCTCATCGAACGCTGCGCCGAAGAGCAATATGCAGCCGAATCTGTGGGTAGGGTACTGCAGGCCAAGCCCGAGATGCGCGTTCTGTTGCTGGACAATCTTGATCGCTACGAGTTCCCTGATCGTTACATGTCCAGCGTGCTGGACTACTTGGACAAGCAGTTCCTGAAAATCATCGCGACTGTCGACTCAGCCTTCGATCTGAAGGAGGCATTGTTGACCGCTGATCTCAGTTCATTGAGGTCATTTGTTCAATTGCGCTTGTTGGATTTTAGTTTCCGGCTGCGCTTCGAGTTGGTTTCCAAATGGTTTTGGCTCGACGATAAGAAGCAGCGTCCGGAACAGGAGGCCGAGCTAGCCGACAAGGTGATTTCACGTGTTGTTGGTCGCGGCTTGGTGCCGTCGTTCCCGTTATATGTACTAATTCTGCTGCAGAGTATCGAGGTCGGCCGTGCTGGCGAATTAGAAAACAGCGCGTTAGGACACTACTACGAATACATGATCCTGCAGGCTCTCGAGCCCCGCGTACGCCAGGACCATGTGCATGAAATTCTCAACTACTGCTCGCAGTTTGCCTGGTTCCTTTATTCAGTGAAGAAGGAACGTGTTTCCGATAAAGAGTTGAGAGGCTTCCATGATGCATTCGAGAAGAAGTTTGATCTAGAGATCAAGTTCGATGCACGTAAGCGAATGTTGCTCGATACCAATTTATTCTTGGAACTGGGTGACGACATTGGTTTCCGATACCCATACAGCTACTTCTTTTTTTTAGGACGCTACCTTGCCAAAAGCTTGCAGAGTCAGGAAACCCTGACGTTCATCCGGCGCTGCTGCGAAAATCTGCATGTACGCGAGAACGGCAACGCCATGTTGTTCCTCGCTCATCACAGCAATGATCAGTTTGTCTTCGACGTGCTGCGTGAAGCGGTAGATTCACGATTCGCGGAGATCGCACCTTTGCAGTTCCAGCAGGACACAGAATCGCTGGACAAGATGGTCGATCAGGCTCCTGTCGTTGTCTTTAACGAAGGTAAGCGTAAAGATGGTCGTGAGAAAGCCCAGATCGAAGATCAACGGATAGAGCAGACATTTGATGAAGCGGCAAACGGAGAGTCCAGGTCGCAGAGTGCATCTGCAGAAGAACAGGCTGTGATCAAGTTACTGGCTGAGGTTAATGGCCTAATCAAGGGCATCGAATTGCTCGGAATGGCGCTGAAGGCAAACTTCGGGTCGATTGATACAGATTCCAAGCAGAAATTGATCGATTCCTTGTTTAAGGGCGGGCTGCGCGGACTTCGGGTTTTCGTGGAAGCTTTCTCTGCGGTACCTGATCACATCATTGCTGAGCTTGGCGCGGCGCTTAACGATCTCGGCTCCGCCAACCCCGCCGACCGGGATCGCGCCGTCAAGATTCGGATCTTTCAGGTTGTCGGGCGCTTCTCGTTCTGGTTTATCCAGCGCATCGGATCGGCCGTGGGATCCAAAAGTATGGCGCCAGCTATCAAACGCTACGTCAACAACAACGACACAATCTCTAACCAACTTGTGGCTATGACCAGCATGCTGGAGACACCGGATCGCATTCCGCTCCAGGATTTGCGTGAGCTCAACGAACGGGTGTCGAAACAAGCATTCGCGCAAAGCGTCCTGCGATTAATCGTATTAACGCGGATTTACATGTATAAAACCTCGGAAGCCGAAAAACAACAGGTCTTCCAAGAGATGGATATTCGTGTCTCGACCCAGCACGCCATAGACTACACAACGCGGAAAGCCAAGCGCCAGGCGTAGCTTTAGTCTGAGATGCACGCTTGGTAGACCGAAATTGAACGGCATCTCAACGTACGCGGTGACCCTATGGACTGGAAAGAATTTCGCGAATGGATTCAACTCACGTTCGTGATCGTTGGTGGGGCGATTGCCATGATCGCTTTTTTTCAAAACATGAGACAGCGAAAGCTGGAAAACTCTCTCAAGTTGGTCGCATTGTTTCGGGAGTCGCTTCGCCCAGACGATATCTCCTACTGGATCGAACTTTTTCGTTCGAGCAGTGAGCTCTCTGGCAGTCCTCGTGGGCAGTATGCTACTGGGGAGGGGGACTTTCGGTCTATCGGCGACTATTTCTCTGAGGGAAGCGGCGACGAAAATTCCATCTCCCGAATGGCGCAGAACCTCGAAATCATTTGTCATGAGTTGACCATCGGCACGGCTGACGTGAGGATCGTCTATTACGAACTCGGGCAGTTGCTCACAACTATGTGCAAGTGGCTTGGAGGTATTAAGGCGGGACCACCCGGGTGCTATCTTCTCGATCAATCCTTTCCATCCATTGAAGGTATCTGCAAGAAATACAAGAAGGACTTTGCAAAGTGGCCGTCCCGCGTATATGCATACATAGAGTGATAGCCCCCCATTCCTCGGGCCAACTTGAAGCCCAAGTCTTCTCTATTCGGCGTGTCCAAGTTCTGAGAGTTGAGTTGGCTTCGCCAACTCACTGAGTGTCTCCATGCATTGGCGCGACTACGAAAAAGCGGTCTTTGACGAGTTCACATTACGCTATCCGACTTCAAAGATTCGATGGAATGTGAATTTGCAAGGCGTGCTATCAGGGGTTGATCGGCAGATCGATATTTTGGTTGATGCGACTGTAGGCGGGACTCAGGTCCGCACGATCATTGACGCAAAAATGTACGGCAAACCGATAGACGTCAAGCATGTCGAAGAGTTTTTGGGACTGATGAAGGACGTCGACGCAGTGCGCGGCATGATGGTTACAACCGTCGGTTATAGCAAGGCCGCTTTGGCGCGCGCGCACCGTGATAAGTCCGACCTAGAACTCGACGTCATGAGCGTTGCTGAATTTAAGGAATTTCAGGCCCCAATCGGCATACCTTTTAGCGGTCCCAATGCTGTATTTCTGCCCGCGCCATTTGGGTGGATTGTCGACAACGCCAGCGCGAAGCAATTTCCTGCAGTCCTATATCAACGAGGACTAACCTTTCATCAAGCGGCAAAGTCGCTGGAATGGGCCTACTACCAATTCTGGCGCAAGGACGTAGTAGGAACCCCGGCGACGGTCGAAGCGTTAATTGAAAAGCAGAACATGGATCTTCGCGATGAGAACGTCAATACGCAGATTGAGCGGCTGGCTGTTCCGGAAACCGTAGGCCGCTCAGCCGGTATTCGCTTAGCGAGGCGCCCACATCATCCGACTTGGGAGTACACCGGCGTCGTCGAATTCGAAGAATTCCTTTTCTTCATAGTCATGTTTACGCCACAGGTTGTTGCGAATCGGAACTTACGAAAGCTAATTGAAGCCATGTCGTGGGTCACGCCCGGAAAGCTTAAAGCTCCGCGAGCGAACAATACGTGCCTTATCTAGGAGCGAAGCCATCACAGCTCGGTCCGAGGCGACCTGATCGAGCTTGTTGTGAACACCGACATCGAGTTGGATTTGGATGTCATAGTGATCCGAATGCGTTACCACCCAATCTGTTGCAGCATGCGCAATGTCCGCTTCGGAACTGCAATTTAAGGCCAGGGAAGTTCCGCTTTGGGTCGGAAAGAGTCCCTCGTTTTGACCACAGGATGCGGCCACTTGCCTTTGACTTTGACTTTGGAATCTTGAGCTTGACGAAACTTCGGGGCTCTGTCTTTTCCGAAAACATTTCCGAAGAGGGATGATTTCAGTTCAACCCAGTACCGGGTTTCGGTCAAGGAGATCCTATTTCGCAGAAACGACGGCAGGTTCCGTGAGTTCCAAGAACTCCCCGACAGGCACATTGAAATAGCGACAGAGGATCTCAACAGCTTCCAAGTCGACCCGTGTAGCAGTTTCTTGGTACAGCAATGTAACTGTATTGCGGTGCAAACCAGTCTCTCGCGCAACGTCGATGACCTTGAGCTTTCGCTCTCCCATGAGTCGTGATAGGTGGCACTTAATCATTTAATTTAAAGAAAATTCACTCTAAACGACAAAAAGCACTTGAAAATACATTCAAAGGCGCCATAATTGATTCAGGACGACAAAAAATCGAATTGAAAGAATCTTTGACGGCCTGATTGTCTCATTTGTAAGAAGGAGTGAAAAGTGAATAGTGCAACTTACTTGACGACCGAAGAGTTGTCGCACCGTATCAAGTACGACGTAAGAACGATTCGTGAGCGTCTGATTGACAGTGTGCTCATTGAAGGAATTCATTATTTTCGACCGTTTGGTGGTCGAAAGATCCTGTTCGTATGGGAACAGATCGAACTTGATATGCAAGATGCTCGCACAAAAGCCAGGCGTGACATGGTCGGAATCCCGATGGCGAATGGGGGAATGCTCCATGGCTAATGTGCGCGTTCACAAGCCCAACGGAATGTTGTTTTTGGACTTTATGTTCTGCACGATTCGGTGCCGGGAGTACACGATGCTTCCAGACAACAAGGCCAACCGCAAGATGCTGGAGAAAGTGCTTGCCCGCATCGAATCCGAAATCGAAGCAGGCACCTTTATCTATGCCGACAATTTTCCCAACAGCAAGGCACTGCCAAAGATTGCTGCTGCGCAAGCCGCTGCTAGGGCCAAGAATGAGGCATACAGGACTGGCGACGGCGGGATGACCGTAGCACAGGCAGTAGCAGAAGCGGTGAAGAACGTCGGCCCCACGTTTCAGGAGTTCGCCAATACCTGGTTCGATCAGCACTGCATCCAATGGCGGCGCAGCCACATCAAGGCCTTGAAGTCCACCCTCAACGGCCACCTGATCCCTTACTTTGGGGCAAAGGGTGTCGGCAGCATCACCAAGACTGACGTTCTCCAATTTCGCGCCACACTCGCCAAAGTTAAAGGTCGCGGAACCAAAGAGGGCCTCTCAGCCAAGCGGATCAATGAAATCATGGGTCTGCTGCGTCAAATCATTAACGAAGCCGCCGACCAGTACGAGTTTAAACATCCGATGAGCACGATCAAGAAGCTTAAGCAGCAAAAGGTCGATGTGAACCCCTTTAGCCTGCAGGATGTGCAACGGATTCTGGCAGCCGTGAGGCCAGACTACCGCAACTACATGGCAACGCGCTTCTTCACAGGCATGCGTACCGGTGAAATCAATGGCCTGAAGTGGAAGTACGTGGACTTTGAGATGCGCATCATCCGTATTCGCGAGACTTTCGTGCTGGGTGAAGATGAATACACCAAGACGGATGGCTCGCAACGTGATATCCAGATGAGCGCACCGGTCATGGAGGCGCTGCAGTCGCAGTGGGAAGCCACCGGCAAGCTGTCCGAATATGTCTTCTGCAACATTGAGGGCAAGCCGTTGGATAACAAGAACTTTTCTGACAGGGTTTGGTATCCACTGCTGCGTCACCTTGGGCTTGAGCGTCGTCGCCCCTATCAGACCAGACACACGGCCGCCACCTTGTGGCTCGCATCCGGCGAAGCACCCGCGTGGATAGCCATGCAACTTGGCCACAGTGACACTCAGATGCTCTTTAAGGTCTATGCCCGTTACGTGCCAAACCTTACCCGTCAGGATGGATCCGCGATGGAGCGGCTGCTGGCTGCCAAACTGTCTCAAGGTCCCTTGGTTACCTTGCAGGAGGGATCCAGCACGGTGATGATTCCGGTAGACCCACTGCACAGCGATGCCATGCGCCAACCCATCCCGCGTCCGGGCAACTGGAAGAAGTCGGACGTGCATTGGAGCCGTGAAGAGGCTTCCAACGCGCAAGCGCAAAAGCAAGTGCAAAAGCAACCGGGAGCGCAATCCGAAGCTAGCCCAGCAAAAGGCACCCCCGCCGTTGACACCAACACGGTGGCGGCCAATGACACCAAGACTGCGCCACAGGAACCACCCATGAGCTGGGAAGACCTGGCGCGGAATTGGGTCGAAGACGACTCCGACTCGGACACCCAAGCCAAAGCGGCTTAAGGCCAACACCGGCCAACGGCCGCCACCACAACTGACTACAGCCAGCCCGGACTGCGTAAGCAGCCCGGCTAGGCGCAGCTTTGCCCAAAGAAACCTTCAACCCTTGATTTCAGCGAGATTCACCATGAATACCAATACCGCAACCCTGGCCCGTAACACCTCAACAGGCTACGTCGAAGTCACCGTAGGCCCAACGCCGCAAGAACTCATGAGGAGGGCAGTGGGCGCCGTTTCCTCGGCTCCGTTGCGTGCCTTCCTGACCGACTTCTTCAACCAGTGGGAGATTGACGCCATCTTGGCCAGTGACAACAGCCGTCCTGATGCCCCATTGCGCCGATACACGATCCATATCCTGCGCAGTGCGGCCGAAACCGCTGCACATGCGGATGCTTTTGGCCCGGCAGAGCGCGATGCCCTCTATGTGGCCACGTTCGTAGAAGGCTGCCGCCCGTATTTGAAATCCACCTTGGAACCCGGGGCCACCTTGGACGATGTGTTCTACACCGTGATTCATGAAGGCTTGCGTCGCCTGGATCGTCGCGATGAGCGCGTGGCAAGTCTGGTACGCATGTGCCTGGATATCGGCCTGCCCGATGAAGTGGACGACTTCTACGTGCCCCGTCTGCGCCAAGGCGTGCTGCGTGCCCTCAAGCGTGCACACACGGTGTCCTCCTATCTCTGAAAGGCACCCCATGAACATCCAAGACCTCATGGACGGTGAAGATCCGTCCGACCACCAGACGGTCGCTGACCACTGGTCAGGAGTGGCCGCCCAAAGCATCCGGCAGGCATACCACCTGCGGGTGGTGAGTTGGGTACTGCGCATCTACACCGGCGCTGGCGGAATGCCACCACTGCGCAATTTCGGTAAGCCTGCACTGGCGGCCTCAGCACAGTTGCTGGAAATCCCGGAGCTCGCTGAAATCAACCCGGACGTAGCCACCGTGACGGAGTTGCTTGAACGCAAGGCCGCCATCGTACTGAGCCCCTTGCAGGAGCGCGGCGAGGCCAACTGGCCGGTGGGCGACTGTGCCATGGCCAGAACCCTGCAATGGTTGGGAAGTAGTGCTGGGCTCAATGGCGCCGAGTTCGCCATCTTTGAATTCGCGGTGGCCATGCGCGCATTCAGGATTCTTCGCAGCGCAGTCCAAACCTGGGGCGCCATCACGCTGCCAGATACCGCTCATGCATTGGGCGCGGTGCTCAACTTTCCAGTGAATGAGATCCAGTCCGCATTGCATCCTCAAAGTGCCTTGCTGACCAGCGCCATCCTGCGCCTGCATCCCGATGGCGAGGAATACCTCGACAGCCTGCTGTTTGTCAGCAGTCGCCTGGCGCAGGGCATTGCCCACCACCAAGGTCCGCCTCAGGAAATCCTGTCCTACATGGTGTTACCCCTGCAGAAGACAGAGCTGGGGTTGGACAGCTTTCTTCACATTGGTCACCACAGCGATCTGGCCCGCAGTTTTATCCAAGGGGCACTCTATGCTGCAGAGGTGGGGGAGGCGGCCGGGCACCTGCTTGTCAGCGGCAATCCTGGACTGGGTAAGACCGAGTGGGCGCGCGCTGTGCTGCACGCCAGCAACGTAAACGCTCTGGAAATGGTGGCCACAGCACGTTGGGGGGCAGCCATTACGGGCGAAGACCGCCTGCAGCACCTGCGCATGGTGCTGCACATGCTGCGTGCCAGCAAGAGAACCGTGATCCTCTTCGATGAGGCCGATGACGTCTTCAGCCATTCAGGCGGGCACCAAGGTTTCAGTGCAAGGGCCATGTCCTCCCGGATCACAAGGTACCGCTTCGGGAATGGTGATTCGGATGCAGTCAGCATGGAAAACAACCGGGCGGCGCTGAACCACTTGCTGGAGACCAGCCGCATCCCGGTGATCTGGGTCATGAACCACCCGGAAGTGCTGGATCCGGCGGTGCGCCGTCGGTTCGATGCCGAAGTGCACTTCGATGAAATCCCGCGTTCGGTGCGCCTGGGCCTGATCCAAAAGCGCTTTGGAAGTTTGAACAGCGGTGATTTCGCTGACACAAGCAATGCCGCAATCATCACTAACGCGGAAATCGAGCGATGGGCGGACATCAAATCGTTGACCCCGGCACTGATTGACCGGCTGGCGCGCATGGTGGAGCGGGCGCAGGCAGCAAATCAGCCCATGGATGAGGCCATGTGCCGGCACTGGCTGCGTCAGCGCATCCCGGGGCGTCAAACCCAACACCTCCACATCGCCAGCAGCAAATCGCCAAACGCCAAAGATCCGAACGCCTGGAATCCTGAACAGGTCAATGCCAATGTGGACCTGATGGAGTTGGTCGCGGGTATCCGCAGGGTGGGTAGTGCCCGCCTGGCGCTTTGCGGTCTGCCGGGCACTGGCAAGACAGCCTTTGCCAATGCATTGGCACGCATGCTGGACAAGCCTCTACTGGAGAAACGTGCATCCGATCTTCTCTCAGCCTATGTAGGCGAGACCGAGCAACGCATCTGCGAGGCTTTTGAAGAAGCACTGGAAGAGGACGCCGTGCTGTTCATCGACGAAGTGGATGGATTGCTTGCCAACCGCGATCAGGCACATCGCAACTGGGAGGTCACACAAGTCAATGAACTGCTGGAGCAGTTGGGCGAGTACTCCGGCGTGGTGGTGATCGCCACCAACCGCATGCAGGCTATGGACCCCGCAGTACAGCGGCGCATCGATATCCAGATCACGTTCGAAGCATTGAAGCCCGCGCAGGTACGCGCTGGATTTGCAGCGCTGTGCGCAGCTCAGGATATTGCGTGCACCGAGGTAGATCTGACCCAAGTGTCGGGCATGCACGGCATTACTCCAGGCGACTTTGCAGCGCTGGACCGACGCCTGCGATTCGCACCCGATGCGCGCACAGCCACTGCGGTGATCAGCCTATTGCGGGACCTGCTCGAACACAAGCAACCCCAGAAACACCCGATGGGCTTTGTGCATGCCAGGACCCACAGCACAAAAACGGTTCGTCAATTCAACCCACGCAAAGGAGACTCCCAATGAGTTCGTCAATTTCAATGAACGGTCCAATCGGCCCCAGCGCATCGCCCAGGCCGCCAGTTGGCAAGCTTGCCAGAGTCGATGCCTATGCGGCCATGCAAATCGAAAACCTGTACCTCAAGGTGCAGAACCTTGCGGTGCGCGAGTTTCTGGAAACTGTGCTGGAGCATCAGGATATCCGCATTGTCTTGGCGACCCCTATCCGTGAAGACGGGCAAACACGGCGCTTGCTCGTGGAGGCGGTGCAGCCAGTCGCGGAGCAGCTGCAAATGGAAGCGTATGACTGCACAGGCCAGGTTGATGCTGTCTATGTGGCAACGATTCTCTTGGCGGTGGACTACTGGATGTATCCGTTCCTGATGGGCAAGTACGACACGCCATTCGCCTTGAAGCGCATGGTCGATCCTGCACTCCTTGAGTTGCAAAAGGCAGATGTCAAGTCGGCCGACGCTATACGGGCTTGCATGAGCTGGACGAAATATGACGAGGAGCCCAGCTGGATGGACTGGTTGATTAGCAGGGTGCTGCGACTGATGGGGTTCTTGAAACTTGCGGATTTCTAGAAACCGACTTGCTCAACCTTCCACACACATCAGTATTTAAACCAGGAGGCACAACATGTCCAGCAATTCACAGCACCACACTTCAAAGCGGCATAGGAAAAGCAGTCCCAATTCAGAGCCATTCAGGCAGCCGAAAGTCGAGCGTATGAGGCGAGAGCGCAATCTGCGCGCGCACAGCATTCAGGCATTCAAGGAACGAAAGCGCGAGAAAACTCACAGTGTCCTTCGCCAGAAGGGAGGGGATGTCGCAGTGGTCTTACCACGTGCTTGGAAGTGGCCGCAGTGGAAGGCTGGTCAGCGAGTCTGGTTTCAGGTACATACACGTTCTGTAGTGATCACCAGAAAGCCCTCTGGTCCGCGTGGAGCGCAGCGCTATAGCTCCCGCATTCGCAATGCGCATGTGTCTTTGACGCGGGCGCGCGCAGAGCGTTCGAGTGGTGCATGCGATACGCAAAAAAGTTCGCGAATCCGCCCCAAAAACGCTTAGGCAGTGAACCTAAAAGTTCACGATACCTCCATACCCACTTGATTTGAAGGAGTAAGAGATGAAGCGCAATTCCAGCAATCACACACAGTTTGCAAAGTTCATTACACATGCCCTGCCAAAGCGGGACATGTCGGGCACGATCATGGAGATCAATGCGGGCAAGAGGCTCAACATGGATGTCCGCTTCCTGAGTGTCGCGCTGCATTTCGATTACATGTTCGAGAGGCCCTTTGGGGATCTCGCCATTGATCGGCGTTGGGCTGCAGCGTTTACCCAGACCTGCATCGAAATCGACAAGGCCCTTGGCAACAGCACCCATGGGTTCAGCTGGCGCATGCTCGATACCGAAGGGGGTGAGCCCCACTGGTACTGGGCTCTGGCCAAGGAATACGACCAACAAGTTCGATGCTTCTTTGATGGGGAAAACACGCGCGTGGAGATCGTGCATCCTTGGGCTGATCCGGTAGGGGAGTTGCGCAGCACCATTGGAGACATCGTTGATAGGGGCATGCGCCGTGCCTTGAACTGGCAGGATGCCGCCAATGATGGCGGCTCTCACGTGACGGGAGGCCTGTAATGCATGCCCATCTTCACGACGGCCAGGGTCAGGCGGCTCTGCGGCCGACCGCCGCCAACCAAGATCTCTTTGCAGCCCATTGCACGGAGCCTGTTGTTCTTCGCGTGCATTGCGCTGCAGATTTGCCTGAGGTGCTGAGCCGCGCCGAGGATCTGTTCCAACGTATCCAGAACCATCCGGGGCTGCGCCTGTGGGTGGTGAAAGACGCAGCAATGGACACGTCCTTCGTCTTGGTGCGTTCGCTGAATGCCGTGGACAGCCAAGGGTGCCACATGCTGGAAACCTTGCAGGACCGGGACCTTTACCGTTGGATGCTGCTGCAGGATGACAACCTTGCAATGGGGAGGTCCCACAGCCTGCTCGCCTTGCGGGTCAAGATGCACAGTGGTGGGTGCAAGGGTTCCTGAATCGTATTCAGTTGTCTACCCAATCAGGATCTGCAGTCGCAACTGGTCATCCTGAGGCTGAGCCTGAAAAAAATTCCTTTAGCGGCGCCTTCAGCAGTGCCTTCAGTAACACCATTCACGGCACCTTCGACGGGGCTGCTCCATACGTGGAACAAATGAAGGCGTTGAAACGGGAGTTTGACGCCCTGGACATCCGCAACCCTTCGCTACGTAGCACTTTGTAGGAGGTGGCGTGATGAACCAGACAGGCAGATTAGTCCGCGAGTTGATGGGCGGTCAGGTCCACGAGTTTGCCGGGCTTGCAATTCAAGGCACGTGCGATCTTGAGAATCATGACCAGGTTGGGCAGGTGCTCTCCGCGCTCGATCTTGCCCATGTGCGACCTCTCGACCTGCGCCAGATTGGCCAGTTCTTCTTGGGCCAGACCCAGCTTGAGGCGGCGCTGGCGTACCACCTGACCAAAAGCCACGGCAGGAGCCGCCTCAAAAGAGGTGGACCCACGGGGTCGGCCAGGCTTGACTTCGCGCACTTGCATGACCGCAAGCTTTGCGTGAAGTCACTTTTTGGGCCACGTTATATTTAACCCATAATCCGAACCCGGAATGCCCCTGTACGCACCACCGCTGTGCGCCGGAGGTGTTCACAACAACCATCAAAGCGTCACATCCAAAGGAGGAACTATGCGCAAACTGAGTACAAAACGAATTGCCCTGGGCGTTGCCTGCATTGCAAGCCTAGGTGGCTGCGCCAGTGGCAACCGAACCGTCGAGATGAGCAACGGCTACGCCATCTACGACATCAAGCCAGAAAATGGAACGAGTGCTGCCGTGCTGGCTGAAGCGGTCAAGACCGCGATTCAGAAAAACACCTCCAAGGCTCAGGTGCAAAACAGCATCCCGCCATACCCTCTGCCAGAAAAAGCCCCCCGTTTCCAGCTGGTCTCACCTTTCAAGGGGACTGCGCTGGGCGCACTGGCTGCGGCAAATGGCCAGAGTATGCAGATTCCCAGTTGTGATGGCGCCATCCAGACCATCAATGCCAAGGATGACTCCATGAGCAAGTATGCGGAATACACGACCTTTTTTACCTGCCTCATGCCATATCAAGGGGGCTATTCGCTAAACATATACACAACCTTCAGTAAGGCTTCAGGCACATTTAGCGCGGCCATCATGGCGGCAACCCTGGCACGAACCGTGACCGGTGACTCCAGCCAGTTCATTCCACGCACCATCGGGGCCATCGTGGCGTCACTCCAGCAAACGGGGGCCACCGTGTCGCAGACCGAAGCCTATCCCTGATTGGGGCACATCCGGGTGCCACTGAAGAAGCTCGGGGTCGGTGCCAGGCACCGATCTGACAGCCTCTTGCTTCATTGGCATT
>Ga0228698_1001286_pt1 | contig 12737 bp, 9 predicted proteins | sample McNCre117_Aug_MG_FD_178015 | JGI IMG/M metagenome (GOLD analysis project Ga0228698, IMG submission 178015) | Freshwater microbial communities from McNutts Creek, Athens, Georgia, United States - 1-17_Aug_MG | ecosystem: Environmental > Aquatic > Freshwater > Creek | place: USA: Georgia...
GGCCGGACGGCAAGATCACGGCCCCGCTTGGCGAGGAAATCGTCGCGCAGGGCAAGACGCCGACCCAGATCGCGCGCGATATCGAGGCCGTGCTCGGCAAGTACGTGCGCGATCCGGTCGTCACCGTGTCGGTTACCGGCTTCGTCGGCCCCTACAGCGAGCAGATCCGCGTCGTCGGCGCCGCAGCCAAGCCGCAGTTCCTGCCCTACAAGCAGCAGATGACGGTGCTCGACGTGATGATCGCCGTCGGCGGCCTGACCGATTTCGCCGATGGCAACAAGGCGGTCATCGTGCGCACCTCCGAGGGCGAGAAGCGTTATGCGGTGCGCCTGCGCGACCTCGTGCGCAACGGTGACATCGGCGCCAACGTCGATATGAAGCCGGGCGACATCCTGATCATCCCGCAGGGCTGGTTCTGATCCGATCCGATCTGGCGCCCGCAGCAGGCGCCCCGACTTTAAGCGAGGCTGTGCATGGATGAGCTTGTCAAGCAGGTTTCCACGATCCTGCGCGGAATGTGGAAATACCGCTATCTGGGCGTGGTGGTTTCCTGGGTGGTCGCGCTCGGTGGCGCGGCCTTCATCTTCACGATGCAGGATCGGTACGAGGCGTCGGCCCGCGTCTATGTCGATACCCAGACCATATTGCGGCCGCTGATGGCCGGCCTGACGGTGCAGCCGAACCTGGACCAGCAGGTTGCGCTGCTCAGCCGCACGCTGATCAGCCGGCCCACGGTCGAGAAGCTGGTGCGCATGGCCGATCTCGACCTGGGCGCCCAGAGCAAGTCCGAGCGCGAGGAGCTGATCGGCTATGTCACCAAGACGATACAGATCAGCGCGGCGGGCCGTGACAACCTGTTCACGCTGTCGTACCGCGACGTCAGGCCCGAGCGAGCGCAGAAGGTGGTCCAGTCCCTGCTGACCATCTTCGTCGAATCGAGCCTGGGTGCATCCAGGAACGATTCCGCCAACGCGCGCCGCTTCATCGACGAGCAGATCAAGTCCTACGAGGCCAAGCTGGCCGAGGCCGAGGCGCGGCTCAAGGAGTTCAAGCTGCGCAACATCGACCTGCAGTCCAAGGGGGATCTGGACGTGGCTGGCACCATCGCCGAGAACGCCAACCAGCTGCGGCAGGCGCGGCTGGAGCTGCGCGAGGCCGAGAGTGCGCGTGAAGCCGCGCGCCGCCAGCTCGATCTGATGCTGGGCAAGGGCAGTGATGCGGCAGCGGAGGTCTATGTCGCCACGCCCGAGCTTGACGCCCGGCTCGAATCGCTCAAGCGCAACCTGGACATGCTGCTGCAGCGCTTCACCGACCAGCATCCGGACGTGGTCGGCACCCGGCGCATGATCAAGGAGATCGAAGAGCAGCGCGTGCGCGAAATCGCCGAGCGTCGCCGCTCCGGTGTCGGCGAAGTGATGTCCCGCGACGCCAATCCCGCCGTGCTGGAGCTGCGCCGCACCCTCTCGGCGGCCGAGGTCCAGGTGGCCTCGCTGCGTGCCCGGGTCAGCGAGTACGAGTCACGCGCCGGTCGGGCCCGCCAGCAGCTCAAGATTGCACCGCAGATCGAGGCCGAACTGGCCCAGCTCAACCGCGACTATGACATCTACAAGAGCAACTACCAGGGCCTGGTGTCGCGGCGCGAGTCGGCCAATCTGGCGGGCGAGCTTGAGAATGCGCCGAGCTTTGCCGACTTCCGCGTGATCGATCCGCCCCGTGCCAGCAACAGCCCGGTGGCGCCGAATCGCGTGCTGCTGCTGCCGCTGGCCTTGCTGGCCGCGTTGGGTGCCGGCATGGGCATCAGCTTCGTGCTGAGCCAGGTGCGCCCGGTCTTCTTCGAGGCAGCGGTGCTGCGCGGCGTGACCGAGCTGCCCTTGCTCGGGGTGGTGTCGCTGGTCAGGAACGAGGCCGTGCTCAGGCAGGAGCGCCGCAGCCTCGTGCGCTTCCTCGCCTCGGTGCTGTTGCTGGTCGCAGTCTTTGGTGTCGGCATGGGCGTGCTGTCCTACCGCACCACTCTATGGGGGTGAGGTCGTCATGTCCAGTTCGATCGAAAAAGCGGCGCAACGGCTGCAGCAGTTGCGACAGGCCGGGGCGCAGATTCCCGACGGTACCAGCGTGCCAAGCACAGCCACTCCGGCCGCCGGCGGCACGCGGCCCCAGCCGGCCGGGTCCGGCGGTGGGCGTACCGGGGCAGGCGAGGTTTCGGGCACCCGGCACGTCGAGCTTGATCTGGATGCGCTGGCCACGGCGGGATACGTGACGCCGAGCGCGCTGCGCTCCGCCGTCGCCGACCAGTTCCGTGTCATCAAGCGCCCGCTGATCGCCAATGCCATGGGCAAGGGCGCGGCGCCGGTGGTCAACGGCAACCTGATCATGGTGACCAGCGCGCTGCCGGGCGAGGGCAAGAGCTTCACCGCGCTGAACCTGGCGCTGAGCATGGCGATGGAGTTCGACCACACCGTCATGCTCGTCGATGCCGACGTGGCACGGCCGTCGATGATGAGGGTGCTGGGCCTGCCGCCGGCGCCGGGCCTGATGGAGCTGCTGCTGGGTCACAAGAAAGACGTGTCCGATGTGCTGCTGCGCACCAATGTCGAGAAGCTGACCCTGTTGCCGAGCGGCACCCAGCACGAGTGCGCGACCGAGCTGCTGGCCAGCGAGACCATGACCCGGCTGATCGAGGACATAGGCCAGCGTTACGAGGATCGCATCATCGTGTTCGATTCGCCGCCGCTGCTGCTGACGACCGAGTCGCGCGTGCTTGCGACCCACATGGGGCAGATCGTGCTGGTGGTGCAGGCCGAGAAGACCCTGCAGTCCCAGGTCAGGCATGCCTTGTCCACGATCGAGTCCTGTCCGGTCAAATTGATGCTGCTGAACAAGGCGCGTGCCGCAGGACAGGATGCCTACGGTTACGGCTATGGTTACGGCTATGGCTATGGTCAGAACAGCCAGGTGGCAGAGGCGACCTCGTGAGACGATGGCAACTCTGTGGGCTGGCTGCACTGGGCGTGGCGCCTGCCTGGGCCCAGGTCGAGGGCGCCGAGGCGCCGGCCGAGGCAGCCGCTGGCGCCGGTCATTTGCTGCAGCCTCGGCTGGCGGTGACCGAGACCTTCACCAACAATGTCTATCCGGCTTCCGGCGGCCGGCAGGTTTCGGATCAGGTCACGATGATCAGTCCTGGCGTGCGGCTGCTCGCCAACCAGGGGCGCCTGACCGGATTCCTCGACTACGGGCTCAACGGCATCTACCGCGCGCAGGGCAGCGCGGGTGACAGCCTGCAGCAGCTGCTCAATGCGTCCGGCAATTTCAATGCCTACGAGAACCGGGCCTTCATTGACATGAGCGCCACCTCGTCCCAGCAGTCGATCTCGGCGTTTGGCGCTCCGGCCGGGGTGATCCCGGGGGGACCGAACCAGACCCAGGTCACCACCTGGCGCGTCTCGCCCTATGCCCGGGGCCTGCTGCCGGGCGGCCTGTCGTACGAGGCGCGCTATTTCGCCCAGGGCGTGCAGACGGCGACAGGTCAGCGTCCGAACAGCGAGACCCAGGGCTGGTCGGCCCAGCTCGGCAGCCAGGCCGCCGGGCGCCTGCTGGGCTGGTCGGTCGATGCCAGCCAGCAGACGACCTCGTTCAATGGCCAGCCCGCGTACCAGTTCGATACGCTGCGCGCGAGCCTGAGTCATCCGTTCACGTCCCAGCTCAGCGCCACGGCCACGCTCGGCACCGAGGCCAACGATCTCGGCACCGGGCGCAAGAGCCACGACAACTATGGCATCGGCGCGGTCTGGCGCCCGTCCGACCGCACCACCTTCAGCGCCGATGTCATGGAGCGCTATTTCGGCACCGGCTACGACGTGTCGCTGGAGCAGCGCGGCGCGCGTACCGTCTGGCGCTACACGGCCAGCCGCAACGCGATGACCGCTCCGACGGCCACGACGGCGTCGCTCGGCAATCTGTACGATCTGCTCGACAACTACTACCGTTCGTTCGAGCCCGATCCGCTGCGCCGGGCCGCCCTGGTCCAGGCCGAGCTGCAAAAGAGCGGGCTGCCGGCCGATCTGCAGGTGCGGCAGAACCTGCTGAGTTCGACGCTGACGCTGCGCGAGAGCCAGCAGCTGTCGCTGATGCTGCTGGGCCAGCGCGACACGCTGACCTTGCTGCTGAACCGGGGCAGCGTGAGCCGCCTGCAGGCCAATCCGCTGCTGCCGTCCGACCAGCTCGATGACCTGGCCAATCTCGGCACCATCAAGTCCAAGGGCTGGAGCGCGGTCTATGCCCATCGCCTGACGCCGTTGAGCACCTTGACTGCGACCTGGAGTTCCCTGCACAACGAAAGCACGGCGACTGCGGCCAACTCGACCACGCGCCTGCTGACGCTGAGCCTGGGCACAAGCCTGAGCCCCAGGAGTTCGGCCACGCTGACGTTCCGGCGCGGACTCTACGAGCGCCTCGGCACTTCCGGCGCCGAGAGCGCGCTTTCCGCCAACCTCACACTATGGTTCTGACGCATGTATGAAGCCTTCTACGGCTTGAGCAGCAAGCCGTTCCAGCTCAATCCCGATCCCGACTTCTACTTCGCGAGCAAGCCGCACCGGCGCGCGCGCGCCTATCTGGAGTACGGCGTGCTGGGCGCCGAGGGCTTCATCGTCATCACCGGCGAGGTCGGCGCGGGCAAGACCACTCTGGTGCGCGGGCTGCTGGAGAGCCTGGACCCCGCCACCGTGGTCGCAGCGCATCTGGTCAGCACACAGCTGGGCGCGGAGGACACCTTGCGTCTGGTCGGCGCAGCGTTCGGCGTGCGGGTCAAGGACAGCAACAAGGCCGATCTGCTGATGGCGCTTGAAGCCTTCTTCATCACCCAGCTGACCCAGGGCAGGCGCTGTCTGCTGGTGGTTGACGAGGCGCAGAACCTCAAGCCGCAGGCGGTCGAGGAGCTGCGCATGCTGTCGAACTTCCAGCACGGCCAGCAGTCGATGCTCAAGACTTTCCTGGTCGGCCAGCCCGAGTTCCGCAACATCCTGCAGAGTCCGGGCATGCTGCAGTTGCGCCAGCGGGTCACGGCCAGCTGCCACCTCGGGCCGCTGGATTTGGAGGACACCCGGGCTTATATCGAGCACCGCTTGCACAAGGTAGGCGCGGGCGACAAGCCGAGCTTCGATCCGGTGGTCTTTACGCAGATCCACGACTACACCGGCGGTATTCCGCGCCGCATCAACACCTTGTGCGACCGGCTGATGCTGCATGGCTTCCTGTGCGAGAACGCGCATTTCGGCGCTGCCGCGCTGGCCGAGGTGGTGGTCGAGTTCGAGCAGGAGCATGCGATGGTGGCGGGTCAGGGGCTCCAGCCCGTCAACCGGCAGTCCGACAGCCTCGGCGAGTCGCTCGGACTCGATCCGGCCGAGGCGTCGGGGCTGGCGGCGCAGCTGATGAGCGTCTCGGCCGAGCAGCTCAGCGAGCGGCTCAATCGCCTGGAGCGCAGCGTGCTGCAGCAGGAGCGCGTCAGCCAGGAGATCCTGGCCGCACTGCAGCGGCTGCTGGGAGCCGGTCGCCGGATGGCGGGCAGCGACGAGATTGCCGGATGAGCGCCGCGCCGATCACCAACGCCCTGACGATCGACGTCGAGGACTATTTCCAGGTCTCGGCGTTCGCTCCGCACATCGAGCGCACGGGCTGGGATCGGCGCGAATGCCGGGTCGAGCGCAACGTCGAACGCATCCTCGAACTGCTGGCTGCACACCAGGTGCGTGCGACCTTCTTCACGCTCGGCTGGATCGCCGAGCGCTATCCGGCCTTGGTCGGGCACATCGTCGCGGGTGGCCACGAGCTGGCCAGCCACGGCTACGGCCACGAGCGCATCGGCGACCTGTCGATGTCGGCCTTCGAGCACGACGTGTGCCGCGCCAAGGCGCTGCTGGAGGACGTTGCCGGGGTCGAGGTCCGAGGCTACCGTGCGCCGAGCTTCTCGATCGGCCCGGGCAGCCTGTGGGCGCACGAGGTGCTGGCGCGTACCGGCCACCGCTACAGCTCCAGCGTCTATCCGGTGCGCCACGACCACTACGGCATGCCGGACGCGCCGCGCTTCGCACATGCGGTCCGTGCCGATCTGCTCGAACTGCCGCCGACCACGGTCCGGCTGTTGAACCGTAACCTGCCTGCCAGCGGCGGCGGCTATTTCCGGCTGCTGCCCTACGGCGTCTCGCGCTGGCTGCTGCGCCAGGTCAACCAGCGCGAGCGTCAACCCGCGATCTTCTATTTCCATCCCTGGGAAATCGATGCCGGCCAGCCCCGGGTGTCAGGCATAGGCGTCAAGACCCGCTTTCGTCACTACGTCAACATCGGTCGCACCGAGGCCCGCCTGGAGCGGCTGCTGCAGGATTTCCGCTGGGGCCGCATGGACGAGATCTTCCTGCCACCGCAAGCCTAGAGGAGTGCCGCCTTGACCGTCGCGAGCCCGCTGCAAGTTCATCGTCTGGATCCAGGTCAGCCGGCGCAATCGCGGCGCTGGGACGAGTTCGTCCAGGCGAGTCCGAGTGCCACTTTCTTTCACCGCGCCGGCTGGCAGGACGTGATCCGGCGCGTGTTCCGCCACGACACCCATTTCCTCTACGCCGAGCAGGACGGCGAGATCAGGGGCGTGCTGCCGCTCGGGCATGTCAGGAGCCGCCTGTTCGGCCGCTCGCTCGCGAGCCTGCCGTTCGCGGTCTATGGCGGCGTCGTGGCCCGGGACGAGGCGGCGGCGCACGCGCTGGAGACGCATGCCCAGCAGCTGGCCCGCTCGCTCGGCGTCGATCACCTGGAGCTGCGCCATGTCGAGCGCCGCCATGCCGACTGGCCGCTGCAGGATCTGTACGTGACCTTCCGCAAGCCCATCCTGCCGAGCGAGGAGGAGAACATGCTGGCGATTCCGCGCAAGCAGCGCGCGATGGTGCGCAAGGGCATCAGGAATGGCCTGAGTGCCACGGTCGATGCCGGCGTCGAGCGTTTCTTCCGGCTCTATGCCGACAATGTGCATCGTCACGGCACGCCGGCGATGTCGAGGCGCTATTTCCAGACGCTGAAGGAGGTATTTGGCCCCGACTGCGAGATCCTGACCGTCAGCGCGCCCGACGGTCGTCCGCTCAGCAGCGTGCTGAGCTTCTATTTCCGCGACGAGGTGCTGCCCTACTATGCCGGCGACGACGAATCGGCGCGCGAACTGGCGGCCAACGACTTCAAGTACTGGGAGCTGATGCGCCGGGCCTGCGCGCGCGGCATCCGCGTCTTCGACTACGGCCGCAGCAAAGCCGGCACCGGCTCCTATGCGTTCAAGAAGAACTGGGGCTTCGAGCCGACGCCGCTGCATTACGAATACCAGCTCTACCGGCGCGACAGCGTGCCGCAGAACAATCCGGCCAATGCCAAGTTCGGCTTGATGATCGCGGCCTGGCGCCGCCTGCCGATCGGGGTCGCCAACTGGCTCGGCCCCTACATCGTGCGCCATCTGGGTTGAAGTCATGAACAGCGCTCGGGAGATATCGACTTTGAGCGATCAGGGGCAGGGCAGCATGGGGTCGGGCGTATTCCCGCCCAGCAACTGGCGTCTGCCGCTTGCGTTGCTGCTCGTGCTCTGGCTGGCCTTGCTGGCCCTGTATGGGTCCACCGCCTCGGCTATGGCCCTGACCTGGTGGCGCTCGGATACCTACGCGCACGGCATGGTGGTGCCGCTGGTCTCGCTCTGGCTGGCCTGGCGCGTGCGCCGGCAGGTGCTGGCCGCCAGTCCTGCGCCGTCCCGTTTGGCCTGGGTGCTCATGGGCGGTGCTGCCGCGTTCTGGCTGGCCGGCGAGCTGGTAGCGGTCAATCCGGTGACCCAGTTCGCGCTGGTGGCCCTGCTGGTGCTGGCCGTGCCAGCCGTGCTGGGCTGGGCAGTGACGCGCCGGCTCGCGTTTCCGCTCGGTTTCCTGTTCCTGGCGGTACCGCTGGGCGACTTCATGCTGCCGGCGATGATGGAGTGGACTGCCAACTTCACGGTGGCGGCGCTGCGCTTCAGCGGCATTCCGGTCTATCGCGAGGGCCTGCAGTTCGTGATTCCCTCCGGGCGCTGGTCGGTGGTCGAGGCCTGCAGCGGCGTGCGCTACCTGATCGCCTCGATCACGGTCGGCTGCCTGTTCGCGCATCTGAGTTACCACTCGTGGCGCAAGCGCCTGCTCTTCATGCTGGCGGCCTTCATCGTGCCGCTGGTCGGCAACTGGATGCGCGCCTACCTGATTGTGATGCTCGGCCATCTGTCGGGCAACCAGCTGGCGACCGGGGTCGATCACTTGGTTTATGGCTGGCTGTTTTTCGGCCTGCTGATGCTGCTGCTGCTGTCGCTCGGTGCCCGTTGGGCTGATCCGGTCGATGTCTCCGATGAGCCTGTGTCGGGCGCGGGGATGTGGCCTGCCTTGGCGAGCGGTCCGTTTGTCCGTGCGGTGTTGGCCGCAGGTCTGGTCGCGCTGGTGCCGCATGGGTTGGCAGCCCAATTCCAGCGCGGCGTCGGTGGCGAGTCGGTGGTGCTGGGCCTGCCGCAGCCGCAGGCCGGCTGGGTCGCGGGCCAGCCGCCCGGCAACTGGACGCCCGCGTACCAGGCCGCGAATGCCACGGCCCACATCGGCTTCGAGTCCGCCGCTGGCTCGCCGGTGGGGCTGCATCTGGCCTACTACCGCCACCAGGATCGCGAGCGCAAGCTGGTCAGTGCGGAAAACACGCTGGTCCGCAGCAGCGACATCGACTGGGTGCGCGTGCGCACCGAGATGGCCACGGTCGAGTTGGCGCACGGCCCGATGGCGGTCGCTGGCACGGTGCTGCGCTCGGCCGACGGCAAGCAGAGGCTGCTGGTCTGGCAATGGTTCTGGGTCAACGGCCATCTGACGGCCAGTCCCTGGCAGGCCAAGCTGTACGGCGCGCTCGAACTGGTCCAGGGCCATGGTGATGATGGCGCCATCGTCGCGCTCTACACGCCGCTGGTGCCGGGGGCCGCAGGCATGTCTGACGCCGACGCGGCGGCCCGGGTGCTGCGCGACTTCCTGCACAGCCAGGGCGACGAGTTGCTCGCGGCGCTGAAACGCACGCGCGGGGGAGGTTGAGCGATGTGTGGCATATCCGGTCTGTTCGATACCCAGGGCCTGCGCGACTACGACCGTGCCCTGGCCCGTCGCATCAACGACATCCAGGCGCACCGTGGCCCGGACGAGGCCGACCTGCATCTGGAGCCCGGCATTGCCCTGGGGCATCGGCGCCTGTCGGTGATCGATCTCGCGACCGGCCAGCAGCCGCTGTTCAACGAGGACGGCAGCGTCGGCATCGTCTTCAACGGCGAGATCTACAACTTCCGCGAGTTGGCGCGGCAGCTCAAGGCGCTCGGCCATGTGTTCAAGACCCGCAGTGACACCGAGGTCATCGTGCATGCCTGGGAGGCCTGGGGGGCGGCCTGCGTGGAGCGGCTGCGCGGCATGTTCGCGTTCGCGATCTGGGACCGCAGGCAGCAGTTGCTGTTCCTGGCACGCGACCGCATGGGGGTCAAGCCACTGCATTACGCGCTGCTGCCCGACGGCAGCTTCGTGTTCGGTTCCGAGCTCAAGGTCATCACGGCGCATCCGGCCTTCCGGCGTGAGATCGACCCGCTGGCGGTCGAGGACTACTTCGCGCTCGGCTATGTGCCCGATCCGCGCTGCATCTACCGCAACACCCACAAGCTGCCGCCGGCTCACACGCTGACGCTGTGCCGGGGCCAGCCCGGTTTGCCGGCGTCTCGACCCTACTGGGATGTGCGCTTCACGCTCGACAACCCAATCCGGCCGGCCGATGCCGAAGCCGAGCTGCGCGCGCGCCTGCGCGAGTCGGTCGAGCTGCGCATGATCGCGGACGTGCCGCTCGGGGCCTTCCTGTCGGGTGGCGTCGATTCGAGCGCGGTGGTCGCGACCATGGCCGGCCTCTCGGCCACGCCGGTGCGCACCTGCGCGATCGGCTTCGACGATCCGAAGTTCAACGAGTCCGCCTATGCCGAGGCGGTGGCCAGTCGCTACCACACCGATCACCGGCTCGAAATCGCCAGCAGCCAGGATTACGGTCTGGTCGATACCCTGGCGCGGCTCTACGACGAGCCCTACGCCGACAGCTCGGCGCTGCCGACCTACCGCGTCTGCCAGCTGGCGCGCAAGCATGTCACGGTCGCGCTGTCGGGTGATGGCGGCGACGAGAGCCTCGGCGGCTACCGGCGCTACCGGCTGCACATGGCCGAGGAGCAGGCGCGCCGCCTGCTGCCGGCAGCTCTGCGCCGGCCGGTCTTCGGCGCGCTCGGCGCGCTGTATCCGAAGGCCGACTGGGCGCCGCGTCCGCTGCGCGCCAAGACCACGCTGCAGGCGCTGGCGATGGACACGGCGCAGGCCTACCACCACAGCATGTCGCGCCTGCGCGGCGATGAGCGGCAGGCCCTGTTCAGTCCGGCCTTGCGGCGTCAGCTCGGCGGCTACGATTCGGTCGCGCTGTTTCGCCACCATGCCGCGAAGGCCGATACCGACGATCCGCTGGCGCTGGTCCAGTACCTGGACTACAAGACCTGGCTGGTCGGCGACATCAATACCAAGGTCGATCGGGCCAGCATGGCGCATTCGCTCGAAGTGCGCGAACCGCTGATGGACCACGAGCTGATCGAATGGCTGGCGACCCTGCCGAGCGACCTCAAGATCCAGGGCAGCCAGGGCAAGCACCTGTTAAAGAAGGCTTGTGAGCCGTTGCTGCCCGCCGATCTGCTCTACCGGCCCAAGATGGGCTTCTCGGTGCCGCTGGCGAGCTGGCTGCGCGGGCCGCTGGCGCAGTGCGTGCGGCAGTCGGTGCTGAGCCAGCGCATGCTCGACTGTGGCTATTTTGAACCGGTCCGGCTCGAATCGATGGTCGCCGAGCATCTGGGCTGCCAGCGCAACCATGCGGATGCGCTGTGGGCGCTGACGATGTTCGACGGCTTTCTGCGGCTGCAGGACGGATCGTGACCCGGGTCATGCATGTTCTCTACAGCTTCCACATGGGCGGGCTGGAAAACGTCGTCGTGCAGCTGATCAACCGCCTGCCGCGCGACGAGTACCGGCATTGCCTGGTGGCGCTGACCAGTCTGGGGTCGTTCGTCGAGCGCATCGAGCGCACGGATGTCGAGCTGATCGCGCTCGATAAGGGGCCTGGCCATGCGGTCGCGCTCTACCCGCGGATCATCCGGTTGCTGCGCGGCTTCCGACCGCAGGTGCTGCACAGCTGCAACCTGGCGGCGCTGGAGGTCGTGCCGCTGGCTTGGCTGGCCGGCGTGCCCCGGCGCATCCACGCCGAGCATGGTTGGGACGCGAGCGATCCGCGCGGCGAGAACCCGCGCTACCAGCGTCTGCGCCGGCTGTACCGGCCGTTCGTAAGCCATTACGTGTCGGTTTCTGCTGATCTGGATACCTATCTCGGACAGCGCATCCAGGTGCCCGAGCGCCGACGTAGCCTGATTCCGAACGGGCTCGATACCGGGCTGTTCCGGCCCGCCGGCCGAGGCGAGGCGGCGCTGGAAGGCTGTCCGTTCGCACCGGGCCGGCACTGGCTGCTCGGCACCGTTGGCCGGCTGCAGACGGTCAAGAACCAGCCCCTGCTGGCGCGCGCCTTCGTGCGCCTGCTGCAGCGCCATCCGGCTGCGCGTGAACGCGCACGCCTAGTGATCGTCGGCGAGGGGCCGTTGCGCGCCGAAGTCGAGCACATCCTGGTCGATGCCGGCGTGCGCGATCTGGCCTGGCTGCCCGGGGCCAGGGCCGACATCCCAGCCATTCTGCGTGCGCTCGACTGCTTTGTCCTGCCCTCGCAGACCGAGGGTACCTCCTGCACCCTGCAGGAGGCCATGGCCAGCGGACTGCCTTGCGTGGCAACTGCGGTCGGTGGAACGCCGGAGCTGTTGCGTTCGGGTCGCACCGGCACCCTGGTGCCGAGCGAGGATCACGATGCCATGGCCCAGGCCATCCATGCCTACCTGAGTGATCCGGTACAGGCTGGCACGCATGGCCGCGCGGCGCGCGAGTGGGTGGTCGCCGCGTTCGGCATCGATGGCATGGTCGAGCGCTACGACCAGCTGTTCCGGGTGTCTTAAGCATCCGCATCAGAGCGGCCAGGCGCGGGCGCTTTCAGGTCAGCGATTTTTGTTTCCGGAAGCGCTTGCAGGGCTTAACCCGTCAGATGAATTGGAGTATATTTTAAATATAAAACTTATAGGATATGCGTGATGTCCGTAGGCTGGTGAGCAGCGCGGCAATCGCCGTTACACGGCTCGATGCCCCCGGATATCACGGATGTCGCGAGGCGTACAGAACGACACAGGCAGGGAGGATGTGATGACGGCATGGGTCCAGCGCCTGAAAAACAGGTTCTACAAGAATGAGGATCACCCATATGCGAAATTCGAGCAGAAGGTCGCGGGTCTGGTCCGGCCAGGCCAGGTGCTGCTCGACGCCGGCTGCGGCCGTACTGCGCCGGTGCTTGGTCGCTTCGGCGGCGTGGCTTCGCGTCTGATCGGTGTCGATCTGGTTGATCCGCGCGACGTGCGCGACGGCATCGAATACCACCAGGCCGACCTGGCCGCCATACCGGTGGCATCAAGCTCGATCGACCTTATCATTTCTCGCAGCGTCTTCGAGCACCTGCAGGAGCCGGCAGCGGTTTACCGCGAGTTCTCCCGCATCCTGAAGCCGGGCGGTCGGGTGGTGTTC
>Ga0228698_1001287_pt1 | contig 12721 bp, 17 predicted proteins | sample McNCre117_Aug_MG_FD_178015 | JGI IMG/M metagenome (GOLD analysis project Ga0228698, IMG submission 178015) | Freshwater microbial communities from McNutts Creek, Athens, Georgia, United States - 1-17_Aug_MG | ecosystem: Environmental > Aquatic > Freshwater > Creek | place: USA: Georgia...
TGCCGAGTTCGGCGATGGCGGACAGGTAGTCGCGGCTGGAGAGCGCGAAGTTGCGCCCGGTGTCCTGGATGCCCTGTTCGTCAAGCTGAATCTGCACGGCGGCGAGGTCATCGAAACCGCTGGCGGCGCTGGTCCGCTTAACGGTGATCGAGCCCCACAGGCCGAGCTTGTTGATGCACGCCTGATTGACAGCCGAGCCGAGGGCCTGACGCGCGGCGTCGCCGAGTCGACCGTCCTGAAGCGAATCCCGGAGGTCGAGGGCGTCGAGCACGAACGGCACCGACTTCTTGAAGCCGATCTGGGCGGGGACAGACAACTGCGTGCGGATTTTGCCGAAGTTGGCCGACTGGTCCATGCCGTCGTACACAGGCATGATGTAGGGTTCGGGGAGCCACAGCGTGTCGTTCGTGCGCTGGGCCTGTTCGGGGGACATGTTCTGCTTCGGGAGCAGACGAGACATGACCTCGGTGTCTTCAAAAGCGTCCATCACCTGATCAAAGGCGACGATTTCCTCTTTCGAGGCGTTGAGCAAAGCCATTGCGTTCTCCTTTTAATTGCGAAAGCTGACGTACTACCTCATGCATCGACGGCGCATGGTGCCTTGTAAACTCTCGTTCTTAACGACGAACGGTGCCGGTTTTACTCTCGTGCTTATGCCGCACGGTAGCGGTTGAACGTGGGGGCAGTCTCATGAACTCTTTTCGGGAGAGGACGGGCCGGAGGACCACGACGGCCCCCACCCTTAGAGTGTAGTCCGTCGTGGTCAGAACGTCAAGCCCCGGGTTACTTTTTCAGCTTGCGCAAGGCGTCGAGGTTCCCGGTGCGCTGGGCTTCGGCAACCGCCTTCTCGTAGGCCGCACCCTTGCCTTTGACAGCGCCGGGGGCCGCGCTCGATTTCGGACGCTTTTCGGCGGGGGTCGCCTTGCTCGATTTGCTCTTATCAGCCACGGTGGGCCTCCTTGCGAGTTCGATTTTTCCAATCATCGCGGCGAACTCAAACGGCGTTTCCGCTTTCTTGAGCTTGGCCAGCATTTTTGGGTTTTTGCCAACGGCATAAACCACGTCATTCGGTTTTTTGGTGCTCACCAGCAACCAGCCAAGCTGTTCGCGGGTGAGTTCGGTCTCAACAACGGCTTCCGCGCCGCTGTAATCCTTCGCCGAGTGCGTTTTCTTGCCTTCGGCGTAGCGCGTCTGCGCACCTTGCCACAGATCGTCGGCTTTTTTGCGCTTTTCAAGCTCTTTTTGCGCCAATTCGTCGCGTTTGACCTTCACGGACGCGAACTTGATCAATTCTTGCTTGTACTTGTCGGGGTCCCAGCCGCAACCTTCAAGCGTAGGCTCTTCGACGGGGGCGGCGGCAAGTTCGCGCTGGATTTGCTCTTGGCGAAGGCGCTCTTCCTTGTCTTTGAGCGCTTGAAGTTCGCGTTTTTGTGCCAAAAGCGTTTCGCGCATCTGCCGAATCGCATTGTTTTCCTTCGGCGGGGGCGTTTCTTCCGGCTCTTCCGGCTCTTCTTCGACGATTTCGTCTTCCGGCTCTTCTTCGACGCTTTCATCGTCGAGGTCTTCGTCGAAGTCTTCGTCTTCCGGCTCTTCGACGATTTCGTCTTCCGGCTCTTCGACGATTTCTTCGTCGTCGTTCAGCCAGTCATCATCCAATTCTTCATCACCGTCCATGCTGATCCTCCTTAAACGTGGGGTCCACCCAAGCCTTTACCAATTTGTGATAGCATCCCGCCAGCATCCGCGCTTGCGGCGTTCGGAGCGGGAGCTTGCCCCGGCGCTTGCGCCCTGGGGTCTTGCGGGGCACCTTGCGGCGCGTTGGGGTCCTGCCCCTGCGCCATGGGGAGCACGTCCATCATCATGGAGTGCAACTGCTGGATTTCCGCGACGAGTTGTTCGCGCGACTTGCTGTCCAGCATCTTCGACGTGTTTTGAATCTCGCCGATGATCTGCGCAACCGTCGCGTTGTTTTTCTGTACTTCCGACTTCGTCTTTTCGATCTGCGCACCCGCGAGAGCGGCTTCGGCTTCCTGGCGCTTAGCGTAGGCGGCAAGTGCCACGTCTTGCGGCTTCGGCTGACCCTGCGCGGCTTGCAACTGTTGCTGTTCGGCCGGGGTCGGCTGTTCAACGCCGCGCTGAACGAGTTGCGAACGCGCCCACTTCTGAATGCCCGACAGTTCGGAACCTTCGGCGTTTTTCAGAATCTCCAACTGAATAACGCTGGACACCTGCGGGTCTTTCGTATACTGGAGCAAGCCCATGAGCGACCGCGTGAGCTCGGCTTTCTTCGAGACCATGGCAGGTTCGGTTGTGGCAACCACGTCGAATTGCTGTTTGCCAAACGTAAGCGCGGTATCGGACGCCACGCCGTCCTTGAGCGTGGGTTTGTTGATCGTGGTCGATGACGACGCGCCGTCGGGTGAGACCATCTTCATCTTGCGTTCGGCTTCCACGTACACGTTCGGCGCCATACTCATCCAGATTACACCGGCGTGCCGAATCGCGTCCGCGCGGTTCTGCATGTAGCCGAGGGTGAACAGGTTAAGCTGATCGATGATGAGCTTAACCGCTTCGCCGGAAACGTTCGATTGCACGGTCACCGCTTCGGCGTCCATGCCCATTACGTCCTTGATATCATTCTGCGTTTGCGCATAGATCGCGGACAGGGCTTCAGGAATGGCAGGGGCTTGTGTCATTCCGATGGGGCCGACCTGCGCAATCGTGCCGTCAATGTTGCGCAATGGTTCGGCGACAAGGTACGGGTAGTTGACCACGCCGTCGTTTTCCCACATACCTTTCCACTTCTCGATCTGTTCGGGTGCGAAGATGGGCTTCGAGTTGCTGTTCGATCCGGCAATGTCCGCGAGTTTGCTCAGTTCCATATTTAGCAAACGTTGCACGTCCTTGGCCAGACGCACGGCGCCTTGGCACCGCTCGACGTTGTCGATGAAGAAGCGCTTACCGTACATCGGCACGATGGGGATATACTTACCGGCGATGATTCCCAGGTCTTCGATGATGCCGAGGCCGTCCTCCAAGAACTTATGAATTGCGCGCGTCTTGGTTGTGCGTTCGCTCTTTTTCTTCCAGCCCTCGGCCTTGAGCGTTTTCAGTAACTGGTCGTCGTTCTCGAAGTCTTCTTCGTGGTAGTATTCCTCCGCGCCGGAAACGTGGACCCACGTCTGCACGGTATCCTTGATCGTCTCCACCCGGTAGTGCTCGACGATGCGCACAACTTCGGGAGTGAACCAGTCAAACTCCCACTGATGCACGCGCTGTTGAACGCTGGAAACGTCGCGGTCGGGATACTCCGCTTCCCACTCGGCGCGTGGCATTGACAGAATGACCCAGCAATGTTTCGCGTCGGATTTGTCCTTACGCTTGGCCGACAGATCGAAGAATACGGACGAGTCGGCGTCGGGAATGTTCTCGAAACGAATGCGCTGAGGGCTGTCTTCGTCGAACTCATTCTCGTACTCGGTGACAAGGCGGAACGCACCGAAACCGCCGATAACGGCGTCGGCGGCGGCATTCTCGTACGCTTCGGACGCGAACGAGTCTTGTTCGTCGGCGCGGAATAGCGAGGACGCGATCTGCGCAAAGTCGTTCGCGTCCTCGCCGTCCTTCGCAACGAACTTGACCGAAACGGGGTTGCGCTTCATCTCCGCGAGAATCCGGTCAACAGCGGCCATGAGCTTATTCACGGTAAAGCGCGGCTTATTTTCAAACTGCGTGGCGAGGTCTTCCCACATCGCACCGTCGACGACGAGAAACCGACGATCCTGCAAACACTGCAAACGCTCCTGCCAGTACGCGGATTGCGCAGAGTTGAGCAGGGTCATGGACTCTTCGTGGATGCGGTTCAGTTTCTCTTCGGAGAGTTTGCGCGGCATTTTGTTCTCCTAGTTCCAATATTGCTTCGTTCCTGCCGGGACGAACGTTGGGGACGGTCCAGTATTCAACACAAAAATATTTTCTTGCTGACTGTAGCGTATGGAGTCGATACAGTGGTTATTCTCGTCGGGGAAGTCATCCAAGACGGTGCCGTCCTGCGCCACGGTGTAATTATACGTCAGAAACTCGTTCAATGTATAGGGGCAAAGTTTGGCGTCAATCTCGATTGCGGCGAGACCCTGGAGCCACTTGATACCCTGACGGATCGAGCCCTTCGGCTTCATTGCGTTGATGAGCTTCCACTTGTACCCGCGCATTTCGTCGCACGACTTCGGTTCCGCCGAGTCTGCGTACGTCGTGAACGCTTTCCACGAAACGTCAACGCTGTCGTCAAGCTTGGCATTGCCCCAACCAACCTGAACGACTTCGCCAAAGATTCGTAGAATGTTGCGCCGTGCATCGTACGATGTACGAACGAGAGCCAAGGGGTTGATCGAGTATCCCCAGTCGAGTCCCTGGCGAATGTTCGTCATCGCGTCGATTTCCTGCGCATCAAAGACGACAGATTTGACGTTCTTGAACACTTCGGTACCGTTGCCGGTGATTTCGCCGAGGTATTCGTTCCTATACGCCGCTTCGTTCACCACTTTAAGCGCCTCCGCGCGCCGAATGAAACGTTCGCCCAGCCATTTCGGCGGGGATTGCAGATACGTCGAAGAGTGAACCAGTCGACCGGGCATCGGTTGGCGCACTTCCTTGTTGATCCATTCGCGCTCACTCTTCGGCGGGTTGTACGAATAAATCGACAACGTCCGATTGGAGCGCTCACCGCGGAACACCGATTGCTCGACGTTACGCAGGTCTTCCGCAGAGCGGAACTGATTCGCTTCTTCCATCCACAAATACTTCACGTATCCGCGCGGAATCTTCAATGACTTCAACTTCACCGGATCGTCGGCGCCCTTGAACAACATGACTTGTCCGGTGCGCTCGTTCCGTGCTTCCATCGGGCGCGAGATAAACCGCCAGTTGTTGTATTCGCCGATCATGTCTAGTGCCCATTTCATCTGCGAAACAACGGAGTCGCGCAAATCGTTCTCCCACCGCCGCAAGGCAATGGCGTGCGCAAACTTGTCAGCACGCAGACCGTAGGCAATCAACAGGCTGGCAAACGACGACTTGAGCGATCCGCGCCCACCATTCAGCCACAATTCGTAGACTTGCTCATACGTGATCGGCGACGCAAGCAATAGGTCTTTTTCCTGCTGTCGCAACGTCCGCCAAATATCATAAAACGCAGGACCGATGCAGTCCGTGAGCTTTATGATTTGCAAGTCATTCGCCATTCGCTTCCTTCTCTTCGCGCTCCAGCTTCTCCGCATCCAAGGCAAGTAATACACCTTGCGCGTACGACGCCCACAACTCTTTGGTGCCATAGAGCATTAGGTACAGAAGTGCGGAATCGGAAAGTTCGCCGTCCTGGAAGAGGTCGAACATGAAATCTTGCGCGTGTACAGGGTTGCCGGGGTCTTCTTCCTCTCGCCGGTTAATCTCGGCGCCCATCTTGCGCATCAGTGCGTAGATTTCCGTGGCACGGCACCCGACGGACATTGCCAGGTTGTCGCGCACCGCGGGGTCAAAGTTGCAGTAAATGGCGCGCGCCAGGGTTTTCACGGGATATCGTCCTCAACGAGTGTCGGATTCTTCGGCGCGTTGTTTCCAACGGGCGCGTACTTGGCAGGGTTGATCTGCCCGAGCATCCATTCGATGGGGCGCGCTTGACCCTTGCCAGCGGCAATCTTGCGCGCGGTCTGGTGGAGCTTCAACAGTTCGTACTCCATCTCGGCAGTGGCGCGTGCGCGGAACTCGGTGATGCGCGGATCTTTTTCGAGCACGTCGGCCACGTCGAGCGGGATGTTCAAGGCAACAATGGCGGTATCCCACGCAAGGCCGACGAGAAGCGCGCCTTGCAGACGTTCAATATAGTGCTCGGGGGATTTCGGATCGAATACCGACATTGCGTGTCTCCTTAAACGTTCTTGAGCGGATCGTCGTTGGCGGGGGTGTTGGTGCCGTCGTTGGCGGGGGCCTGCGCGGTCAGGCCGGTCAACTGCGCAGGATTGACGGCGGTCAGGCCGGGCAGTCCTGCGGGCGTGCCGATGGGTTCGACGAGAATCAACGCGCCGTCGAACCCAATGACGCGAAACTTGATCGTGGCGGTCTGCCCGTACGTGAGCTTATTTCCGTTGGCGTCGACGAGGTCGGCGGGGATTTCCACGGGCTGGTCGGGGTCGGTCGAAAAGGGTGGCATAGTATTCCTCCTCCTATATAAATGCACGACGCGCGCTGTGTTGTCAAGAGTGCGGGGCTAATTTGTTGTGTGCGCTCGAAATGTGAGGCTTGTCATCTCGTGGCGACGGGTCTCGTGTTTAGAGGATTGGGCTGACGAGTTGATATTGTGCGAAGAATGCAATCGATCTTGCACCCGAGAACTTTTAACCCTTCACGTGCGAACGACGTATAGGCAACGCCACCACGTTTATGCACGTTTCGTTGCCCGCACCCCCACCGTCGCCGACCTTGCCTCGTCGTTCGCGCGCCCACGTTCCCACCACGCACACACTGCACACACTGCACACACTGCACACACTGCACACGCCTAGCCTGCCCTTGCGCTTTCTTCCTAGTTCCGTACGATACACGCTTGACATGTATGCGCACATGAAGTACTGTGAATGTATCGGAGGATACGAACATGACACGGGCACACTACTACGAACAGAAGCCGACCACGCTTGAACAGTATTGCGCATATCTTGACGATATAATGTCGTACATCTTGAACATGACGGAATACGATACTATAATCATTCACTAGGAGGATACGCGCATGGACATGACTAAACTTGAACAAGGTATGGTTGATGAACTCCGCGCGCTTTTTGCAAACAATCCTCACGCGCAAGTCTACAGACAAGCGATTGAGCAGGGTGATTGGGTGTACGTCGCTGACTATCTTGAGCGAGTAGGCGCGCACATAGAACAAGGCGCATTCAAGGCAAGGTTGATCACCCTTGTCGGTACACTTCGCAAAAGCAATTAAGCGCCGACAGGTTGACAATCGTGGGCCCCGCTATAAGGGCTTTTTAGGGGTGACAATGGTTCGCCCCTTTTTATTCATCTTACTTCGATTAATGCAAGTGTAGAAAAGCATGGACGACTGGGATATATGCGCTTACAGACCAAAGTTAAAGGGTAGGTTAAGGGTGCGAATAAAAGACATTTAGGTAACAATAGCGAATTGTCATGGTGTACGATTGGTGACTGTAACTAAGTCTATATGTGACAAGGAATTAGAAGCTTACAGTCACTGTAGTCATTACTAGACGGGCCAAGTCACGAAAAGTCGAAAAAGGCCAAATGTTAATGCCATTTTGGGTTCTGAAAAAAATCGAAAAAATTGCAAAAATGGTGTCATGCGTGACTGTAAACTATTTACGCGAACCACCCTCTTTCTAATTCCTTACCATATATAGACTTACAACACACCTCAATCAGCTAATTTACAGTCACGCTAAAAGTGCCTGCTGTCTAGGCGTCTGAGTTATTTTTTTAAACATTGCAATTCCTTATCCTGTATAGAGTTACAATCTTGTTTCTATCAGACGCTACAAAACGGCTTTCAGTCACCCTATGTACGGCTTTCCCTTTTCACCAGCTAACTCTATACACCATAACGATTTAGCGCATTCTCGCCGACCCTCAGTTAAAGTCTATTCTTTCTTATCTATATCTTTCGTTCAATTCAATCCACGCCGTATACACCTAAATCTCCATTCTCTCTAGTTAACGCGTATAACCTCGTAAACAAAGTGTACAATTTACCATGGAAACCGGTTACTCAACACTTCTTTTATCGAGCAGGTATACTTAATTTTTAAATTGTTCGCGCACCCTGCTATTCCGCACAATTCTACATTTTGGTAGGTTCGTCGACACGCTCAATTACTCGCACAAATTAACCTACCCTTTAACAAATTTGCACGATTTCACTAGACACGTCCAATTATGCATGCTAAACTGTACATATCAAAGGGAGGAACAAAGCGCATGAAAGCAAAGGAGTTCTTCGATACTCTCGCACCAGGAGACACTGTCACCCTGTACTATCGTGGGGCCGGCTGGTCGCTCAAAATTGTCTATCGTTTCGCGCGTAACATAGCGGTGGGCGACCAAGGTGTCGTCAGCGCTATGTGGGACGGTTATGTCGAATTGAAAGAAAAGCGCACCTATTCGGACGGCCACACTACCAATGTCTACCAATTCATGGGCCCCGTGAAATCCCTTGACGTGCCCCATGGTGTGCAATCTGTCAACCATTTGCGCCACTATGCAGACCTGTCGGCGTCAATTTGGCCGCTCGGGCGGTACGCATACTCGCGTGCCACGTTCAAGAAAGCAACGAAAAAGGGAGGGCAAAATAATGCCTAACATGGTCAAGCTAACGTTCGATATGGGGAACGAAAGCATACGCTTCCTGCACCCCGATATGGTGCGCGTTTCCGTGCGCGCATCCTTGATCTTCCACCATTGGGGGCACGCTTTCGCGGTGCATCCTCCTTACAGGTGGACTGCCGATGGGAACCTGTACGCCGACCTGTCGTCGTGGCGTGTTACGGAACTGTCAACGGGGCAAGCCATTCACGTTATCGAACGGCCGAAATACGACCATTATCGGGTACAAAAGCGCCAGACTGCGCGCGATATTCGCCTTGCTACCATCTTCTATCTTGAGGGTAAAGGGCCGGAGAAAACCGCCGAAAGTATTGCCAAGGGACTGGAAGAACTCAAAACCGCTAAAATGCGCAAGCGATTGTTTCTCACCTTGAAAGCGTACAACAAGGCGACGGGGAAGAACGTGCAGGTGGTGCGCTAGTGAAACGCAAGCGCATTGATTGGCTTCTAGTCGTCGGCGTTGTCCTGGTAGCCGTGGCCCTTGCCTACGTCACCGGGGCCCTGGCGGTTATCGTTCAACGCTACTTGTAAGGCTTGAGCGTTTAGGGTTGTCCATTAGTTGCGCACAATGTGCGTTTAACTAGTGGACAAAGTTAAGCGTTTAAGATACGCTAATAGATAGGGGGATTTAATTATGATTTATCGCATTGACCTGCTGGTGTCAGAATTGGTGCTGACCCTTGACACCGATAAAGGTACGCTCTTGGAGCATACCTATTATGACGAAACCGACCACGATATCAGCAATTGCCTTAAACGTATTCCTGGGGTCGGCGTCGTCATTCTAGACGACGATGGGGCCCCGGCCTTGGTGCTGGAAGTGAATACCGCCGATTTGAGTTACGTTGTAACTTCGTGCGATTTGGAATATACCAATGGTCGGCTGGCCACCCGAAGGGCGTCATTCGGTGCGCATACAGCCCCCACTACGCCGGAAGAATTGCAGGCGTGCGCAGTTGTCTTTGTCGACGCTTTAGGGTGCCTTTTCGAATACAAAGGCGTGTGCGTGTGCAATATCGTTAAAGGGATTGCACGATGACCCAAACCGTCGAAGATGACCCCTTTATCGTCAACCCTGCCGACGCAACGGCCCCAGGCGCATTGCCTACGCCGACGATCTACCAGATTAAAAGGGATGTGACGAACGCCCCTTTCTACTTCGAGCGCCAAACCTTGCGCATGTTCGGCCAAACCTTGCGCATGTTCACTGTGCATCGGATTGATAAGGTGCGGTTCCTTGTCTGCGCACCGATGTATGACAGAAGCTTTACACCGTGGGCGTATCGCGGTAACACAACGCGCATTTACAACGCCTTGACTAAGAGGTTTGAATGAATGCGTGTCGACCCTGACTACGAACCGTCGATAATCAGAGAACATTGCCTACGCGTGTACGGCGGTACGTCACCTAACGTCCGTGCCGAGATGAGCGATAAGGAAAGGGAGCAACGGCGCAACGGCGCAAAGCTAAAGTCAAGTGGAACGAAAAACAGAGATTGCGCCAGAATCAATTGCGCAATCTCAAAAGGATGGGGGCATAGTCATGGCAACGAAACTGATTGATCCGTGGGAATTGCGACCGGACCCGAACTATCGAACGTCGGTGATCCCCGAACATTGCCTACGCTTGTTCGGTGGGAACAATCCGCTTGAACGTGTGGCCCCAGAAGAGTACCTCGTCAAGGCCCGGGAACGGTGCCGACGTTGGCGCGCCAATCAAAAGGCTAAGGGCATCCCTGAGGTATCCCGGGCACGGCGTGAAAAGAAAGCCTTGCGGTCGTCGGCGGTATTCGCTTGACGCCACTAAAGCGCACCGATGAAAGGTGCGCTTTTTCTATTTCTGAGCCTTGACATTTTCTGTATGGTACGATACACTAGAGATAGGTTATCGGAGGGCCTATCAATGAAAGACTTAACGTCAAGGAATTACAAAGCGTATGAACTTGCTTTTGACAAGCTCAACGTCGAATTGTTCGACGGCGAATTGCCTAGCGTGGTGTTGACGCTTCGGGCTGGAAAGGGCAGCAACGGCTATGCGTGGGCCAAACGGTTCCGCTTGCACGACTCTGCCCCCCTCAACGACACCGCCACGGTGGAAGCGTTCGACGAAATCGCAATCAATCCGGCTACCGCTTCGCGTCCTGCGCGTGACGTTCTCGGCACGCTGTTGCATGAAATGTGCCATATTTGGCAATTCAATTTCGGCAAGCCGTCACGGAACAGCTACCATAACCGCGAATGGGCAAACAAGATGCTTGAGGTAGGTCTCAAGCCGTTCAATATCAAGGACCCCGAATCTATGGTCGGTCAAGCGGTTACACATACGATTGAAGTTGGCGGACGGGCCGATGAATTGTTCGCCGAGATTGTCGACGACTTCGGCAAGGATTTGGTAATCGAATTGCCGTTCGACGAAGCGACGAAAAAGAAGCCTAAGAACAGCAAGGTTAAGTTCACTTGCCCGTCGTGTGGGTGCAATGCGTGGGGGAAAGACACTCTGCATTTGACATGCGGCGATTGCGATATGCCTATGCTGTCGGACGCCGACGAGGGCGGGGACCTGGACGACGAAGGGGAGGGTAACTAAATGGGTGCATATCTGACACGTAAAGAGTACATGGACGGCAAAGGGTCGTTCAACGACTACTATGGGCAATTTGCCGACACTATGCGCCGACAGTGCGCGGAGTTTTGGGCGTCTTCCGGTTTGACGTGGGATAAATTGCGCGCGTTGCGCGTTGCGGATAAGCACCTCAACAACCTGGGGTATATTCACGGGGTGCGGTGGCTGGATGCAATGGATCGATGGGTAAAGGCCCACTCTTCGACAATCGCGCGTATCAGAAAATCTATTGACGGCACTGCGATGTATAGCCTTTCTGATGGGGCTTGCATCCTCAAAACGTACGTGTATAAGGTTCTGGACGACGAAGGGGAGGGTAACTAAATGGGCTTCATTCCTGTTATGGTGTTTGCGCTTACTCTAGGCGCAAGCCCCGACGACACGCAAGCGTTTGTCGGGGCAGACTCTCGGGGCGACAGAACGGCGGTTCAAGGCTACGTGGGCCCTACGTCGACTGTCGAGTTTCGCACAGAGGCGCAATGGTTGGACACCTTCTACCTCGGGGGTAAGGTGTCCACGAAATCGGACATTGAATATAAGGGTGGGTTCCGGCCCCTTGCCGAGGATTATAAAGTGTGGGCCGGTATCGTTGCCGACGTGGAAGGCTTCCGTGTGCGCTTGCAATATGCCCACGAATGCTTGCACCCCGTAGCTTCTGCGTCAAGCGGTTACGTGGGGCTATTTGGCGGTGCCGATACGGTTACTTTGACGGTGTCCACCGGCAAGTTTCTCGGCGAATGACGAAACCACTAGAGCAAAGAAAAGCCCCGGCGATAAACCGGGGCTTTTCTATTGGGTGACGGCGCTTAGACGGCGGTCAGGTCGTCGGCGCTTTTGGGGGCGGGAACCGGGCCGGTCCAGCCTTCGGGGGCGTCTTCCTGAGGTCCGGCGACCGAGTAGGCCCGGGCTTTGCTGTCGTAGCTGATCCAGAGGCGCTCGGCGGGTTCCCGGGTGTCCAGGATGCGCCGGGCCGCGCCGAGGGTGCGCACGGGGTCCATTTCCAGGTTGATGAACACCGACACGGCGGACACCTTGCCGGGGGTGCGGTTCCCTTCGGCGTCGACGTGGTTGTCAGTGTCGAGGAAGAAGTTGTACACCTGCTCTTCCTTGGTGACACGCGACTTGCCGACGCCGTCGCCCTTCCGGCCCCGGGCCCGTTCGGCGGTCAGGTGCGCCAGGGCTTTCTGCTGGTACACGTTCAGTTCCAGGTCCTTGGCGTTGTCGACGACGAAGTCAATCAGGGCGTTCTGGGCCTTGCGCCGGACGGCACCCCGGACCTTGAAAATCTCGGCGGTCAGTTCGTCGCTGGCCTTTTCGGGGAGCGCGGGGAACGGGAAACCGCCGTCCTCGGCGGTGGAATACTTGGCGATGAGCTCATCGGTCGAAACCGGGGTAGTCTTGGACATGTGGTCCTCCTTAGAATCTTGTCGGCCCTACGGCCAACGTTGTAAAGACAGTATAGTAATCGTGCGCGCAAATGTCAACGCGCCACCCCGTCAAAGTTTCAAGATTTTGCGCTTTTTGACAGGGTCTAAAGGTAACCATTTTTTGAAGTTGAACCAGCCCGGGCCCTTAGATGCAGGGGTGCCCCGGCGGCAACGCTCAGCTTTTGAACCAGCCTTTGTGCGCATAGTGCGGACTTGCACTATTGAATTGTCGGCGTAAGTGTATACAGTCAATGTGACGGCA
>Ga0228698_1001289_pt1 | contig 12707 bp, 10 predicted proteins | sample McNCre117_Aug_MG_FD_178015 | JGI IMG/M metagenome (GOLD analysis project Ga0228698, IMG submission 178015) | Freshwater microbial communities from McNutts Creek, Athens, Georgia, United States - 1-17_Aug_MG | ecosystem: Environmental > Aquatic > Freshwater > Creek | place: USA: Georgia...
GGCACGCCCGCGAGGGGGTGCCGGCCTGGCCGCCGCGTTCCGGTGCTTTGGCGGGCGCCGCCGCACCGGACGCGGCAGCCCCGACCCGCCCGGAGGCATCGCCGCCCGTCACCCCCGCGCTGCCCGAGGGCGACTGGCCGCTCGGGCGGGCGCTGGCGCAGCTGGGCGGCATCTACATCCTGGCCGAGAACGCGCGCGGGCTGGTCATCGTCGACATGCACGCGGCGCACGAGCGCATCGTCTACGAGCGCCTGAAGGCGCAGTTCGCCGCCGCGCGCGCCGGTGGCGGTGCGGGCGACGGGGAAGGCGGCGCCTTCGCCTCCCAGCCGCTGCTGATCCCCGCCACCTTCGCGGCCACACCCGCCGAGGTGGCCACGGCCGAGGCGCAGGCCGCGGTGCTGAGCCAATTGGGGCTGGACGTGGCGCCGCTGTCGCCCGGGGTGCTGGCGGTGCGGGCCCTGCCGGCTGCGCTGCGCCAGGCCGACCCGGTGGCGCTGGCGCGCGCGGTGCTGGGCGAACTGGCCGACACCGAGGGCTCGGCGTTGGTGGCGCGCGCGCACGACGAGATCCTGGCCACGATGGCCTGCCACGGCGCGGTGCGCGCCAGCCGCCAGCTGACGCTGCCCGAGATGAACGCGCTGCTGCGCGACATGGAGGCCACCGAGCGCGCCGACCTGTGCAACCACGGCCGGCCGACCTGGCGGCAGATCAGCCTGCGCGAGCTGGACCAGCTCTTCCTGCGCGGCAAGTAACCGGCAACCTCAAAGGTCCAGCGCGATCTGGCGCACCTCGTCCAGGCCGATCTGGCCGGCGAGCATCTTGTCCAGCGCGTCCTGGCGCATCGTCTTCATGCCATCGAGCTGAGCCTGGCGTTGCAGGTTCCAGGCCGGCGCTCCGGCGCGCAGCAGGCGGCGCAGGTCGCGGCCGTTCACCAGCAGCTCGTGCACCCCCACCGAGCGGACGTGCACGCCGCCCTGGCAGCGCTCACAGCCCGGGCTCTGGTAGCGGCGCAGCTTGCCCTCGCGTCCAAAGCGCTCGATCCAGTGGCGCATCAGCGCCTCGCGCTCGGCGGCGGCGTCGTCGCTGGGCCGCCCGAGCAGGTAGGCCTCGGCCCACTCGTCGATCTCGCTGTCCTTGGCGGGGCGGCTCATGCGGCAGGCGCTGCACAGCCGCTTGACCAGACGCTGGCTGTGCACGCCCAGCAGCGCGTCGCTCAGGTTCCAGGGCTCGATGCCCTGATCGAGCAGGCGCATCAGCGCATCGGCCGCGCTGCGCGCCGGCAGCGCGGCGATCACGAGGCGGCCACTGAGGGCGGTGTCCACCGCCGCGCGGGCCGCGCCAGGCTCGCGCAGGTCACCGACCATGATCACGTCGGCGTCGGCCTGGGCCAGGGCGCGTAGCCCCTGCTCGCTGCTGAGGTCCACGCCGGGGCGCAGCTCCATGTGCCGCAACCCCGGCTGGGTCAGCTCGGCACGCTCCTCGATCGCCCAGAGCCGCCGCTCGGGCCGGTTCAGTCGGGCCAGCGCGGCGTTCAACGTCGTGGAGCGGCCCTGACGCGCCGGAATCGCGTGCAAGATGAGACCGGCGGGCTTGGCCAGCAGCGAACAGTAGCGCGTCAGATCCTCATCGCTCAGGCCCAGGTTCTCCAGCTTCATCGGCTTGAGGCGACTGGGCAGACGGATCACCAGGTCTTCCAGCCCCGCCAGGCTGGGCACGGTGGCCACACCCAGGTCAATGCGGTGCGCAGGAGCCAGTCGGCCGAAGGACAGCCGGCCCTGCTGTGGCAGGCGGGTCTCGCCGATGTCCAGCTCGGCCAGCGCCTTCAGGCGCGGGATCAGCGTCTGGCGCAGCGCCGCGGGCAGCTCAGGCAGCGCCTCGAGGCGGCCGTCGCGGCGCAGGCGCACCTGCAGGCCCTCCTCGCCCGGCAGGCATTCGAGGTGGATGGCGCTGGCGCCGCGGGCCAGCGCGTCGGTGATCAGGTGGACGATGGCCTGCACCACCGGGCTGTCGGCGCGCTCGAGCCGGGCGCGGCCCCGCAGCTCGGTCACGCTGGCCACCGCCTTGGCCTGGGCCATCGCCGCGGCCAGGGCGGGCGAATTCGGCTCAACGGCCGACTCGACCAAGGAGCCGGACACCGTCGTCGGGGCCGAGTCCACCCGCTCTCGGCGCGAGGGGCCGTCGGCCGCGCGGCGGCGCTGCGCCGTGGGCGGCCGGGGCGCGTCCAGCAGTTCGGTGGTCAGCACCGGCAGCGGCGTCACCGCCTGCGCAGGCGCGGCGCTCAGGTCGCGGTAGGCGCGTTCGATGCAGGCCGTCAGGTCACCGCCACCGGCGCCGGCCAGCGCGGGCAGCACCGCGCACTGGGCGACGTCCTTGAGCGTGGCGATGACGTCCTCGCGGGTGGCGTCCTCCATCGCGACGACCAGCCGCCCGGCGCGGCGCAACAGCGGCAGCACGTTCAGGCGGCGCGCCAGCTCCGGCGGCACGAGGCGCAACGCGTCGCCATCGGGCGCGAAGAGCCCCACGTCCACGACCGGGTAACCCATCTTGCGCGCCAGCGCGACGCGCACCTCTTCGGCGCTGACCAGGCCGCGCTGCACCAGCAGCTCGCCCAGCGGCTGGTTGCGCTCAAGCTCCTGCTGGCGCAGGGCGAGCGCCATCGCCGCCTCGTCGGTGAAGCCCAGCGCCACCAGCGCCTCGCCCAGGCGCACCAGCGGCAGGCGGGCCTGCTTGTCCAGCGCCAGCAGCAGCTGTTCGGGCGTCACCACCTGGCGCGCCACGAGAATCTCGCCGAGCTTCTGGGCACGCAGCTGGCGCTGGGCTTCGACGCCCTGCTCGATCTGGGCGCCACGCGCCGCATCGCCCTCGGCCAGCAAGTCGCCCAGGCGCTCCCCCACCTGAAAGCGCTCGATCATCGCCCGCGGGATGAAGTGCCGTTCGACCGAACCGCGCTCGTCCTTGGGCTCGAAGAGGAAGAGTCCCGCCTCGGTCTCGACGTGCGTCACCGTGCGCCCGGTGTAGGTCGTGCCGCCCGCCAACCGCACTTCGTAGGGCTGCTCGGGGTGGTGATCGAGCAGCGGCGCCTGCTGCGGGTCGGCCTCGTGATCGGCCCCCGGGTTCAGCGCCAGCGCGCGCAGCACGCGCTGCAGCGTCAGGCGGCGGATCTGGGCAAAGCGCAGCGGCATCGCCGCCTTCTCGCCCGGCACCTGCACGCGCGCCAGGCCCTCCTGCGGCTCGAACACGGTCAGCAGGCCGCTGATGAAACTCCCACTGCGGCTTTCCACCACGCAGGGCTCGGGCTCGATCTGGCAGGTCGGCGAGGGGTAGCTCGCGAGTTGCGGCGTCGGCCAGGCGAAGGGCTCCGCACGGACCTGGGCGGCGCCAAAGCGACCTGCCGCGGCGCCGGCGTGGGTCGGTTCACGCGACGTGGCGTCCAACGGAACCAGGGTCAGTGGCGGCAGGGAGAGGTCGGACATGGTGATCGGTCGCGCGACAAAGACACCGCCAGGCCCCCCACGGACCCGGCTGGCGACGTCATGCTAGGCAGCCGCCGCCCCGGCAAAACCCCGGAATTGGCCGCCAAACCCGGCGCTGTCCCCCGCGACGTGACGCGGTCTGACGCAGTGTGTACGGTGGGAACGGTCTGCCGCCATGACCGCGCCGGCCAGCCTGATCCAGTGGGTGCCCCTGTTCGAGCGGTTTGTCGGTGTGAAGGGTTGAGAAGTGCGGCGCTGATCTCGCCCCCCCTGCCGCACCGCCGCCACTGCGGGTCCGTCCCAACTCGTCAGCATGCGGATCGCCTCCCTAGAATCCGCCACCCCTGAGCGACCCCGCCCCCCGCAACGCACGTCCACGCCGCCCCCATGACCTCCACGCCCAACCGCCCCGCCCGCCGCCACACCCTGCGCCAGCTCGCCAGCCTGGCCGCGGCGCTGGGCAGCGCCCTGCTCGCCCCGGCCGCCCTGGCGCAGTCGGCGGTGGACTTTCCGAACAAGCCGGTCACGCTGATCACCCCCTTCGCGCCCGGCAGCGGGCCCGACGCGGTGCTGCGCCTGGTCGCCGACAAGCTCGGCAAGATCTGGAACCAGCGCATCGTCGTGGACAACAAGCCCGGAGGCGGCGGCTTCATCGCCATCGAGGCGGCCCGGCGCGGGCCCAACGACGGCTACACCCTGCTGCAGCTCGACAGCGAGCACCTCGCCGCCCTGCCCCACCTGTACAAGCAGCGCGGCTTCGTGACGCTGCAGACCTTCGAGCCGGTGGCGATCCTGTTCCGCACGCCCTTCCTCGTCACCGTCTCGTCGGCCGGCCCGTACAAGACGCTGGGCGACCTGGTCGGCGCGGCCAAGGCGGCGCCCGGCAAGCTGAGCTACGGCTCCTGGGGCGTGGGCAGCCCGGGCCACCTGGGCGGCGAGCAGCTCGAGGAGGTCACCGGCACGAAGATGTCGCACGTCGCCTTCCGCGACGTCGGCCAGCTCTACGGCACCGTGGCCAGCGGCGAGCTGGCCTGGGCCTGGGCGTCGATCCCCTCCAGCCAGGGCGTCTACAAGGCCGGCAAGCTGCGCTACCTCGCGGTGGCCGCGCCCAAGCGCCTGCCCCAGCTGCCGGAGGTGCCGACCGTCGGCGAGGCGGGCGGGCCGGCCGGCTTCGACGTCAACTCCTTCGTCGTGCTGGTCACGCCGCGCGGCCTGGCCCCGGCGCTGCGCGCCAAGATCAACGCCGACGTCGCCCGCGCCGTGGCCGACCCGGAGATCAAGGCCCGCTTCGACGCCTTCGCCTTCGAGACGCTGACCTGGTCGCCCGAGGAGATCGTGAAGCAGGCCGAGGCCAAGTCCAAGGTCTACGAGGCCCTGGTCAAGCGCGGCAACATCAGCCTGGACTGACCGCCGCCCGAGCCACCGGCCCAGCTCACCAGCCGATGAAGCGCGCCCAGCGTCCGCTGACGCGGCCGTCCGCGCCCAGCCGGTCGTAGTGCGGGTGCTGCGCCGCGGTGGCGCAGGCGTGGTTGGGCAGCACGCGCAGCAGCGTGCCCACCGGCAGGTCCAGCCGACGCGCGGGGTCGCCGCTGCGGTGCGTGACGATGCCGTGCTCCTGGTTGGCGGCGCTGACGATCCACTCGCCGCCGCCCTGCGCCCCACCCTCGCCGATCGGGCGGCCCGCCGCATTGCAGACCAGCCCCAGCCCCTGGTCGGTGAACTCGCCGGCCAGGCCGCGGTCGCGCGACAGCGCCATCCAGCCCGCGTCGATCAGCGTCCAGCCCCGGTCCGGCTGGTGGCCAATGACGCTGGTCAGCACGCTGGCGGCAATCTCGTCGAACCGGCACACGCCCAGCGCCGCCATCATCAGATCCATGAAGACGTAGACGCCCGCGCGCACCTCGGTGACGCCGGCCAGGTGCTCAGCGAAGAGCGCGGTGGGCGTCGAGCCGACGCTGACCACCGGCGCGGCGAAGCCCGCCGCGCGCAGCCGCTCGGCGGCCCGCACGGCGCCCGAGCGCTCCTGCTCGGCCAGGGCCCGCAGCCCGTCGGCGCCGTGGGCGTGGTAGGCGCCGCCGCAATGGGTCAGCACGCCGGCCAGCCTCACGCCCGGCCCGGTCAGCGCCGCGGCAACGTCGAGCAGGGCCGGAGCATCGGGGCGCAGGCCGGCGCGCTGGCCATCGGTGTCGATCTCGATGAGCACCGCCACCGGCGTCGGCCAGCCGGCCGAGGCGGCGCTCAGCGCCCGGGCCGCGTCGGCGCTGTCGAGGATCACGGTCAGCGCCACGCCGGCGTCGAGCAGGCGCCGCAGGTGGGCGAACTTGTTGGGCGTCAGGCCCACCGCGTAGGTGATGTCGCGCCAGCCAGCGGCGGCGAACTGATCGGCCTCGCGCAGCGTGGACACCGTGATCGGCCCGCACTCGCCCGCGCCCGGGACACCGGCCGCCACGTTGGCCGCGTCGGTGGCCTGCGCCACCGCCAGGCACTTGGCCGTCTTCACATGCGGGCGCAGGCGCACGCCCAGCGCGGCCATGCGCTGCGCCATGCGCGCCAGGTTGGCCTGCAGGCGCGCGTCGTCCAGCAGCAGCGCGGGGGTTTCGAGGTCGGCCAGCAGCCGAGCGGGGGCGAGCGGGGCGGAATCCATCCGCCAAGTGTCGCTCAGCCTCGGCCGCGCCTTCACCCGGCGACAATCCCTGCGCCCCTCTCCCTTTGCCGACACGACGTGCCCGCCCCCGCCCTCGACGCCTCCTTGCCGGCGCCCCTCGCCGCGCTGATCGACGCCGCACTGGCCCGCATCGCGCCGCGCGCCAAATCGCTGATCGTCACCGTCTTCGGCGACAGCATCGCGCCCCACGGCGGGCGGCTGTGGATGGGCAGCCTGATCCGGCTGATGGAGCCGCTGGGCATCAACGAGCGCCTGACGCGCACCGCCGTGCAGCGCCTGACCGGCGAGCAATGGCTGCGCAGCGTGCCGGTGGGCCGGCGCAGCTGGTACGGCCTGACGGAGGCCGGCCACCAGCGCATCGACGCCGTCTACACCCGCCTCTACGCGATGCGCCCCCTGCCCTGGGACGGCGCCTGGCGCATCGCCCTGGCGCTGCACCCCGGCCTCACCGACGCCGAGCGCAGCGCCCTGCAGCGCGAGTTCAGCTGGCTGGGCTTTGGCGGCGTGGCGCCGGGCGTCTACGTGCACCCGGGCATCGCCGAGGCCACCGTGCAGGCCGCCGTGGCCGAGCTGGGCCTGACCGGCAAGGTGGTGCAGATGACCGCCCGCTGCGCCGGCCCGGCCAACGGCGCCGCCGGCGACGCCGCGCTGCGCGACCTGGTGCTGGCGCGCCAGGACATGGCCAGCGTCGCCGCGCTCTACGAGGAGTTCCTGGCCGTCTTCACCCCCCTGCGCGACGCCCTGGACAGCGGCGCCGCGCTGGACGGCGAACAGGCCTTCCGCCTGCGCAGCGGCCTGGTCCACCTCTTCCGCCGCGCCCTGCTGCGCGACCCCCAGTTCCCCGCCGCGATGCTCCCCGCCGACTGGCCCGGCATCCCCGCCCAGGCCCTGTGCCGCGACCTCTACCGCCAGGTCAGCGCCCGCGCCGAGGAGTGGCTGATGACCGTCCTGGAGGTGCCCGACCACGAGCGGGCGCCGGAGGCGGATGCGGCGTTCGGGCAGAGGTTTGCGGCTCCTTTGGGGGATTGATCCGAGGCAGCCTCCGATTCGCTGATCGCAAGGGCATCGCCCCAACTTTAAGGTCGCAATTTGCGACCTTAAACGTCACGCCGACCGAACGTTCCCAGCACCGCACGTTCTGTGTCACTGCGCCGCGCAGTCGCCGGCCTCTACATCGATTGAGCAGAGACGGCCAGGATGGCCTTGGGATTGGTCCTGGCGATGGCCAGCAGCGTGCGCGCTGCACCACTGGGCTGCTTGCGGCCCTGCTCCCAACCTTGAAGGGTGCGAACGGACACCCCCAGCAGACTCGCAAACTGCGATTGCGACAGACCGCCGCCCGCCCGGCCATGATCGCCAACCTCGACAAACTCCGCCCCATCCTCGAAGACCTCGGCGGCGGCCGAGGCCTGACCGAACCCAGGTCGGGGAATGTGGCGCTGCAGCTGTTCAATTGAACGCAGTGGGTGGTCTTCCGCGCCGATGAAGGTCAAATTCAGGCGGCGGGCCGCTCGACTCGGGACAGAGGTTGTTTGTTGCAGTATCCAAGTCGAATAGCGAATAGCAGGATACAACTGATTTAGAAACGTACTGTCATTGGAATTAATGTTGACGCCGAGCGGCGTGTTAAGCCAAACTGCTTAGGCCAAACGGCGACCAGTCGTCCGTGAACGGCACAGCGTCAGAGAGGTTGAACTGGTACCACTCGGACTTACCTGTTGTGGCCTTGGAGTACACAGTCTTTTCCGCAACCACCGCACTAGGCACAATGTAGTAGTCGATAGTCTCGCAGCCGCGGCCAGATTTAATATTTACCAATACATAGATGTGGTGTGGAGACCGCATCGTTTTGGCCTTGGGGCCAACAAGCCAGAAGCCAAATGTCTTGGCGTTGGTCTTGACCTGTACTGCATATGCCATCTGACATTCCTGATCGGTGACCAAGATGTCCACCCCAATTGCACTGCGAGAAGTAGGTGAAGCAATGAATCCGCGTCGACAAAGTTCCGCCGCCACAAGGTACACGCCACGCATTCCAGTAAGCTGCTTTGCCTGCGCCACAGCATTCTCCTGCGTTTTGCCGAACTTTGGAGCTCACCCGTGGGCGAAGGGTTAAGCCTCGGTCTCCTTGTGACTTGGTGCATTGGACATGGAGTCTGAGTGACTCGGTTGGACCGCCTGATTCGGTGCTGCGGGCGATGGCCGTTGGAATCGAAACCACCACACTTGACCCGCCACTGGCTCGAGTTCGAGTTGACTGCGGATGGAATCTCGAAGATCAGCGAGCAGTGCGTCGAAGCTCACGTGTCCCCCGCGCTTAAAGGCCTCCACCAATTCACTCATGAGAGTGATCTGGTGCGGCGTACCATACAGCTGGATCTCTGAGACGAACGTTTCGAGCTTATCGATCGATTCGACTGTGAGATGTTCTCGATTGCTGGAAGTTGCCAAGCGCATGAACGCAGCTTCAAGCGATTTTAGCCGTGCTTCTCGCCTCCGCGAAGCCAGCTCTCTCCGGGCAGTAAGAAGATGCGCAAAGTACCAGCCAGCCACACCCACGAGAGCCGGCACGCCAATACTGAAGACGAGTTTCCAGTCCATTAATTAATCCCGAGCCTCAAAGTGTTTCAGCAGACTACCTTACGCCGCTTTTCGCGACTTCTGTCGTCCAGCGCCGACAGCCGGAACAGCGCCAAGTCCTTGATGCATTTCGATTTTCCCCTCGTCGCCTGCAACACCAAACGGCAATAAAACCGCCGCCGAAAGCGGCATGAACGATTTACCGATTCTGGGCACAGCCGGGTACCGCGGCAAGGGGAGTGGCGCAGAGTTCAGGGGGGGGCGGTCGGAAAGATGTCACGCGGGAGCGCGGCAGGAAGGGGTCGGCTTCCCCCGTCTCTGCCGCCGGCCCCAGCTCGCCACCTGGTACTTACCCCAGGTCAATGCGATACACATAAAAGCCATCTTGCGCATTAATGTGTATCACTTTAACCTTCACTCCCATCGCACCCCAGGCCCGCCGCCGCACACCCGGCCGGTCGCGCCGCCCACACCACCACCCGGAGACACCCCCATGGCCATGAACAAGGACAAGCTCGCGCAGAAGATGGAGTTCCCGCCCGCGCTGGAGCAGCCGAACGTCTACCCGCTGAGCTGGCAGGCGCACACCGCCAAGCTGGAGGAGATCTGGGACGCGGCGCAGCGGGAGAACTGGGACCCGAAGAAGCTGCCCTGGGAGAGCTTTGACGTCAGCCGCTACAGCTGGGAGCAGCGCGAGGCGATTGCCTACTGGTGGACGCTGCTGAGCGTGTTCGACGCCTCGGCGCCCCCCGTGTTCGCCTCGGCCTTCATCAAGACCTACGAGGCGCATGAGGAGGACGCGGTGCGCCGCTGCTTCTTCAGCGTCACCCGCGACGAGCAGAACCACGAGCAGATGTGCGGGCTGGCGATCACCAAGTTCCTGGGGCACCCGGACCCGATCACCTACGAGCCCAAGACGGACCTGGGCCGGCGCCTGCAGAAGAACGCCAAGTGGCTGTACTTCAATGGCGGGCGCTACTGGACCGGCTACAAGCAGGCGGTGCCGAAGTACAGCCTGGCGGTGCTGTTCAGCTCCTTCCTGATGGGCGAGATCGCCGCGGCGACCATCTTCCACCAGATGGCCGCGGGGTGCACCGAGCCGGTGTTCAAGGCCGCCTTCCGCAACATCGGCAAGGACGAGGGCCGCCACATGGGCATCTGCATGGCGCTGATGGAGCGCGACTACCCGAAGCTGGCCATCGAGGACCGCAGCCTGATCACCAAGCAGATCCGCGCGGGCTACCTGTTCCTGTCGGCCGTGCTGTTCGAGCCGCCGATGGAGTTCTGGGACCTGCCGGCCGACTTCATCGACAACCAGCGCGAGGGCGAAACGATCGCCCGCGACGCCGGCTTCGCGATCCCCGGCTACGAGGCGAAGAAAAACAACTGGCGCGCGGCGATCCTGAACCTGAAGGGCGTGCTGGACAAGTACGGGATTCCGTTCCCGGCGATTCCGGAGGTGGGCATCACCGGCCAGGAAGTGTCTGACATCGAGATGGAAGACATCATTCCTGTCTTCTGACCCCCGACGACCCAGCGACGCCGCCATGAACGAAATCAAGCTGAAGCCTTCGGGCAAGTCGGTGGCCTGCCCTGACGGGGACACCGTGCTGCAGGCGCTGGAGCGCGCCGGGTTCGCGCTGCCGAACAACTGCCGCGCGGGGGCCTGCGGGGAGTGCAAGGTCAAGGTGACGGCCGGGCAGTTCGACCAGGGCTTCGTGCTGGACATGGCGCTGTCGCAAGAGGAGCGCCACCAGGGCTACGGCCTGATGTGCATGGCCAAGCCGATTTCACCGCTGCTGGAGATCGACTGGGGCACTGAGGACGCCAAGCCCCAGCTCTTCCCGCCGCGCGAGGACCAGGCCTACGTGGTGGTGGACCGCATCGCCCGCACGCCGCGGATCACCGAGTTCGTGCTGCGCCCGCTGGGCGCGCCGATGCGCTTCTGGCCCGGCCAGTACCTGATGCTCGGCCACCTGGCGGCGGGCGTGCCGCTGCGGGCCTACTCGCTGGCCAACGCGCCGCGGCCGGACGGGGAGATCTGCCTGCAGGTCACCCGCCAGGGCGACGGCGCCACCAGTGGCCGCACCTGCCGCTGGCTGCACGACGAGGTGCCGGTGGGCGCCCAGCTGACGCTCTCCGGCCCGCACGGCACCTTCATCGGCGACCCGTCGGTGGACACGCCCGTGCTCTGCCTGGCGGCGGGCTCCGGGCTGGCGCCGATCCTCTCGCTCACCGAGGCGGCGCTCCGGCGCGGCTACCCGCAGCCGGTGGCGCTGATGTTCTCGGCGCGCGAGGAGGCCGACCTCTACGACCGCGGCCTGATGGCCTGGTGGCAGGCGCGGCACCCCAACTTCCGCTACGTGCCCACGCTGACGCGCGAGCAGAAGCCCGGGCTCCTGCACGGCCGCATCCCGGCGCTGCTGGGCCGGGAGTTTCCGGACCTGTGGGCGCACAGCGTCTTCATCGCTGGCTCGACCGAATTCGTGGATGCCTGCGTCGAGCGGGTCAAACAGCTGGGCGCGCAGCCGCAGCGGATTCACACCGAGGGGTTCTTCGCGCAGCAGGGGTAACCCCCAGCCCCGATCGAACGACGGGGTGGAATAAACCGCCTCCCCCCGGTGTTCTTGCCGATGTGCCGAGCGTTTTCGGCCACATCGCCCTGCCACCACCGAGGAGCCGCCATGGTCCAGCCCGTCCTGTTTGCCCAGACCCTCAACGTCTTCACGCTGCGCGCGAGCCGCGGCGCCACGCTGGCGGCGATCGCCGGGGTGCTGACCGGCTGTGCCGGCTACGGCGGCGCCGGCCCGGCGGCGCCCGCCGCGGCTGTGGATGGCGTGTGGGTGGGCAGCGCCAACCAGATGTCGCTCTACACCTTCGACCGCGACCCGACCGGCGCCGGCAAGAGCGTGTGCAACGGCCCCTGCGCCACCAACTGGCCGCCGCTGAAGGCCGAGGCCAGCGCGCTGCCGATGGGCGAATGGAGCGTCATCACCCGCGACGACGGCGCCAAGCAGTGGGCCTTCAAGGGCAAGCCGCTGTACTTCTGGATCAAGGACCAGAAGCCGGGGGACAAGACCGGCGACGGCTTCAACACCGTCTGGCACCTGGCTCGGCCCTGAGGCCGCCCTGCCTACAGGCAAGATCGCGCCGCCATGACGCTGGACGACGTGCTGCCCCACCTGCCCCGGCTGCGCCGCCATGCGCGGCTGCTGGCCGGCGATGCGGCGCGCGCCGACGACCTGCTGCAGGACACGCTGGAGCGTGCGGCCCGCAAGGCGGCACTCTGGCAGCCACCGCCGGGGGGTGACCCCGCGGCGGCGCTGCGATCGTGGCTGTTCACGCTGATGCACCACCTGCACCTGAACCAGCGGCGCGACGCGCGCGACCACCGGTTCGAAACCTACGACGACGAGGGCGGCAGCCAGGACCCGCTGCACGAGCCGCACCGCGACCTCGCCACCCGGCTGGATCTGGAGAAGGCCCTGGCCCAGCTGCCGGACGAAGCCCGGCAGGTGCTGCTGCTGGTCTGCGTCGAGGAGCTGAGCTACGAGGCCGCCGCGCAGGTGCTGGCGGTGCCGGTGGGCACGGTGATGTCGCGGCTGTCGCGCGCCCGCGAGCGCCTGCGCCGGCTGATGGACCCGCCGGCGGTCGGCGGTGGCAGTGGCCATTCGGGCGCCGCAACGCTGCGGAGGATCCGGCCATGAGCGAGTTCCTGAACGATCTCTGGCCGCCGCCGGACGAACCGACGCTGCACGCCTACGTCGACGGTGAGCTGACGCCGGAGGACGCCGCCTGCGTCGCCACCTGGCTGCAGGCGCACCCGACCGAAGCCCAGCGCGTGCTGGCCTGGCAGGCCCAGCGCCAGCAGCTGCAGGCGCTGCGGCGCGACCTGCTCGACGAGCCGCTGCCGCCCCGGCTGCTGCAGGCCTGGGCGGCGAGCGCGGCGGTGCCGGCCGATGACGCGGAACGCCCTGCGCCACCCGCTG
>Ga0228698_1001290_pt1 | contig 12702 bp, 24 predicted proteins | sample McNCre117_Aug_MG_FD_178015 | JGI IMG/M metagenome (GOLD analysis project Ga0228698, IMG submission 178015) | Freshwater microbial communities from McNutts Creek, Athens, Georgia, United States - 1-17_Aug_MG | ecosystem: Environmental > Aquatic > Freshwater > Creek | place: USA: Georgia...
CGTTAGCCAACTACTCGCAGCTTTCGCTTTTCAGCCATCTCGACCGCTTCGAGTCGTTGATAGGCCAATCGCAGAATTTCGATGGCAGGAAGCGACTCGCTGTCCGGAAACAAACCACCAAAATACTCCCGCACACCCTTTTCGAGTTCACTGTCTTGTGCCGCGTCTTCCTGTTCGGGAGCCATCAAGTTCATCAACTTAGTCAGGTCCGTGAGTGCTTGCCGTTTCACATTCATGGCAGCAATCCCCGCCTTGGCATCGACATCTTCGCCATCCAAGGAACGAGAAAACACTTGATCCATCTTCGCACAAATGTCTTCGTACAACTCCACGGCCCAAGGGAATCTATTTCGCAAGTCGATCATCGCAGGAGACAATCGTTTCGCTTCCAGATCCGCCTGAGCTTGCTCACGCAACTCCGACAGCTTTGTGACCGTCAGCCGCTTAAACTCAGTGCGCAGCTTCGCCCAATCCGCGTCCGTTGTTTCCGCCGCCCCCACCAGCTTGGCAACCGCTTCCTGCACCCGCTCCAAATCCTTCGGACTCAGCGGCCTCCCCATCACTTCCTTTCCAATCCGTACTTCCCGCGCTCGTAGTAACCGCCTTCAGGCGGTTCAATCATCCCGCAACGCCCGTCTGTGACTCGTCCCATGAGCCTCTCGCTCACACCGCCCGGCAAAGTAATCGTCACCGTGGTTGCGCTGGATGTCGCGATATGTTGGCTCAATCCCATTCATTGAACAGAGCAAACAGGGGATCGCATTGATTCGACCACGGCAGCCGTTGCAACGCACCGAGCAACCCGACAGTTCCGCCCGCTCCAATTGACTCGCCAGCTTGTTGAGTATCTCCGGACGCGGCCACTCGACCTTCTCCCGCACCGTCCCCAAGGCCGTCGCGATATCATCCGGACCAAATCCGCTCCTACTTAACAACGCGATAATCCGACAAGATCGCGGACTTACACTCCCGAAATTCTTCGCCATCATTCCTCCCTGACAGTTCGTAGTGACCGCCTTCAGGCGGTTGCCTCCCTTTTGATGCTCCCATACTTCGCATGAAACCAGTCCGCCACACGCTCCAACCCACCATCCTCAATCTCGTTGCCGTCAAATCTACCAGCCTCAAAATAACGGACGACCTGAGTGAGCACCGAAATCAAATCCAACTCCATAGATCCAGACTCGGCGAGGCGAAAACTAATTCGCGTCTCCGCAAGCGGTTCATCCCAAACAAAACGTATCGGCTGACCACTTTTGACGTGAATCTCTTGAAGCTCTTGCGTTACATCAGACATCTCGAATTCCACCCTTCGTACCTTTACGGATTCGTAGTTCAAACACCCGATCGCATGAATGCGATCACTACGAACGCTTGCCAATCTCGACCAAATGATTGTTGAGTTTTCTCAATTCCGCACTCGCCCAATTCAGCAACTCCAACGACACCGGGTCGAGCTTCGTTTCTGGTTCCCGATTCCATTCATTCCATCGTGTCAACAGCTCCGCAAACCGCCCCGTGTTGACGTTCCGCAAGTCGGCAATCAACCGCACAACAACACGCCTCAGCGCGGCCAATTCATCACGTTGCTCGGGAGTCATCGGCATCGTTTACACATACTCAAATTCAATGCGAGTCACTTCGGTATCCGGCTCACACTTATTCGCCTCACAAAAGAAGCTGACAAAATCCTGCGGCGACATTTCGCTGAATCCCTCGCGGCGCACATCTTCGGCAGTGATCGCATCCAATCGTTCGCGAGACACCGCGACGACTCGAATGCGTGCAATCTCAACGGGGTGTTCGCCTTTCTTCAGCCCTTGGCACTTCAACGCACCTTTCAACACCGTGCCAGCCGTTAAGCTCTTCCAGCCCAGCCGCCGTGTGACTGTCTTTGTTCGGTGCCGAATCTGGCCAGTCGTCAAAGCAAACGAAATCCAACGCATCACTTCATCTCCAATCTCGGCATCTCGTCCCACCGTCTGCCGTCGAGTTCTCGGCCCGCGCGCTTTTTGCCAACGCGATAGACCTGTATGTCATCAAATGAATGAATTTCATCGCCGCCAACTCGATGCGTCTCACCGTTTCTTGAGGCCGTGTCTCCAGGATCACCTTCCGGCGACCACTCGCCCCATTGCTTGAAGAAGAACGGCACGCCAGCCGCTTGGCATTGGTCGCGCAGCGAACGGACCCAATCAGGGTGTACAGGGCGAGCTTTCGGGCCGCTTTCTCCCCCGACAATGACCCAGTCGAGCTTGTGCAAATACGGACTCAAATCAATCGGCCCAAGCAGCGGCTCGACGCTGAGAAAACGCACTGCGGCGGGCGTGGCCAGTAGAGATGGGATTCGTTCGACCGCTCGTCGTTGATCTTCCACGCTCACTCCCAGCCAAACGTTTTTCGGTGGCCACGTGAAGTCGGCTTTGTCGCTGACGTGCCGAAACAACGGTTCGTCGGAATAGCGCTGTAAGTGATGGATGCAATACTGCATTGAATCCGTCCAATGGAATTCGCCGCCCAGCGCCAGATTGTGAAACCATCGCTGCATGACGATCGCGCGTTTGGTCAGGATTTGAAACGTGTGCTGAGGACAAAACGCGGCAACTCCGATGACGGCCCCGATGAACTCATCCGAGACGTGTTCGTGAAACAGGTCCGACATCGAATTCACGAAGATCATCCGACCCCGTTTCCAGTGTGCTGGTTGAGACAACCGCTCCGGCAATGCCCTCATCACGCCAGTCCAGCGCCCTTGATCATCGACGAGGTCTCGATACTCCTCACGTCCCATCGCCATCAGTCGCTTGGCCATCCTCGCCGCATAGCAGTTGTGGCATCCCGGCGAAGCGATCGAACAACCCGCCACCGGGTTCCAAGTTGCTTCCGTCCATTCGATTTTAGATTTGTCACCCACAGCGATCCCCTTATGCCGTCCGCCATACTCGCACACCCAACGTCGTCCCATCTCGCACAATACGAGTCGTAAACAGCTTGCGTTTTCTTGATCGCCCACAAGCGGTCAAGGTCCACTGTAAACGCCGCAGAGATAACTCATCGGCGGCAGACTCAAAGAACGATTCACCCACCGCCAGCCGGTTGAAGGGATGCTTTTCCTTTGTCCCACGAGGCGGCATCACAATACCTGCCTCGATCACCGGAGCTTGCATCGCAGTGCCACTCATCGCGTCTCCCCTTCGCCTTGAGTCTTGGAGTCCTGGCGTGCCCCAAACAACTCCTCAAACGCCTTCAGCGCCGCGAACCGATTCAGTCGATGCTTCCGAGGATCTTGATTCGCCTGAACCCCCAGCAGCATTTGCCACGTCGCCGAACAGACTGAACGCACCATCTCGATCACGGAGTCCAAGGCCATCGCGTCCAACCGCTCGCCAAACTCTGCTTCGAGCTGTTCGCGACGTTTCGCCAGCCGAGCCCGCTCGTCATCAAGTTCCGGATCAACCATCGCCGCCGCAGGCACTGGCGGCTTCGAGCGACGTTCGGCGTCAGCCATCGCGACCTGAGCCGCGTTGTAGGCCGCCGCATCCTCTTTCGGGCAGAACCAGCCTTCAGCGACTCCCTGAAAGTTCCGCTCGCCTTGCTGAGCGATCCTCCAGAGCACGATCGAAGGCTTCCAGAAGTACAACCGATTGAGCCCAGCCGCGTCGTACACGTCGAGGACATCGTCGGCAGGCATCCGCCACTGACAGAGCGGCTTGCCAGCGGCATCAAGTTCTAAGACCTTCCCAGCCGCATGACGAATCAAACCCATCACGGTTTGCGGTGTCGTCCCCTTGGCCTTCGCCGCGTTGATCGTTTCTTGGATTTTCTTTCCTGAAAGAATTCCAAAAACTTTCAAAGCCACCACCACTACCTCCCAATCGGCGTCAGTGATTGTTGGTTGCAACGCGGTGGCGTTTTTCGCAGCAGGTGTTGGTGAGTAGTTCTTAAGATTAGTAGATATAGAACTGAGTTCATTTTCTGAACTCAGGTGAGTTCGTTTTTTGAACTCACCTGAGTTCACTTTTTGAACGCAGGTGAGTTCACTTTTTGAACTCAAAGCAATAGCTGTGCCTGCTGTTGTTTCGTCTTTTATTTCGCAGTATTCCAGTTCATTCTGAACGTGTTTTTGAAGTTGGCCCGACATCACGACCTCGCTGATCGATTCCCAATTGATCGCGTACTCATTTTCCTTCACGAGCAACCCGCGTCGAACTTCCCACGTCGTGATCAGATTCGCTTCACGCAACAATTTGACGGTCTTGTAAACCGTCGTGCGTTTGAACCCGGTTCTCTCGCAGAGCCACTCATAAGTCCCGTTAGCCGTGCTCTTCTTCTTGGTGAATCCGTGGATTGTCCATAACAGTCGAATTTGAGCACGCTTCAGCAACCTCAGCGATTCCAAATCGCTGAGTAGAGTTACTCGCTGTCGCTCTATCTCGGCGGCGATTCCATCATCAACAATATCTAACTGTTTCAATCCCATTCCGCAGACTCCGTTCAAAATCGCATCGCTCAAACCGTCAATAAATCAAGTGGACTGCGATTGCTCGCCGCCGAGTTCTGTTCTACGTGCATGTAAATCTGAGTGGTCTCGATACTCTCGTGACCAAGCAGTTCTTGAATCTCTCGCAACGGCACTCTGGCATTCATCATGTGCGTTGCGTAGCAATGCCGAAATGTGTGGCTGGTCACTCGCTTCCGAATGCCAGCACGCTGAACCGCCCGCGAGAGTTCTCGCGTATAAGTTGTTTCGTCAAGATGCCAGCGGCCAACTCGTTTCGTCTCTGGATCAGTGCTTCGCTTCTCACTGCAAAAGACCCACCACCAAGCCACATCTTGAGCCAGTCGCGGTGATTTCTTTTCCATCGCAAATGGCAATGGAACGCGAGCGCAACCATCAGCCATGTCAATCGCGTGTAGTCGCTCAGTCTCTCTAATCTGTTGTCGCAATGGCGCAATCAGCGACGACGGCAATTGCACGATCCGATCCTTCGCGCCTTTTGCTTGGCGGATATGAATTCGACCGCAACCGAAGTCGATGTCTTTGATTCTGAGCGCGAAGATTTCTCCGATCCTCATTCCACAGCCGTACCCAAGCCCAGCGATCAAGCGATTGCGTCCCGATAACTGAGCCATCAGCCGACCAACCTCGTCAACACTTAAAACTGTCGGAATGAATGTCGGCTTCTTCGCTCGCAAAGCATTCACGCCTTGGATATCGATCTTCAAAACGTGACGGTACAGAAACAAGATTCCTTGCAGGGCGAGGTTTTGCGTATTCGGAGAAACGTGTTGATTCACGGCAAGATGTGTCAGGTATCGTTCGATTTCTTCACGGCCCAACTTCGTTGGATGAATCCACTCACCACGCAAATTCCGTTCATGCAACAGAAAAAGACGCATCCAGTGCCAGTACGTTTCACAAGTCTTTGGAGAATAACCCAGCACTTTGCACTTCGCTTTCACTTCGTCGATCAACATAGCCCCCTCACTTTCGATGGGGACTCCGTTCCTAGTTGTTCGATCCGTCTAATCACTTTCACTGCGGCTGCGCCGCCTAATCCGCGTTCGCATGATCCTATGTGTGATTACAGTGAACAGTTTTCTTGTAGGCTCGTTCGCACAGAAATGACGGAATGCGATCATTGCCGCTGGCGATGAATGCGCCATTCGCGTCTCGCAAAACCCATCCATTCGTCAAGTCGAGAATCAATCCGTTTAGTCCATATTTGTCGCTCAACTGCTTGATGAGGTCACGACACTCGTCGCGATCAATTTCCTGACCTAACATCTCAGTGCCTCGCGCGAAACATGCGAACAATGAAAATCAGCGGACCCGATCAACCGTTGATCGAAGCCCTTCAACTCTCCAATAACAGCGGCCACTCGCGGGCCGCTGTTTTCAAGCGTTCTGCCTACAAGTACCACAGTGCCGCCGCGCCAATCGCAGCGTGCGCCAACGCTATCACGATCATCTTCCAACACTCCCACCGGTCCTGTTGCTCCCACCTGTCGAGCCGTCGAATCTCATGCGCCAAGATTCGCCGCCACGCTTCGTCATCCATCCAATCGGGGCGGTTCGGCCGCTCCGGCGGTATCTTTCCCATCACTTCAGCCCCAACTGTTGCATCGCCATTTCGCGGCCCGAAGTTCGCGGACAGATGAACTGCGCAGCCATGCTGTTCATCGCCTTCTCGTACATCCGAAGCTCCGCGACTTCCTTGTGCATCTCTTGAACTGCGTTGTAAGCCATTCGCGCCCGCATCGCGTGATGCCGTGCCTCTGGGTTGTGGCAGTGATCCGCCGCTTCATCAACAGCGGCCACTCGCTCAGCTTGCAATCGGTGAATCTCAGCCCGAAGAATCTGGCACAGTTGCCACGGGTCTCCCACGAACTCCCAATCGTCAGCCAAAGCCCGCCGCATCTTTTCTTCTGGTGCCATGATGCCCTCGTATGACAATCGCTTTGTTCCGTTGTCTGCCGTCTTCGCGAAGAAGAACTCAATCTGTCGAGGCAGAACAATCGGTTCGGCAACGACGGCGGGTTTCAGTTCGTCAACGGTCATCGTGTCTCCAATGTCTTTTCTCATTCGCGCCGCGTGCCAACCGAAGCGTTCCAACTACTGATAGACGCTCCCAGGCTGACCGCTCGCGTTGCTGCCTGTGCAGGCAAGATCGTGGTCAGTGGCCTTGGGGCATCGTTTGTTTCCGCACGTCTCACAGACGATGAACAGTCTCATCATCTTTTTCATTGGGTCCGTCTCTTTGGCTCGCCGCTCATCGTCGCAGTGATGGCATGTGCATCGACCGCCGGTAAATGCTCGATTGGTTCTAGCCAGTGCGTCCATGATTACTTCCGAAGCGTGAATCGAATCTCCAACCCACACGCGATCGCGGCATCTGCGATGTCCCGCAGTTTGCTATCTTGCGTGAGAAGTTCTCCGAGCCGAATGAAGCGTCGTCCAACGTCTTCCGGTGAACCGGGAGTTGGAACAATCTGCTGTTTTGGAACAGCAGGTTTTCGGCGTCTGATTGTCTGTGGTGGCTTCGATGGCATGATTTACTTTCGCTGTCCAAAAAGCAGAAGTGTTAGAAATACCTACCAACCTATTTCAGCGATGTGCTCAGCGAACTTGGCAATCGCCTTTGCTCGCTCAATCCGTGCTGCGCCGACGATACCCGAAACGATCCAAACGATCGTCTTGCCATCCTCGTAGCGAACCGTCGAACGCAGGTCGCGATCGAATTTATTCAGCCAATCTCGGAAGATCCGCGCTCTGTGAACTCCGGTGAATGAGTCGTCGAAGGTTGCGAGGACAAGCACTGAATTTCTAACAACCGGTTTCGTTTTACCGGCTGTTGGTTGATCGGTGTTGTTCTTGGTCTTCATCGTCTGTCTTTCATCTCGGAAAACGAACCGGAGCGTTAAATGGACTCACGCCATTCGATTCCTTCGCCATCAGCGATTCTGTCGGCTTTCGACTCAAGCAACTCCGCCCGTCTCCGAATCTCAGTCTCAAGAGCCTTGATTGCGGCCTTCTGTGCAGCGTCCTTTGAAATCTCGACACCCGATGCCTCTGCCAGTTGAAATCCGCTGTTGTCATCGAAGAAGGCCCAATTCCAGCGACCACCTTTTTTGGCTCTAGCGATCATCAGCCTAGCTTCGATCACGTTCTGCTCTTCGATAGTCAACAACGCAACAGAGTGACCATTTAACAATGCGTCGCTGCCGATGCCGGTCTCTGGTTGTTTAGGAGTTTGTGTTGTCATCGGGATTTTTTCTTTCAATCGCGGCACGTTTGAACCGAAGCGTTCTGAGGATCAATCCAGTTTTCTCACCACTGCCGCACCTGGACCTCGAATGCCAACGTACATGAACCACGGACCTAGATACTCGATACTCCGAATCGTCACGTTGCGAGCCTCCCAGTTGCCTCCGCGAGCGCTGACCAACCGCTCTTTGATCTTGATTGCTAGTTCGCCCACGCACTCAGTCATCGAGTCGGTCGGTCCAACTTGATCGACCGTCTCAAAAACCATTATGCAGTCTGGACAGGCCCGGCTGTTGTGCTCGTATTTAACCTTGAATGCTACTGCCATAGCGTTACTCACAAAATTTTCGCGGTTGCGCGATCCATTTGACGGACCAAGTGGCCTCGAAACTTCGGCGGTTGTCTTTGTTTTCTTCGTGCTCGGCGATCACGTCGGCTTTCACTCGGTCGATCGCGATTTTTGATGTTGGGCCGAAACGTTTGGCGATGATCGCTCCGCCGTTGCGGACGACTTTCGCCCACACGTCAGTTCCATCACGCCAAAGCTGAATCGTGAAGTGTCGTTTCATGCCGCCTTCCGTGTGCTGGAAGTTTCTTCCGTGGCTATTACATCTGGTCGAGTGATCGGAATTTCTCTTGGTGCGTCGAATCCGAGGCGAATGTTGTTCCCTCGAATTTCAACCACTGTGACAACGACCTGATCACCGACCTTGACTGATTCACCGAGCTTCCTGCTGAGCACTAACATCGCGATTCCTTTCTGATGTTGGTTCGGGGTCTACTACTTCGCAAAACTCTTTCTAAGCGACTCCACATGCCGAGCCACGATCGGCAAGGCCTCTTGCACGCACTTGGGATGCTCCGCGTCTTCAATTGGGATAAGCACCTGCACCGTCAGTTGATCGAGCGTCCAATTCTTCGCGACCAGCGTTTCGGCCAGACTTATGCCAATTCCGATCATCGCCAGTTCATTCCGTCGGGCATCCATCTCTACCAGTGGGATCACTGGCCCGCCGGTCGATCCCTTCGCCTCCACAGGATCGATCACATTCCCCCACAGGTCCAACTGCGACTGCGGCACCGATTTCGTAACGCTCACGGATGCTTTTGAGTCGTTCGAGCAAGTCTGACTGCGCGAAAATGATCTCGTCGATAATGCCGATCCGAGCTTCATCCGCCGCGAACTCGGCAACTGTGAGTAACCCGGACGTTTGCCGGATTGCTTCTGCGAAGACCTGTCCGATTGCATGGCTCGCCTTTTCGTCGCCTTTGTCGAGAAGGCCGTGTATGGCCTCGCGTCGCGCGGCGGAGGTATCGTTCGAGCCTCTTTGACAACTGGCAAACTCACACATTCGATTCCCTTTCCACCGTACCCAAGACGCCACTGCTCAAGCCCATCGCCACGCAGCCCCGGCGGCTCAGACTGATCGAGACCAGTCTGATGCCGCCGTTGCAATGCCCTCCGCCCCACGGAAAACCAGATTGATTGTGCCATGACGCCCTCAACGAGAATTAGGCGACTCGTCAAAAGAAAACTTGATTTGATTGCTTAACTCGTTTGCCGGACGCGGCAGATAATCGGCCAGACTTTCCAAATGCCGATCAATCGACTCTCGCAGTTCGAGCAGCGACTTTTGGCTTTGCTCGGCGGAGACGGAGGCGTCTTGAGCGACGGCTCGAATGGCCTTGATCGCGTTGAGTTGCCAATCGCCGTGCGTCCAATGCGATTTGAAGTCGGATTCTGAGAACCGGCGAACCAGCTTTTTGGCGTAGGCTTCCGTATGACTTGATTTCGTGGCCATCGGCAGACCTGCGGAACGCATCGAACGAAAAAAGGCCGTGCGAATCCGGTCGGTTCGGTGGAGTCCTCAGCGGTTGGCTTTGCGGGGTCTAATCGCGTATCCAACGCACCAAGGAATCCACCGAGCCGACCGCCTCACACGACCTCCAAACAAGTCGTGATGGTTTGGCATCCTTACCCGCCCCTAATCGACACCTGCTTGCTGGGAATAAGCCTGTGACGATTCCGGACTTGTAATTCTGGCTCCGTTAGTGATCGTGCGAGTTGATTCACACGGCCATGACCGGCTATTCCCCAATGAAAAAAGCCGGTCGCCCCAACAGGCCACCGGCTCAATGCGTCGCAAGCCGCCGTCTGTCAGAACGAGGGCGTAAGATAAGCAATTGAATTACATCGTCAAGCCACGATCCTAAGATTTTCTGAAAATAGGTCTGCAATGTGAACGCTCAAGGCTTTAGCCAGCTTGGCCAGCATGGGAACGCCGGGACTGCGAATACAGCGTTCCAAATCGCTGACGTATGGCGCTTGCGTCCCGATTTTCTCGGCAAGTTGACGCTGACTCATATGCCGCAATAGTCGCAGCTCCTTAATTCGAGCGCTGACCATTTTTTCAGCTTCATCGGGTTCCATGATTTCTTCCATCGCTTGATGTTACGCATTTGCGTTGATAACTTCAACGCGATTCGTTATCGACTGGCGTTGCTGCTGCCAAACCTACTTCACTTTCGTGACATCCAGTTTTTTGACCATTTGAATCATTCTTGGACCGCGATAGAGGTGCGGAATCAACTGCTTGGCTTGCTTGCTGGTGATGAATGTGCTGCGTAATGAGAGTTCGTCGTTTTCGGAAACTGCGGCATAAAACCCAGTTGTCTTGCCATTCCGGAACGTGATCTTCAGAGCGTCACACTTGACTATTTTGTCGGCATCTTCCTTGAGGGTTGCTCGATAGCTTTCCATGTCACCGAGCGCGTCCGCCAATAAATAAGCTGATTTGCTGTCAAATTTCAGAATTCGACTTCCGTCCCACAAATACAGCACTGATTCTTCTTGGGTAGATCGAACGCCGAAACGGAGCTTGCCGAACTCAGCCACTTTCCAATCAAACTCCCAATCGTCGATTTCGAGCTTCGATCCGTCATCCATGAAGCCCAATGAGAGTACGGCGACTATCGTCAGAAAGTATCTCACGTTTCACCTCACGTTTTGAAAGAATCGTTATGGCAAGTCCTGCCCCTCTTCCCGATCAACACATTCGTAAAGTGCAACTCAAACTACCGGGCGGCATGGATGTCACCACGGTTGATGAATGGCAAATCGAACCCGGTCCACTGAACCAGCAAAACATGATCCCTGTTCCGTGAAGTTCGGGCTGATTGCAGCCCCAAGCCACTGGTAATGGCTTGGGGCATTTTTCTGCGCATGTTGTTGACAGATGGATATATCGCTGTAGTCTGTTTTCCCGTTCAAAACGTTGATTTGCATCAGGTTTTACTACTCGGAAAGGTCTATCATGTCGAACCAGAAACGATTGGCTCCATTCACCATCATTAAGCGTGCGTTGGCGATTTTTCTCGCATTAACCAGCGTCGGCTTGATCGGTTCGCTGTTATTCATGCCCGACAAAGACGCCAACAGCGAAAACGTTCAAATCGTCGTCTGGATCTTCGCCCTCAGCCCCATCGCCATCGCCGCTTGGCTGTGGGGAGGCAAAGACCCCGAATAATCCTTCAAATTGGAGGCATCGGGGTACGATCCCGAAATTCCGCATTGCGAACGCGGTGTGATCCCAATTTCACCATGCCCCCAAAACGCAGACAGTTGAGTTTTTGAGGAGCGCTACGTTGCGAACGCCCCTATCGGCGGACGCAGATTTAAAATAGGCGTCAAGGCTTCGCGAAAATGGAGCAAGTCCTCGTCAGGCTTTTCGCGTATTTCGGGCAGGAGCAACCGGCATTATCCGCCGGTTAGAGATATTTTTGCTTCCGGCACAAAGGCTGGATTAAGGAGTCAGCACGACGCTGTTCGATGGATCGGCACCACTCAGTGAGATGCCGCCATGTCCACAGTACCAGAAATACTCGCTCGGTATTTGGCGTATGCCACAGATGTTGCGCCGTCAACTAGGCGAACATGCAAGTACGTCGTTAATGCTTGGCTGAGTCGTAGTCGTGTCACGATTGCCGAGGATATCGAAGAATCCGAGATTGTCGCCTTTCGATCCGCCTGCGTGCGTGACGGTCTTAGCCCGCACACGATTGAGCGATGGATTGATTACCTGCGACTAATGCTTCGGGCGTCTGGCTTCAATCCGGGAGCGGGGCGACGACTCAAGCTGCCGGAGCCTGACCCGACGATGCCGACGTTGGCTGAGTTCGGTCAGGTCTACGAAGCGGCGAAGTACGTGGACCGACCGAGGCTTTGTGGCTGCGATCCTGGCCACTATGTGCAGGCGATGCTGGCTGTCGGATTGTGGACAGGGTTACGACTTGGGGACTGGTTTCTGCTCGATTGGTCCGACGTGTCAGGCGATGTTATTTCGACTCGCGCAACAAAGACTTCTAAGGTTCACAAATTCCCGATGTGCTCGGTTGTGCGACGACATCTCGCTCGGTTGCCTCGAAAGAAGTCGGGGCCGATATTTCCCGTGTGGGCACCATGCCCAACGAGACTCCGAGAGATGCTGGCTCGGTTGTGCGACGACGTGAAGGTGAAGCCATTTGGACCGCAGCAGATTCGCCGCTTGAGCGTCAACACATGGGCCGATGCGTCACCCGTCTGCGGAGCGTTGATTCAGGGTAGCGGCCTTGGACGAGGATCCGCGATGCCGTGGTACTTGGCGACGGATAAACCGTTTCAAGTCCTAAAGAAAGCCGCAACCTCGTTCGCATGGCCGTTAGGAATGCTTTCCAAGGATGAACGCAACACCCAGTCTCACGAGGAAGCGGCGTTAATCGGCGTTTGCCGAGGTTTGCCGCTGGAAAAACTCAAAGACTTGGTCCGAATAGCGGGCGCGTTGCGAGGCTAAAACCGCAAACACACAATTACTTTTTGATGCGTTGTCCTAAAAATAACGTAAGTCTGTAGTCTGTAACAGAAAAGGCGCGAAAGAAAGTGTGTCATGTACCGTAGT
>Ga0228698_1001291_pt1 | contig 12702 bp, 13 predicted proteins | sample McNCre117_Aug_MG_FD_178015 | JGI IMG/M metagenome (GOLD analysis project Ga0228698, IMG submission 178015) | Freshwater microbial communities from McNutts Creek, Athens, Georgia, United States - 1-17_Aug_MG | ecosystem: Environmental > Aquatic > Freshwater > Creek | place: USA: Georgia...
TCACGGAGGACTCACATCCTCGCCGGTTTTCAAGACCGGTGCCTTAAACCGCTCGGCCAAGCTTCCTGTGGGCAGCATTCTATCAAGCCGCTTGCAGCATCCCTTTGGTTTCAATGAAACGGATCACATCGCCGAGGCCAGCCAAGGACTTCAAATTGGTCATCACATAGGGCTTTAGGCCCTTGGGCGTGGTGCGCATCCGGATGGTGTCTTGCTCCATCACTTCCAGGTTGGCGCCTACGTGTGGGGCCAGGTCGGTTTTGTTGATGACAAACAAATCGCTCTTGGTGATGCCAGGGCCGCCTTTGCGAGGAATTTTCTCGCCTGCGGCGACGTCAATCACGTAGATGGTGAGGTCGCTGAGTTCGGGGCTGAAGGTGGCGGCCAGGTTGTCGCCGCCGCTTTCCACAAACACGATGTCGGCGTTGGGGAACTCCACCAGCATGCGGTCAATCGCCTCCAAATTGATGGAGCAGTCTTCGCGGATGGCGGTGTGCGGGCAGCCGCCGGTTTCCACACCCATGATGCGTTCGGCAGGCAGCGCGCCGCTCACGGTGAGCAGGCGCTGGTCTTCCTTGGTGTAGATGTCGTTGGTAATGGCCACCAGGTCGTACTGCGCGCGCATGGCTTTGCACAGCATTTCCAGGAGCGTGGTTTTGCCGGAGCCAACCGGGCCGCCTATGCCCACGCGCAAGGGGGGCAGGTTTTTGGTGCGATGGGGAATGTGGTGCAGGTCGGACATGGTTTTTTCAGGAGCGTAAGAAGTCAGGAGCGAAACAGCCGGGAGTACTGCACTTCGTGCTGGCTGCTCAGAATGGCCAGCATGGGGCTGAAGGTCTGACGTGCGTCATCGTCCAGCGACAGCGCATGGTCCACCACAGCGGGAATTTCGGCGGCCAAGGCGGAAAGAATGCGTTGGCCGCTGCTTTGGCCCAGTGGCACCGATTTGATGGCGGCTTGCGCCATGTTCTCGGCCCAGCCGAAGGCATAGGCTAGCAGGCAGTCGCGCACCGGTGCTTGGGTGGCGCTGGCTGCCAGCGCAAAGGCCAGCGGATAGCTGGCATCCATGGCGGCCAGGGTGCTGATTTGTGTGGCAGTGGCGGTGGTGTGGTTGCGCAGCCATTCCAGCAGGCTGCGGCCCATTTGTTCGGTTTGCGCGCGCAGCTCGCTGCTCTCGCGGGTTTGCAGTACCCAAGCGTTGAGGGCGGCGATGCGCGCATGGTCTGCAATGCGCCATGCGGGAATGGCCTGGGCCACGGCAGGCAGCTCGGAGCGCGACAGGCTCATGTGCAGCTGATCGACCAGCCAGGCCGAGGCTTCGGCCTCGGTGCTGACGTGGCCTGCATCGACTGCGGCTTCCAACACCTCGGAATACGAGAAACCGCCAATCGGCAAGGCCGGTGAGGCCAGCCACATGAGTTGCAGAAAGGCGGTGTCGAGCACGTGGTGGCCGTCAGTGCGCGTGATGGTGACCGTGGCTGGAATGGTCATGGCCATGATCGTGATCGTGGTGCGCTGAGCCATGACCGCCATGGCCGTGCCCGCCGGTGGCGTACGCGCCACTCTCGGGTTCAAACGGTGCGTCTGTGACATTCACGATCAGGTGCATGGCGCGCAGCATGTCGGCCAGCACGTGGTCTGGCTCAATCTGCAAAAAGTCGGGCTTGAGCTCAATGGGCACATGGCGGTTGCCCAGATGGTAGGCGGCGCGGATCAGGTCAAACGGTGTGCCGTGCGCGCTGCAGTGCGTGATGCGCAGCACCTGTTGTGGCGCGGCCAGCACGCGAATCAGCGAGCCGTCTTCGGCCACCAGCACATCGCCGCCACGCAGCACCGTGCCGCGTGGCAAGAACACACCCAGCGTGCGTGCCGCAGAGTCTTGCGCCTCAAAGCGGCTTTTCTGGCGCACGTCCCAGTCCAGCTCTACGGAGCTTGCGCGTTTGAGCAGCGCCGGTGCCAGGCCCTGGCCTTGGGCAATCAATTTGGAAACTTGGAGCATCGGTCCTCAGAACAAAAAGTAACGTTGCGCCAAGGGTAACTTCACCGCAGGCTCACACGTCAGCAGTTGCCCATCGGCACGCACCGCGTAGGTCTGCGCGTCAATCTCCATGGTGGGCAAATAGCTGTTGTGCACCATGTGCTGTTTGCGCACGCTGCGTATGTTTTTCACTGCGCTAAGCGCCTTGTTCAGACCATAGCGCTCGCCAATGCCCGCGTTCAGCCCCGATTGCGACACGAAGGTGAGCGAGCCCTTGTGCAGCGCGCCGCCGTATGCACCAAACATGGGCCGGTAGTGCACCGGTTGGGGCGTAGGGATGCTGGCATTGGGGTCTCCCATGGCGGCAAACGCAATGAAGCCGCCCTTCAAAATCAGCGCGGGCTTCACGCCAAAGAAGGCGGGCTTGTAGACCACCAGGTCGGCCCACTTGCCTATCTCGATGCTGCCCACCTCATGGCTTATGCCGTGGGCAATGGCCGGGTTGATGGTGTATTTGGCGATGTAGCGTTTGACGCGCGTGTTGTCGTTGCGGGCCGAGTCGCCGGGCAGCGCGCCGCGCTGGGCTTTCATCTTGTCGGCCGTCTGCCAGGTGCGGATGATGACCTCGCCCACGCGGCCCATGGCCTGGCTGTCGCTGCTCATCATGCTGATGGCACCCAGATCGTGCAGGATGTCTTCGGCGGCAATGGTTTCCTTGCGGATGCGGCTCTCGGCAAAGGCCAGGTCCTCGGCAATGCCCGCGTCCAGGTGGTGGCACACCATGAGCATGTCCACATGCTCGTCCAGCGTGTTCTGGGTGTAGGGCATGGTGGGGTTGGTGGAACTGGGCAAAAAGTTGGCCTGGCCCACCACTTTCAGAATGTCGGGCGCATGGCCGCCGCCCGCCCCTTCCGTGTGGAATGCGCACAGGCCACGCCCCTTCGTTGCCGCGATGGTGTTTTCCACAAAGCCGGACTCGTTGAGCGTGTCGGAGTGGATGGCCACTTGCGTGTCGGTCTCATCGGCCACGTCCAAGCAGTTGCTGATGGCCGCGGGCGTGGTGCCCCAGTCTTCGTGGAGCTTGAGGCCAATCACGCCGGAGTTGATCTGCTCGTGCAACGCAGCGGGCAGCGATGCATTGCCCTTGCCCAAGAACCCTAAGTTCATGGGGAAGGCATCTGCCGCTTGCAGCATGCGCTCGATGTTCCAGGGGCCGGGCGTGCAGGTGGTGGCAAAGGTGCCGGTGGCCGGGCCGGTACCGCCGCCCATCATGGTGGTGACGCCACTGGCCAGCGCTTCTTCAATCTGCTGCGGGCAGATGAAGTGGATGTGGCTGTCAATGCCGCCTGCGGTGACGATATTGCCTTCGCAACTGATGATCTCGGTGCCCGGGCCAATGATGATGTCCACGCCCGGTTGCGTGTCCGGGTTGCCCGCTTTGCCAATGCCCACAATGCGCCCGCCCTTGAGGCCGATGTCGGCTTTGACGATGCCCCAGTGGTCGATGATGAGTGCGTTGGTCATGACGCAGTCCACGGCCCCTTCGGCGTTTGTGCGTTGGCTTTGTGCCATGCCGTCGCGTATGGTTTTGCCGCCGCCGAACTTCACTTCTTCGCCGTAGCTTCCGGCGCCTAGCGTGAAGTCTTTTTCCACTTCAATCAGCAGCTCGGTATCGGCCAAGCGCACACGGTCGCCAGAGGTGGGGCCGAAAATTTCCGCGTAGGCGCGGCGTCCTATGGTTGCCATTACTTCGTCCCCTGCGAGGCCAGCGGCCCTTGCGTCAAACCTCTGAACCCAACCACCACGCGCGCACCGGCGTAGTCCACCAGTTCCACCGTGCGTTGCTGGCCTGGCTCAAAGCGCACGGCCGAGCCGCTGGCGATGTTGAGCCGCATACCCTGCGCGGCTGCTCGGTCAAAGCCGAGCGCGCCGTTGGTTTCGGCAAAGTGGTAGTGCGAGCCCACCTGCACCGGTCGGTTGGAGGTGTTTTGCACCACCAGGGTGCAAGTGCGACGGCCTGTGTTGAGCAGGTGTTCGCCGCCGTCGGTCAGGATTTCTCCAGGGGTCATGGTGCGGCCTCTCAATTCAGCTGGGTTAGCAGCATCACACTGCCCATGGCCGCCACTGCAGCGCCCATGGCGCGTGCCACCCACCCCTGCGCACCGCGCAAGGTCCAACCCATAGCGAGGCCGGTGGCGTGCAGCAGCACGGTGGCACACAGCATGCCGGCCAGCGCCGGGAATGCGTTCACGTTATTGGCGAGTTCATACCCGTGGGCCAGGCCATGGAAAAGGGCGAACACGCCCGCCAGCGCCGCAGCCCATACGCCCCGCAGCGCCAGCTTGCTCACCACCAATAAACCGGCTGCAATCAACGACGCTGCAATCATGGGTTCCACTGCAGGAATGGCCACGCCTTGCAGCCCCAAGGCAGCACCGGCCAGGAGCACATTGGCAAAGCCCAGCGGCCCCCACAGCATTTCACGCCCCCACTGCCGCGCCACCAATGCGCTCCACAAGCCCACCGCCACCATCACCGCCATGTGGTCCAGCCCGGTGAAGGGGTGCAAAAAGCCAGTCATGAAACCGATGTGTGTGTGGCTGTCCACACCTGTGTGGGCCAGGGCGCTGCCCGATGCGGCTGTGAGGAGGGGCAATGCCAGTAGTGCGTTGAATTGGGTGCGCATGGTCAATTTCTCCGGACGTTAAAGAATGGGTTGGTGAACGGTTACCAATTTCGTGCCATCGGGGAAGGTGGCTTCCACCTGGATGTCGGTGATCATTTCTGCGATGCCGTCCATCACGTCGTCGCGCGTCAAAACGGTGCGCCCTTCGGACATGAGCTGGGCCACGGTCTTGCCGTCGCGTGCACCTTCCATCACGGCGGCGCTGATCAGGGCGATGGCTTCGGGGTAGTTGAGCTTGAGGCCGCGTGCCTTGCGCCGCTCGGCCAGCAGGGCAGCGGTGAAGATCAGCAGCTTGTCTTTTTCGCGTGGGGTGAGTTCCATGGGGTGTATGAAGCAAGTGCCGTGCCTTGTTTTAGTGCCTGCGTGCCGAGGCACTGGCATTTGCTATAAAGGCTGCGCAACCAAGCGCCTATCCATGACCGACACCCCAACGCCCGCCCCACAACCCCGCAACCCGCTGCACGGCAAGACCCTGGAGGCCATCGTGACGGAGCTGGCGGACTATTACGGTTGGGAGGGGCTGGCCGAGCGCATACCGGTGCGCTGCTTTGCCTTCGAGCCCAGCGTCAAATCGAGTCTGAAGTTTTTGCGCAAGACGCCCTGGGCGCGCGAAAAGGTAGAGGGCCTCTACCTTTTCATGCTGCGCGAAGTCAAGCGCCGGTCTTGAAGATGCTCACCACGTCTTCGAGCTGAGCCGCCTGGTCTTGTAGCGACTGGGCTGCGGCTGCGGCTTCTTCCACCAGCGCGGCGTTTTGCTGGGTGACGTGGTTCATGTCGTTAATGGCCTCGTTCACCCGCTGGATGCCTTGGGTTTGCTCCATGCTGGCGTCGGCAATGTTGCCCATGATGTCGGTCACATGGCGGATGCTCTCCACGATTTCGGTCATGGTGGCACCGGCCTGGTGCACCAAGGTGCCGCCTGCGTCCACTTTGGACACCGAGTCGTCAATCAGTTTCTTGATCTCTTTGGCGGCTTCGGCAGAGCGCCCGGCCAGGCTGCGCACCTCGCTGGCCACCACCGCAAAGCCACGCCCCTGCTCACCCGCGCGTGCTGCTTCCACGGCGGCATTGAGCGCGAGGATGTTGGTCTGGAACGCAATGCCGTCAATCACGCTGATGATGTCCACAATCTTGCGGGAAGACTGGTTGATGGACTCCATGGTGTTCACCACTTCCGACACCACATTGCCCCCGCGCACAGCCACCTCCGATGCTGATTGGGCCAACTGGTTGGCGCGGCGTGCTTCGTCGGCGTTGTGATTCACCGCCTCGGTCAGTGACTGCATGCTGGACGCTGTGCTCTCCAGCGTGCTGGCTTGCGCTTCGGTGCGGTGCGAGAGGTCGGTGTTGCCGTTGGCAATGTCGCGTGATGCGCTGAAGATGGTGTCGGTGCCTGCGCGCACTTCGCTGACGATGCGCACCAGGCCTTGCTTCATTTCTTGTAGCGCGTGCTGCAGCTCGCCCACCTCGTTGCTGGAGTCCACCACAATGGTTTGGCTCAGGTCGCCAGCGGCAATGCCGCGCGCGACCGTCACACCTTTTTCCAGCGGCTGCGTGACCACGCGGCGGATGAAGGGGTAGATCAGCATCAGCACCGGAATGCTGGTGAGGAAGGCCGCCAGGATGGACTTCCAGCGCTGCTCAGCCAGGCCTGCGTTCACCTTGTCCAGCGACACCTTCATGCTCACCGCGCCCAGCACGGTGCCCTCGGGCACGGCGTGGCAGCTGGTGCAGTCTTTGCCCAGGGAATTCTTCATGGCAATCACCGGGCGGATGGCGCGCAGGTATTCGCCGCTGGCATCGCTCTCGACCTGGATGGCTTCGGTGCCGCTCTTGAGCACTTCGGTTTCTTGCGCGTCGGGCGTGGCTTCGTTTTTGGCATTGCCAGGGCCAAAGAGTTTGCTCACGTTTTCGCCACGCAGCACGCGCACATCGCGGATGGAGCCGAGCTGTTTGACCTGGTCCAGAAACACATCGCGCTGGGCCACGGTGCCCGTCACCATCATGCCGGTGAGGCCGGCCATGGTGGCGTTGTGCATGCTGAGGGAAAAGTCTTGTGCCTGCTCTAGCGCGCCTTTGCGCGAGGCATAGCCCTGCCAGATGATCACACCAATCCAGACGCACAGCAGCGCGGCAGCAATGGTGGTGAGCAGCTGAACCCAAATACGGGTTTGGGCTTTGTGCGGCATGGGCAGGTCTCCTGGTTGTGAAAAGCGATAAATAGCGAATAAGTATCGCATTTCAGGGTGCACTGAACAGGTGCGTCCAGTCCACTATTCGCGGTTTTGTTGCGCTGCATCACATGGCACAGCTCTTGCGAAAGGGAAGGGGCCACATTGCCAGCAATGCAGCCGTAAGGCCTGGCGCCTGTTCTGTTCCTCAACCTTGGAGTTCAACCACATGCAACGTCGATTCACCCTCAAAGCACTCAGTGTTGCCGCCGCGCTCGCCACCCTGAGCGCACTGCCCGCGTATGCCGCAGACACCATCAAGGTCGGTGTGTTACACAGCCTCTCCGGCACCATGGCCATCTCGGAAACCGTGTTGAAAGACACTGTGCTCATGGCCATTGACGAGATCAACGCCAAGGGCGGCGTGTTGGGCAAAAAGCTCGAACCCGTCGTGGTGGACCCCGCCTCCAACTGGCCCCTGTTTGCCGAGAAGACCAAGCAGCTGCTCACACAAGACAAGGTCGCCGTCATCTTCGGTTGCTGGACTTCCGTATCCCGCAAGTCGGTTCTGCCCGTCGTGGAAGAGTTGAACGGCCTGCTGTTCTACCCCGTGCAATACGAAGGTGAAGAGCTGTCCAAAAACGTGTTCTACACCGGTGCCGCACCCAACCAGCAAGCCATTCCTGCGGTGGACTACCTGATGAGCAAGGAGGGCGGCGGTGCCAAGCGCTGGGTGCTCTTGGGCACCGACTATGTGTACCCCCGCACCACCAACAAGATCCTGCGCGCCTACCTGAAATCCAAGGGCGTGAAAGACACCGACATCGACGAGAAGTACACGCCCTTTGGCCACTCCGATTACCAGACCATCGTGGCCGATATCAAGAAGTTCAGCGCCGGTGGCAAGACCGCTGTGGTGTCCACCATCAATGGCGACTCCAATGTGCCTTTCTACAAAGAGCTGGGCAATGCAGGCTTGAAGGCCAAGGACGTGCCAGTGGTAGCGTTCTCCGTGGGTGAAGAAGAGCTGCGTGGCGTGGATACCAAGCCGCTGGTGGGCCACCTGGCCGCATGGAACTATTTCATGTCCATCAAGAACCCGACCAACACCGAGTTCATCAAGAAATGGAGCGACTACGCCAAGGCCAAGGGCATTGCGGGCCACAAGGACAAGCCTTTGACCAATGACCCGATGGAAGCCACTTATATCGGCATCAATATGTGGAAGCAGGCGGTAGAGAAGGCCAAGTCCACCGACACGGACAAGGTGATTGCTGCCATGGCCGGTCAGACCTTCAAGGCACCTAGCGGCATCACCAGCATGATGGATCCCAAGAACCACCACTTGCACAAGTCGGTGTTCATTGGTGAGGTGAAGGCAGATGGCCAGTTCAGCGTGGTGTGGAAGACGCCGGGTCCGGTGAAGGCCAAGCCTTGGTCTCCGTTCATTGAAGGCAATGACAAGAAGCCTGACGAGCCTGTGGCGAAGTAATTCGCTTTGTGTGCTGATGCTGTATGTCGTGCCTGCTTTGTCTTTGGACTCAGGCCGACATGGCACTCAGCGCCGTCCGTGTCCCCCGCCCACTGCGTGTGCTCCTCCTTTACCTACCGGCGCTGAATGCCACGCCGTCCTGAGTCCGCCAACAGTGTTGGTACGCAGATGCCTCCATGCATTCAGCGATGGCGCACCAAGAGCGTGGGCGGACGCTGACAGTAGGGTGGCTGTTTCCGGTAGGTAAAGGAGGAGCCCGCAGGGCGGGGGACACGGACGGAAACGGCCACCCTACTGTCAGCGGCTACACAAACCTGCCCCATTGAAAACTACGAAAAAACGTATGCGAAATTTATTGGTCATTGCTGCTTTGCTGCTGTCAGCCAGTGTCCACGCACTGACCGCCGACCAAGCCAAAGCCATTGCCATTGGCGAGGGGGATGCACGCATTGAGGCGCTGCATGCCGCTGTGGCGCAGCCGGATGCAAAAACCATCGCGTTCATACAGGCGCTGTCTGATGACGCGGTGAAAGTGGTGGCGGGCAAGCCTGTCATCGTGAACGGTGACAAGGGAATGGACCCTGTGAGCGGTGTGGCTGTGGCCTTGCCCGATACCGCCGAAGACGTGATGAACAACAACCGCATGCACGGCGAGCTGGACAACGCGCTGGCCGCGCTCAAGCTGCTCTCACCCGATGAGACCGTGCGCCGCGCGGCTATACAAACCTTGCAGGGCAATGTGGATGACAGCAGCCTGGCGCTGCTAGACAAAGCCTTTTCGCAAGAGGCTGTGGCCGATCTCAAAGACCAATTGGGCCAGCTGCGTGCTGCGGCCTTGCTGGGCAGTGCCGACAAGGCCAAGCGCCTGGAAGCCGCGTCCCTACTGGGCCAGAGCGCGCAGGCAGCTACCAAGACGCTGCTGATGGAGCGGCTGCAGGTAGAGGCGGACAGCGATGTGAAAGTGGCGCTGGGCAATAGCCTGCGCAAAGTGGAAGCCAAGCTGGCCTGGGGTGACCGGCTCGGTGCCATCTTCAGCGGCATTAGCCTCGGGTCAATCCTCTTGCTGGTGGCCCTCGGCCTGGCCATTACCTACGGGCTGATGGGCGTGATCAACATGGCCCATGGCGAATTGATGATGATTGGTGCCTATGCCACCTATGTGGTGCAAGGCGTGTTTCAAAAATACCTGCCGGGCGCGTTTGACTGGTATCTGCTGGCCTCGGTGCCGGTGGCGTTCATGGCCTCTGCGCTCGTAGGTGCCGCGCTGGAGCGCAGCGTTATCCGTTTTTTGTACGGCCGTCCGCTGGAGACTTTGCTGGCCACCTGGGGCATCAGCTTGATGCTGATGCAACTGGTGCGTACGCTGTTTGGCGCGCAAAACGTGGGCGTGGAAAACCCGAGCTGGATGAGTGGCGGCGTGCAGGTGCTGGGCAATTTGTCCTTGCCCTACAACCGCCTGGTGATCGTGGGCTTTGCCTTCTTTGTGCTGGGCGCGGTGGCCTTTCTGATTGGCAAGACGCGCTTGGGACTTTTTGTGCGGGGCGTTACGCAGAACCGCCCCATTGCCGCCTGCATGGGCGTGAACACCGCGCGCATTGACACCTATGCCTTTGCGCTCGGCTCCGGCATCGCGGGCTTGGCCGGATGCGCGCTGAGCCAGGTCGGCAATGTGGGGCCGGACCTGGGGCAGGGCTACATCGTCGATGCCTTCATGGTGGTGGTGCTGGGCGGTGTGGGCCAGCTCGCAGGCACGGTGTATGCCGCCATGGGGCTGGGCATTCTCAACAAGTTCTTGGAAGGCTGGACCGGAGCGGTGCTGGCCAAGATTGCTGTGCTGGTGTTCATCATCGTGTTCATTCAAAAGCGCCCTCAAGGCATCTTCGCCATGAAAGGACGTGAAGCATGAGCGTCCCCATCTCTTTGCCCTCCAAAGCGCCGCTGCTCAGCCGCGCGGGTTGGAGTGCGTTTCTGGTGGCGCTCATCGTCACCTGCGCTGTGGTGCCGGTGCTCAACCTGCTGACGCCGCCCGACAGCGTGTTCCACATGAGCGACTTTGCGGTGGGGCTGATTGCCAAGATCATGTGCTATGCCATCTGCGCGCTGGCTATGGATTTGATCTGGGGCTTTACCGGCATCCTGAGCTTGGGCCACGGCCTGTTCTTTGCGCTGGGCGGTTATGCCATGGGCATGTACCTGATGCGTCAGATTGGCACGGACGGCAACTACAAAAGCACGCTGCCGGACTTCATGGTATTTCTGGATTGGAAAGAGCTGCCTTGGCACTGGCTGCTGAGCGATAGCTTTGTGGCCACGCTGATTTTGGTGGTGGCTGCGCCCGGTGTGGTGGCGCTGGTGTTTGGCTACTTTGCCTTCCGCTCGCGCATCAAAGGCGTGTACTTTTCCATCATCACCCAGGCCATGACCTTTGCGGCCATGCTGCTGTTCTTCCGCAATGAAACCGGCTTTGGTGGCAACAACGGCTTTACCGATTTCAAGCGCATTCTGGACGTGCCCATTGCCACGCCCAACATGCGCATGACGCTGTTTGTGCTGACAGCGCTCACGCTCCTGGGCTTCTTCTTGTTGGCGCGCTGGCTGGTGGGCAGCAAGTTCGGCCGCGTGCTGCAAGCCATACGCGATGCCGAGTCGCGTGTGATGTTCAGCGGCTATTCGCCCTTGGGCTACAAGCTCAGCATCTGGACGCTCTCGGCCATGATGTGTGGCGTGGCCGGTGCCTTGTACGTGCCGCAAGTGGGCATCATCAACCCCAGCGAAATGAGCCCGGCCAATTCGATTGAGATTGCCATCTGGGCTGCAGTAGGTGGCCGCGCCACGCTGATTGGCCCCATCTTGGGAGCCTTCATTGTCAACGGCGCCAAGAGCTGGCTCACCGTGACCTACCCCGAGTTTTGGCTCTACTTTTTGGGCGCACTGTTTATTGGTGTGACGCTGTATCTGCCCGATGGGGTGGTGGGCTTGGTGAAGAAGCTGCGGGGTGAATCCAAATGACGCCTGAACTCTTGGAGCAAGGCGCCCAGCGCGCAGAAGCCCACGCCGCCGCAGTAGCCGCGCAAGCAGGCAACACCGCATCCGGTGGCCGCAGCGCAGGCTTTGGCCGCGTGAAGGTCGACAACGAAGTGGACGTGACCCACGGCCGCATCCTGTACCTGGAAGATGTGTGCGTGAGTTTTGATGGCTTCAAAGCCATCAACAACTTGTCGCTGGACATTGCCCCCGGCGAGCTGCGCTGCATCATCGGCCCCAACGGTGCGGGCAAGACCACGATGATGGACATCATCACCGGCAAGACCCGGCCCGACAGTGGCACCGTGTTCTTTGGCAGCACCATCGATTTGTTGCGCTACAACGAGCCGCAAATCGCGCAGCTGGGCATTGGCCGCAAGTTCCAGAAACCCACGGTGTTTGAGCAGCTCAGTGTGTTTGAAAACCTGGAGCTAGCTCTCAAGACGCACAAGGGCGTGAAGGCTTCCATGTTCTTCAAACTGGACTCCGCGCAGCGCGACCGCTTGGCCGAAATTTTGCACACCATCCACTTGGCGGACAGCGTGACGCGCCAGGCCGGCAACTTGAGCCACGGGCAGAAGCAGTGGCTGGAGATTGGCATGTTGCTGATGCAAGACCCCAAGCTCTTGTTGCTTGATGAGCCGGTGGCGGGGATGACGGATGAAGAGACGGAGCGCACAGCGGAGTTGTTTTTGTCGCTGAAGGGCAAGCATTCGTTGATGGTTGTTGAGCACGACATGGGTTTCATCAACACGATTTCGGACATCGTGACGGTGTTGTGTGATGGTTCTGTGTTGGCGCAGGGGACGTTGGGGCAGGTGCAGGCGGATGAGCGGGTGATCGAGGTTTACCTAGGACGGTAGGCATGAGTTTCCTTTCGTCTTGTGGGGATGGATTTGCTTTCGTGGCTTGCCGGGTCTCGCCCCGGCGGGCGAGTTCATTTCTTTTGCTTCGCCAAAAGAAACGAACCAAAGAAAAGGCGACCCCGGTGTCTGCGTCCCCGGCGCTGTGCACCGGGGCAACCTGCGCTGCTCGCACAACGCGGGCAGCCCGCAAACTCGCCCTGCGGGCTCAAACATGCGCGCTGCTTGATCCGCGCTGTGCTGCGCTGCTCGGCGCATACACAGGGGAAGGGGAGCGGGCTTCCGCTCGCTTCGCATCGGGTGTTGGCGACAGGGCATCCCTGACAACCTCGACTGAAGCAGCATTTGCAACTGCCCCCGCAGCGGCTGTGCTGCCACGCACGGCTAAGTCCGGCACGCCACCCCCGAGCGGTAGTCCCCTGCCTTTGCGCTGGTGCGAAGCACCAGCCGCTGCCCCCTGCCTTCCGAGCCCTTGTGGCTGCGCCGAG
>Ga0228698_1001292_pt1 | contig 12684 bp, 6 predicted proteins | sample McNCre117_Aug_MG_FD_178015 | JGI IMG/M metagenome (GOLD analysis project Ga0228698, IMG submission 178015) | Freshwater microbial communities from McNutts Creek, Athens, Georgia, United States - 1-17_Aug_MG | ecosystem: Environmental > Aquatic > Freshwater > Creek | place: USA: Georgia...
GATATTTCCGACCCGGGCAACCCGACTAGCCTAAATGCGGGCAGTGCATCACTTACGATCTCGAGCCTTTCTGCCGGGGATCATCAAATAACAGCGGCATATGGAGGCGATGGCAGTAATGCTGCCAGTCTCTCCAACGCAAGAACGGTCACAGTCATAGGCGTTACCAGCAGTTCGGCAGCCAGCGGCAATACAAACGCCAACTTCAGCTACCAGACAACAACAAACGGCACCACCAGCGGTGCGAACCCGTACAGCATTAGCGGTACGGCACTGCCGGCGGGAATTTCTCTAAACACTGCTTCGGGCCTCCTGTCTGGAACCGCTGCCAACTTGGTCGCCGGTGCAACTACCCACACAGTTTCCGTGAACACCAGCATTGGCTCTTTCAGCAAACAGGTCACCATTACGATAGACGGCATCACCAGTTCTGGCACTGCAACCGGAACGCAAAACTCCGCATTCAGTTACCAGATCGCGTCGCAGAATGCAGCGTCGGCTTATGCGGTAACAGGTACTTTGCCTCAGGGACTTTCCTTGAACGGAAGCGGCCAGATAACAGGCACACCAACAGAAAACGGGCAGTTCGTTGTTACGGTCAAGGCAACTACGACTGCCGGGATCATGCAAAAGCAGCTGACCATCACGATTAACGCCGTAACGCCTGGCCTCAGCGGCATAGCGGCGGACCCTGCGATCACCACGGTGGGGCAGGTGGGAACCCAAATTGCGGATATCCCACTGGTCGCAACCAATCCCAGCAAGACCGGCTACACATTCAGTGTGACCACCGGTGCCCTGCCGACAGGGCTGTCCCTGCATGCGACAACGGGAGTTATTTCCGGCACCCCCTCTGCAAGCGGTGACTACCACGCCACCATTACCGTGAACAACGGCCTGACCAACACGCTGGCGGTGGTGCTGCGGGTCAATTCAACGGCCAATCCGGTGATCAATAGCTCGGCTACGGCCAATGGCACGGTTGGCACGAATGCGACGTCTTACAGCATCACCACGGACGGCACCAATGGCCCGATTACGGGGTATTCGGTGGTGACTGCCAACCTTCCCGGCGGTATCAGCTCTACCCTTCCGCCCGGATTGACGCTGAATACTACAAGCGGTGTCATCTCCGGCACGCCGACAGTCAGTGGTATCACGACAGTGCGGCTGGCAGTCACCAATTCAGGCGGGCTAACCGGCACGCAAAATGTGACGTTCACCATTGCGCCCAACGCGGTACCTTCCATAACTGCCCCTGCCGCAGCCAGCACATCGGTGGTGGCGTTAGGCGCGGTGTCCATTCCGGTAACGGCCACGAATCCTCCGTTCTCTGCGTTTACGGTTTCTTCTGGGACGTTGCCTGCTGGATTGAGCCTGTCGGTAACCAACGGCGGGTTGGATGGACTTATTTCGGGAACGGCAACGACGGCCACAGCGCTCAGTGCCATCAGCCTGACAGCCACCAATGCGGTAGGGACGAGCAGTGCGCTGACCTTTAACCTTGGCGTAGCCGGCATCTCAAACAGCGGCACCCTGGTGTTGACCCAAAATGCCTCCACCAACCTGCCTTTCCAGGTGGTCGCACTACCCAGCTCAACCGGTGCGTATGCCATCACCGGCACACTGCCTCCGGGGCTGAGCTTCAACACCACCAGCGGACAAATCACGGGAACGCCCACGACCGCAGGAACGTACAACGTAAGCACACAAGCCACTACCGCGGCAGGGCAGGTGAGCAGTGGCCTGACCATTACTGTCAATTCCGCCGGTGTGCCCGTCATTACTGCGACGCCTAGTCTTTCCGCCTCGCCAAGCATTTCGGTGCTGGGGCCAGTCAACACAGCCATTGCCAATATTCAGATCAACGCAACGAACCCGCCGCTGACGGTTTCCAGTTACACCGCCTCCGGCCTGCCCCCCGGCCTGAGCGTCAATGCCAGCACGGGAGTGATTTCCGGCACGCCCACTACCAGCGGCGACTACCCAGTCACGCTGGGTGCCAGCAACGTCAGCGGCGCTGGCAGTTTGTCAATCATTTTCCGGGTGAACGCAACGACTGCACCGGTCATCAACAGTGCAACGACCGCCACCGGAACGGTTGGCACCAACGCAACGGTCTATACCGTCACGACATCGGGTACCAATGGCCCCATCACTGGATATTCAGTGGTTTCTGGCACCCTACCGGCAGGCCTCACCTTGAACGCCAATACCGGGGCGGTCTCTGGCACACCGACGACCAGCGGCACCAGTTCCGTCACATTCCAGGCCACCAATTCGGGCGGGCTCAATGCCACTCTGGCGGTCGCCTTCACCATCAATCCGAACACCGCTCCTACCATCACAGCGCCAACAGCGGGTTCCAGCATCAGTTTTGCGTTGGGTGCTACTGTCTCGATTCCGATCACCGCTAACAACCCGCCTTTCACGGCATTTACCGTGTCATCTGGCATGCTGCCATCGGGACTGTCCATCAGCGTGGTGCCGGGTGGGCTGAGCGGCGTGATCTCCGGCACAGCCACATCGGCCATGGCAAGTTCTCCTATCAGCATTACGGCAACCAACGCTGCAGGTGTCAGCACGCCACTCACATTTAACTTGGCAATTACCTTGGCGGCGCCCGGCAATTGCAGCATCAGCACAACGCTGAATACCGCTGCAACGATTGACCTGAAAGCCTGCATGTACCCCTCCATGAGTCCGACTGGCATGCGCGTTGTAACCGCGCCGGCACATGGAGCGGCGGTTGTCAGTGGCACCAACCTGACCTTCACGCCAGTCAAAGACTTCTTTGGAACCGACACGCTGACGGCAGCCGCGCTGTTCGGTTCCGCCAGCAGTGCTGCCGCAACCGTGTCAATTACCGTCACCGGTCGACCCGACCCGACGCAGAACACCGCTGTTGCCGCCATGACAGCCAACCAATCGCAAACCGCCCTGCGCTTCTCGCAAGCCCAAGTGGGCAATTTCGGGCGACACATGGAAAGCTTGCGCCGCACCAGTGGCGGTAGCGGTGGTGGTGGACTGCGTGGCAATTTGGCTGGTATGACACCGTCTGGGGCTGAGGTGCTCAGTAACCCCGGTAACAATGCCGCCGCTTGGAACATGCCTACGGCAACGCCCGGCGCTTTCGGTAATGCCAGCATGACCAACTCTCTGAACGCCGTGCCCACAATGCCAGCCCCTAGCAGCATGTCGGCGATGACACCCGCAACGCAGTTGCCCAATGGCACTGCCGCAACTGCCTCACTGCCTGTGGAGACCGGCGTTGGCATGGCGATGAACCAGATGGGGGTGCCGCAAGCCGCCCTGATTGGCATGCTTTACAACCTGAACCAGACCCGCAAACTGGACCTGGGGACGCTGAAGAAGGCCTTTGGTAGCAGCAACCAGCCCGGTGATGCCGCGCCCGGAACCTCGGTGTGGGTCGAAGGCGTGGTCAGCTTCGGCACACGGGATGCCACAGGCTCGGTCTCTGCTGCGGAGTTCAACTCCAGCGGTGTGAGCATCGGTATGGACATTCCGGTCAGCGAGAAGTTCACCTGGGGCATGGGCATGGGCGTGGCACGTGACGTGGCCTACATCGGTACGGACGGTTCGCGCAACCAGTCGCAAGGCTATTCGCTCGCCGCTTATGGCAGCTACCTTGTGGGTGAAAAAGGCTTTGTGGAAGGCATGCTGGGCGTGGGCTCGCTGGACTACGACATGCGCCGCTGGGTTGAGCCCGCCGCCGATTACGCCCTGAGCAACCGCAAGGGCTACCAGATCTTCGGCTCTATCGGCACCGGCCTGGAGTACCGCAACAACGGCACCATGTTCTCGCCCTACACACGGCTGGACTTCGCACAGGACAAGCTGGAAGAGGTCTCGGAAACTGGCGCTGGCAGCTATGCGCTGCACTTCTATGACCAGACCAACAACACCATGCAAGCGGTGGTGGGATTGCGCGGTGAGTCGGTGCACGCCACCAACTTCGGCTGGGCCGTGCCCCGGGCGCGGGTGGAATGGCGCCAGGACCTGACCAACAACAGCGCCACCGTTATTTCGTACGCCGATCAGATGGGTGGCACGCGCTACTCGATTGCCCCCGGCGACAACAGTCGCAGCGCGCTGGTGATGGGCGTGGGCAGCGAATTCCTGTTCCGCGACGGTTGGGCGCTGGGGCTGGACTACCAGTTGTCACGCGCCTCCAACACCGAGTCCAGCTATGCCATGCGCCTGCGCCTGACCAAGGAATTGGGCGCCAAGGGGCTGCGTAAATTGCTGATTGACCAGGATGACGATTCGGCAAGCGATGAACCTACGATCACGGCGGACTCGTCGGTTTCCTGGGACGACAACGTCACCCGCGCCAAACTGCCCGGCGATATGCGCGCCGACGTGGCCTATACCGTCAACGCCAGCCGCAGTTGGGAGTTCGCACTGACCGAAAATTCCCGTGCGCTGCTCACTGCGGTGGGTACCGGCGAACGCATGCAAAACTTCAATGGCCTGAGCCGCGTTGCGATGGCTGCCGAGGCTGCATGGCAATACCGCGGATCGCCTGAATTTGACGCAGCCACATGGAGTCTGGTGGGCAAGCTGACCGGGGAAGACTACCAGTCCACCTTGCGCGACGGCACACGCCTGGCGCTTGGCGGCACCGTGTTGCAACCTATGACGGACCGCATCAACCTGTTCGGTGCGCTGACCTTCAACCAGCGCAATGCCAATAACAAAGTGTTTTCCACCGAAGACACCTCGTTGCGCATGAACATCGATTACACGCTACTTGGCGGTGCCACGGTTTACCTCACCGGCGAATACCGAGATGGCGATGTCGTGTCCACCGGACACCCTTCGCTGGAAAATATCACCATTGCCAAAGCGCGGGTGCAGGACGATGCCTTCCCGAATGGCGAATTCTTCAGTTACAAGATCAAGGGAACCACCACGCTCTTTACCGTGGGCTACAACTTCGGGCTGGGTGCCCGCGATTCGCTGGATATTTCATGGCGCAGGGTGGAATCCACGCCGCAGTTGCGACCCGCTTGGGCGACTTCGCCCAGCAGCTATGTCAGCAACCTGATTTCTGCCAGCTACCTGATGCGTTTCTGAGGCCATGATGAAAACACGCACCCTGACCAAAACCCTTTCCGCCCTGATGATAGGCGCAACGATTCTGCTGTCTGCCTGCGGCGGTGGCACTGGCGACAGCACCACCGCCAACGGGTCGACTAGCACCCAAGGGCCGGCTGGCCCCGACAGCTTTTTACTGTTTCCCAACTCGCTGCAAGAGCAGCCTGGCGGCACGCTGGTAATGAACACTAGCACTTACGCCAATGCGTACTACCAGGCCATTGACCCGAGCAGCCAACGCACCACGCTTGCAGATTTCAAGGCCGCCAACCGAATCGGCATCGGTGCTCCGCTGGGCGTCGGAGAGAACGAAGTAACCCTCACCATTGGCGATCAGCGTGACCTGGGCTACGGCCGCAAATTAACCGGGCGCATGAATGCCGACGGTACCATTGCCTTCATTGTTGAAAATTTTTTGGTGGGTTACGGCCCATACTCCCCCATCAGCCTGGAGGCTGCAGTGCGGGACGAGCGTCACTGGTTCATCGGCACCAACGCCATTGAATTCAGTGCCGCCCCAGGTGGGAATGGTGTGAAGTTCGTCAAATTTTTTACCTATGACAACGTCACCGGTGCACGGGTCACAGCTGCCAATCTGGATGGACGGGGCACCAAGGCCTTGCCCACAATCTGCACCAATTGCCACGGCGGACGCGGTGACCCTCTGACACCCAACGGTCAATTCGCCAAGGTCACTTACTCGGCCTCCGGTGCACGGGGTGACGTTGGTGCACAAGCCCATGGACTGGAACCTGCTGCCTTTGACTTTTCCAGCGTCAGCGGTTTCACGCGGGCGAGTTTGGAAGCCAATCTGAAGGAATTCAACAAGATGGTGCTTTGCACTTATGCGAAGCCCACCACCGAAACCACCGGTGCCTTTGATACGTGCCGACGCACGGCCACGGCCGACGAGTACCAAGGAACAGCTGCGGCGCACATCAAGCACATGTACGGCGGCGACAACTTGCCCAATGCCACAGCAGAAGCCACTGAGAGCTACTTGCCTGGCAATTGGGGCAGTGCAGGGCAGGCCAGTCTTTACAACAACACCGTCAGCAACGCCTGCCGCATTTGCCACAGCATTCGCGGCACTGGCACCCAGTCCGACATCGACTTCGAAAGCTTCACCAAATTTGACGGCTACTCAGACCGCATCAAAGCCCACGTTGTAGACCGCGGCAACATGCCGCTGGCCAAGCTGGTATATGACAAGTTTTGGACCACGCCAAACATGAACGGCGCCATGGCCAGCTACCTTTCTGGCAAGGGTTTCAGCGACGCCAGTGCAAAACCGGGCCGCCCCGTGGCTGACCCGGGACCGGATCGCGTGCTCAAGAGCAACTCCACCACGTTATCGGCGGCCATGAGTCTGTATGCCAACACCTACCAATGGACCGTGACCTCAGGCAGCGCCACTCTCACCAATGCCACGTCGGCAACGCCAACTTTCACCGCCACGGCCGATGGCACTTACACAGTGCAGTTAGTAGTGGGCAATGGAGTCACTACCAGCGACGCAAAAACCCTGACCATCGTGGTGGACTCCACGCTCGGATGGGACCCACAAGCCGTTTCATTCAACAACGCTACGGCTGGCAATCAGATCCGCGACATATTGCAAAGCAATGTTGGCGGTACTGGCTGCGTCAGTTGCCATGCCGACACCCTGCCAAGCACAGTGATTCCTCCCAGTTTCTACAACGACTACGACCGTGCTGGTACTGGCAATGCCACAGATCCAACCAACCGGAACTGGCTTTATGCCGAAGTGCGAGGTCGTGTGAACTTTTCCGACATCGTGGCCAGTCCGCTGCTGCGCAAACCGTCAGGTAAACACCATAATGGCGGTTTACAGCCAGGCTTTACTCTCGGAGCGCTAACTCAGGTCGCCAACAACCCACCAGCCAGCAACTTGCCCGGCAACGCGGCACGCCAAAGCTACGACAAGCTGGTGGCGTGGATACTGCGCGGCGCACCTGAAAACTAATTCAAAAATCGGGTGGTTGAGGTCAGGCTTAGAGTCGCTTCGCCGCCTCCTTGATTTAGCCGAATTAGATTCGGCAAAATTGGTTCGCTCACCCCAACACTGTCTCGGGATTCACCCGATCCAGTTTCGTGACAAGCTTCACTATCGTGAACATCTGAGGCATTCCAGTCTCGATAACCCAAGAGCTACGCCTTCCACTCCTTCAGCCCTTCGCCGGATCGCCCCGGCTACTACGGCCTTTGGTGACTTCTCGCTCCAAGTTTCCCTGTCGCCCTTTCAGACAGGAAACGAAATCCCCCACTAGGCAAGAACGCACTGCTTCGTTGCGCAACCGCCGGATTTGCGCCACTTCGCCTTGGTCGCAAGAATTTTGCGGTTCCATGCCCGCTCGTCCTGCTCGGCAGCTCCTTCTATCCGATACTTGATCATCGGCTCGCAATTTACGCTCCACGCTTCCTTCCCACACTCGGTCTCCCATATGCAGTTGCGCTTCACTTCGCTCACTGTGACCAGCTCGTGGGAGGACTTACACCTCCAGGAGTTCAATAAATCAATACGACTTACGGGGCCCACTGTACGCGTCTTTGCCAAAGACGAACGGCACCGTACGGCCGACTATGGTCTCGATAAGCGCCAGCTCTGGGTCGGTGTGGTTCACAAAGGGCGCGGCGCGAATGTTGCGGCCGGCGCCGCCGTCTTTCACGATGTACAGCGGCCGGTCATGGTGAACAGCGGTGATTTTTTCGCGGCTTTCCGGGTCTTCTGTGGCTTGCACTTCGGTGGTTCCGTAGCAGGTGCAGAAATACGTTTGTTCAGGGTCAGCCTCGATGTAAAAACCAGTGCCCCGAATCCCCACAGTCGCGGTGCTGGTGCGCACCGTCATTGGTGAATTACGCGAAACCGACAGAAGCTTTCCGGTCAGCAGTTGCAGGCCGCTAATCAGGGCCGATGATGTGGACTCCCTGACTCGGGCTGCCTCTTGAATGACCAGCGTACTTCCGCCGCGCAATATCATGGCGTGGGTTCCCACCGCAAAAACAGCCTGCCCGTTGGGCCCGGTTTGTACCGTGTCGCCGGGCTTGATGACGGTGTTTTGATCGGCTGGCTGGTTGTTGACCTGCACGTCGCTGGTGGCAGAAAAAATGGACTGGCCAGCAGGCAGTTTGGCGGGCTTGTTGCCGAGCAAACTCTGGGCCCACAAGGCGTCGGAGCCCGCAGCCAGCAAACCGGTGGACAAAGCGCGAATCAGCCATGCGCGCCGAGGATCGTCAATCTCTTGGAATTTGCTCATGTGTCACCCTGAAAAATGTATATGGAAGCACACCCTTTTTTCAAGGGCGCGCCTGCCACACATTATGGGGGTTTACAGAGATTTTTTGTCAGTAATCGCCGCGTCAAGCACTTCGATCCAATGCCGCACCGGCGTGCTGGTACCGCTTTGCAAATGGGTGATGCAACCGATGTTGGCGCTGATGATGGTCTCCGCGGCACCGGCTTGCAGATTGCCGAGTTTTCGGTCACGCAGCTGATAGGCAATCTCGGGATTCAGCACCGAATAGGTACCCGCTGAACCACAGCACAAATGCGATTCGTTGGCGGCAACGCGCACTTCAAACCCCAGCGTCGCCATGTGCTGCTCCACGCCTCCGCGCAGCTTTTGGCCGTGTTGCAAAGTGCATGGCGGATGAAACACCAGACGCGTCTTGCTTGCCACAGCAACTTGGGCCTTTAACGCTGGCACCAGAGCCGGCAATAGCTCGCTCAGGTCTTTGGTGAGGGCGCTCACATGCGCGGCTTTGGCTGCATAGGCCGGGTCGTCCTGCAGGATGTGCCCGTACTCCTTCACGGTCACGCCGCAGCCGGAAGCGTTCATCACAATGGCCTCTACGCCGCTGGCCGCATCCGGTGCGATCAATGGCCACCAGGCGTCGATGTTGGCGCGCATTTCCGCTTTGCCCCCGTCTTGGTCATTCAGGTGAAATTTCACGGCACCGCAACAACCGGACTTGGGCACCACCACGCACTGAATGCCTGCCGCATCCAGCACCCTGGCTGTAGACGCGTCGATATTGGGGCCCATGGTGGGCTGGGCGCAACCATTGAGCATCAGCACCTTGCGCACATGGGAGCGGTCGGGCCAGACACCGCTTTCCTGCTTGGGCGGAACCTTGTTTTGCAAGCTGGATGGCAACAAGGGTCGCACCATCTGGCCCAGCTTCATGGCGGGCGCAAAAAAGGGCGAAGGCAAGCCTTCCTTGAGCGCCCAGCGCACCGTTTTTTCCAATGCGGGGCGTGGCACTTTGGCATCCACGAGCTTGCGGCCAATGTCCACCAGATGGCCGTAATCCACGCCGCTCGGGCAGGTGCTTTCGCAATTGCGGCAGGTCAGGCAGCGGTCCAGATGCATCTGGGTAGCGCGCGTGGGCACCGCACCTTCCAGCACCTGCTTCATCAGGTAAATGCGACCACGCGGGCCGTCCAGCTCGTCACCCAGCAACTGGTAGGTGGGGCAGGTGGCAGTGCAAAAACCGCAGTGCACGCACTTGCGCAAAATGGCTTCTGCGGCCAGCCCATCGGGCGTGTTCTGGTACTCAGGCGCGAGATTGGTTTGCATGGTGCGTGAGTCCGGGGTTGAAGATGCCCTGCGGGTCGAAGCTGGCTTTGAGGCGTTGGTTGATGGCTTGCAAAACGTCGCCGTCTGCACGCATTGCGCTGGCACCTGCTGGCGCTGCGGGCGACACGAACACGCTGGCCCTGCCACCCACCGATTGCGCTGCCGATTGCAGCGCAGCCTGCGCGCTCAGCGGCGCCCATACCCAGCGCAAGGCACCGTGCCAGTCGATCAGCGGCTGTGAAGGCAGTGCCAGAACCGGTGCGGTTTGCGGCACGCTCAGGCGCCACAGCGCCGCATCAGGCGGCTGCTTGCGTGTGAAAAAAGGCAACTGCTGGTTGCGGCACAGGTTCCAGTCGGGGGATGTTTGTGCGTTGTCCATGCGTTGGCCGGGCACCTCTGACAACATGCGCTGACAGGCTGCCTCTACCGCAGCCACCGCGCCCCGCAATCGCACATACAAACTGGGCTTGGGCGCAACACCGGGTGTGGAGTCGTCCATGACCCAGTTGCTGGCGTTCAGCGGCAAGGGCTCGCCGCCCCAGCGGTGCAAATGCTCCAGCGCATCGGCCTGCTCCAGAGCAAAACACAGCGTTGCCTCGGCCGGCGCTTTGGGCAGCACCTTGAGCGAGACCTCGGTGATCAGGCCCAGCGTGCCGCGTGCGCCGACCATCAAGCGGGACACGTCGTAGCCGGCCACGTTTTTCATGACCTGCCCGCCGAAGGTCAGATGCTCACCCAGCCCGTTGATGATTTTGAGCCCCAGCACGTAGTCGCGCACGCCGCCCACATTGGCCCGGGCCGGGCCCGCCAAGCCGCTCGCCACCATGCCACCCACGGTGGCCGTGGTGTCGCCTGACCAACTGAAGTGTGGCGGCTCAAACGGCAGGTATTGGCCCTTTTCGGCCAGCGCGGATTCCAGTTCATGCAGTGGCGTGCCGGCGCCCACTGTCACGACCAGCTCCGTCGGCTCGTAACTGATGATGCCGCGGAGGTCGCGGGTGTCGAGCAACTCGCCGTGGGAGGTACCCAGAAAATCTTTGCTGCCACCGCCGCGGATGTGCAGGGCGGCGCCATCCGCACGGGCCGCCTGGATGCGGTCCGTCAGGGTCTGCAGGGTGTGTTGCATATGGGGCATGGCCGCGATGTTACGGGCAGCGCCACGCCCCGGGCGTGAATTTTTTGAACGCGAGGGCTTAAAAAATTAGTCCGCGAAAGTGTTCACCGGCAGGCCCGCCACGTCCACCCGCGTATAAAACACGGCGCCGGAATCGGGGAACTGCGCCAGTTCGGCCGGGCTGCGGCCATGCCGCGCGGTAGTGACGTAAAGCGTCTTGAAGTCTTCACCGCCAAAGCAGGGCATGGTGGGACATTGGGCCGGGGTTTGCAGCGCTTGCAACAGTGCTCCATCGGGCGCGAACTGGCAGATGCGGCGGCCTTCAAACATGCTGACCCAGTAGTTGCCCTGCACATCGACCGCCGCCCCATCGGGGCGACCTTGGTAGGACGTGTCCTCAAAAGTCCAGCCCGCCGGCTTGGGCGCGAACTGTTTCAGGACGCGGTGCGCGGACAAGGTGTTGGATGCCACATCAAAGTCCCAGGCGTGCAGCACATGGTTGGGCGTGTCGGTCCAATACAAAGTGCGGCTGTCGGGGCTCCAGGCGAGGCCGTTGCCGGTGAGCGCATCGCCCGCTTTGCGCTCCACCACCGGCCGGGTGTTGCGGCAGTCGATGGAAAAAAGTTCAGCGGCCCGACGGGCCTTGGGCTCGTCAATGGTGCCTACCCAGAACCGGCCCAGCGTGTCGCACTTTCCGTCATTGGCGCGCACAGCCTGGGTGTCGTAGGGCAGCGTGGTGATCGGTTCAAGGGTCCCGCCCCATTCTTTGGCCCGGAATACGCCATGGCGCAGTGCGATGACCAGACCGCCCTTGGCAGCCGGCGCAATGCAACCGGGCTCCGTTGGCATGTCCCACGTCTGCACGGTGCCCATGTACACGTTGGCGCGCAGAACCTTTTTGCCCGGAATGTCCACCCAATAGAGCATCTGTTCCAGCGGATGCCAGAAGGGCGACTCGCCCAGCAAATAGGTGTCGGTGCCCAGCGTTTGCCAATCGGGGGTTTTCATGGTGTGTACTCCACGTGTATGCGCATGGTTGCTTCGAAGGTGGTGCCGGGCTGTAAAACGCGAATGCCGAGCTGTTCGGACGGTACGCCGGTTTGTGCCGCCAGCGCGAGGGCGTTGTTGACGTGGCTGACCGGCTCAATGGCGATGCTGTCGCGCTCTGGCGTCGTGAAAACGACCAGATGAGAGAAGGCGGAAGTGACTTCCACATGCAACCCTCCGGTGCGCAACTGAAGCAGGCCGTCCCAGCCGTCAAAGCAATGGTCTACGTTGAGGCGGGAACAATCGGTGTCCAGGCCCGCGTGGGGCAGGCTGTGGGTTGGCAGGTTGTCGGCCGCCATTTCCCAGCGGCTTTTGGCAGCGAAACGCAGGCGGGTCTGCGCGGTCTTGGCAAAGTATGGATGCCACCCCAGCCCCACTGGCGCTGGCACTGCGGCCCGGTTGGTGATGCAAAGGCGCATGTCCAGCGCGTTGTCACGGAGTTCGAAACGTTGCGTGCTGTCAAAGGCAAACGGCCAGGAGGCATCGCCGAGGTGTTGCAACTCCAATACGGCGCTCTGGGTGTCTGCCGTGTGGACCATCCACGGGCGCGTCCAGCCGATGCCGTGCAGGGTGTGCGGTTCGGCTGCGTAGTTGGGCGAAAGCTCCATGGTGTCCCCGCCCCACAGCAGCTTGCGATAGCCCACCCGGTTGGAATAGGGAACCAAGGGGTAGCTTGCAGCGTCCCAGGCGCTGTGAAGGTGTTCGGGCGGGCTGGGTTTCAACACCGCGTGTTCACCATACCAAAGCCCGGTGACACAACCGCCCATGCTGGGTAGCAGTTCACAACGCAGGTTGCCGGCT
>Ga0228698_1001293_pt1 | contig 12681 bp, 15 predicted proteins | sample McNCre117_Aug_MG_FD_178015 | JGI IMG/M metagenome (GOLD analysis project Ga0228698, IMG submission 178015) | Freshwater microbial communities from McNutts Creek, Athens, Georgia, United States - 1-17_Aug_MG | ecosystem: Environmental > Aquatic > Freshwater > Creek | place: USA: Georgia...
CCCCGACTACGAGGTGCGCGCCACCGTCGCGCGTCGCCTGCCCACGGCGCTGCTGCCGCTGCTGGTGACCGACCCCGACGTGCAGGTGCGCTGCGCCGTGGCGCGCCGCCTGGAGATGCCCACGCTGTGGCGCCTGGTGGCCGATGCGGCGCCCGAAGTGCGCTGCCTGGTGGCCGAGCGCCTGCCCGCCTCGCTGCTGGCGCCCCTGCTGCGCGACGCCGAGTGGCGCGTGCGCTGGGAGGCCGCCGGCCGCGCCCCAGCGGACCTGGCGCCGCTGCTGCGCGAGTGCCTGAACGACGAGGACGCCGAGGTGCGCCTGCGCGCCCTTGAACGGCTGTCCGAACTTGACCTGCCCCCCTGCGACCCTGTCGCGACGCCCGAGGTGACCCATGGCCGACATCGCCCGTGAAGACGACGACCGCATCGAGATCGCCGACCCGCCCCGCTTCGCGATGGGCGAGCGCGTGGTCAGCCGCAGCGTGATCCGCAACGACGGCACCTACACCGGCAAGGACATCGGCGAGGTGCTGGTGCACAAGGGCGACGTGGGCTACGTGCAGTCCATCGGCACCTTCTTGCAGCAGTTCTACATCTACGCCGTCGAGTTCGTCGACAGCGGCCACAAGGTGGGCATGCGCGCCAAGGAGCTGTGCACGCTGGACCACCTGCCGCCCGAGGTGCTCGAGCGCCTGGGCGAGCGCGCCTCGACGCTGGCCGAGATCCGCTGACCGAGACCCGCTGACCGGCACACCCCCCTAAGCCCTGCCCCCTGCCCTGCCCCCTCAACCTGAAACGGAGCCCCGCCATGCTGATCGAAACCCGCCAGCCCAAGTACGAATGGGGCCAGCGCGTCAGCGCCACCCTCGATCTGGTCAACGACGGCAGCTACCCGGAGGTGCCGGTCGACGCGCTGCTGGTGCCCGCCGGTGGGCTGGGCGAGATCGTGCAGATCGGCCACCACACCGAGGCCAACCTGCCGATCTACCTGGTCGAGTTCGAGGGCGGCGCGGTGGTCGGCTGCCTGGAAGAGGAAATCGCACCGCTGGGCCTGACGGCCGCAGCCGCTACAGCCGCCACGGCCGTGGCCACCGGGGCCGGATCGTGACCACCGCCGCGGGCGCGCCTCAGGCGACCACGGCCCCGACCACGGCCGCGGCGCGCTGGCCGGGCCAGGCCTGGAGGGCCGCCATGACCGCCGTGCTCGACCTGGACCGCCTGCGCATCGCCCGCGCGCTGCATCGGCGCATCCGCTACAAGTACGTGCAGCCCCGCGTCGAAGCCGCGCCCCAGGGCGGCTGGCTGGTGATCAGCCCCAACTGCTCGCGCAACGTCGCGGCCGACGGCGGCGAGATCCCGATCGCCTGGCTGCAGCCCCTCGACGCCGGCTGGCTGCTGCATCGGCGTGATCACGCGCTGGGCTGCTGGAGTGCCTTCGCCAGCGCCCGCAGCCTGCCGCCCCTGCTCGATCTGCTGGTGCTCGATGGCCAGCGCGACTTCTGGGTTTGAACGAGGAGGGCCCGACCATGATCTACCTCGACCACAACGCCACCACCCGACCGGCGCCCGAAGCGGTGCAGGAGATGCTGGACGTGCTCGGCCACGCCTGGGCCAACCCCTCGTCCACCCACGAGCCGGGCCAGGCGGCGCGGCGCATCCTCAGCGACGCCCGCACCCGGGTGGCCACGGCCCTGGGCTGTGCCGGCAACGAGCTGGTGTTCACCAGCGGCGCCACCGAGTCCAACCACCACGCGGTGCTTGGAGCGCTGCGCGCCGGGCGGCCGCAGGGCCGCTGGCGCGTAGTGATGTCCGCCGTCGAACACCCGGGCCTGATCGCGCTGGGCCAGCGGCTGAAGGACGAGGGCGGCTCGCTCAGCCTGATCCCGGTCAACGCCCGCGGTGAGCTGGACCTGGCCGCCGCTGAGCGCCTGATCGGCCCGGACGTGGCCATCGTCAGCGTCATGGGCGCCAACAACGAGACCGGCGTGCTGATGCCGCTGGCCGAGGTGGCCCGGCTGGCGCACGCGCAGGGCGCGCTGTTCCACGTCGACGCCACCCAGCTGGTGGGCAAGTCGACGCTGCGCTTTGCCGACAGCGGCGCGGACCTCTGGTCGGTTTCTGCCCACAAGCTGCACGGCCCCAAGGGCAGCGGCGCGCTGCTGATCCGCAAGGGCGTGCTGGCGCCCACGGGGCTGCCGCCGCTGCTGTCCGGCCGCCAGGAGCGCAACCGCCGCGGCGGCACCGAGAACCTGCCGGGCATCGCGGGCTTCGCCGCCGCGGCCGAGCGCATGAGCGGGCGCTTGGCCGCCGACCTGGCCCACATGGCGGCGATGCGCGATCGCCTGGAGGCCGGGCTGCGCGACCTGCTCGGCGAAGACCTGGTGATCTACGGCGCCGGGACCCAGCGCCTGCCCAACACCAGCTGCGTGCGCTTCGGCGCGCTGGAGTCCGAGCGGGTGCTGGGCAAGCTCGAGCGCGCCGGCGTGATCGCCTCCTCCGGCGCGGCCTGCACCGCCAGCGGCACCCAGCCCTCGCACGTGCTGCTGGCCATGGGCGCCAGCGCGGCCGAGGCCAAGGGCTCGGTGCGCTTCTCGCTGGGCGCGGACACCAGCGCCGCCGAGATCGACGAGACCCTGGCCGTCGTGGGCCGCGTCATCGTGCCGCTGCTGGCCGAGGCCGCCGCCGAGCCGTCCTGACCCTTTCCATCGAATCCTCAACCGAGTCCTCACCCATTCCAGGAGCTCCCCATGAAAGTCATGATGCGCAGAAACGCCCAAGGCCAGCTCAGCGCCTATGTGCCGAAGAAGGACCTGGAGGAGCCGGTGGTGTCCCAGGAGAAGCCCGGCCTGTGGGGCGGCAGCGTGACGCTGGCCAACGGCTGGGTGCTCGTGATGCCGGAGCTGCCCGACGACACGCGCCTGCCCATCACCGTCGAAGCGCGCAAGCTGGCGGAGGCCGAATGAGCGCCATCACTGCCCCAGACGGCGCGGCCACCGAGCCCGCTGCCGGCCCCGCTACCTGGTTGGTGGACGCGCTGGAATTGGCCGACGGCTGCACCACCGTGCGTGAAGCCGCCGCCGAGCTGCGCGAGACCTTCGCCCCGCTGCGCGTGGTGGTGGTTGACGCGATGGACATGCGCGGCGAGACGCCCGCGGCCGCCAGCGCCCGCCACCAGATCTTCCTGGGCGCGAGCGACGGCCACTGCTGGCGCGTGACGCAGGACGTGCGCGAGGCGGCCGGCCTCTTCCTCTGCCCCGCGGCCTGACCGCCCTCCTGAGCCATTCCCCTGACCCTGCCCCTCCACGAGGACCTGCGCATGAACACCCTGGCAAGTGCCGAAGCAGAGCGCGTCGAAGCCGAGCGCGTCATCCGGCCGGTGCCGGCGGCCGCGGCCGGCCTGGCGGGGGAGGCCCCGGCCGACCCCGAGCTGGACCCGCTGCTGAACCTGGACGACCCGAGCGTCGCGCCGCAGGCCGACGTCGAGCTCGATGAGGACTGGATCGCCCTGTCCGACCCCGACCTCAGCGAGGTCGAGGTGCAGGCGGTGCAGGCCGCGCTGGGCTCGCCCCGGCTGACGCACGGGCGCATGGTCGCGCACTTCGAGCGCGCCTTCGCCGCCAGCCTGGGCCGCCGCCACGCGGTGTCGGTGGCCAGCGGCACGCTGGGCACCTTCCTGGCGCTGCGCGCCCTGGGCATCGGGCCGGGCGATGAGGTGATCGCCTCGCCGCACGGCTGGCACCAGGTGGCGCACGCCATCACGCTGACCGGCGCGACGGTGGTGTTCTCGGACATCCACTACTGGTCCGGCTGCCTGGACCCGGTGCGTGCCGAGGCCCGCATCACCCCGGCGACCAAGGCCATCCTGGCGGGCAACGTCAACGGCCACCCGGCCGCCTGGGACCCGCTGCGCGAGGTGGCCTCCCGGCACGGCCTGGCGCTGATCGAAGACAGCACCGAGGCCATCGGCTCGGTCTACCGTGGCCGCACGGTCGGTACCTTCGGCGATCTGGCGGTGTTCGACTTCTCCCAGCCCTCGCTGCTGTGCACCGGCGAGGGCGGCATGGTCGTCACCGACGACGACCGCCTCGCCACCGAGCTGCGCTACCTGCGCCAGCGCTCGCTGCGCGACCGCAACAGCATCTCGGTGGGCGCACGCGTGCCGCTGCAAGCCGGCATGAGCGAGGTCACTGCGGCACTGGGCGTGGCGCAGCTGGCGCGCCTGCCCGAGCTGCTGGAGCGGCGCAAGGCGGTCGAGGCGGTGTACCTCAGTGAGATGGCCAGCTTCGAGGGCATCAAGCCGCCCTGGATCGCGCCCGAGGTCGATGAGGTGAACTGGATGGTGTACTGCGTGCACCTGGGCACGCGCTTCACCGCCAGCGCGCGCCGGCAGATCGTCGAGGACCTGGCGGCCTCCTTCATCGAGGCCGCGCCCTACTGCAAGCCGCTGCACCAGCAGTTCCACTACACGCAGCTGGGCTGGAAGCGCGGGCAGTTCCCGCTGGCCGAGCGCATCGGCGACCGCGCCCTGGCGCTGCCCTTCCACGCCCACCTGGACCCCGACGAGGTGAAGTTCCTCGTCAAGACGCTCAAGGACTCGTCCACGAACGTCGGCGCCGGCGCGGCGATTTACTGACTCCCCCCAACCCCCACAGGCCCTGCGATGAGCTTCCAGACCCTGACCTCCCTGCCGGACGCGGTGCGCACCGGTCTGCGCGCCGGCACGCTGGCGCCCTACCTCGGCCCCGGCCTGCTGTCGCTGTGCGAGGCGCATGCGGTGCCGGCCGACCCGCTGGCGCTGGTGCAGGTGATCACCGCCAAGACCTCGGTGCCCGGCAAGATCAAGAACCGCCTGACTCAGGCGGCCCAGTTCATCGAGAACTTCAAGCACCGCAAGACGCTGGTGTCGCTGATGGACGGCGCCTACGCCGCGCAGGCCGCGCCCTCTGCGCTGCACCGCTGGATCGCTGCGCTGCCCGCGCCCCTGGTGGTGGACTGCTGGTACGACGACACCCTGCGCGCCGCGCTGACGCAGCGCCCGGCCGATGCCCCCTGGGCGGAGGTGCAGGGTCTGAGCCAGTCTGAGCACTTCGGCACCTGGGTGGGCTGGTACGGCCCGGACGGCGCCGCGCTGCCGGACGCGCCCACCGAGGACGCCACGCTGGTGTACTACAAGCCCTGGGGCGGCCACGGCCCGGCGTCCAACTACCTGGTGTCGGACTCCGACTACGTCGAGGTGCTCACCGAGATCGACATCCAGACGCCGATCCCCGCGGCCGTGCAGCAGCGCCGCGCCCGCCTGGGCTTCGTCTTCCTGGGCTGCCGCTTCAACGACCAGCTGGCGCGCAGCTTCGCCCGCCAGATCATGAAGCGCTCCAACGGCCCGCACTACGCGGTGATGGCCGAGGAACCCACCCGCATGGAGGCCCGCTTCTTCGAGGAGCAGGGCATCACCCGCATCGCGCTGCCGCTGGCCAACGTGGCGGCGCAGCTCGTCGGCGAGGCCGTGGCGGCCTGAGCCCTTCGAGGCGCCTTCCCCCTTTTTTCACCCCCCCAAGAAACCCCCCTGATCTGGAGCATTCCATGGCCACCCTGACCATTCTCCCCAGCGGCAAGACCGCCGAAGTCGCCGCCGGCACCTCGCTGCTCGACGCCATCCTCGCCGCGGGCGAGAAACTCATCAGCAAGTGCGGCGGCAACGCCAGCTGCGGCAAGTGCCACCTCTTCCTGCAAGAGGGCCGCAAGAGCGTCAACCGCATGACGCCGGAGGAAAACAGCCTGCTCGACACCATTCCCGGCGTGGGCAGCAAGTCCCGCCTGGCCTGCCAGGTCAAGATGGGCAGCGAGCCGGTGACGGTCGAGCTGCTCGGCTTCTCCTCGGGCTTCTGACGGAGTGCGGCCATGCTGGACGTCGCCATCGTCGGAGGCGGGCTGTGCGGGCTGGCGCTGGCGCATGGCCTGGCGGCGCGCCGGCTGTCCTTCCGCCTCTTTGAGGCGCGGGAGCGCCTGGGCGGGCGCATCCTGAGTGTGCCCACCGCGCAGGGCGGACGCGTGGACCTCGGCGCCACCTGGTTCTGGCCCGAGACGCAGCCCTCGATCACCCGCCTGGTCGAGGACCTCGGCCTGCCCGCGCAGGCCCAGCTCGACGACGGCCGCGTGCTCAGCCTGACCGACCCCAACCAGCCCGCCCAGCGCCTGGCGGTCACGCCCGAGTACGAGGGCAGCGCCTCCGCCCCCGCCCAGCCCGGGCGCCTGCACGGCGGCGCGCAGCGCCTGAGCGGCGGCATGGCGACGCTGACCGAGGCGCTCGTCGGGCGCATCCAGCGCATGGGCCAGGGCGACCGGCTGCGCTGCGGTCACGAACTGACCGGGCTGCGGCGCCTGCCCGAAGGCGGCGTCGAGCTCCACCTGCGCCACGGCGCGGTGTCCTACGCGGTGCAGGCGCGGCACGTCGTGCTGGCGCTGCCACCGCGGCTGCTGGCCGAGGGCGTGGCCTTCAGCCCGGCGCTCGACGAGGACCTGGTCGAGCTCATGGCCGCCACCCCCACCTGGATGGCCAGCGCCGCCAAGGCCGCGCTGGCCGCCGACCGGCCCTTCTGGCGCGAGCAGGGCCACAGCGGCAACGCCTGGATCGGCCACGCCCAGGCGGTGCTGGCCGAGGTTTTCGACGCCTGCAGCGAGCCCGGCGCCTCGGCCGATCCGCAGCCGCTGCCGGTGGGCGTGGTGCAGGCCGCGCTGGCGGGCTTCTTTGCGCTTTCGGCCGAGCAGCGCGCCAGCTTCGCCGCGGCCATGCCGCTGCTGCTGCAGAGCCAGTTCGCCCAGCTCTTCGGCCTGGCCGCGCAGGACGACGCCCACCAGATCCTGCAGCAGGACTGGGCCCGCGAGCCCTGGACCTGCTCGGCGCGCGACCTCGCCGAGGACGGGCAGCTGCCCGCCGGGCACCCGCCCTATGGCGACGCCCGCCTGACGCAGGGGCTCTGGGACGGCGCGCTCTGGCTCGCCGGCTCGGAGACGGCCGCGCACGGCGGCGGTTATGCCGAGGGCGCGCTCTCCGCCGCCGCGCGGGTGCAGCGTGCGCTGCTGGCGCGCCTGCAGCCGTCCCAGTCGGGCCCGTCTGGCCAGTCGGGCGGCAACGCCCAGCCAGGGGTCGCGGCATGAAGATCGCCCTCGAACGCGCCCAGGTCCTCGCCCTCGTCGAGGCGCACCCGAACCTGGCGGGCCTGCAGGACCAGCTGCGCTTCGGCTCGCGCGTCGAGCTGCAGCACCACCAGCTCAGCCTGGACGAGCTGACCTTCGTCGGCTCGCTCTACGACCAGGCTGCCGGGCCGGCGCAGGCCAGCGGATCGCAGGCCCAGTTGCAGACCCTGCTGGCCGCGCTGCGGCGCGACAGCCAGCGCTTTGGCCCGCAGGACGAGCTGGAGGCGCTGCTGCCCGCGCTGGTCAGCGAGCTGATCGGCGACGTGCAGCGCGGCTGGCTCTTCCAGGCCAATGTGGCCGGCAAGCCGCTGGCCTGGGTGGTGACGCGGCTGGACTTCGTCGCCGCCTCGTCGGAGGAATCCGGCAAGGTGCTGCTCGAACTCAAGGCCCACGCCAAGGCCGGCCTGGTGACCCAGCTGCTGCGCTTCACCGAGGCGGACCTGCGCGGGCGCAGCGTTACCGAGGTCCTCGCCGCCAAGGGCCTGCTCAAGGAGACGCCGGCGCTGCTGGCGGCCTACGACGCCACGCTGCAGCGCTACGTCGACTGGCGTGCGCGGGTGGGCGCGCAGTTCTCCGCCAGCGGCACCGGCTTCTTCGCCGAGGACCCCAGCGCCAGCCACCGCGACAGCGACTGGACGCGCAAGGACGTGGTGGTGCTCAGCGCCAGCGGCGCGCCCGCCCGGCTGGTCAACGACGAGGGCCTGCTGCCCCCGCGCACCAGCGGCCTGGACACGCCCGGCGACGTGCTGGGCGCCTACCTCAAGCGCGCCGGCAAGAGCAACCGCTACCAGTCCGAGGACGAGGTGCAGGCCCTGCAGGCCCGCCTCACGGCGGCCAATGCGGCGCTGGCGGCCTCCGGGCAGCCGCCGCTGTTCACCCAGCTGCCGGCGCACGGCTACGTGTTCTGCTTCCACCTGGAGCTGCACCACCACGTCTGGGTGCACGTGGACGACCTGCAGCCCTACGTCTACCAGCCCGCGCTCAAGGGCAAGCTGGTCCTGCCGCCCGAGCAGACCGAGCTGATCGACATCCTGACGGCCGAAATGGACGTGCTGATGGACGACATCGTCGCCGGCAAGTCCGGCGGCACCACCGTGCTCTGCGCCGGCCCGCCCGGCGTGGGCAAGACGCTGACCGCCGAGGTCTACGCCGAGATCATCGGCCGCCCGCTCTACCGCGTGCATTCGGGGCAGCTGGGCCTGAACGTCAAGGAGATGGAAACGGCGCTGAAGGACGCCCTCACGCGCGCGCAGCGCTGGGGCGCGGTGATGCTCATCGACGAGGCCGACGTCTACATCAAGAAGCGCGACGACAACCTGACCATGAACGCCGTGGTCGGCGTCTTCCTGCGCGTGCTGGAGTACTTCAACGGCCTGCTGTTCCTGACCACCAACCGCATCGACGACATCGACGAGGCCATCGTCAGCCGCTGCATCGCGCTGATCCGCTACCACGCGCCGGACGAGGCCGCGCGCGGCCGCATCTGGCGGGTCATGGCCGGGCAATTCGCGCTCGACCTGGACGACGCGCTGTGCGCCCGCTTGGCCAGCCTCTTCCCGCAGGCCAGCGGTCGCGACATCAAGGGCCTCGCCAAGCTCGTGGCCAAGTACTGCCAGCACAAGGCCGTGGCGCCCACGCTGACGGTGTTCCGCCGCTGCGCGATGTTCCGCGGACTGGATGCGGCCGATGGCGCCGCGCCGGATTTCAGCCCGTAACCCGCCCATGTACCACCACAGCCTCTTCGAGATCGTGCGCCAGTCCGGCGAGAAGCTGCTGGACCTCGTCGTCGAGATGCAGTCCAGCCAGGAGCTCTTCGCCTCGCCCAACACCCTGAAGGTCGTCGAGGAGCTGCTGCTGGCGATGGCCAACACCCTCGGCCACCTGCCCCCGGCGCTGCACCTGCGCCTGCCGCAGGTCGACTGGGCGGGCTGGGCGGCGGTGCAGGACTGCCTGGGCAGCGGGCGCCAGCCCCGCCAGGACGAAATCTGGTACGCCGTCTGCGCGCTGGTGCCGGCCACGCTGGTGCTGCTGGACAAGCTGCGCCAGCGCGAGCCGGAGCTCTTCGAGATCATCTACTGATGGCCTCGCCCACCGCAGACGCTCCCCGCAGCGCCCAGGCCTTCTTCGTCGACCTGCAGCGGGCCTTTGGCCGCACCCTGGCTGAGCGGGCCGGGCGCCCCGAGCTGCTCGACGGGCTGCTCAACCAGGCCTGGGACAGCTTCGACGGCAACGTCGCCCTGCAGGCCGAGGGCGAGCCGCCGCTGGACTGCAGCCGCGGCTGCGCCGCCTGCTGCACCCTGCGCGTCACCGCCACCGCCCCCGAGGTGCTGGCGGTCGCCCGCTTCCTGCGCGCGGTCGATCCGGCGTTGCGCCAGCGCGGCATCGACCTGATCGGCCAGGTCCGCGCCGCCGACGCGGTCACCGCAGGCCTCGACGAATCCGAGCGCGTCGGCCTGCGCCAGCGCTGCGCCTTCATCGCCCGGGGCGTGTGCGTCATCTACCGCGTGCGCCCGCTGGCCTGCCGCGGCCACGCCTCGCACGACCGCAAGGCCTGCGCCGATGCCGTCGCCGGCCGCGCCCAGGCGGTGCCGTATTCGCAGGCCCACCACCTCGTGCGCTCGCTGGTGCAGAACGCGATGCAGTCCGCCCTGCGAGATGCCCAGCTGAGTTGGGCGAACTACGAGCTCAACCGCGCGCTCTGCGTCGCCTTCGACCGCGCCGAGGCGCTCGACCCCATCGAACCCGCCCGCGGCCAGCAGCGCCTGGAAGCCGCCTGGCTGGCCGGCGAGGACGTGCTGGCCGGGGCGGAGCTCAACGAGGTCGACGCCGAAGAAATGGCGCGGGTCTTCGACGCGCTGAAGGCCTGAGCGCGCCGCGCCGCGCCTCAACTCAGCTCAACTCACACCCGCTTGCCCTTGAGCAGCCGGGCCCGCTCGGACGCGCTGTAGTGGTTGAAGTGGCCGGCCGCGTCCGCCGCACGCCGGTTGGACAGGCGGATCGCCTCGATCTTGCCGGCTGGCGCCAGCGTCGACACCCGCTTGTCCAGCGTGGTGCTGCCGCAGTGCGGGCAGGTGGGCACGGTGCTGCTGCGCACCAGCAGCTCGAAGTCGGCCTGGCAGGCCGGGCAGTGGTAGTCGTAGAGCGGCATGGCGGATGTCCGGCGCGGGGCCGGGGTTGTGGTTGCGTTTGTCGGGTGATGCAGGGGTCCGCCCGATCGATGCAAGCCGCGCGCCAGGGGGACGGGCCGAATCCGGGCGACTGCGATTCCCGCCTTCTCAGCGCAGTCGCCGCCGTTCAACGCGACGCCGCCTGCACCGAGGCCCAGAGCAGGTGGACGAAGTGGCGGGCCTCGCGCTGCGCGCCGTCGCGGATCTGGTGGCGGCAGCTGCTGCCGTTGGCCAGCAGCCAGGTTTCGTCTGCGGCCGCCCGCACCGCGGGCAGCAGGGCCAGTTCGGCCATCTGCATCGACAGCGCGTGGTGCTCGGCCTCCAGGCCGAAGGAGCCGGCCATGCCGCAGCAGCTGGACTCGATGAACTCGGTCTTCAGCCCCGGCACCCAGCCCAGCACCTTGCGCATCGGCTTGAGCGCGCCGTAGGCCTTCTGGTGGCAGTGGCCGTGCACCAGCGCGCTGGGCGGTGTGGCCCCCGGCGCGGCGGGCAGCGGGCCCAGCGGCAGGGTGAGGCGGGCCTTGCCGTTGGCGGCGGGCGCCGAGGGAGAAGCGGGACCCGCGCCGATCGGGGCGGGCTGCACCTCGCGGGCGAGGAATTCCTCGAGCAGCCAGGCCTGCGCCGCCACGGCCTGTGCGGTGGCCTGCAGCTCGGGCCCCAGGCCGAGGGCGAGGTATTCGTCGCGCAGCATCAGCAGGCAGGAGGGCTCCAGGCCGATCACCGCATGGCCGGCGGCCACGTGCGGGCCGAGCACCGCCAGCAGGCGGCGGGCGTGCTCGCGCGCGGCGTCGACAAAACCGCCGGAGAGGGCCGTGCGGCCGCAGCACAGCGGTACCGGGTCGGCGGGGTGGGCGCCGTCGCCAGCGGGTGGGCGGGCGATGTGCACCCGGCAGCCGGCCGCCTGCAGCACGCCCATGGCGGCGTCCAGCGTCTCGGGGTCGAAGTGGTTGCTGAAGGTGTCCACCAGCAACAGCACCTCGCGGGCGGGGGCGGCCGCGGGCTCGCCCGCAGCCTTGGAGGACATGGGGCGCGCCGTCTCCAGCCAGCTGCGTGGCGCCAGCGCGGGCGTGCTGCGCGCCACGGCCAGGCCGAAGCGCCGCTCCAGCCAGCGCGCCAGCCAGGACCCAGGCCGGCGCAGCGCGGGCAGGCGGTGCGCGCCGGGCCAGCGGCGCAGGGCGTGCAGCCAGGTCGGCGTGGCGGCGAAGAAGCGCTCGCGCAGCGGGGCGGCCTCACGCCGCCAGCGCTGGGCCAGGGCCTCGGTCTTGAGCAGGGCCATGTCCACGCCGTTGGGGCACTCGCGCTTGCAGCCCTTGCAGGCCAGGCAGAGGTCCAGCGCGGCCTGCAGCTGCGGGTGGGTGAAGGGCGAGTCGCCCAGCTCGCCGTCCAGCGCCGCCTTCAGCGTGGCCGCGCGGTGGCGGGTGGAGTGCTCGGCGTCGCCGGTGGCGCGAAAGCTCGGGCACATCACGCCCTTGGCGTCGCTGCGCTGGCAGGTGCGGCTGCCGATGCACACCGCCGCGGCCTTGCCGAAGCCCGCCCCGTGGCGCGGCAGCGCGGCGTAGGCGTCGCCCGCGCCGTAGGCGTCGTAGGCCGACCAGTCCAGCGCCAGGGGCAGCGCGGCCAGGGTCTCGTCGGGGCCGCTGCTCACAGGAGGTCCTTCGCGGGATCGGCGGTGGCGCCGTGGCGCAGCCGGCCCGCTGGGTCGGCCCGCTCGGTGGGCGTCTCCAGCCGCTCGGTGATGCGCAGCAGACTGGTGACGAAGCGCCGGCCGTGGTCGAAGAGCGCGGCGCGCAGGTCCGCGACCTCCTGCGGGCTGCGTCCGCGTGCCAGGCTGCGGGCGTAGGCCACCAGCGGGGACTGCAGGCCCGCATCGCCCGGCACCTGGAAGCGCCCGGCGCCCAGCTCCGGGGCGAGCGCGTCCAGCAGCGCGCGGGCGGACCAGGAGCCGCCCATCGCGGGGTGGTAGAGGTGGCCGCGGCACAGCGCAAAGAGGTCGACGATGCGCGCCGACAGGGCCAGCAGCCCCTCGGCCCGGTCCGGCAGGTCGGCGGCCAGTTCCTTCAGGCGGTTGCGCTCGAAGCCGGCGTTGTAGGCCAGCAGCGGCGCGTCGGGCCAGTCGGCCAGCGCGGTGAGCAGCGACTCGGCAAAGTCACGGCGCGGGTCGCAGCCGGTGTCGGTGGCCAGGAAGTCGCGGTGCAGCAGCGGCGCGCCCGGCGTGGGCTCCACCGCCAGGCTCCACAGGAAGGGCTGGACCTGGTAGGGCCGCGTGCCCGGCCAGATCGGCACCGCGAAGCCAATGGTCTCGAAGCGCAGGAAGGCGCGCGGC
>Ga0228698_1001294_pt1 | contig 12674 bp, 11 predicted proteins | sample McNCre117_Aug_MG_FD_178015 | JGI IMG/M metagenome (GOLD analysis project Ga0228698, IMG submission 178015) | Freshwater microbial communities from McNutts Creek, Athens, Georgia, United States - 1-17_Aug_MG | ecosystem: Environmental > Aquatic > Freshwater > Creek | place: USA: Georgia...
CCCCACGTAACGGTTCTTGGCGAAACCCTCGCGATACGGCTTGCCGAGCTTCTGCGCCAACTGCATCGCCGAGGGTCGGCTCGACTCGGGAATCGGGATGACGACGTCGATCTCGTCGATCGGCACCAACTCAGTCACGCGCTGAGCCAGGGTCTCACCCATCTTGAGTCGGGCGTGATAGACCGAGATGCCGTCAATCACCGAATCGGGCCGTGCCAGATAAACGAACTCGAAGACACAAGGGTTCAGCACCGCGGCAGCAGCGCACTGCCGGCTGTGCAACTCTCCCTTGAGATCGATGAAGATCGCCTCGCCCGGCGCCACATCGCGCTGCAACGAAAAGCCGGTGCCTTCCAGCGTGACCGACTCGCTGGCCACCATCCAGTCGGTTCCTTCAGCGGTCTTCTGGGAACCCAGACACAGCGGACGGATGCCAAAGGGATCGCGGAAGGCGAGCAGGCCGTAGCCGGCGACCAACGCCACCACGGCGTAGGACCCCTTGATGCGACGGTGAACCGACTCGACCGCCTTGAAGATCAGCTCCGGGGTCAGCGGCAGATCACGCGCGGCCAGTTCCAGCTCATGCGCCAGGATGTTGATCAGGACTTCGGTATCGCTTTCCGTGTTGATGTGCCGGCGATCGATGTCGAAGAGCTCTTTCTTGAGCGCATGCGCATTGGTCAGGTTGCCGTTATGCACCAGCACCAGCCCGAAGGGCGCATTGACATAAAAAGGCTGCGCCTCTTCCTCGCTGTAGGCGTTGCCCGCCGTCGGGTAACGAACCTGACCCAGCCCCATCGTGCCCGGCAGGGCACGCATGTTGCGGGTACGGAACACGTCGCGCACCATGCCGCGCGCCTTGTGCATGAAAAACTTCGTCCCCATGGCGGTGACGATGCCAGCGGCATCCTGACCGCGATGCTGCAGCAGCAGCAGTCCGTCATAGATCAGCTGATTGACGGGTGAACGGGCAATGACCCCGACGATGCCACACATCTCGACTCCAACAGTGCATTGACACGACCCGCTCCCGCCAACCGGGCTGCGAGCCGCATCGATTCAAGAAATATCAGATCCAGTGACCGGTCACAGGTGCGGTCATAGGCGCGGTCACTTGGGCAGAACGGGGCAGCAGCCAGGCGATCACGCCTTGCGACCACTGCACGCCCACCGATTGCTTCCAGACGGGCTGCCGGCTCATCGGCGTCAACCCCAGCAGATAGACCAGCGCCATCGCGATCGTGCCGCCCCGGATGGTGCCGAACAGTGCACCCAGGCCATGGTCGAGCATGCCGAGTGGGGAAGCATGAACCAGGGTGCGGACCAGCGCGACCAAAAGCCGCCAGACCACCAGCGCGACAATAAAAACCAGCATGAAACCGACGCCACGGTTCAGGCTGGTGTTGTGGAAATCCAGATGCAAGGCCGCTGTGACCGCGGCGCCAAAGAGTCCGGCCAACACCCAGGCCATCACCCAGCCCAGCATCGACAACAACTCGAAAACCAGTCCGCGCACCGCCCCGATCACTGCGGAAACCCCCAGCACCAGCAGGATGACCCAGTCCAGCCAGACCATCTCACTGAAGCATCAGGGCTGCATCGACCCCGCTGGCGCGAACCTTGGCCAGAACGGCACTGGCCTCGTCCCTGGAGCCGTAAGGCCCAAGGCGGACGCGGATGCGACGACCGGCAGCCGTGCTGACTTCCTGCTCATTGGCCTTCATGCCCAGACGTTCCATACGGCTGCGCATCTCGTGCGCCGCGTGGTCATTGCCGAAGGCACCCACCTGCACGAAATAACGCGGTCCTGACGAGGACACCCCTGCACCCGTTCCTGCAGCAACTCCGGATCGGGATGCGGCGGGTGCAGCAGCGGGTGTCGCAGGACGACCATCAAGCAGGGCCTGAGCCCGGGCCGGGTCATTGCGACGCACGCTGCTCGAAGCTGCCGGGGCAGCGACGGCCACCGGCACCGACGCGGCGGAGCGAGAGATCGCAGGCGCCGAAGCTGTCGCCAGAGATCGCAGCGGCGCCGAGGCCGCCGGAGTCAGGAATACGGCAGAGGCAGGCGTCGCCGATGAGGCCACGCCTTGCCCCGCTATCGCGACCGGCCGGGAGGGACCCACCGGATTGTTTGCCAGAGGGGCCGGCTGAGAACCGGCCGCCTGTGCAGGAGACACAGACACCCCGGAAGCAGCCCCGACCGTGGACCGATGGGCCGCCGGGAGCGGTCGTGGCGTGCCCTCGAAGATGCGCGGCAGCAGCAAGACCGCGATCAGGACCAGCACGGATGCGCCGACCAGGCGGTGACGAGCCCGCAGTCGCAACGCCTCAAGCTGTGCCGGGTCAGGCCCGGGCTCAGCGGACTGGCGTTCGGATCGCTTGCGACGGAGCCAATCGGAAAGAAGTCCCATGATTGCTTGTAATGCGGTGGGGTACGCGGGGCAGACGTACTCAGATTCCCCGGGAGAGGTCCTGCTGCAGGACACCACCCACGGTATAGAAGGATCCGAAGACGACGATTCTATCAGCCGGGTCCGCGCGGCCCCTGACCACCGCCAGGGCCTCGGCCGGCGATGCATGGGTGTGCACGGTGGCCCCCGGTCGCAAGCGCCCGAGCCGCTCGGCCAGCGAACCCGCTGAGGCCGCCCGCGGTGTCGGCAGATCGCAGCAATGCCATTCGTCGATCAAGGCCAGCAGCGGGGTGAGCAATCCTTCCAGATCCTTGTCGGCCATCGCCCCCAGGATTGCAAAGTTGCGCGGGAAGAACCCCATCTGATCGAGGTTGTTGGCCAGTACCGCCGACGCATGGGGGTTGTGCCCAACATCCAGCACCACGGCCGGCTGCCCGGGCAGCACCTGGAAACGGCCCGGCAACTCGACCAGGGCCAGGCCGTTGCGGATCGCCTGAACCGGCACCGGCAGGCGCTCGCGCAGCGCAGCCAGCACGGCCAGCGCTCCCGCCGCGTTGAGCAGTTGATTCGCCCCGCGAAGCGCCGGGTAGGCCAGGGCGTTCCAGCGGCGGCCACGGCCGCTGAAGCTCCATTGCTGACGGTCGCCTGTGATACCGAAATCCAGTCCGTTCTGCCACAGGTCAGCACCGATCTGTCGGGCGGCCTCCCCAACACTGGCGGGTGGCGCCGGATCACTGACCACCACCGGCCGGCCAGGACGCATGATGCCGGCCTTCTCCCGGCCGATGGCCTCGCGATCCGGGCCGAGCACATCCATGTGGTCGAGATCGATGCAGGTGATCACGGCGCAGTCCGGATCGATCACGTTGACGGCATCCAGCCTTCCGCCCAGACCCACTTCCAGAATCACCACGTCCATCGCCTGGGAGGCCCTGATCCGGCGCAGCAGCGCCAGCGTCGTGAACTCGAAATAGGTCAGGGCAAGGCCACTCCGCGCTGCTTCGACCGCCTCGAAGTGCTCGGGCAGGGTGTCACCCACCACCTCGATACCGTCCAGGCGCAGGCGCTCCTCGAAGCGGATCAGGTGCGGCGAGGAATAGAGCGCCACGTGATAGCCTGCCTGCAGCAGGATCGTCTCCAGCATCGCGCAGGTCGAACCCTTGCCGTTGGTGCCGGCCACGGTGATCACCGCCTGCTGTCCGAATTCCAGCCCGAGTCGATCCACCATCTGCCGGACTCGCTCTAGCGACAGGTCAATGCCGTGGATCCCCAGGGCGTGCAGCCCTTCGCAGTGCTTGAGCCAGTCAGCTAGCGTTCTGGTACTCATCGTGGATTCGGAACGTATTCGGAAGCAGAAAAAAACGGGCGCCGCACGCGACGCCCGCACTGGTCAGCAGCAGTCGAGAAAAGAGACTCAGGCCACCGCGTCAGCGCTCTGCCGTTGCAGCATGGCCAGAGTCCGGGCCACCGTCTCACGCATCTGGCGACGATCGACGATCATGTCCAAAGCGCCCTTCTCGACCAGGAACTCGGCCCGCTGGAAGCCTTCGGGCAGCTTCTCGCGCACGGTGTTCTCGATCACGCGCGGACCGGCAAAGCCGATCAGTGCCTTGGGTTCGGCCATCACGACATCGCCGAGGAAGGCAAAACCGGCCGACACGCCGCCCATGGTCGGGTCGGTCAGGATGCTGATATAGGGCAGCTTCGCCTTGGCCAGCCGGGTCAACGCCGCATTGGTCTTGGCCATCTGCATCAGCGACAGCAGACCCTCCTGCATACGGGCACCGCCGGTGGCGGTAAAGCAGACGAAGGGCACCTTCTGTTCCAGCGCCGTCTCGACACCGCGCACGAAGCGCTCGCCGACCACCGACCCCATCGAGCCGCCCATGAAATCGAATTCGAAACAGGCTGCCACCAGCGGCACGCTCATCACCGAGCCCCCGATCACGATCAGTGCATCGGTCTCGCCGGTCGACTCCAGGGCTTCCTTCAGGCGCTCAGGGTACTTGCGGCTATCCTTGAACTTGAGGGCATCGACCGGAATGACTTCCTGACCAATCTCGTAACGGCCTTCACCATCGAGGAAGGCATCGAGCCGGGCCCGTGCACCGACGCGGTGATGGTGGGAGCACTTCGGGCAGACGTTGAGATTCTGCTCAAGGTCGGTCTTGTACAGCACCGTCTCGCAGGACGGACACTTGATCCAGAGCCCTTCCGGCACCGAACGGCGCTCGGCCAGATCGGCGTTGCGTTGGATTTTCGGGGGCAGCAGCTTCTCGAGCCAGCTCATGCGCGTTCTCCTTGGAGCGTATCCAGTGCCGCCCGGATATCGCGGAGGAAACCGACGGCTGCCGGCACCACCCGCTCGCGCGGCTCGTTTTCAATCAGCTGGATGATACGGGAACCGATCACTACGGCATCTGACACCTGCGCCACGGCCACCGCCGTGGCGGCATCGCGAATGCCGAACCCAACGCCAACCGGCACGCTCACCGCAGCACGAATGCGCGGCACCATCCTCGCCACCGCATCCGTGTCGAGGTGGCCGGCACCGGTCACCCCCTTGAGCGAGACGTAGTAGACATAGCCGGTCGCGATACGGCCGACTTCCTGCATGCGCTGATCGGTCGAGGTCGGCGCGAGCAGGAAGATCGGGTCCATCTCGGCCGCACGCAGCCGGGTCGCGAAGACCTCGCATTCCTGCGGCGGGTAGTCGACGATCAGCACGCCGTCGACACCGGCTGCCTTGGCGTCATCGACGAAACGCTCCGGGCCGTAGCACTCGACCGGATTGGCGTAGCCCATCAGCACCACCGGCGTGGCCTGGTCGTTCTGGCGGAAGGCCCGCACCATCGCCAGCACGTCAGCGGTCGAGATGCCCTTGAGCAGGGCACGCTCGCTGGCGCGCTGGATCACCGGACCGTCAGCCATCGGATCGGAGAACGGCACGCCCAGCTCGATCACATCGGCACCTGCGGCAACCATGCCGTGCATCAGCTCGACGGTGATATCGGCATACGGATCGCCAGCAGTGACATAGGGAATCAGCGCCTTGCGCCCTGCGGCGGCAAGACGAGCAAAGGTGGCTTGAATGCGGCTCACAGCACGCCTCCCTTGACGCTCTGGCCGCGACATGACGGCCGACAGTAGAACTCGGCACCCGACAGATCGGCCACCGTGCCGATGTCCTTGTCACCCCGCCCGGACAGATTGACAAGGATGTGCTGATCCGGACGCATGGTCTTGGCCAGCTTCATGCTGTAGGCCACCGCGTGGCTCGATTCGAGCGCGGGGATGATGCCTTCGGTGCGGCACAGATAGTGGAAGGCTTCCAGCGCTTCCTTGTCGGTGATACCGACGTACTCGGCGCGACCGATGTCCTTGAGGTAGGCATGCTCCGGGCCGACGCCGGGGTAATCGAGACCCGCCGAGATCGAATGCGTCTCGGTGATCTGACCGTTGGCGTCCTGCAGGATGTAGGTGCGGTTACCGTGCAGCACGCCCGGCTTGCCGAGCTGCAGCGAGGCAGAATGCTTGTTCGTGCCCATGCCCTCACCGGCCGCCTCGACACCGATCAGGCGAGTGCCTTCATGCGGGATGTACGGATAGAAGATGCCCATGGCGTTGCTGCCACCACCGACGCAGGCGACCACTGCATCGGGCTGCCGACCGGCCGGTCCGCCGAGTTCCTCGACCAGCGCCGGCATCTGCTGCAGGCATTCCTGACCGATGATGCTCTGGAAATCGCGCACCATCGCCGGATAGGGGTGCGGGCCAGCCACGGTACCGATGATGTAGAAGGTGTTTTCGACGTTCGTCACCCAGTCGCGCATCGCTTCGTTGAGCGCATCCTTCAGCGTCTTGCTACCGCTTTCCACCGGTACCACCTTGGCACCGAGCAGGTGCATGCGGTAGACGTTCGGGCTCTGGCGCTTGACGTCTTCGGCCCCCATGTAGACCACACACTCCAGGCCGTAGCGCGCGCAGATGGTCGCGGTGGCCACGCCGTGCTGGCCCGCACCGGTCTCGGCGATCACGCGCGGCTTGCCCATGCGCTTGGCCAGCAGCGCCTGGCCGATCACGTTGTTGATCTTGTGCGCGCCGGTGTGGTTGAGGTCCTCACGCTTTAGATAAATCTGAGCGCCGCCCATCTCGCGGCTCATGCGCGCAGCGTGGTAGATCGGGCTCGGGCGGCCGACAAAATACTTCAGTTCACTGCGGAACTCGGCCAGGAACTCCGGGTCGTGCCGATAGCGGTCGTAGGCAACGCGCAACTCATCCAGAGCATGGCTGAGGGTTTCGGCGACAAAGCTGCCGCCATAAACGCCGAAGTGACCTCGGGCGTCGGGTTGGTCGTAGGAAATCATGAGGGTCCGGGACGACTAGACAGGAAAGCACGAACCGCGCTTCAGCCCGCCAGCGATAGCTGGCGATCGGCTTGACGCACGGCGGCACAGAAGGCTCTCATCAACCCGGCATCCTTGACGCCCTTGGCGACCTCGACACCGGAGCTGACATCAACGGCAGCAGGACGCAGCCGCAGCACACCATCGATCACGTTTGCAGGATTCAACCCACCAGACAAAACGACCGGACGGGGCACGTCGGCAGGAATGAGAGACCAATCGAACACCTTTCCGCCTCCCCCGTAGCCCTCGACATGGGCGTCGAGCAGCACAGCCTGGGCGCTGGTAAATTGCCGCGCGAAGTCTAGCAAATCGAATCCAGGGCTCATCCGGGCAGCCCTCAGGTAGGGTCGGCCATGCATCTCGCAATCAGCCAGACTCTCGTCACCATGGAATTGCAGCAGCAGATTCGGGATCGCCGCGCAGACCGCTGCGATCTCCTCGGGCGCGGCATTGACGAATAGCCCGACCGGGGTGACGAAAGGCGGAAGACGCCGTACCAGCGCGACAGCTTGCTCCAGCGTGACTGCACGGGGACTGCGCGCGTAAAAGACCAGCCCGATCGCATCGGCACCTGCTGCAACCGCAGCGTCGACATCGGCCTGGCGGGTCAGCCCGCAGATCTTGATTCGTGTCCTGCTCATGCAATCAACTCCTCTCCAGACCACCCGGCAGCCAGTCGAACGCAGCCGTTCGACTTGGCAGACCCAGCTCGGCGTCATACCGAGGCCCCATGAAATACAGACCCGCCGCCGGGAAAGTTGGCGCAGCGAGTTTTCTGTCCCGAGAAGCCAGAACTTCGGCCAGCCACTGGGGCGGGCGGATTCCGCTGCCGACCGCCACCAGGCAGCCCATCAGATTGCGCACCATGTGGTGCAGAAAGGCGCTGGCTTCAAATTCGAAGCGCCAGTACGCCCCACAGCGCCGTATCGAGATTTCACGCAGCTCCTTGATAGGGGACAACGCCTGACACTCCGAAGATCGAAAGGCCGAGAAATCGTGCGTGCCAATCAACGTGGCCGCCGCCGCCTCCATCCGAATTTGATCCAAAGGGCGGAAACACCACCCCGCCTGGCCCGACTCGATCGCAGGCCTGACCGGAGATTCCAGCAACAGGTAGGTATAACGCCTTCCCCGCGCGTGATTGCGGGCGTGAAAGTCGGCTGGCACCGGCTGGCACCACTGCACTGCGATATCCGCCGGCAAAAAGGTGTTGGTGCCCCGCACCCAGGAAAAGGGGTCTCGTTCAACCGGTGCATCGAGATGAACAACCTGATTAAGCCCATGAACCCCTGTATCAGTTCGACCGGCGCACATCGTTCGGACCTCACAGGCCGCAAAGGTTGTCAGAGCCTTTTCCAGTTCGTCCTGAACCGTTCGACCGTTCGACTGGCTCTGCCAGCCATGAAAGCGTTGGCCCATGTAGGCGACCCCCAGAGCTATCCGCTTGCCATCGGGGCTGTTATCGACCAGGGGAATTTGCATTGTCATAACGAAGAAGGGCGCCGAAGCGCCCTTCCACCGGTTGAATCAGGATTCAGACCAACGGATCAGTTCAGCGACTGCAGCAGACGCTGGGCCTTGGCCTTCAAGGCCGGAGAGCCGTTCTGAACCACTTCACTGAGCAGATCGCGAGCACCCTCGACATCACCGATCTGACGGAATTCATCTGCCAGTTCGATCTTGCGCAGCCACGGGTCCGAGTCCGAGTCGCCGCTCGGCACGTTACCCGACGACGGGACATCGAAGTCCAGGGAGACTGAACCGAAATCCGCCCCCTTCATATCGCTCCCCCGACCCGAGCTGCCACCCGCCGGATTAATCGGCTCGGGCAGACCGAAGTCCGCGGGATCAAAGTCGATGCTACCGCCACCACCGCCGGAACGGCCGGGGCTGCCAGACGATGCGCCCATGCTCGGAGCCCGGTAGAGATGATCGTCAGGGGTCTCCATTTCGCCAGGAACCGAAATATCCAGATCCACCAGCGAGTCGTGATCCGAGTTCTGCGCAGACTGACCCATCGCCCCGCTACGCTCGAAACGCGAAGCAGAAGGCACCACCGACTGCGGCATGGTCGTCGCGCCAAGCGGCTCGCTCATGCCGACACCGCCGGTACCACCCACCGGATGACCGCCGGGTTCGTACAAGGGATTTTCGGGATCGATCGAACGGCCGAGTTCCTGAACCTTGGCCCAGTCCTCTCCGCGTCCATCCGTAAGCCCGAACATTTCACCGGCCATTGATTCGAAGCCCTTGACATCCCGACGCTTCGCGTAGACCTCAAGCAGCTTGGATCGAATCGCCAGACGATCCGGGTTGGCACGCAAGGCCTCCTTCAGAATCTCTTCGGCCTGCAGATCGCGGCCATACGCCAGATAGACGTCCGCCTCGGCCACTGGGTCGACATCGCCAATCGCATCAATCTGACTGAGCGAATAGCTCATTGACGAAGGCGACTGTCCGGTATCACGGGTGTCGACGCGCTGGCCGCCACTGGCTCCAAAAAAGGAATCCGGCTGGAGTCGGCTCTCAAGGAACGACGATACGCCCGCTTCGTCCTTGCCCCGGTTACGCAGTCGGTAGTAGCCCAGGCCGGCCAGCAAAGCCAGCACCAGACCAGCACCAGGCAACACCAGTGGGTTGTCTGTCAGGCCATCAAGGAGGGAACCCTCTTCTGCGGGAACGGGTGCAGGAACAGGCACCTTGCGCGGAGCCACCGAGGAACTCGGAGCAGACGGAGCCGCAACCGTGATTCCCGAGGCGGCGCCCGAAGCAGAGACGATCGGCGTAGAAGCGGCGAGGCTGCCAGAGGCCGGCTGAAGGATGGGAACCCCGAGCGTCGGAGCCGGCATTGAGGCTGCACCAGAAGCCGTAGCGACTGCAGGGGCCGCACTCGGAGCGACTGCAGCCGAAGCCTTGATCTGTGCCGACGCCGCGGCGATCCTGGCAAGGTCAGCGTTGGTCTTTTCTGCCTCGGCGGCCCGAGCCTTCAGTTCACGCTCGTTGCGAGTCGCAGCGATCTTGTCTTCGGGTGTCGACTGTTGAGGCAAATTGCCCTTCCCGGCGACAGCACCACCCTTGTCGAGCTTGAGGGTGCTCTTGGGTGCCTCCGGAGGTGCACTACGGTCGTTGATCTTGGTCTCGACCTTGCCCACGGATTGACGGGTGGGCGCGCTGGCCGACTCGGTTGCAGCCGGAATCGCAGCCGCCAGACGCTGACGATACGCGTTGAAATCAGCGCTCTGAGCATGGATCAGCTGCCGCGCCTCGGCCTGATCGATCGAGACAACCTGTTCCTTGCCCGGCAGGCTCAGCACCACCCCGGACTTCAGGCGGTTCATGTTCGCGCCAACGAACGCCGGCGGATTACCACGGAACAAGCCGACCAGCATCTGCTCAAGGGATACACCCGAAATCGCATTGCGACTTGCGATGGCTGTCAGGGTGTCGCCATGCTTGACAGTGATCGACGCGGCTGAAGCAGGCGAGCCCCCTGCCCCACCTCCACGGGACTGACTCTCTGAAGGGGGGGCCACCTCAGCGCCCCCCATCTTGACCCGCAGCGGGGCTTGTTGACCGACGGGCTCAGCTGCTGCCACGCGACTGGCGGGCGGTTGAGCTTGCTGCACCGGGACTGATGCTGGTTCCTGGGCCGCCGGTGCAGGGGTCAGCAGTCCTGCTTCCGGGGCAGAAGCAGGTTCAGCAGCAGCGGGAACCTGAAGCGTGGGCACGGCCAGAACTGGCTCGCTCACGACGGCCGGCGCCACAGGCAGCGCCGCAGCGGGTACTTCGGCTACCGGCTGCTGCTTCTGTGCCGTGTTCACAGGCGGGTCGAACAGCAGGGTGTACTCCCGCATCAGCCGACCACTAGGCCATGCCATCTCCAGAATGACATCGACAAAAGGTTCCTGAACCACTCGATCGCTGGTGATCAGCAGGAAGTTGGAACCATCTGCCCGCTTCTGAAGCTGGATGGTCGTCGATGGCAGGACCGGGTTGTAATCAACCCCGGCCACCTTGTAGGACTCGGGCGGAGCGACGCGCACACGCAGGCCAGACTCCTCTTCCGCCGAAATACTCGTCACCTCGACTTCGGCCCGCAGAGCCTCCCCAAGGGCAGACTGGATATTCACCCGACCCAGCCCAAGTGCCCAGGCGGGATCTGCGGCACTGAACGTCAGCGCCGCAGCGGCTGCCAGAACATTCAGCGACGAGCGCATCATTTGCTTTCGATCAGTCTTCAAGGCTTCTCCCGCGCACGGCGCAACGCCCGATTCACGTCACACCGCTCCGTTGAAAGAAAAAAATCAACAATAAACAACAAGTATGCGTCGACGATAGCATCAAGCCCCACCGAGCACAAGCCGCCACCCTGCAAGCGGATGGCGGGTTAGTCAGTTGAATTTGGTTCGCGTGAACAAATCTGCAACAGACTCAGTTGCCATCGTGTAAATATTTCACGCTTCCAGAAGAATTCTGAGCATACGGCGCAGCGGTTCGGCCGCGCCCCACAACAGTTGATCGCCGATGGTAAACGCACCGACATATTCCGGGCCCATTGCCAGCTTCCTGATTCGACCCACCGGAATATCCAGAGTACCCGTCACGGCCACCGGGGTCAAACCCGCCAGAGTGGCTTCACGGGTATTAGGAATCACCTTGGCCCAAGGATTATCAGCAGCGATCATGGCTTCGATATCCGCCACCGGGACATCCTTGCGAAGCTTGAAAGTCAGCGCCTGGCTGTGGCAGCGCATGGCACCGACACGAACGCAAAAGCCGTCGACCGGGATCGCCGGAGTTCCGAAGGATTCACCAACCCCCAGAATCTTGTTGGTTTCAGCCATGCCTTTCCACTCTTCGCGCGACTGACCGTTGCCCAGATCCTTGTCGATCCAGGGAATCAGGGAACCGCCCAAGGGTACACCGAAGTGGGCCGTCTCATCAGCGCTCAGACTGCGCTGCTTGGCGATGACCTTGCGGTCGATTTCAAGAATCGCACTTTTCGGGTCATCGAGCAGGTTGCGGACCTCGGCGTTGAGGGTACCGTACTGCGTCAGCAGCTCGCGCATGTGCTGCGCCCCACCGCCCGAGGCGGCCTGATAGGTCATCGTGCTCATCCATTCGACCAGGCCAGCCTTGTACAAAGCACCGACGCCTAGCAGCATGCAACTGACCGTGCAATTACCGCCAATCCAGTTGCGCCCGCCCTTGGACAGAGCATTCTTGATCACCGGCATATTGACCGGGTCCAGCACGATCACGGCATCCGCGTTCATCCGCAACGAGGATGCCGCATCAATCCAGTGACCATTCCAGCCTGCAGCACGCAGTTTCGGGAATACTTCGTTGGTGTAATCCCCGCCTTGAGCTGTCAGGATAATATCGCAACGCTTCAGGGCCTCGATATCGTAAGCATCCTTCAGGGCTGTTTCATTGCGAGCCATCGAAGGCGCTGAACCCCCTGCATTGCTGGTCGAAAAAAATACCGGCTCAAAATGCTCGAAATCCTTTTCTTCCTTCATCCGGTCCATCAGGACCGAGCCGACCATACCGCGCCAGCCAACGATACCCACGAGTTGCATGTTCATTCCTTTACAAATTTGGCAGATTCAGCCTCAGCCCTGAGCCTTCAGGGCAGCGGTGACCGCATCTCCCATGGCCGACGTTCCGACCGTGGTAGCACCAGCTTCAGCGATGTCGCCGGTGCGCAGACCCTGAGCCAGCACGGACTTGACCGCGCGCTCGATTCGGTCTGCCGCTTCGGGCTGTCCAAGCGAGAAGCGCAGCATCATCGCCGCCGACAGGATGGTCGCCAGCGGATTGGCGATGCCCTTGCCCGCGATGTCGGGGG
>Ga0228698_1001295_pt1 | contig 12664 bp, 12 predicted proteins | sample McNCre117_Aug_MG_FD_178015 | JGI IMG/M metagenome (GOLD analysis project Ga0228698, IMG submission 178015) | Freshwater microbial communities from McNutts Creek, Athens, Georgia, United States - 1-17_Aug_MG | ecosystem: Environmental > Aquatic > Freshwater > Creek | place: USA: Georgia...
CACCAGGCCTTCGATGGCTTTGTCGAGGAAGCCGTCGTCTTTGTCCATGATGTCGGCAAAGAAGATGTTGGGGCTCTTGCCACCCAGTTCCAGCGTGGCGGGAATCAGGTTGTTGGCAGCGGCCTGGGCAATCACGCGGCCAGTGGTGGTGGAGCCGGTGAAAGCGATTTTGGCGATGCGCTTGCTGGTGGCCAGGGGCATGCCGGCTTCGCGGCCATAGCCGTTGACGATGTTCAGCACGCCGGGGGGCAGCAGGTCGGCAATCAGCTCGGCCAAAATCAAAATGCTGATGGGGGTGCTTTCAGCGGGCTTCAACACCACGCAGTTGCCAGCGCCCAGTGCAGGGGCCAGTTTCCAGGCGGCCATCAGGATGGGGAAGTTCCAGGGAATGATCTGGCCCACCACGCCCAGTGGCTCGTGGATGTGATACGCCATGGTGTTTTCGTCGATCTCGCTGATACCGCCTTCTTGAGCGCGCAGGGCACCGGCAAAGTAACGGAAGTGGTCTACGGTCAGCGGGATGTCGGCGTTCAGGGTTTCGCGGATGGCCTTGCCGTTGTCCACGGTTTCGGCGTAGGCCAGCAGCTCCAGGTTGGCTTCGATGCGGTCGGCGATTTTCAGCAGAATGTTGCTGCGCGTGGCGGCGTCGGTCTTGCCCCACTTGTCGGCTGCTGCGTGGGCGGCATCCAGTGCCAGCTCCACGTCCTCGGCGGTGGAGCGTGCGGCCTGGGTGTACACCTTGCCGCTGACCGGGGTGATGACGTCAAAGTACTGGCCCTTGACCGGTGCGACCCACTGACCGCCGATGAAGTTGTTGTACTGGGCTTTGTAGGCAATCTTGGCGCCTGCTGCGCCTGGGGCTGCGTAAATCATGGTGTTCTCCAGAGTAATAAGCTTTGAGCAGTGAATTGAGAACCTGCTTCAAGCAGGCCCGCAGACCTTGTTCAAACCCTGTGCCAACTCGGCAGATCAGCCTCAACCCGTTGAAACAAAACAAAAAATAAAATTGACTGCACCATCGTGCGCAGCAACACACTGCCCCCAAACGCAACAACTTCAGGCACACCTCGGCGGGCAGTGTTTCATTTTGGCTATCGAGGCCTTCAACCTGATATGCACCTTCATGCATAGCCTGTTCATACTCGGCCTAGCCTTGCACAGTCCGACCAATCGGCCACTCACTCCGCCCACGCAATCACCACGGCAGAAGCCGGAAACTGCGCCTCAGCAGCCTGCCCGACCTGCAACTCAGCATGGCGGGCATAACCGACCCAATGCCCACCGCCCTGCAACATCAGGGTGATTTCGTCCAAGCCTTCGCCGGGAGTCAGCCGGTGCACCGTCCCGCTGAGGCAACACCCTTCAGATGCGCCACCCAGCGCCCGAAACGGATCGGGTGGTTGCACCCTCACTGCCGTGGCCTTGCACAAAGCCAGAACGGGCCGCCCGGACTCAAGCCCCAGCAAATCGGCACTTTCGCGGGTGACGGTGGCTGTCAGGGTCTGCTCGCTTTGCAGCAACAACACAACCTGCACGACCAATGCCTCAGAAGTACCCACCACTTTTTGGACGCAACAGGCCAACTGGTTGCGCATGCTGGTACGCAGCCCCAGGCGAAAGCCGGTGTCCGGTGCATGGCCATGGCGCATCAGTACCTCGGCCCGAGCGGCAGCCAACGCGTCCGCCAGAGCCAGCAGACGCTGCCCCTCCACCGTGAGGCGCGCACCGCCGCCACCGGCACCGCCCACGGTTTTTTCCACCAAGGTCTGCCCAGACAGGTTGGTGAGCGTGTCGATGGCCTGCCAGGCCGCTTTGTAGCTGATGCCCACATCGCGCGCCGCCTGCGAAATGGAACCCGTCCATCCGACACGGCGCATCACTTCCAAACGCTTGTCAGTTGGAATGTCGGCCAGAGCCTGGGGGATACCGATCGATGGGGTCATGCGAAATGAAACAGCAGAAGAACAAACAGAATGACTGTAATTGAATAGCGAATGGCACAATCGCTATTCAAAAAAGGAATAGCCAATGCATCCCATGACGTTGACCCGTTCCGCCTTCTTCATGGGGGTGGCCATGGCCGCCCCTTCCTTTTGCCAGGCGGCAGAAGCACAGGTGGCTGTGGCGGCCAACTTTGCAGAGCCCATCAAGGCCGTGGCTGCGGTTCTGGAGAAAACCACCGGTCATACCCTCAAGGTGACCGTCGGGGCCACCGGGAAGTTCTATGCACAAATTCAGAATGGCGCGCCGTTCGATGTGCTGCTAGCGGCCGACACCCACACCCCACAGAAACTGGAAGCGGAAGGGCTGGCCGTTTCCGGCACACGCTTCACCTATGCCACGGGCAAGCTGGTGCTGTGGTCGGTCCAAGCAGGGCGGGTGGATGGCCAAGGCCAGATCCTCCAGGCGGGGAACCTGGGCAAGGTGTCCTACGCCAACCCCAAGGTCGCCCCCTATGGAGCCGCCACCATCAAGGCCATCGATGCCATGGGGTTGACCCGAGTCATTGCCCCCAAGCTGGTACAGGGTGAAAGCATTGCGCAGGCTTATGCCTTCACGGCCACAGGCAATGCCGACGTGGGGTTTGTGGCCCTGTCCCAGGTGCTGGAAGCGGGGCGACTGAAAAATGGCTCCATGTGGGTGGTGCCACAGCGGTTTTACGACCCTATCCGACAGGACGCGGTGCTTTTGAAAAAAGGGCAAACCAACGAGGCCGCCCAGGCATTGCTCCGGTTGCTGCAAAGCACCCAAATCGACAACCTGATCCGCTCATACGGCTATGAGCGCTGAACCATGGAACTGACTGCCGCTGATCTCCAAGCCATCTGGCTCACCTTCAAGGTGGCCAGCCTCACTGCGGTCATTCTGGCGGTGCTGGGCGTGCCCTTGGCCTGGTGGCTGGCCCGGTCAAGGCACTGGGTGGCCAAACCGGTGGAGGCACTGGTGTCGCTGCCGCTGGTGCTGCCCCCCTCTGTGCTGGGTTTTTATTTGCTGGTGGCTCTGGGGCCCCATGGGCCGGTGGGGCAGTTCACCCAATGGCTGGGCATGGGCCTGCTGACGTTTTCTTTCTCTGGCATGGTGCTGGCATCGGTGTTGTATTCCATGCCATTCATGGTGCAACCGGTGCTGACGGCCATGCAGTCACTGGGTGAGCGGCCCCTGGAAGTGGCCGCCACGCTGCGTGCGTCGCCGCTGGACACGTTCTGGCATGTGGTGTTGCCGCTGTGCCGCCCCGGCCTGATCACCGGTGTCATCATGAGCTTTGCCCACACGGTAGGAGAGTTTGGTGTGGTGCTGATGGTGGGAGGCAACATACCGGGTGTGTCACGCGTGGTGTCGGTACAAATTTACGACCACGTGGAAGCCCTGGAGTACGCCCAAGCGCACCGCCTGGCCCTGGTCATGCTGGTCTTTGCATTTGCCGTGCTGTGGGCCCTGCACCTCCAACAGGCCAAAAGCCGCCGGGAGGCACACTGAATGAACACCATCGCACTGAAAGCCTGGCGCCAATCGGCAGGGTTTACGCTGGATGTGGACCTGCAGTTGACGGCCAAAGGCATCACGGTCTTGTTTGGTCCGTCGGGGTCGGGCAAAACCTCCTGCCTGCGTGTACTGGCAGGGCTGGAAACCGAGGTGCAAGGCCGCATTGAAGTGGGCACCGACGTATGGATGGATACCCGCACCGGAATCTGGCTCCCCCCCCACCGCAGGGCGGTGGGTTATGTGTTTCAGGAGGCAAGCCTGCTGCCCCACCTCAGCGTGGAAAAAAACCTGCGCTTTGGCTTTGACCGAACACCCCCCAATCAACGGCAACTCGGCTGGAGCGACGCCCTCGGCCTGCTGGGCATTGCCCACCTGTTGCCGCGCATGCCCCACCAGCTGTCGGGCGGCGAACGCCAGCGCGTGGCCATTGCGCGCGCATTGGCGGCCAGCCCCCGCGTGTTGCTGATGGATGAACCGCTGGCTGCACTGGACACCCAACGCAAAGCCGAAATCCTGCCCTGGCTGGAGCAACTGCACCAGCGGCTGAACTTGCCGGTGATTTATGTGACCCATTCCGTGGACGAGCTGGTGCGGCTGGCCGACCATGTGGTGCTGCTGAACGAAGGACGGGTGCAAGCGCAGGGGGCCACCCACGTGCTGTTGGCGCGGTCCGATCTGCCACTGGCCCATGCAGATTCGGCCAGCACCCTGATCGAAGCACGGGTCATGGGCCACGCCCCGGAAGATCGCATCGTGGTGCTGGAATTTGCAGGAGGACGGTTGCTGTTGCCCATGGATGACGCTCCGGCGTCAGGCACCCCACTGCGCCTGCGCATTCAGGCCAAGGATGTGAGCCTGGCGCTGGATGCACCAGGCCGCACCAGCCTTCTCAACGTGCTGCCAGCCACCGTGCAGGAGGTGCACAGCAACGGCGGCGCTCAGGCCCTGGTGCGGCTGACACTGGGCGATGCATCGGCTGGTTCGGTGCTGCTCGCACGCATCAGCAGCCTTTCTGCGCGCAAACTGGGCCTGGCACCGGGCATGGCGGTGCAAGCCCAGATCAAGGGGGTTGCACTCGTTCGGTCCAATGGCGGCCGCTCGCTTCAGGGGGATTGAAATCCGTGTCCGCCCCACATCAACCGCCACGGCCGACAGTCCCCATTGAACGGCGTTCATGCTCACTGACCCGCGTTGGGAAAGAACAGTTGTTCGCCACCAATTTTGTAGCTTGCAATGGCCGACTGACCTGCGCTGGAGGTCACCCAGTCTGCAAATTTTTGAGCCGAAGCCTGCTTGACATGTGCATGCTTGGCCGGATTGACCACCATCACCCCGTACTGGTTGAACAAGCGTTTGTCACCCTCGACCAGAATGGCCAGATCGGCCCGGTTCTTGAAATTGAGCCAAGTGCCACGGTCGGCCAGCACATAGGCCCCGCTGCTGGCAGCGATGTTGAGCGCCGGGCCCATGCCGCAGCCGCATTCCTTGTAGCCGGTGCCTTTGTCGCCAGGTGTGGCATCACGGCCCGTCATTTTCCAAAAGCGCAGTTCTGCCGCATGGGTGCCACTTTTGTCGCCCCTGGACACAAACGCCGTGTTACCTGCCGCCAGCTTTTGCAGCGCGGCAACGATGTCCGCACCCTTGGTACCAGCCGGGTCCGCCTTGGGGCCAATGAGCACAAAGTCGTTGTACATGACCGGCAAGCGCTTGAGCCCGAAGCCATCGGCCACAAACTTTTCTTCAGCTGCCTGGTCATGGACGAACACCACATCGGCATCGCCCCGACGGGCCATGTCCAGCGCCTGGCCGGTACCCAGAGCCACCACCTTGGTCTCAATGCCCGTGGCCTGCTTGAACGCAGGCAGCAAATGACCAAACAAGCCAGACTGCTCGGTGGACGTAGTGGAGGACATGACGATGGATTCCTGCGCGTGCACAGAGTGCCCAAAACCAATAGCTGTCAACGCAGCAAATAAGAGCGATAGGCGTCGTTTTTGATTGAAATTTCTCATGCAGATTCTCCTTGAACAAACAAATGGGCATCGGAGTGATGGCGCGCCAGATAGTCGCCATTGAAAAAGATGTCGGTGGGCAGATCCGCCAGCACACGCCCCCGCTCCAGGTACAGCACCCGGCTGGCCAGGCGCTTGACCTGACCCAGGTTGTGGCTGGCAAACACCAGGGGCAAGGGCTGGCCCAAATCGTCATGCAGACCGGCCATCAAAGCTTCCACATCGCGCTTGGCATGGGGGTCTAGGCTGGCGGTGGGTTCATCCAGCAACAGCAAGCTGGGTCGAGTGGCCAACGCCCGCGCCAACGCCAGGCGCTGCTGTTGCCCGCCAGACAGGGTACGGGCCAACGCATCGGCCCGGTCAGCCAGACCCACGCGCTTTAGCAGGCCGTGGGCCTGGGCTCGGCATTCACGCCAGGGCGTACCGGCCAACCACAGGGCCACGGCCACATTCATCCATGCCGGCGCACGCAGCACATGCGGACGCTGGAACAGCATGGCCTGGCGCAGGTTGGGTTGCACCACACGCTGGCCCTGGGTGACGGACAGCAAGCCATGCAACACGCGCAGCAAGGTGCTCTTACCCGAGCCATTGCTGCCCACCAGCGCCACCCGCTCACCAGGTTGAATGGCCATGTCAATGTCGTCAAGAACCCAACGGCCTTGCAACTGCAGACGCACCGCCTTCAAACCGACCAGGGGTTGAGAAACCGCGTTCATGCAGGCCCCAGTTCGGCAGGCTCCGCTCGGATGGGGGTCGCCCCGTCCAGCGTCTGACGCCACTGCCGCAAACCCAGCAACACCAGGTTCAACACCGCCACCACACCCAGCAACACCAGCCCCAAACCCAGCGCCAGAGGCAAATCGCCCTTGCTGGTTTCCAGGGCAATGGCGGTGGTCATGACGCGGGTGAAGCCGTCGATGTTGCCCCCCACAATCATCACGGCACCTACTTCGGAAACGGCACGACCAAAGGCCGTGACGGCAATGGTCAGCAGGACCAGCCGCTCATCCCACAACAACAGCGCCGCTCGCTGCCAGGGCGTGGCCCCCAACGACCGCCATTGCTCGCCGTGCGCCCCATCAGCGTCTTCCACCGTCTGGCGGGTGAGTGCTGCCACCACCGGAAACACCAGCACCGTTTGCGCCAGCACCATGGACTGGAAGCTGAACATCCACCCCAAAAAACCCAATGGCCCGGTGCGCGACAGCAGCAAATACACCACCAGCCCCACCACCACAGAAGGCAAGGCCAGCAGCGTGTTGAGCCCCGCCAGCACCAGCGAGCGGCCCGCAAACCGTGCCACCCCCAGACAGGCACCCACGGCCACACCCAGGCCCAGCGCCAGCGCACACGCCGTGGCGCTCACCGCCAGCGAACGACGAACAATGGACCACAACAAGGCATCGCCCGACGTCAGCAACTGCAGTGCCGTCCACAAACTCTCTGAAAAACCACCCATGCCCATTGCGGTGTTCACTTCACTTGTCCAACGAAACTTTCAATGGTAGGTGGCCCGATCATGGGTCTAACCCCGTATTGCTACGGTATGCAATCCATTACATACCCATCTGCCAGCGGGGTTTTCCAGTCGGGCACACTGGCTGGCATGGCGTCCGAATACCCCCCATCCACCGTTGGCCATGCAGCGCCGCTTTCCGCTCCGCCCCGCGTTCAACTGGCGTACCACCTCACGCACGAGCCCAACCGCAGCCGGCAGGTGCACAACCCCATGCTCGACACCCTGCAGGCGGTACGGCAATTGGGCTCGATCGCGGCAGCGGCACGGCAACTCAAACTCTCTTACCGACATGTGTGGGGGCAATTGAAGGAATGGGAAACCGACCTGGGTCACGAGCTCATTGTTTGGGACCGCGGGCAAGCCGCCCGCCTCACCCCGTTTGCCGACAAGCTGCTCTGGGCCGAACGCCTGGCCCAAGCCCGGTTGGCCCCCCAGATCGAGGCCCTTCAAGCCGAGCTGGAGCGTGCCCTGGCCACCGTGTTCGACGAACAAACGCAGGTATTGAGCCTGCAGGCCAGCCACGACGATGCCTTGTCGCGCCTGCAAGACTTGGCCAGCCAGCAGGCCGGCCTGCATCTGGACATTCAGTTTTCCGGCAGCGTGGATGCCATTCGCGCCCTGAATGAGGGCCGGTGCCAGTTAGCGGGTTTTCACACCCGCCAGTTACCAGGACGCCAAACGCTCACCGCTCGCACCTACAAGCCTCTGCTGCGCCCTGGTCGTCACAAACTGCTGGGCTTTGCACTGCGCACCATGGGGTTGATGGTGGCCCCAGGCAATCCATTGGGCCTGCAAAGTGTGGAGCACGCGGTGGCGCAGTCCGCCCGCTGGGTCAACCGCCCATTGGGTACCGGCACGCGGGTGCTGCTGGACGAAACACTGGCCCAAGCCCACCTGGCACCCGAGCAAGTGCGGGGCTACGACAACTGCCAACCCTCACACGCAGCCGTGGCCCAGGCCGTGGCCAGTGGCCAGGCCGATGTGGGCCTGGGTACCCAATCGGCAGCGGTCACCGCCAAGCTGGGCTTTGTGCCACTGGTGCAGGAACGCTACCAGCTGGTGTGCCTGAAGGACGCACTGGCCACACCCGCGGTGGGTGCGTTACGCAAGCTGCTGGCATCGCCCACCTGGCAGCACACCCTGAAACAACTGCCGGGTTATACCGCAGACGATTCAGGCACCGTGCAGGCCATGAGCCGGTGGTTGCCCTGGTGGACGTTCAAGCCCACTCCCGGCACCGGAGCCTGACACCCACCGCAAGTGCCCCTGACGGATCGCCAGTCCGTCAAAACGACTCTCTCTCCGCCTCCAGATACGCCAGGCTGGTGTACTTGCCGATGTTGCTGTCAAAACCCAGCATGGTGGCCGCGCGACGGGCCACCCGGGGGTCTTTGAGCACCATGTCTTTGGCCTGAGCCAGAGGCACCTCACTTTTGACGGCTTCCTGGCAAGGCTCCCAAATGCCTTTGAGAAAAGTACCGTAGGTGTGCAGCAGGTCTTTTTGCGGGTTGCCGTGGCAGGGCACAAACAACGCATCCTTGCCGCCCGCCTGGGTCAGGCTGTCGAAGGTTTTGAAGGTGCCGGGGTAGGAGCCGTCATCGATGTTGGCAATGCGGTTTTCCATGGCCAAGTCGCCCACATGGAACACCTTGTCGTTGACCACCTCCACCGTCAAATCGCCCTTGGTATGGGCCTGGCCGTAGTGGTGCATGCGCAGCGTCACCTCGCCAAACCGGAATTCCTGCCCGTGGCTGGTGCTGCGGTTGGGCGGCGTGATGGTGGTACCGGTGGTGGACTGGTTGGTCCAGCGCTCCATCAGGCTGCGCCACAGCGGCCCTTCATGGCCCTGAATCTGTTCGGTGGTGTAGTCCAGTGCGTAAATGGGAAGCTTGGCACCCGCTGCCTGTGCAAACGCATGGTTGCCCAGCCAATGGTCACCATGGAAATGGCTGTTGAACACCGCCACCACCGGCTTGGACGTGACGGTTTTGATCATGCGCAGCACCATGTGCCCAATTTGAAGCGAGGCACCGGAGTCCAGCACCACCACACCGTCACGGGTGACCACGAACACGATGTTGGACATCATGCCGTGGTTGTCTGCCGTCGGAAACGGATCTTTGGCCGGAATCATCCACACGTGCGGGGACAACTGCCGGGGTGCAATGTCGGGCACCGGCGGGCCTTCGATGAAGTCCACCAACTCGCCTGCACAGGTGTGGACCATGGGCGTGAGGGCCAAACCCATGCCTGCAGCCCCCATGGCTCCCATTCGGCCCAAATGCACCAGCATGTCGCGCCGGGTGGCTATCCGGCCATTCAGGTCAACAAGTACAGGGCGGTTGCACATGGGCGCTCCAATCTGAAGAAATCACTACTCAGATCATAAGCATAGACTGATAAATAGCCAAGACCGGCAGGGCATCAAATTCCAACGCGTCACTGCTTCAAATCGCGGTAGAAGTTTTCGTGTGGCCCCAGCGCTTCCAGGTAAACCAGGCGGACGGCGTCTTCACGGGTATAGCCCAGGAGGTAAAGCTGGCCTTGGCTACGAAATTTGTGCACCCACAGCTGGGCCAAATCTCCCTTTTTACGTTCGCCCACATCGGGGTTTTGCGCCACAGTGGTTACAGCCGCATCGGTGTCGGCCACCAGCGTGGCATTGGTCAGTTTTTTATAAACACGGGCAAAGCGCCGCGTTTGTCGTACCTCCCAACTCATGTCTGCGTGCTGCTGCGGGGCACGCCACGGGGGACAAAAGGCAGGCTGTCCTCGCGCGGCTCAGCCAAACTCATCAGGCTTTCTGCCACGAAGGAAACGGGCAAATCGGGGTTGTCCAGCGCGGCACGCCCCACCTTGGCCCAGTACTCTACCTGCCCTTGGACGGTACGAAACTCGGCCTTGGCCGCGACGCGGGCTGCGTGGATCAGGTTTTCGTCAATGCGAACAGAAAGAGTGGTCATGGCCATGCCCCCAGCAATTGACCACAATTGTAGTCACCCAAAGGAGTTGGCACCCGGTGCGGACATGGCGTGCTGCTGAGCAAAAACAGGTTCCAAACGCAACCGGCTTGGTCAACGCCGCCACTCACAGCACTTGACTCACCCATTCCGCCCGCCGCCGCGCCATTTCCACCACCAGGTGCCGCGCCAGGGTCAGTTTGTCGTTGCTGGGCATTTCCAGCGTGCCGTGTTCGTCCACCAGCAGCAGGGCGTTGTGGTCTTGCCCAAAGGTGGCCGGGCCAATGTTGCCCACCAGCAGCGGCACGCCCTTTCGGGCACGCTTGGCCTGGGCATGGGCCAGCAAGTCGTGGCTTTCGGCGGCAAAACCCACACAAAACAGGCGGCGCTGCTGGGCGGCCGGGCTGGCGGCCAGGCCCGCCAGCAAGTCAGGGTTTTCGATGAAGCTCAGCGCGGGGGGCTGGCCACTGCCGTCTTTTTTTATTTTCTGGTCGGCAGCGGTGGCTGGCCGCCAGTCGGCCACGGCAGCGGCAGATACAAAAAACGTAGCATCTTTGGCATGAATATCCAGCGCAAGCTGCATGTTTTTTGCTGATTTCACATCCACACGCAATACCCCACGCGGGGTGGGCAAACTCACCGGCCCGGCCACCAACGTCACGCGGGCGCCCGCCTCGTGCGCCGCACGCGCAATGGCAAAACCCATCTTGCCGCTGGACAGGTTGGTGATGCCGCGCACCGGGTCTATCGCTTCGTAGGTGGGCCCAGCCGTCACCACCACATGCTGCCCCTGCAGCAACTTGGGCGTGAAAAAACGGCCCAGTTCATAGGCCAGTTCGTCGGCCTCCAACATGCGGCCGTCGCCCACCTCGCCGCAGGCCTGTTCGCCCTGCCCCACGTCCAGCACATGAATGCCATCGGCCTGCAACTGCGCCACATTGCGCTGGGTGGCAGGGTTGGCCCACATTTCGCGGTTCATGGCCGGGGCCACGATGAGCGGCACCCGGTCGGCCGGTCGGGCCAGGCACATGAGGCTGAGCAGATCGTCGGCACCGCCGTGCAGCAGTTTGCTCATGAAGTCGGCGCTGGCAGGAGCCACCAGAATGGCATCGGCTTCGCGGGTGAGGTTGATGTGGGCCATGTTGTTGCCCACCCCTGCCGCCTCGCGTGGGTCCCACTGGGAGCTGAACACCGGTCTGCCCGACAACGCCTGCAGCGTGACAGGGGTGATGAACTGGCACGCGGCATCGGTCATCACCACCTGCACGGTGGCACCGGCCTTGACCAGCGTGCGGCACAACTCGGCTGCCTTGTAGCAGGCAATGCCCCCACTCAGGCCCAACACCAAGTGACGGCCAGCCAGTTCGCCGGGCGCAGAACGAGGGGAAATCGAATCAGTCATGCGCCGAATTTAACAAGGCAAACCGGGCTTTCTATAATCCGGGTTTCCACCTCCACGGGCGTTCACAAGCGTCCGGACCCACGACATGACCAAATTTGTCTTCGTCACCGGCGGTGTGGTGTCTTCGCTGGGCAAGGGCATCGCTTCTGCATCCCTGGCCGCGCTTCTGGAGTCGCGCGGCCTCAAAGTCACCCTCATCAAGCTCGACCCTTACCTCAACGTCGATCCGGGCACCATGTCGCCCTTTCAGCATGGCGAGGTGTTCGTGACCGATGACGGTGCCGAAACCGACCTCGACCTGGGCCACTACGAGCGTTTCATTGAAACGCGCATGAAGAAGGCCAACAACTTCACCACCGGCCAAATCTACAAAAGCGTGCTCGAAAAAGAGCGCCGTGGCGACTATCTGGGCAAGACCGTGCAGGTCATTCCCCACGTCACCAACGAAATCCAGGACTTCATCAAGCGCGGTGCCGGTTATGGCACCGACGACGCGGTGGACGTGGCGATTGTGGAAATCGGCGGCACCATTGGTGACATTGAATCGCTGCCTTTCGTCGAGGCCGTGCGCCAGCTGAGCCTGCGCCTGGGCCCCAACCAGGCCGCCTTCGTGCACCTGACCTACGTGCCCTGGATTGCCGCCGCCGGTGAGCTGAAAACCAAGCCCACCCAACACACGGTGCAAAAGCTGCGCGAAATCGGCATTCAACCCGATGCACTGCTGTGCCGCGCCGACCGCGCCATTCCAGACGACGAGCGCGAAAAAATCAGCCTGTTCACCAACGTGGCGCAATGGGGCGTGATTTCCATGCCCGACGTGGACACCATCTACAAAGTGCCCCGCGTGCTGCACGAACAAGGCCTGGACGGCCTCATTTGCGACAAGCTGCGCCTGAACACGCCACCCGCCAACCTGAAACGCTGGGACAACCTGGTGGACGAGGTGCTGAACCCCAAGCGCGAAGTCAGCATCGCCATGGTGGGCAAGTACGTGGACCTGTCGGACAGCTACAAGTCGCTGAACGAGGCGCTGCGCCACGCCGGCATGAAGAACCATGCGCGGGTGAACATCACCTACATCGACTCCGAAAACCTCGAAACCGAGTCCATCGACCAGCTGGCGCAATTCGACGCCGTGCTGGTGCCCGGCGGCTTCGGCAAACGCGGGGTGGAAGGCAAGATCAAAGCCGCCCGCTTTGCCCGCGAAGGCAAAGTCCCCTACCTGGGCATTTGTTTAGGGATGCAAGTGGCCACCATTGAATTTGCCCGCCATGTGGCCGGGCTG
>Ga0228698_1001296_pt1 | contig 12661 bp, 16 predicted proteins | sample McNCre117_Aug_MG_FD_178015 | JGI IMG/M metagenome (GOLD analysis project Ga0228698, IMG submission 178015) | Freshwater microbial communities from McNutts Creek, Athens, Georgia, United States - 1-17_Aug_MG | ecosystem: Environmental > Aquatic > Freshwater > Creek | place: USA: Georgia...
GCCGCTCTGAGGCATCTGAATGCATATCAACGCGGTGTCACACTCGATGAAGAATCCGGTCTGCCACACCTCGCACACGCGGCATGTCGTCTGATGTTCGTGCAGGAGTTAACAAAGTAGTTGACTCGAAACTTAAAACGTTTTATATTCCAGTCCTATGTCACCACAAGAACTCTTCACTCCACCACTGCCACAACCCAACCCCAAGCTGCGTGCTTATGTGGAAGGATGGCTCACCCTTGCGCCAGCCCTCACCAAGCTGACGCAGGAGGAAGTTATGATCTGCCTGATGTATGAAGTTCGCGGTCCCAAGCGCAAGGTCATGCTCACCCGTCTGACTTCCCGCTACGCCAAGCTTGAAGCCAAACGTCTGCTGAACAAGTTCAGCGCTTCGGATCAGCGCACGGGCCGCGCTGGACAACGATAATACTAACCGCAGCCTACGGCCCGTTCGCTGCATCCTGCTTTGTTCGTCCCCGATTTACCATGACCACTTCCATTCCGCTCAAATCAACCGTCGAGAATATCGGCGACACATGCACCCAGATCATCCACTTCGTTGGTGAGGTGAAGCGCACTGTGACCAATATCAAGACAGCGTCCATCAAGCAGGGGGAAATGACAAAGTTCTCGACCTCCGATGGCCGGATGATTCTCATCAATACAAACAACGTCCTGATGGTGGAGGTATTCGCGCAGGACTCAGGGACGAACAAGTAATATTCAACAAGATCACTACTACATGAGAGAGTCCACTATTGAAAGACAGGTGTGTGCATGGGCAGAGAATGAACTTGGTTGCATCGTGCGCAAGTTTGTCAGCCCTGGCAACCGTGGCGTGCCTGACCGCATGTTCATCTTCCCACGAGGAACTATTGCCTTCATCGAGTTCAAAGCTTCAGGTGAAAAGCCCACAGCATTGCAGATGCGTGAACTCAAGATGTATCGTGAGCGTGGTATCTGTTTTGGTTGGTTTGACAGTTTTGCTTCAGCGAAAGATTTCCTCGAAGACATCTATTACAGACACCACGCATGAGCTATCCGAAACAACATAACCGAATCCCCGTCACCCTCATCTGCACCAAACTACGGTGTGGTAAGAAGGTGTCAGCTTTTGCCACTTCCGACAACCTTGGCGGCACCATGCTTGCCAATTGCCTTGAACATGGCATGACTCCGCACATCATCACCGAGCGCGCTGTCGTTGCCCGCAAAGCAGCAGATAACAACCGTCTCCTTAACAAGTGCTGCAAGCACAACAAACACATCTGATCATGCATGTAAACTTCAAGGCTTTGCACAAGTTCATCGCCATCCACATGCAGCAGGACAGCGACGTGACTCGTGATATTTTGCATACGATGGCAAAGGTGATTGTGCAGGACAGTTACACCCCCATTGCCCTGCGCCCCACACGCACACAGGGAGATGCTTCTGCCATCGTTACCCTCGTGCATGTTTTCCCACTGACACCCATCGCCCTGCCCCATCTTGAGCGATACAATTTCCCACTGGCAAAACACATGCGGATGAAACCACAGGTCATTGATGACATCGAGACGTGGAAGAGTATTCTTGCCAGTTGTGAACACATCAAAGCAACCGGCGAATGAACTTCCCACCGGACGAGAATCAGACGCGCATCATCCGGCATCTGACCACACACCCTAGCTCCTTCCTCGCAGTCGGCATGGGCGTTGGCAAGACTGCCTCCACGCTGGCAGCAATCAACAAGATGGTGGACCACGGAATGTTTCGTGGCGCGTTGGTGGTGGCACCAATGCGTGTTGCTAATTTGGTGTGGCCTGAAGAGGTGGAGACTTGGGATGAATTCAATTGGATGCGTGTTGCCAATCTGCGAACCGAGGCAGGACGCAAGGCGTTCCGTCATGGCAAGGCACAGCTTTACACCATCAACTATGAGTCACTGCCGCAGTTCGTGAGACTTGCCAAAGAGCGCATTGCAACCCACGGTCAGCTTCCCTACAATGTGGAGGTGTGGGATGAGAGCACCTTTGCCAAGAACCCCACCGGCAAACGTGTTGGCAAGTTTCGGCGTGAACTTCGCGAGCATCGAGGATTCCACCGATGGGCGATGACCGGCACACCGAGACCCAATTCACACCTGGACCTGTTCGCACAATTTCGTTTGATTGATGATGGCAACCGTTTGGGCACTGCCTTCGAACACTACAAGCACCAATACTTTAGGCAGGCTGACTTCATGGGTTACAAGTGGGAACTCATGGAAGGATGCGAACGCAAGATTGCTGAAGCTGTTGGTGACATCACACTCACTATCGAAGGAGGGGATTGGCCGATTCATTTTGAAGACATCGAACTACCTTTCTGTGAAGAACTGCGTCGGATGTATAAGAAGCTGGAGACCACCTTCCTGCTGGACCTGCAAAGTGGAGAGATTACTGCCGCCACTGCTGCCGCCCTGGTCAGCAAGCTCCTGCAACTGACATCAGGCACAGTCTATGATGCAGACCGTTCCACCCACTTCACACACAACCTGAAGATGGAAGCACTCAAGAAGCTTGCGAAGCAGCACAAGACCCTGTTCGTAGCAGTGAACTTTCAGCACGAACAGAAGCGCATTCGTGAGTTATTCCCGCAGGCGGAGTTCTTCGCGGATGCCAATACTCCCAAGAAACAGGAAATGTTACGTGATCGGTGGAACGCACGCGAGGTGCCAATACTCGTGGCTCACCCGATGTCAGTTGGTCATGGTCTGAATCTTCAATTCGGTGGCTCGCATCTGGTATGGACTACACTGACCCACAATTGGGATGCCTACAAACAAATGATTGCTCGTCTTGCCCGTCGTGGTCAGACTGACACGGTTACTGTATACCGTCTGATGATCCCTGGCACTGTGGATGAAGCCGTTGCTGCCTCATTGGAAATCAAGACCACTGATGACAGATCGCTGATGCGGACGATGAAGATGGTGCAGACGTTAAACAGGCTTGGTGATTAAACCAAGATCACCAAGCTGTTTCTCGAAAGCTGCCACTGCCTCACGCTTCAGCCAAGGATTGATAAACCCGTCACGCACTGGCCCATTGTGGTGAGTGTTCACACGCAGCAGACGGGCAGTGAAACCGAAGGCAAAGGTGTGGTCCTGCATGATCAATGCACGGAAGGCGGCAGGTTTGTAGAACACTTTGAACGAATCAGCATATTCAGCAAGTGATGAGTGCAGGTTCATCGCGTTTGGGCTGATCTGGAAGATGCCTGCACTCCATGTGTTCACATCAATTTCCTTCGGGTTGCTGGTGTCTTTACCTTCGCCCCATTTCCATGAAGACTCAAATCCTGCCAGCACACGCAGCACTTCACACATGGCAGCACGACGATGCAGCAGTGAGTGCCAAGGTCCAAGATCACCAACCGTCAGAGAATAGATGTCGTGCAGATAGTTTGGTGCAAATACATCATCCTTCTCATTCTTTGCCCACGTGATGAGCGCAGATATAAAAGGTGTTGGTGGCACACCACGATTAGCCACGGTGCTAGACAGTGTATCCATCGGTCAGTTCGTTGGTGCCCCGCCCATAGTCGAAGGTTCGCCAAGCGGCGGCACCCAAACCTTCTCAGGATAACTCCACCAAGTAGCAACACGCCCCGTCTTCCGTTCACCACAGGAAACAAGAAGTGCAATCGCAGCACCAAGAACAAAAAGGATCAGTTTGGGTTTCATAAAAGGTATTGGTTTAGCAACCAGTGTCGCTGCCACCAGCGCCCCGCCCGTGACGGTAGTTCTTGCGCTTCGAGCATCCTGCAATGGTGAGGATGCACGCTGCACACACGACAATGAAGATGGCGGTGATGGGGTCCATATCAGGGTTCGTCCTCCACTGGTTCGTAGGTTGCTTCGAAGATGTCCCGCTTGCACGGGTAAATCTCGCCCTTCACGCCGGTGATCAGCATGTCATCACGACCCATCCTCATGACCCCTTCCAGCGTCTGAATCAGGTAATAGTCATCCTTCTCGTGCGTGATCAGGTGCCCTGTGTATTGCCATGACTGCGGCATCCCGTCAACGATGCAGGCGCTACAGTCTCGGCCATGCTCAATGAGTTCATCAAACGTGATGGCCTCAATGACGACAGGTTTCTTTCGGAACCTCATGGTGCGCCCTCCGAGTTCTTCACCGCCTGCAACGCCGCCTTGCCAGCGTTGACGGTGATTTGTTTGACCGACTTGCCGTCGAGTGCGCCCTGTGCCGCCATCGTTGCAGCAGCAGTCGCGGCGGCGATGGCCTTGTTTTCAAGACTGGCCTGTTGCTCGGGTGACAACTTGTTGAACAATGTGCAGTTCGACAGCGCAAGCGCTGCCATGGTGGATGGAATGAGTGATTTCATGGGATTAGTTTGGCGCGTTTGATGACGACGGGTTTCTTGGCAAAGAGTGCGCTGTAAAGAGTGAGGCCACTGAGTGCCAGAGCAGGGGTTTTGACTTGGATTTCACCTACGCCAGCGACTAGCGTTTGCATGTCATGCACATCTACACCGGCAGCACCGAACGTGTTGATCAGCGCTATAATGATGTGCTGAATATCGTGCGGGTTGGCGGCGTAAGTCGAGAGCAACGTGCCCACCGTGCCGATGACGCTAACCCAATTCACTTGGCTAAAGTTCACATGCTTGATGCGCGACCACATGATGACCACGCCAGAAACCACGCCAAGGATCACCGGCCACAACTTCACCACCCCATCAATGAATCCAAGTGTCTGATCCTTGTCGAGATGAATGCCGAACAAACCAAGCGCCGCAAACAACGCCGCGATGCCAATGCCGCCGAGCACGCCCTTGGAGGCAAAGATGGATTTAGGTTCAGGGTTCATAATGGTGGGATTGGAATGACCTTGGTGGCGAGATTGAGAAGCGCAGTGCCAAGCGTCGCCAACGCGCCGAGCACGCTCTTGTCCGATGCGTCCGACTTCATGGTGATGAGCACGGACTTGTCATAGTGAACCGGCAGCGCTGGCCCATGGTGCGCGCATGAAGACAGGCAGCACAGCAGGAGCACAGCGACAAGCGAGCTGAACAGCTTGCGCGATTCATCGCCAGCCTCACTCAACGGACACTCATCATACCTTGGACACAGCCCCACGATCTTTGCCAAGGGCACCGTTTGCTCATGCACCTCGGCGCGCTCTTCCAGCTTCTTGATCCGCTTCACTAGCGCGCCACGGTCCAGCCGCCACACGGCCACCAGCGCGAGCGCCAGCGCAGAGATCACAGACAGGATGATAGCCGGGTCAATATTCATAGTTCACGTTCACGTAATGGAGGTGATTGATCCGCCTGTCACTTCAATGGTGGTAACAGGTGTGTAAGTCCCGTCCGCAACGAGGTTCGGCGCGGTGATGAAATGACCGCCGACAGTGGCCCCCGTGACGATCAAGCTGCCAACGCCGAGTGAAGGCGTTGGCACCGAACATCCCCGGCGGCAGTAGATAGCCCCAGGGCTACCATCGCTGCCAGTGCCCCCTCCACCATCACTTCCGGGCGAGCCGGGAAGGCAAGTGATTGCGTCGGTGACGATGCCCGGTCCATCAAAGATGATCTGTCCAGCAGCACCGCCGCTACCACTCGGATTCGAGCCGTCACCGCCGCCGCCAGCACCGCCGCTAGTGGCGACGTTGGCACCAGAGAAATTCCCATACAGCGAAATGACACCACCCGCCCCGCCGTCAGCGATGGGGTCGCCGCTCGACAAGCCTGAACTGCCATCGGCGATAAGATTGCCGAAGACGACATTATAAAGATTTTGATTGCCACCGGCCCGAGTTGTTCCAGACGGCGAGGCAGGCGCGGTGTTGATCTCGGACAACAGAATAGAATTGCCCGCAATGTCATAAACCGTGGTGGTGCCGCCTGGATTGCGAATGAACGCGATAGAGGAGCGGTAGATTCCGCAGCCGCGCACCGAAAGCGTCACGTCGCCGCCACCGAGGGTGATTCCTGCATCTGCCCCCACGCCTCGATCCAGCACAGTGAATCCTTCATCGACCGCCTTCTGACATGTCGCATAGGGCTTCATCGGCGAACCATCGCCCGTGGCGTCGCTGCCATTGCTGCGAATGTAGGCAACGAGGGGATCAGACAGCATCGGCATCCATGCGTCATCCGCAGTGTTGCGCTTCATCAGGTTGCCCCGAATCCGCATCTCATCGTAGTTGAATTCTTTGGATGGCATGATCAGTCTTCGAGTAGGAAGTTGAGAGCGATTCGGAAGTCTCCGACCGTCTTGCAGTGATCGAAAGCAACGCGCCAGATGCGCGCGGGAACCTTCGCTTCGGAAGCCAAGGTCGAGAAGTCAAAGCAGCGCATCAGGTCCACAGAAAGCCCGATGCCGGGAATGGTGTCAAACTTGCGCGTGGTGCGGTTGAACTTGCAGCCCGTCACCAGCAAGAGTTCATCCGTGATGTCATCGGGCAGACTTGTTGCGTGCATGTCAACAAGCAACGAGCGAAGGGATTCTGGAGTGTTGTAGATCATGGCTAGTCGAGGCGTTCAGCGGTCTCCCCAACCACGTTTTTGATGATCCAATACCCGCCGATGTAATGGAATTCCAAAAGGACGCTCGCCCAAGCCGTTGGGGTAATGGGAAAGCTCACACCCTCCCACGACGGATGCTTTACCTCGGACAGCAAATCAATCGCATTGCCACCCGTTGAATACTGCACCCCGAGCGAAAACATGTCACCTTCCTGCGCACCCGTGTCGGAGATGTTGAATGCCAGATCATCATTGATCCAGCAAGACTGATACACACCCAGCTTCGGGTTCAGCGTGATCTCGCCGTTGATCGGTCCGAGGTCTGCTCGGAGATCGGTCAAGTAGCTTAACGAGGCCGCGTAGTCGATAGCTGACCATGCGACATTGCAACCCGATTTGAACACCACCGACAAGCCCGTGTAGCCACCCCCCTCGTCCGTGAAGGCGTTCACCTGGAATACCGAAGCGCCGGAAGGTCCGACAACTGACAGCAACCACTTCGCAGGCGGCAAGCCAAGCAAGGAATCCCGCCAGCCTGTGTTCCCCTGCGCATCCGCATCCGCAATGATGATGGTATCGGTCCCACTTGGGTTAGCACCTGTAAAGAATATACCATCATTTTGAGTCCACACCGAAAGCGCGATACCCGTGGCAGAGCGAAACTCGCGCAGCCCCGCCACATCAAGCGGCGTGCCCGGTGAAGATGTCCCTGTGTTCAGTGTGCTCATGGCATGATAAAGAAGAGTCGCTGACCGCCAAAGAAGACCGTGTCACTTCCGATGAACACTGAACAGTCGAGGTTCGGTGGTCCACTGCTGACAACACCATTTTCAAGGAATGAAGATTCCCGTGCAAAATGAAAAGCTGTGTCAACAAACGAGTTCATGCTGTGGGTTCAGCAATAATTTCAACACCATCGGCAGCAGCGCCTTTGATTGAAAACTCGCTCAGATTCCCATTGAGACGATAGGTGCTGCCCTGTCCATCGGAGAGAGTATTGCGCTTGGTGGTATCATCTGTTTGATCTGTGCGCGAAATGAGCAGGTTTGAACCTGTTCGATTCAGCACACTGAAGGACTCAGCACGCAAGGATGGCAGTGCCGCCCATGAAGTTGTTGCTGCGAGACGAAGGGGTTGTGAAGCATACATGGAACTGAACTGGTTTGGTGTGTTTAAGTAGCTGTTGGAAAACACAGTGGCGGGGATTAATGCAACCTATTTGCGTTTGGAAAGATTGTCAATGATCTTCAGAACGTCGGCAGGCAGGTGGCTCATGGCACTGATCGCAGCAAGGTCTTCGTGGAAAAGAGACAGGGCTTGGAACATGGACTCCACATCTGATATGGTCTGTTCGTTCATGCCCCACTCGCCTTTAGCCATGCGTTTAAATGCACCGACAGAACGATAAGGAGCGGACAGCAGATTGCCCTCATCAAGCAACATGCCCACGAGTGGGATGCCAATGGCAAACCCCGACAGTGTTGAAGCAAGCATACGCTGTGTGGACCATTTGCGCTCATCGTCGTCACCACGTGCATCACGATAGAGGTTCTTCAGCACCACAGGAATCAGACCCGACGCAATGAAGGTGAAGAAGGCAGCACGTCCGAAGCGTCCAGGGTCAGCCTTCGCCTCCTTGGTGGCACGAATCATCAGCGAAGCCATCATGCGTGGGTTGGACGCGAACGCCCAACCTGCACGTGCGAACGGGTTGCCCATCGTGGTCAACTCGATAGCTGAACGGTTGGCACTTCTGATCGGTTGTGCTGTGGACTCGGTGAGACGTTCAGCCTCGTTGTTCGCCCACGTCTTAGCTTCATCACCACTCATGCCAAGGGATGCCGCTTCCTGTTTCTTGTAATCAAGAAGGATGGCATACGTGCCTGCGGTGAAGAATGCATCCACACCGCCAAGCACATCACCAAGTTGTGTGATCTGCTGACGGAACAACGATGGTTTGGCGGCAGAGAGTCCACGCATTGCTTCCTGCTGTAAAGGAGTCATCGACTGCATACGCCGTTGGATGAATGGTGAGTTGAATGCCTCACTGAAGTTGAGGTTGCCAGTCAACAGCTTGCCAACACCGAGTGCATAAGAAGCCATCGGGATGTGAACCGAAGCAGCACCAAGCTGTGTGGTCTGCACCAGCAGTGTGCTGATGCGTCCGAGGATGGCGGCAGTGGATGCGTGACTGAGAAGCTTGTTGGCACCCTTGGTCAGAGCGAGTGCTGCGGATGCGTCCATTATACCGCTCTGAGATGTGCTATCCTGGAATACCTTTAATGTTTTCAATCCCTGCTTGCCTGCCACATCACGCAAGGCATCACGCATGTCGGTGCTGTCGGTAAGACCCTGCATCTCCTTGGCAACTTCATAGAAGTTCTTCCAGTAGATAGCCTGCTTGCGGTGAGCCATGAACTTCGCTAGCATGTCATTGGCAACGTAGCGTGCAGCAGTTCCCGCCTGACGGTTGTTGAAGAACCCAGGATTGAGCACACTGCGACGTTCGGCAGCTTCACCATCTGGACCGATGCTGTCCGTGCGGTGCCCCATCAGTTCACCTTCGACTGACGACGGCGAATAGTTGGTAAGACGTGGCAGACTTACACCATGACGGGATTGGTAGAAGGGATTCAGTTCATCGTATTCGGCAGCATACTGTTTCGACACTTCTGCCATCAACGACAGAGCTTCAGGACTCATGCCCTTGCGCACTTCATCAATCAGGTCTTCATCAACCCCATGTGCCTCCATGCGTTTGCGCACGTCGGTCTGCTGCCATCCAAGCAGCAAGTCACCAGCTTCCATTTCGGAGATGGTGTTCTTTGGTCCATCGCTCGTGATCACCTTCTTGCTGAGTTCGATGGAAGGTTGGGCAAGCTTGTGACGAAGCAGTTCAGCACCACGCAGCGAACCGTCCGACAGTGACTTGAGTGTGTCATTCAACCAACCATCGAGTGCATAGCGTTCGTCGTGGTCGCGTGCATCCGCCTGCCGCTGAAGATCAACGAGTTCCATTGCTGCCTTGCTCTTGTTGCCAAACAATGACTGAAGCAGTTCATGGAAGCTTTCAACGTTCAGCAACCATGATCCGTCTTTGCGCTTCTCAGGGTCAGTTTTTATGTTTGCACGGGCATCAGCAAGCATGGCATTGAACCGGCGTTTGCGTGGTGCCATCTGCTCGTCCTGCTGAAGCTTCCAATCCACCTTGCCCTTGGCTTCAAGTTCAGACACATACTCGTGTGCTGCTGCCAGCGATGCCGAAGTCTGTTCGTCAATGTTGCCAAGGTTTGCCACCACCTGATATTCGTAGTCGGCGCGAGCACGTTCTTCGGCAGTTGGTGCTGATGTAATGCGTGACTCAATCGCACGAAGCTCCGCCTTCCATGCAGTGTTGTCCATCTTCATCGCGGCACTGAAGGCACGGAACAGATCGTGTGCCTCTGCACCCACCTTGCTCTTCGGTGCTTCACCGGAGGTGTCCTGCTTCAGCGCACGTTTGACGATCTTCGTCACCTTGTCGGTGTAGTAGTTCTTCAGATGTTCTTCCAGGGCGTTCTCCAGACGTGTGATCTTCTTGTCCACGTGCTTCATCATCGCCTCGTTGGTGACTGCCTTCACCATTGGTGCATAGCCACCGAACTTACCACGCACTTCCGCAGGGAATGCCATCACCATTGCATCGACTGCCTTGGTGATCTGGTAGAGTGCATCGCGATTCTTCTGCACATCATCGGCATTGGTAGCCTTCGTCTCATCGAGTTTGCGGGCGGCATCAAGCTTTGCTTTCTCCAATGTTTGCTTTGCCTTCTCAGCAGCGATATGTTTTTCAAACGAAGCTTTGACCTGTGTGATATTCTCCTTGCTCGCCTTGTCAACTTTCAGACCACCAAGCTGAAGATCACGTTCGGCTTCAAGCTCCTTGATCTTGGCAGCACTTTTCTCCTGCATGATGGCGAGAAGATCATCATGCTTCAGATGCCGGTCCATTGCACGCTTGGTATCAGCGGTCCACTCGTTCAGGTTCGCACGTTCCTTGGCAACACGGAACAACGCAGCTTGGTAAAACGCAGAACGTTTGTCAGGGTCGCCAAGATACTTTTCAAGCTCGGTCTGCACAGCTTCGTGGAAGGCACGTGGTGCGAGTGAATAGCTTGGTGCTGTGAAATTAGTGCTCACTTTCGTTATCTCATTACCGAAGTGAACTGCTTGCTTATCACCATTCCACATCTCCACAGGTATCAGTCCAACTTCAGGAGAAGTTGAAGCTTCTGTTATGGATGTGGAGAAAAATTTACCTTTGTCTTTTCCATCTTTTGCGACAGCACCCCATCTACCATCTGGTAGTTGTTTGATTTCAAGCGTGACTCCATGTGATTGAACAATGCCAAGAGCATTGGCACCTTCCTTGGTAACAAAGATTGTCTTCGAACTCCTTGGTTGTTTGCCTTTCTCACCAGGATGTTCCTGTCTTGCTGCTTTGTCACGAGTAGTGGCCCCATCAGAGTGCAAGATATAAGTGCTTCCTTTGGCTGTGGTAAAACTGACTGCACCTTTAGCTGGTGTGCTGATGCCTGCCTGCTTCGCAGCTTCGACTGCCACAGCATTCAAGTGCTGGTCCTGCTGATTGATACCAAGGAGCTTGTCAACAAACTGCTGATGACCTTCGCCAAGCTTGCCTTCAGCCTTGGCTTGTTTCAATGCTTTGGCACGTTGGAACACTTGTTTGAACAACTGGCGGAAGGAGGACAGAAAACCAGCGAGGGTGCCGTTCGATGACTTCTGCAATACAGAACTGATGCCGCGTGTGATCACACCGGCAGGAACACGTGTGCCGTCCTTGCGACTGCCAAGCACGTCAGCAGTTACCAATGAACTAACTGCCTCGGTGAGATTGTCATTGTGCAGGAACTTCTCACCTGTTGCTGCTTCAGCATCAGCAACCCACTTGCGGGTCTGGTCCTCGGTGAACACACCATTGGCGAGTCCTGCCTTCCAGCGTCCTTCCACCGTCTCTTCAACGACGGTCAGCACGTTGGCACCCTTCCACAGTTGAGTGGCTGAATGGGCGACGAGGTTCTGCGTGTCCACGAGATTGCGTCCGAGCACAGCACCCATTTGTTCAATTGCCTGTGCAGGTGTCATGCCATACATCAGACCTGCGGTGACTGCGTTGTCACGAGCCTGCTGTTCGGTCAGCACACCTTCAGCCACGTCCTGCTTCACATTGCGTGTCTCAGGGTTGATGGTGACAGTCTCTTTGACTCCTGTGTCCTGTGACAGAAAATGTTCTGACAACTGTGCGACAGCATCAATGTCTGAGTTCTGCAAATCAGTGAAGTGCTGACCGGCGATCTGCTTGGCTTCATTCCACGACTTAGTTCTGTGGACCGTGCCATCAGGCAGTTCGACATTCACACCACCTTTGTCGAGTGTGAACTTCGGCATGACACCAAGATCAATGAGCTTCTGCAAACGCTGGTCTGCTTCGATGCTGTTCACTTTGGCGACACTGGCACCGGCAGCTTTGGCAATCTCAGGATCACGGCGTGTGAAGCCTTCCTGCAACGCCTGCACCGAACCTTCCACATCACCCTTGGTGGCGAGGTCAATTGTCTTCACAATGTCAGCATCTTGAAGCCCCACGAGGCGCAGCTTCTCACGATCTTGCAGCAGTGCCTTGGAATCCTTGATGTCAGCATGTGCAGCAACACCAATGCCCACCAGCGTAAGCGGCAGCACACCAATAGCCACGTCACCACGCTGGTCTGCCCAATCCGCCCACTCCTTCTTCCAGTTCACTTCAGGCACATCGTCAGACAGGCGTGAGGCGATGCCCTGCACAACCGGCGTGGTGATGTCCTGCAAACCTTCCTGAATATTCTCAAAGGCGAACGTCTCACCGGCACGGGCGATGCCGCGTTTGATAATCTGCGATGAGATGCCATTGTCGATGAGTCCGCGCAGTGATGGCAGACGGTTGGCAATGAAGCTGAACTCAAGGTAATCAAGACCTGACTGCACGGCACCACTCACGGCAGCAACGTTGCGTGCGGCTTTGACATCCATCGTCGGATTCTCCAGACGCAGCTTGTCATACTCAGCGTTGGCATAGCCGATAGCTGACAGGGCTGCACCTCCCG
>Ga0228698_1001297_pt1 | contig 12656 bp, 14 predicted proteins | sample McNCre117_Aug_MG_FD_178015 | JGI IMG/M metagenome (GOLD analysis project Ga0228698, IMG submission 178015) | Freshwater microbial communities from McNutts Creek, Athens, Georgia, United States - 1-17_Aug_MG | ecosystem: Environmental > Aquatic > Freshwater > Creek | place: USA: Georgia...
CAGTCAAAGCCGGTACCCCATTGGGCCTGGAAGCCAAGGCCGTCATGGCCTCTGGTGGCCTGGTCAGCGACACGTTGATCATCAACTTGGTCAAAGAACGCCTCACCCAGGCGGACTGCGCCAACGGTTTCCTGTTTGACGGCTTCCCCCGCACGATTCCCCAAGCCGATGCGATGAAAGCCGCAGGCGTTGCGCTGGACTACGTTCTGGAAATCGATGTCCCGTTTGAAGCCATCATCGAGCGCATGAGCGGTCGCCGCTCACACGCTGCATCCGGACGCACGTACCACGTCAAGTTCAACCCACCCAAAGTCGAAGGCGTGGATGACGTTACCGGCGAGCCACTGATTCAACGCGAAGACGACAAGGAAGAAACCGTTCGCAAGCGCCTCGAGGTGTACAGCGACCAGACCCGTCCTCTGGTGCAGTATTACTCTGACTGGGCGTCCAAAGAGCCTGCCAAAGCACCAAAATACCGCGCCATCAGCGGCATGGGCGATGTGGACTCCATCACCGCCCGCGTGTTTGAAGCACTGTCGAAATAAGCTCTCATTCCGACCAGGCAAAAGGCCGCATATGCGGCCTTTTTTGTGTGCGCTTTCTACCCCAAATCCGCAGCCGCAATGTCCAGCATCAAAGCAATGCGCGCCTTCACTGCTGACAAGGCATAGACCGGAAAATCCACTGCAGTCGTCGCCCTTGTGGCTTGCACCACAGCTCCGTAGCCACAGCGGCTTACGCGGGCCACACGAATGCCTTGCGCGAGCGCCATTCGCAAGGCTTGCTCCAGTTCTTTGTGGACCGTTCCATTACCGGTTCCCATCACAACAAGGCCACGCAATGGCGCATCCCCTTGCGCCGGTGTCAATAAACTGCGCACCACCGCGCCACTGGCGCCCGCGTGACTTGCGAGCAGTTCCACGCGCGGCAATCGACTCAATTGCAGCGCAGTCCAATTGACTACCGGATTCCCTATATCCGTGCGTGGCCACTCCGTGAGCAGACGTACCCTCCCCTCTTCGATTACGCCAATCGGTCCGGCCTCACCCGAGTCAAACGCGTCCACGCGGTAGGGGTGCACCTTTTGCACATGGGCAGCGCTATGAATCTTTCCTGCACAAACAACCACCACGCCACGGGCACCAGGACTCATCGCAACCGCCACGGCGTCGGCCATATTGGCCGGGCCATCAGGAGTAAGCGCACTGGCTGGGCGCATGGCACAGGTCAACACAACCGGCTTTCTCGCCAAATCGGAACCGGGGATCAGCCGGGTCAGCCAATAAGCAGTCTCCTCAATCGTGTCGGTACCGTGTGTCACCACAATGGACTGAACGTCATCCTGCGCGAGGTGGTGCACAACGCGCGCCGTCAGTGCAAACCAATCGCCATCCACCAGATCTTTGCTATCAATCTGACAAACCTGCTCCGCCACAATGGCGCCCCGTTTCAGCAGCCCCGACACAGTCGGAACGGCTTCCAGCAATTGCGCGACAGGAACCTGTCCGGCGGTGTAACCCACGTTATCGCCAGCGACCTTTGCCGTACCGGCGATGGTCCCTCCCATTCCCAACAGAACCAATTTTTTGTCCATTTCAATTCACCCTCTTGCAAAACCACAAAAACTGGTTGAAAATACAGTTACTGGATAAGATAACAGTGTGTACATACCAACAGCCTCATTCAAACCACTCGCAAGGAGCCAGCATGCTTGAAAGCCCCAAACTCACAGCCCGGCAACAGCAGATTCTGGACTTGATCCAAAGTGCCATTGCGCGAACCGGCGCGCCACCGACGCGCGCAGAAATCGCTGGTGAACTGGGGTTCAAGTCTGCCAATGCCGCTGAAGAGCACCTCCAGGCATTGGCCCGCAAAGGCGTGATTGAACTCGTCAGCGGCACCTCGCGTGGTATCCGCCTCAAGAGTGACGCTCTGCGTTCCATCAATGAATCCCGAGTCAAACAGTTTTCCCTGCCTCTACCAGGCATGGCGCAATTGGCGCTGCCATTAATCGGTCGGGTAGCAGCAGGTTCCCCCATTCTCGCCCAGGAGCATGTGGACCAAACCTACTACGTAGAAAACAGTCTGTTCCAACGCCAGCCGGATTACCTGCTCAAGGTCCGCGGCATGTCGATGCGCGATGCCGGCATCATGGATGGAGACCTCCTGGCTGTTCAAGCGACAAAAGATGCCAAAAACGGACAGATCATCGTCGCCCGTTTGGGTGAGGAAGTCACCGTCAAACGCTTTCGCCGCAACAAGCACTTGATCGAGTTGCATCCGGAAAATCCGGACTACAAAACCATTGTGGTGGAGCCTGGTGAACCGTTTGAAATTGAAGGTCTCGCTGTCGGTCTGATTCGCAACACCATGCTCATGTAATTTTTTCACAGGCAACACGCTATGAATATCGCACTGGTTCTTCAACATAAATTGATGCTCGGCCTGCAACGACTGATGGGAGAGACCGCGCCCGCTCGTCCCGCGTCGCGAATCTCGCAGCCACATTGCAACGCTGTTACACGTCAGCTGCCCCAATCCGTATCAGCCCCGGTGCATCAAGCGGTTGTGCCGCCCAAGCCACTGCGCGTGTTGCGTGTGGTGGACAAGGATCAACCCCGTTCTTGTTCAGGCCGCATGGTGATATCGGGTCGCATGGCCGATGTGTGCGCCGAACTAGACCGCCTCGCAGCACGGGAAGCTGCACTGCATTGAAAGTGGCAAGTAGCGGGCTGCATCGCATTGGTTGGCTACACCCGCTATTGCATCCCGTTAAGCGGTAGCGCCCAGCAGGTAATCTTTCTTGCCAATTTCCACGCCGTTGTGGCGCAAGATGATGTAAGCGGTGGTGATGTGAAAGTACATATTTGGCAGCATCCATTGCTTCAAATAAGCCTCTCCTTTCATGGTCCGAACAGATTCTTTGCCCACGGGAAATGTGATTTCTTTTTCTTCTGTTCCATCCAGCGCTGAAGCCGGCACCGTCTGAAGATAGGTCTGCGTTTTTGCGATACGGGCCTTTAGCTCTGCAATTGTCTGCTCATCGTCGGCAAACTTGGGCGCTTCCACACCCGACAGCCGGGAAACGCCATTCTTGGCTGCATCACATGCAATCAGTACTTGACGCGTGAAGGGCAACATGTCCGGGGCAAGGCGGTACTGCGTAATTGCCGCGGGATCGCAATTCTTGGCATCAATGAACTCCTGCGCTTTGTCCAGAAGGTGGCTCAGGTTACCCAGCATAGAAACCAAAACTGGCAAGCTCGCAGACGACATGGAAATAGACATAGCACTCCTTTAAATGAATACGTGCAAATGTGCATGTTAGCGCGGCTGCAACGCACAACATGCGGCGAATCTCCCGCGCGTCAAGGCACAATCGGGGGTATGAATATCGTTATTCTTGATGACTACCAAGACGCCGTGCGCAAGCTGGAGTGCGCCAGCAAACTGCAGCCCTACCAGGCCAAGGTTTACACCAACACTGTGAAGGGCCTGGGGCAGTTGTCCGTGCGGCTTAAAGACGCAGACATCTTGGTGCTCATTCGCGAACGCACCACGATCAATCGGCAACTCATCGAAAAGCTGCCTAAGTTAAAACTGATTTCTCAGACCGGACGGGCAGGCAGCCATATCGATCTGCAGGCCTGTACCGAGCGGGGAATTGCGGTATCAGAAGGAACGGGCTCGCCTGTCGCTCCCGCTGAACTAACGTGGGCCCTGCTCATGGCTGCCATGCGGCGCTTACCGCACTACATTGGGAACCTCAAACATGGCGCTTGGCAGCAGTCTGGACTCAAGGCAGGTGCTATGCCACCCAATTTTGGGATCGGCACCACATTGACCGGCAAGAAATTGGGGATTTGGGGCTACGGAAAGATCGGCAAATTGGTCGCAGGCTATGGCAAGGCATTCGGCATGCAGGTCATCATTTGGGGCAGCGAAAGCTCACGTGAAGCCGCAGTACGCGATGGTTACCTCGCAGCACCCAGTCAAGAACTGTTCTTTACCCATTCCGATGTCGTATCGCTGCATTTGCGCTTGAACGATGCCACGCAGCATCTGGTGAAGGCTCATGATCTCGCCCTCATGAAACCCAGTGCCATTCTGGTCAACACATCGCGTGCTGAACTGATCGAACCCGATGCTTTGATTAGCGCTTTGAACCGGGGCCGCCCCGGGTTGGCGGCGGTCGATGTTTTCGAAACAGAACCCATCCTCCAAGGCCATGCCTTATTGCGCCTGGAAAATTGCATCTGCACACCCCACATTGGCTACGTGGAGCAGGGTAATTACGAGGAATACTTCGGGACGGCGTTTGATAATGTGGTGAACTTCATCAAGGGCACTCCGACCAACATCGTCAACCCTGGCGCCCTTCAAGTACGACGCTGAGACCGCAGAAAACTAGGCTACTTTAGGTCTTTACCTGCTTCCGGTTTCACGAAAGCGGACATATCAAAATCAATCAAGTTTCCCGGCACCGAGAGAGGTGCCGCTCCATCGCCGCTCAAATCCAAATCCAAATCCATACGCAAGCTGGGAACTTCAGGCGCGGCATGTTGATCCGGAGATTGTGATAACGATGGAAGTGGCGCGGACTCTTCTTCAAAACTGATCGCCTTGGCATCACTTTGGGTGTCCGGAAGCACCGTCATTTGCGTATTCGACGTGCGGGTCGTGCTGAATGGAATCAACCCGGAATCGGCGGTCTGATCCAAACGCTTCAAGACGCCATACAGCAACAACAAATCACGGAATGCTTCCAAATCAATGCCTTGCTCGGGATCGTCTTCAGGCGTTCTAACCAAGCATTGTTCAATGAAATCTATGGTGTATTCGGTCGGCCACAACACCACAATTTGCTGGCATATATCTTCGTAAGCATCGAGCCCATTGCCTTCCACCAGGAACTCTGCATAGGGCAATACACGCCCGGTAAAGTGGGTATTGAACTCTTCACGGTAACGTTCAAAGTCCTCTCGACGGCTGAGCGTATGGAAAATCTTCAGCAAATCGAGGAACACCAAAGGGTTGGCTTCCGAGTTGCCCTGAATGCTACCTTCCAGCAACTGCACAGCATCATCGTGCTGCCCCAGTGCCATAAAGAACTCAGCCTGCTGGCGAATATCCAACATTTCCTTGGTGTTTACCGTTCGAATCTGACCCAGGCCACTGTTCGCAAAATCAGGCGCTCCTGCCTTGCTTTGGGGAGGAAGCATCGATGCAAACGAATGGTTCTTTTCCGGATCAGGCCCGCCATCCAAGTCGATATCCACGTTCGTGATCGAACCCGCCACAGGCATGGGCGGCTCGGATGCACCAGCGGCCTCTTCAGCTTCAAGAATAGAAGCCGCATTGCTGTCCACCGTGTCAACCGCGTCCGCCGGCGCATCCTGACGGGCTTGATTCTTGTGTTCAGCGCGCCCATCGCCACCTAGCCACCACGGAGCGGCATCACCGCCACCTCGAACGCGACTCACCACGAAACCGACAGCCGCTACACACACTGCAAGCAAGGCACCCAGCGCGTACAGCAAAGTGCGGCCGTAGTTCTCCGACTCGGAAGCTTCGAGTGCAGCCGCAACCGTTTGCAAGTTGGCCTGATTTTTTGCGGTAATAGCCTTCAGCCCATTGATATCGGCCTCGAAGGCCTTTACACGGGCATCGCTCTTGATCAAATCGTCGGCGGCGCTGGTTTGGCTCTGCCACTTCTCGATACTCTCGACACGGCGATGAAGGTCTTCCAAAACTTCATTGGACGCGGCAACTGGCTTTCCGCCGGCTTCGGTCGCCGTGGCGATAGTCGGCAACGTAGATGGCGCCTTCTGAGCGGATGGTTTCACCCGACGGGGCGCGACCACATTGGCATTGGTGCGGCTTGCAGCCTGGCCCACCACGGCAGTGCCCGCAGTGGAAGCTGAGACTGGCGCTTTGAGAGCGGGTACGGCTTCAACCGGCGAACCCGCCACAGTGTTGCTGGCCGAAGAGACAACGTCGCTTGCGAAATCTGACAACAACACATAGCGGCGCACGGCTTTGGGGCCACAGGTCGTTTTCAAATCGACCGTAACCACCGCATCTTCGACCCGGGCACTGGACGAAATTCGAACGATTTTTGTGTTGGGCTGCGCGCCTGCCTGGGCACTCAATACCAGCCGACTGGACTCTACCGGTGTGTTGCCGTAGCTCACTTCTGCCGCAAAGCAGGTCGACGAAATGTCTTCATCAGAGGCGAACTGCACCGTTACCGATATATCGAGCTCTTTCCCCAAAAGCGCCACCCCGCGCAACTTACCCAAAGTCAGCGCCGGTGCACTGGCCGAAGCCATCATCAATGTGGCGTAGAGGACCCCGGAAACAGTATTGCGAGTGAGCTTCATAGTTGTTGCGCATTTTGGCACATGTACGGCATTTATTGGCTGTCTGACACGCCCGTGACAACAAGCTGTGCAAATTGCGCCACGGAGGCTGACAATGTATCTTCCTTCCCCGATCGAATCGCTCCATGGACGAACCCATTCTCACCGTCGAAGAACGCGCTGCCATCAACGCCGGGCGCTGGTTTGCGTCGCTGTCGCCCTCCCTTCGCCACGACATACTGCGCTGCGCCTATGTCCGGCGATTTCGCGACGGCGACTTGATTACCGCCCGCGGCGACCCACCGGAAGAATGGTTTGCCTGCGCAAAAGGCGCCATCCGTGTCAGTTCCACATCTATTTCCGGAAAGCAAATCACACTGACCTATGTTGAACCGGGCATCTGGTTTGGCGATGTATCCATTTTTGACGGTGACCGCCGTACACATGACGCTTACGCGCATGGGGAAAGCACCATGCTGTGCGTGGCCAAGGCAGATTTCAAGAAAATTCTGGCCGAACACGTGGAACTGTACGAGGCTCTGCTTCGTTTGCATGCGCGCCGCATTCGCCAACTCTACGGTCTGGTTGAAGACCTGAACACATTGCCTTTGCGTGCGCGGTTGGCCAAACAACTGCTGCACCTGGTCCGCAGCTATGGCGTCCCTTGCCTGAACGACGGTGATGAAGTTCGAATCGGCCTCCAGTTGGCGCAAGAAGAACTGGCGCAGCTGCTGGGTGCATCCCGCCAGCGGGTTAACCAGGAACTCAAGTCGATGGAGCGCGAAGACACCATTCGCATCGAGCCCGGCGGGCTGGTCATTCGCAACCGCCAGGCCTTGATGCGCATTACCGAAGCCGACCACTGAAACAGCACTATGAACGAATTTGAAGAATATGTAGGAACCCGTGCCGCGACTGGCAAACATGCTTTGGATGTTTCCGCGCTCACAGCCTGGCTTCAGGCTCGGCTACCTGGCTTTCAAGGGCCGGTGACGGTGGAGATGTTCAAGGGTGGGCAATCCAATCCCACCTACAAACTCGTCACTCCCTCTGGCACCTATGTCATGCGCTCCAAGCCCGCACCTGTGTCACAACTCTTGCCCTCAGCGCACGCAATCGAGCGTGAATATGCACTGATGAGCGGGCTGGCGGGAACTGCCGTCCCCGTGCCTCGCATGATGTGCATTTGCGAAGATGAATCGGTCATTGGCCGCGCGTTTTACCTGATGGAGTACATGGAGGGCCGCGTCTTGTGGGACCAATCGCTTCCGGGCATGACGCCACAACAGCGCGGAGAAATCTACAACGAAACCAATCGCGTGATGGCGGCCTTGCACTCCGTCGACTTTGCCCGACAAGGCCTGTCAGGGTACGGTAAACCCGGCAACTACTTTGACCGCCAGATCGGGCGTTGGAGTCGCCAATACCTGGCGTCCATTACCCAGCCTATCCCGGAAATGGACCTGCTCATGGAATGGCTCCCCAAGAGCATTCCGGCCATGGCGCGCGACGAATCCATGGTGAGCATTGTTCATGGCGACTTCCGGCTGGACAACCTGGTGTTCGACGCGCAGCGACCAAAGGTCATCGCGGTGCTGGATTGGGAGCTGTCAACCCTGGGACACCCGTTGGCGGACTTCAGCTACCACTGCATGGCATGGCACATCCCCAACGGTGTTTTCCGCGGCATCGGTGGGCTCGACCTTGCCGCCCTGGGCATTCCTTCGGAAGAGGAATACATCCGCCTGTACTGCGAGCGCTCTCAATTGACCACACCAGAGCAACTCAAGCAGGACTGGAACTTCTACATGGCCTACAACATGTTTCGGATGGCCGCTATTTTGCAAGGCATTGCTAAACGTGCACAGTCCGGCACCGCCTCCAGTGCGCAGGCCGAAAGCTCAGGTGCGGGTGCGCGCCCGCTGGCAGAAATGGCCTGGCGCTTTGCGCAGGCATCTTGATGAATTGAGAAAACGCGACCTGAATGATCTGGTCGCTCTGAAATGTTGAAAACCTGCAGCTCAGGTGCAGCGGGTCAGGCGTTCTGGCCGGACCAAAGTTCGTTCAGGTCACTGAACCGCCATTTAGCCGGATCCTCCCGACTCACGATCTTTTCGGTGCCGTTAGGGCGCGACAGATCAATAATCTCCGGAACGATGCGCATGTTCGATTTGGTTGAAAAGAACACTTTGACGCACGGCGTGGTTAAGGACTTATTGCCCTGCTCCACCACCACACCCAAGCGCCCGGAACTCAACTGCACCAAACTACCAATTGGGTAGATGCCCAAGCTTTTCACAAAAGCTTGAAACACCCGCATGTCGAAATGTCCCTTGGCCCATTCCGCCATACGACGCAGCGATTCCGCCGGGTCCCAACCCGCTTTGTAAGGCCTGTTCGAAGTAATCGCGTCATAGACATCGCACACGGCGCCCATCTTGGCGTACAGACTGATCTCTTCGTCTTTGAGGCCCTCGGGGTAACCGGAGCCATCGGTCTTTTCGTGGTGATGCAAACAAACATCCAAGACCATCGGGTCCACGTTCGTACCGGTCAATAAAAGACGGTGGCCTTCCACTGGATGCTGCTTGACGATGTTGAATTCGGCCTCGGTAAGGCGACCGGGTTTGTTTAAAACCTCGGCGGGAATCATCGCCTTGCCCAAATCATGCATCAGCCCCGCGAGCCCCGCCGCGCGGGTTTGCTCCTCATCCAAATTGAGCTGCTTGGACAACGCCACCATCATCGCGCACACGGCTACCGAGTGCATGTATGTGTAGTCATCGGCCGTCTTCAGGCGCGCCAGACTGATCAACGCACCGGGATTGCGGGAGACCGAATCGGTAATCTCTTCCACCAGTTTCTTTGCGCCACCGGTGTCTACCGCCTTGCCCATCCGGGCTTCTTCAAACATCGAAATGACAGCCCGCTTGGCTTGCAAACAAATCTTGGCCGCTTTCTCCAGTTCCTGCGCTGTGGAAACCGGCGTAACGTCTCGGTTCTCGGCAACGACCTGCTCCAAGGCGGCTTCCACCTCTGCATCAGACTCTGCCTCCGATACCGCCGTCCCACCTTCGGCCACGTCAAGACCTTTGGAGCAATCGATCCAGACCTCTTTGATGCTGCTGGTCAGAATGCTCTGGATGTCCTTCGGGTCTGTGATCACGAACCCCGTTCGCCAAAAAGGATGCTCCATCCAGGAGCCGCAAAACTCCTTGAGATGCATCCCGACTTGCAACTGCTGAACCTGTATTTTTTTGAGCATGGAAAGCGAAGGGGTCAATGCAAGTGGCGAGGCTTCCGACCTCCGCCATGGCCGCCATGGTTTCCACCCGATCCGCCCCGCGGCGGCTTGCCAATTTCCAGAGAATGCACCAACGCGTCAAAGCGTTGCGCGAACAATTTGTCGACTTCCGAGACCACACCACTCAACTCGGCCGCATCAAAATGCCGCTCCATCATGTTGATCAGATCCTGCACCAGCAAATCACGCTGAACCTGCATGATGGCCGCAGGATTGGGCCCAACGAACAACATCAGAAAGTCATCACGTGATTCACCGCTTTGCGGTCCATCTTCGCTGTCGAACTCTGCGTCATAAAAGGTTACTTCAATGGCCGCTCCACCATCCGCAATTTCATTGAGGTTCATGCAAACTTCATCTAGCGTCTGGCGGAAATCATCGTCGCCAGCAACGGTCCAACACATTTGCAAGACGTGGTCGCCCGCGTCAAATTTGATGCCGGGTTCGTCTTCATAAGAGCTCAATGCACCGTCTGCCAGAGACTTGCAACCGGCGTATTTCCACAATGGCTTAAGCGACTCCTGGAGCACGTCAAAACCCACATCGGCACGCAGAGGAACCTGACCATGGACATGTATCTCAAAGGGAGTGTTGTAGCGTGCCATGGTGATGAGTGTAATGTTTAGATGGTGCCCGAGACCGGAATCGAACCGGTACGCCCGTTATTCACGAAGCGGCGGATTTTAAGAAAGTAATCTACACAACTCAGCACCATCATCCACAACGTAACCCGTTGATTTCATTAGCTTTCGTTGTGTTCCGTTGTGTTGTAAAAAAGTTGCTACGAGCCCTATTGTGCCCCAATCTACACGCGATTTACACACGGAACACCGGTCTGATAACATTGACCTCAGGGTCGCGACTGTGGCGGAATAGGTAGACGCCCGAGACTTAAAATCTCGTATCCGTAAGGGTGTACCGGTTCGATTCCGGTCAGTCGCACCAACCCTCTGCGAAACCGCTTAACTTTCCCTTTAAGTTCACTTAACTTTCCATGTCTGCCGCTTGCTGATTGCGTAGGCGCAGACAGTGTGCCTCCGCCGCCACTAGGTCGGTGTGGATTGCGAGTAGCAATTTGTTTGCGTATACGCCAAAGCCACCGTGGGTGACTGGCAAGACATGCATCGCAACGTCTTCCTCGGCCCTGCACATGTCCAGCAGTTTCTTGATTGTTTGCATTTCTGACTTTCTCCCGGTGGAGATTTTGACAACGCCGTTTCTTCTATGCATCACCCATTTGGGTGATTCTTGTCGCCAAAAAAGAAAACCCAGCCTTTTTAAAGGGCTGGGTTGTAACCATCTTGCGATGGCCTGCCAGAGAGGTAAGCGCAGGTGGGCGTCAATTCGCCGCAAGCCAAATATACCTATCGCCAATGAATTTTTGCTTAAAACCGTCCACGCGGCTGAGTTACTTACGGGTACGTTAACTGGTCGATTGCTAGTCCTTTTGTACATGTCGTTCATCAATGCAAGCAGGTACAGTGCGTCGAACAACAATTAAAGTGACCGATAAGATTGATGCTGACGGCGATAGAACTTGGACGAGGTGGCGTTGTATGCAAATACGCGGCGGACACCAATTTGCGCGACGTACTCGATGCCATTCGCCAGTATCTGACTCACCCGAACTGCACCGAATTCAAGTACGTGATTCACGATTTCAGTGGCGTGAAATCGTTCACATTTTCAGACGCTGAATTCTCTAGGTTGGCGAGCTATGCCCTCGAACACCGCCAAGAGGGAGATCAGGCACCGCGTTGTGCTATCACGAACGACGATACGGTAAAGCGCGTTCTTGACTTGTACGCTGAGTTGACTGGGCGAGATTGGCAGTACTTCACATCGATGGAATCTGCCTGTAATTGGGCTCGTTCACGCTAATCCGAGCAACCTCCCCACCGCATAAAGAAAAAACCCAGCACTAGGCTGGGTGAACCCTTGCGGGCCGCGTGAAAGGGAGAAGTGACGCGGGGGCTAGGCGCCCACTTGAGATTCTACGCTTTGACTTAGCTTTCAACGTTTGAATCAAACGTATGATCACGCCAAATTTAATTGGCGAGGTGGGAATTGGGATACGTCATAGAACGCACAAGACGAGGTGTGATAAAACGCTTTTCAGGTGTGGTCACCTATGAAGACGTACTGCGGTCTGAGCAAGAAGTTCATTCGGACCCCAACTTCACCTCTATGCGGTATGTCATTTCCGACTACACAAACGCTGAATATTCAGGGATTACCGATAGCCAAAAAGCTGACATAAACGCATTGAGAATTGGTGGGCACCTCACAAACCCGCGTCTGAAATACGCCTTCGTTATCAAAAGTCCGAGCGTTCGTTCTCAAATCGCAAGCGCAGTTGCCCAAGGGGAAATGTTGCACCCCACCGCAACTTTTGACACGATCGAAGAAGCGTCCGACTGGGCTGGTCTGTCTGCAAACTGAAAAGGCCAGACACTCACAGCGGGGCACATTCAGTATCGAACGCAGCACTAGGCCTCGTTAACCCATCTTTCAGCGTCTTTGAATGTCTTGAATATTTCAGTTTTGTAGGCTGAGTGCTTCTTGTATTCATTGACCAAGTAGATGAATACTTCGTTCTGCGAAACCACTGCAACCTTGCTCAACTTTCCGACGCCTTTTTTGTCCCTTGATTTCAGCGCGAAGGTCAAAAGGGACGCGGTGCCACCTTCAAGTTGAACAGCATCTGTGAAGTCGTGGATGACATAACGAACATCCCGGGCTTCAAGCACAGCACCAACCTCATTTATCGCAGTAACCACATCGGTTTGCGTTGCGATACTGGAATAGCGACATTGGATACCACCCGCGATTACAACTAGGTCGAAAGGCAAAACGCACCTCGACTGCACGGGGTCAACCCGTAAATGAAAAGCCCCGACATGCAACACCTAGTTATCTAATTGAACTTGATTTAATTAGGCCGTATACACCATTACTGGACCTTACAAGCTGATCGGATGTGCGTCAGG
>Ga0228698_1001298_pt1 | contig 12649 bp, 18 predicted proteins | sample McNCre117_Aug_MG_FD_178015 | JGI IMG/M metagenome (GOLD analysis project Ga0228698, IMG submission 178015) | Freshwater microbial communities from McNutts Creek, Athens, Georgia, United States - 1-17_Aug_MG | ecosystem: Environmental > Aquatic > Freshwater > Creek | place: USA: Georgia...
TTTAACTGCTATTGCAAACCTACCTAAATATGTGTATAGTTATCCATTATGGATAAGTTATATAGTATAGGAGAGGCTGCTAAATATTTAGGAGTTTCAGTTAGCACATTACGTAGATGGGAAATTGACGGTAAGTTAGTTCCCGAAAGAACTCAAGGACAACAAAGACGTTACCCTATATCTTTGCTAGCTCCTAATTTAACCAAGGTATCCTCTCAAAATTGTTTAACGTTAGCTTATGCTAGGGTTTCAAGTTATGACCAAAAATCAGATTTAGAGAGACAAAAACAATTATTAGAAATGTATTGCGCTTCTAAAGGATGGTCATTTGAGATAGTTTCAGACCTAGGTAGCGGAATGAATTATAATAAGAAAGGTTTAAAGCGTTTAATTAATTCTATTTTAATGGGTGAAATTGGTAGATTAGTTATTACTCACAAAGATAGATTATTAAGGTTTGGAGCAGAATTAATTTTTTCTATATGCGAAATGAAAAACGTAGAAGTAATTATTGTAAATCAAGGAGATGAACCGACTTTTGAAGAAGAATTGGCAAAAGATGTGTTAGAAATTATCACTGTATTTTCAGCAAGACTTTATGGTTCACGTAGTAATAAGAACAAAAAAATAATCGAAAATCTAAAAAACGTTGTAGATGTTGTTAGCGCATAAAATAGAGTTAAAACCAAATAATAAACAAGCTACTTACTTTGCTAAAGGATGCGGTGTGGCTCGTTTTGCTTATAACTGGGCTTTATCAGAATGGAAAAGACAATATCAACAAGAGCAAAAACCTAATGAAGCAAATTTAAGGAAAAAATTCAATTCTATAAAAATAGAAGAGTTTCCTTGGATGTTTGAGGTTACAAAGTCTGCGCCACAGCAGGCAATAAAAGATTTAGGACAAGCGTTTACAAGGTTTTTTAAAAAGAAGTCTAAATACCCTAGATTCAAAAAGAAAGGTAAACACGATAGCTTTAGAGTTGATAATGGTCCGACTACTGTTGGAACTAATGCCGTTCAAATAAAAGATAACAAAATAAAGATACCAAAGCTAGGTTGGGTTAGAATGACCGAGATACTAAGATTTAAAGGACAAATTAAATCACTGGTAGTATCAAGAAAAGCTAACCGCTGGTTTGCTTCGATATCCGTAGAAACTTCTGATATACCGCAATCACGCAAAAACCAAGGTGTTGTAGGTATTGATTTAGGAGTAAAAAGTTTAGCAGTGTTATCCAAAGGCGAAGCCTTTACGGGAGCTAAACCGCATACTCAAAAACTTATGAGATTAAAAAGACTTTCTCGACAATTATCTCGTAAGAAAAAACGTAGTAATAATTTTAAAAAAGCATCTATGAGATTAGCTAAGTTACATCTCGATATTGCTAATATTAGAAAGGATTACTTAAACAAAACAACAACTAATATAGTTCTTAATTACGATAAAATAGGCATTGAAAACTTGAACGTAAAAGGAATGTCTTCAAATCGTAAGTTAGCTAGACATATATTAGACCAGTCTTTTTACGAGTTCAAAAGACAACTAGAATACAAAGCTCAAATGTATGGTTCTGAAATAATCGTTGCCGATAGATTTTTTCCATCAAGTAAGCTTTGTCATATTTGTAATTGGAAGAATGAAAAACTGGAATTAAAAACTAGGAGTTGGGTCTGCGCAGAATGTAATACTCTTCATGATAGAGACTACAATGCAGCTAAAAATTTAGAATTATTATGTACGGTCAGCTCGACCGAAACTAACGCTTGTGGAATGGAAAGCTCTGACTTATCGGTATAGATAAGTGAAACTATGTCATGTTGAAACAAGAATACAACGTTGTGCTTAGCTTTAGATATATATAGTTAGGTATAAGTAGGTTTGTAAGAGCGGTTTAATGGTGCGTAATTTCTGTCTATTGTTTTATATTAATATTTTTTTAATATATTAAAAACTTTTTAACTTACTGCATAGTTTTTACGCTCTAGATTAATTTTTATTGAATTAAATTTAAACTTAGTTTAAACTAAACTAAATTAAAATAATTATTAAAATGCAAGTTTCAACAATACATAAAGCTAAAACTCATTTATCTAATTTAATAAAAAAAGTTGAAGAGGGGGAGGATGTTATTATTTGTAAAGCAGGGAAACCTATTGTTAGATTAATTAAATTTAAAAAATTATTAACACTTCGTAAACCAGGAATTTGTAAGGGTGAAGTTGAAATATCTGACGATTTTGATGTGTTACCTCCTGAATTATTATCTAAATTTTATAATAAAATATAATGGGTTATTTGTTAGATACACATACATTTATTTGGTGGATACAAGATAATTTAAATTTATCTTATAAATCTAAAGAAGTTATTAGTAATCCTAATAATCTTATTTTTGTTAGTTCAGTTAATACTTGGGAGATTACTATTAAAAAATCTTTAGGTAAACTTAAAGTTCCTGATAATCTAGAGAGTATAATATTAAAATGTGGTTTTGAAGTATTACCTATAAATATTAAACATACGTTATATATAGAAAATTTAGATAAATATCATGACGACCCTTTTGACAGACTTTTAATATCTCAAGCTATAATTGAAAATTTAACTTTGATTACTAGAGATGAAAATATTATCAAATATAAAATACCTTATATATTAGCTTAAACAGTTTAAAAATGTTATAATGTAAATTACATATTTATAAATCATGAGTAAAAAAGAACATAAAATTTGGCAAGAAATTAAATATGATGAGTATTTATGTCATGGACATATATTTTCTTTTGAAAAACAATTGAAGTTTCAAGGTAAAATGGTTTTAGATTATATTGTTCATGAAAGTGAAGAGACTTATAAAACTTTTTATGAATTAAATATCAATAACAATTATAATAAGGAAAAAGAAACTATTATTGAGTTTTCATCAACTTACGATAATAAAAATCATCATATTTGGAAATATGATGATCCTTATCTAGATGAAGATTATTTAGAGGCTTTGTTATATGAGCGTGATTTACTTGAAGAAGGTAAATTTATATTACCTTATCAAGATTTTAATAAAATTAAATTATGGACTTAAAATAATTTATTTATCCCTATCATCCCAGAAAGCTTTATCATCACTGTAAGTATTAACATCATCATAAGAATTGTGAAAAGTTTTATCCATATATTTGGGTTTTTTCCATATTAAAGTTAATCCATCTTTACTTATTTTTGAATTTTCATTAATAAATTGACCAACCCCGATAATTGAAATTCTAACCATATTTTTTAAATATCTTATTAATTTCATATAATTGAGAACATGCTGGTTTTTTTGTATATCTCTAAATAGATTGTCTGATTTATCAAATATTTTTTTAGGGTTCATAACGCCCTCACTTATATATTTATCTATTTCGTACATCATTTTTTTATAATTAATCGTGCTGTCATTATTCATATAAAAAATTTCAAAAGATAATCCCTCAAATCTGCGTTTAAGTTTATTAAAATATCTAACCCAAGATTTTTGTTGTTTTAAGGATAGGAATTTAAAACGAAGTGTAAAAATTGGTATTCTTATCAATTCCATAAAATCATCACCGCATTTAATATCTGAATATTGCCAAGTTTTATTATATTCTTTAGAAAATTGTGCAGTTTTTAATATTGATGTTTTTATAAATGGTCTTGGAATAGGTACATTTTCGGGTCTAGTTCTTAAATCATTCATAAATCTATTAATTGGCGGTATTTCATTATAATAATCCGTATCGTTTATGAGATTATCATTATCTAAATACCAACTTACAACATTAGGTTTTACATCGTAACCACGCATCTTTATTGTGGTTTCATCTTTCATATTTTCATAGATATAATCTGCTGAGCCATGAAAACCTAAATTATTACATAAATTTTTAACCTCAAATTTAAAAATACCTGTTACTTCTTCATAAATGTATTTGTTATTTTCATCCTTTATAGCTATTCCGTTTTTATCAACCTTAATTTTTTGAAATTTACCATTGAATAAATCATTATTAGGGAATACTTTACGGATATGGTTTATTACTAAGTCATTAATTTTATTAAATAACTCTTTTATTTTATCTTCTAATAAATCCAACTCTTCTTTTTGTTTTATGGTTTTTATGTGATTTTTACCATAAAACTCAACATAATGATTATATTGATTAAAAGTTTGAGTTAGTAGTTCTCTATCACAACCATAATATACATCATCAATTAACCATCCTTTGCCTTGATGATATTCTATTTTTTTACCATTTTCAGTTATAGGTTTGGTGGACCATTTTTTATATTTAGATAAATCACGATTATTTTTTTTGTAAGCTCTAACAAGAAACGAAGTATCTATCTTATTTCTCATTAAATGTGTAACTTCGTTAAGTTCACAAATTCCTCCGTCTGTAATAGTTTGATAGATATTTAAAGCTTTTTCAGTTAGCCACATTCCACATCTACCCATAGCTGTAATATTAGCAGCTAAAACGATATTGCTATTATCAAAATGGCGAGAAACGTTTATACCATAGATAGTATTGCCGATTAATTTGTATAGATAAGATAAAGACGGATTAATTTTTTTGTTTAAAGCTCTATATTGTATAATATCATTTACTATTAATTTTCCAAAATTTGTAGAATACCAATAATGGCTATACTCACTATCTTCATTATCAATAGTTGAGTGAGGCATAGCATCTGTAAATCTATGTTTACCATTATTATTATGATTATCAATATTGTTATACAAATCAGTTATTGATTTACATTGAAAGTTTTTAGGATAAAAAATAGCTGCTTTTAAATAGGTATTATCTAAAAACTCATTTCTTTGTTTTTTGGTCCATTCAGTATTGATTAAATCTAATTCATCCCAAGTAAGATTAGAGTTGATTAATTCTTTAGTATAAATAGCTGTTGGGGTATTTTCTAAATTCATGATAGACAAAATTTGTTCATTTTGACCCTCATTAATAATTTGATGTTTTATTCTAGTATCTATCCATGAGGGGATTAAATCCTGTTCAATTGTAAATGGTTTATTTTGTTTTGTCTCAACTGCTAATTTATAACCTCTTTTTATCAAATATTTATTATAATATTTAAAAAACTCTCTTAATGTTACTTTATAAGGGTTGAAGTTAAGTATTACAGGACAACCATAATAATAATCAAGACTACTGGCTATTGTTGTATATGCTCCTGATATATCTATGTCGCATAAACTAAAGTTATCTGATGAGTAGTTTATTTCCATTCTATTGTTGTAACATCTACCACCCATTGTTTTACTTAAATATTGTCTTTTTAAACATCCTCCTTGTTTTATTTTCTCTTTAGCATTCTTATAACTTCTTAAATTTGATGCACTTGCAGGTTTTGTAATAATATTAAGTAGTTTTAAACTTTCTTTTGAAAAATCGTTCAACTTTAAATGTTTGAGTAAAACTGCTTTTTGTAAATCATTAACAGTACTACCAGTTGTTAGCATTATTTCAGTAATATAACCGCTTAATTCCAATTCTTTGTAAGCATTGACAAATAGTTCATTCGTTTTTTTGAAAGCATCATAAATACTTAAATCACCAAGAGCATAACGTTTAAATTCTTCTGGTCTTTTAAGCATCGCAAGTAACATATTGTCTTTTAAATCATCCAATAAGTTCTTTTCTGATGTATCCATGTTCAAATTTTCAAGGACAGAATTATAACTAATTTTTCCTTGCATAGCTCCAAGATCAACAAAATCAAAAACTAATCTATAGGTTTCACCATTTATAATAATTAATCTATTAGTATGCCATTTATCACTAAATCCATTAACTCCAAGTCTTCGTTCTTGTTTAATTTTTCTCTTTATAAAAGCTTCTTTTAAATCAGCACCTAATTCATTTTGTAAAATTTTAGGTAAGTCTGCGAGCATGAAGTAAGCATATAATTTGAAAGTACAGGTTTTGTATTTCTTAAATTCTTTATCTTCCAATTCGCTTTTTATTATGTCTATATCAAAACCTTTTAAATTTAAGTAGTCAAAAATATGTCCTTGAGAATTATTACTATAATAAGGATATAAATAATCAGGATTTATTATATTTTTCTCGTAAAAATCTTTTATTTTTGGATTAACTAAAATTTCAGCATCATTATAAAAAATATGTTTTACTTGGGTAGTAAGATGTAAAGTAGGAATTTGTTTAATTTTTTTTAATACTTCTAAATTAATTTTATCTATATCAAGTATGTTTTGAAATTTAGATAATTCATATAAACCACTTAATTGATTTTGTTTAATAAGATAATCTATTCTATCTAATTGAATTAATTGTCTATTATTTAATGTTTTTAATTGTTCAATTGATAGTTTATTTATTTTACCATTATAAGCAGTAAATTCAGTATCAACAATAAGTGGACAAACGATGTTATCTTTTACAAAAATGTTTTCTTCCTGTAATTGTTCTGGTAATATGTGCTTATAATAAGGATATTTATGTGATTTCTTATTATCAAAATAACTGCTTTTTTTATGGTTATAATCTTTTAAAAAGTATTTATTGTCGTTATTTCCAATAAATTTTTCTGTTATATCTAGGGGTGAGTTTTTACGCATTCTCACCTCCAGATTTTTTGGAATTATTATCGTTTAAAGATTTAATATTTTTTTTGTAGTTATTTTCTAATTTTTGAAAGAAAGACTTATGAAATGTGTATACTTCATCATCTTCAATATCAAATAAATTATTTAAATGAGAATTGAGAATGTAATTATTCTCTTGGATTTCTTTGTGTTTTATAGACATTTTTATTCCTCTAATTGATTAAGAGGAGTTAAAAACCTTATGAACTTACAGAAAATTTAATAAATAACTAATCAATTAATATTTTAATAAGAAATATAATTAATATTGAACAAATATTTTTTATTGATATACTAAATATTGTTAATTCTCGCCTTGAAAATATTTTTATGTTATTTATTAATTTAATCATTGGTTTTTTGGTTTCCATTGATTAGTAAGTTCAAAGGGGTTTTAGCTCCTTTGAACAAGTATAAAACATTATTATTTTATATTCCTTATCATTATAACATAAAAATAAAATCAGTGTTTTCTATATCAAAAAAACTCTTTTTTAATAACATCGTTGATTATCCTTTATTATTATTATCTTATTTATTAGAATTAATAATGTTAGTGATGACTGTAAACCATCATTACAAAATCAATCTATTAGCCTTGAGCTTTATGCTGGGGGTTTACTGTTATAAGTGCCTCTGGCATGAAAGCAGTAAGTAGTTGTTTTTTAAATGACTGTTTACAGCCCCTAGCACCTATTTTAATAAGCTAAGAGGTTGATTATGAATAATTATAGATACGATTTTGACTTACACACTCTTCAAGAATTACCAAGTAATGACGCCAGACTATTCCTAGATATCATCGTAAACAAGGCTTTACTTCAAATACAAGCTATTCAATATAAAGAAAATACTGTTTTTGTTATTAGTGAAGAACAATACAAAAAGCTAATAAATATTTGAGGTTTAATATGGCTATAAAAGATCGTTTTATTCCGAAAGAAGAGTTTATGAGGTTACTATTTACTAAAATTGATGGTGTAGATACGCACGAATTGTCAATGTGGCTTAAGTCTCAAACCAATAATGAATGGGTAGTAGTTCCAAAAACTTTTTGTGATTTATTGTTACAATTTATTGAGGGATTTAATAAATATAATTTTCTTGTAATTGAAAAAGAAACATTAGAAACATTTGAGAATTTAAAAAAATATTTATAATAAAAAACGCAAAACAACGTGTGTAAATTAAAAAATCTAATACCACAGGTTTAAACCTGTGGATTTTTATTCTTCTTTCTTAATAGTTATTGTAATATTATTATCTTTACAATATTGCAAATTCTTTATAGCTTCATTTAATTTTTCTGCGATTTCCAATCTTTCTTCTCTGGTTTTTTGCTTTACTTCGGCATGGCTTTCAAGAGGTTTATTATTGTCTATGTTCATTTTTAAACTAATTAACTTAGATATTTGTAACATTTCATCAATATTTATATAGCCGTTATATAAAGAATTTAAACCATTATTAAATATTTCTTCAGATGTTTTATATTTTAAGAAATCAAATTTTATATTATTAATACTTTCATTATCAATAATTTTTGATTTCATAATATCATTTACAATTTTTAAACAACTTATATCATCTTTTGGGATAAATCCTTTATCTAAACGACCATTAATTAATTCATGATGAACAGTATTTACAACTAAAAATTCAATTTCATCTAATAATTTTAATTTATAGTTTTGTTTATCTTCTAAATTCTTTTCTCTATACAGTTCAATCATTGAATTAATATTTAAGATATCTTGAGGTGATTTTTTATTATCTAGTTTTTGAATTAACTCAGTTTTTTGTTCTTCAATAGGTATTTCAAAATTTAAAAGGCAAGTATCATGATGAACTTTATAATAATGTTTATTAGTAAAATTAAATCCTGTCTGTTTATTTAAAACTTCTAATTTTTCTTTAGATTTAATAAGTTTATTTATATCAAACCTTATTTCATCACTAAATTTTTGTTCTTCAAATAGATAACAAACCTTACATTTCTTTTCTTTCATCTTCAAAATTCTTTAATTTTTCTTCACATTATTGAGTTAATTTTATAATAAAATTATTCATAAAACTATTAGCTTCTTCTCTTTCTCTTTGTAATGATTTTCTTCTTTCAAGTAATACTTCATTTGATATTTTTTGATTTTCTTTATTCATAATATTTAATCCTTTAATTTGAATACAAAATAACTATTAACAGTGTTTAAATCATCTGGACTATGACCTAAAATATCAGCAACATAACTTTGATGAGTTTTACGAGTATTTTTATTAAATTCATTAGAAGCTAAAGTCGCATAGATAGCTCTTAAATTTTTAGGTGTAATTACACCCTCAACAAATTTACTAAAATGTACTTTCACTTTAAAACTAAGATCTTTTGAACAAGAATTATGAAAAGCATCAGGATTATTTAAATACTTAGTATATTGTTCTCTAAAAAATCTAAAATGAGTAATAAAATCATAAGTATTCATAAGTATTGGAATAACATAACTATCGTAATATTTATTTTCTTTAGTTTTGAGTTGTCCTTTGAATATTAAATGTTGTGGTGTATGTAATTCAAATTCAGCAGTTGAACCTATTTCAGCAACTCTTCGTCCTGTTATCGCTGCAAATCCAAGTACTTTATCAATAAAATTTTTACTTTGAATTAAAGATATACCTGTTTCAATATAACCTTGAACATCATTTATATATCTTAAGTTATCATGTTCAAATTTTACTTTCTCCCTATAGTCTTTTTTATATTCTAACATTTCTTCATTAGATAATTTTAAAATATCTAAAACTATCTTTTTTAAATCCATTGAAAATTTAGCATCGTTTAAAGCTTTTCTGTAAAGACTATAAGTTTTTTTACGACTACCTATTGTTGAATAATATTTGTCTATATATTCTTTCTCTAATATACAAATATTTTGTATATTACTTTCACTTTCAAGATTTTTTAAAAAATTTTCTATTCTAAGTCCACTCATATAATTAACGTTTTATATTACTAAGAACACTTAAATTATTTTCTTTGTGATATTCATTAATAAAAGATATATCAACATCACTTAAACCCGCCATAACCCTTTTAATAACACTATAATTTTTTTGTTTATATTTATTTTTATTAACCATCAAATATTTATAAACAGATGTTGGACTTATAAATTTTCTTTCTTCAATAGGTAGTTTTTTATAATTATCTACCATTTCAATTAAAGCTTCTAATAATTCACTTTCAGATTTTACAGTGTGTTTATTTTTTTCTTTTACAACACCATCTTTTTTTAATGTTTTATTGATATGTTTTTCAATTATAGGAGTTAATACTTCATCTTTAGTAGTTTTATACTCATCACAAATTTTATTAATTAAATTTAGTGTATTTGGTTTTAAGTTAAGTACATTATCCAATAAATGACTTAAAACCTCTTTATTCTCATTTAAACGATACAATTGTTTGTAATTATTGATTTTTGTTTCTAACTCATCAGTAAGAGATAATGTCCATTGTTTCCTATTTCTTTTATTCATAATATACCTTTTTGTTAATTATAAATATATTATATCAGTTTATAAAATATTTGTCAATATATAAATTATATAAAATTATAAAAAATATTGTAATTAAAACATTAAATATATTATTGACATATAATTTTAATTGTTATAAATTATATATTGTAAATAACATAATGTAAATTACAAATAATTTTATAAATAAAGATTTATTATGAGTGAAAATTACGATGAAGAAACTGGAGAAGTTTACGATTTAGACGAATATGTAAGTTTTGCAAATACTCCCTTAAAAGATGATAAAGGATATATAAAAGCTAAATTAGTAAAAATAGATAGAAAACTTTTAATATCTAGTAAAAAAAGAACTAGTAGAGATTTAGCCGATGATATAACTCAAAAAGCTTTTAAATTCATTTTTGAAGTTGTCGGTACTAAAGAAAATATAACCATGTCTATATTAACAGGTACAAACATAAGACCTGATAAAGTGCATATTAAAGCTAAAGGAAGAGGAAAAACTAAAGAACAACCAGAATATAACAAATTAACTGAATTACTACTTAGATTAAAAGTATTTACTATTGAAGAATTGGAAAAGAGAGATGAGATAGTTTTAAATAAAACCAGTAATTTTATAAAAACTATTAATGAAAAATCTGTTTATATTAAAGCAAAATTAGAAATACAAAATAATGAAACTTCTTTTGAGACCTTAAATATTAAATCTATTGAAGTTATATCAACTTTTTAAATTTTTATATTGTAGTTAAATTAATTATTTTTTATTTACCAAAATACTATATATAATAAATAGATAAATATAATTTATATGACCTTTACTCAATATGATAGAATGAAAAAAATAAATGAGGTTAATATGAAAAAAATCACAAAGTTTAAATTAGCTTTACATGATTATTTACATAATCCTGAAGATATAATAGTAAAAAATTATCTTACCAAATTAATATCTACCTATACAGAAGAAGAAAAAACTAAATTGTATTTAAGAATAAAACAAAATTTAGAACATTTAAATACAACAAATGAAACACTAACTTTCTTAACTGATCAACTGCAAAACAATGATAAATTGAACACAGAAATAGATGTATTAGGAGAATTAAATATAGAATTATAATATGAAAAAATTACATTGTACAAATCCAATAAAAATCGACAATAAAAATTTTAAATGTTTTCCAATAGAAAATATGAATGGAAAAACAGTTTTTACTACTAAAAAAGATCATATAATAATAAAAGACAATAATGATTATTACTATACTGTTAAAACTGAATTAGATTTTTTAAATAACGCTTTAAATAATAGTAAAGTAGATACTGACTCTAATAATAGTGAAAAAATAAATACTAGTGATGATAATGATGAAGGAATGACCTTTTTTAAGGTGATACATATAGAAAATAATATCGAAACAATCAATTTTAGTGAAGAAAACAATATTGTTATAATAACAATTACAGGAGATTTATCAGTAGATAATTTAGATATATTTTAGAACGGCTCTGTCCAATTGATTGTGTAAATTCTCATAAGTTATAATAAGAACAATTATAATTTAAGGAGAATAAAATAAATTTAAACCTAATTCAAGAAAATTAAACCACTTCAATGAATTAAATGAAATAATATTATTTTAATAAACTAACCCCTGCTAATTTAGCCGCTTGTTTTAAGTTGTTATCAAAAGTAGCTAAGTTAGAATTACAACGCAAAGATAACTCTAAATAACAAGCATCATATAAAGTTAAATTATATCTTTCCGCTAGTTCTATTGTTTCAAACCAAGCATTTTTAAAAGTTAATTCATCCATTTTTATAGGTAAATCATTTAAAATATATAAAGCTGTTTGTCTTTGTTCTTTAGTAATCCTTTTACGTCTCTCACTTATTAATAAAACATTTCCTACCTCTAAAGACCATATTGTAGGTACAATAGCCCCTTTTTCCCTTATTTTATCCCTTATATTAAGAGAATTTTTAGAAAATTCATCAGGTATAAACCAAGAAACAGTAACAGAACAATCAAGAATAATAGGCGACATAATTATTTCTTTCCCTCATCTCTATAACTTTTAAACTCTTCCCAATTAAATTTACCTAAATTCATTTCTTTAGCTAAATTATCTAACCTTAAAAAAGCATTGTTTACCCTTTCTAAATTAATAGATTTATCAATAGGAATAATTTTAGCAACAGGTTTACCCCTTTTAGTTATAAAAACTTCTTCACCACCAATCACATCAGTTATAATCTTATTAAAATTAGTTTTAGCCTCAAAACAACCAACAATCTTTTTCATACTATCTCACTTAAAAAACTAGTTATTAAACTAGTTTAAACTAACTTTATAAATTAATCAATAAAGATTAATCTAGTGGATAGAATTTACGCACTAGATTAAAATTTCATGACACAAGGAATTAAAACAATATCTACCATC
>Ga0228698_1001299_pt1 | contig 12639 bp, 9 predicted proteins | sample McNCre117_Aug_MG_FD_178015 | JGI IMG/M metagenome (GOLD analysis project Ga0228698, IMG submission 178015) | Freshwater microbial communities from McNutts Creek, Athens, Georgia, United States - 1-17_Aug_MG | ecosystem: Environmental > Aquatic > Freshwater > Creek | place: USA: Georgia...
GGACGGCGGGCAGGCCACCGAACTTCACCCAGTTCCTGCCGCCGTTGAGGGAGGCAAAGAGCCCGAACTCCGTGCCGGCGTAAAGCAGGCTGGCGTTGACGGGATCCTCACGCACCACGGAGACGTGGGCATTGGCCGGCAGGTCGCCGGAGAGGCGCGTCCATTCCTTGCCGAGCGAAGTGAACTTATAGAGGTAGGGCGCGTTGTCGCCGGCGCGATAGGCGGTGAAGGCGACGTAGGCGCTGCCGGCGTCGAACTGGCTCGGCTCGATGCGCGCGATCCATTTGCCGCGGACCTCGGCGGGGATGGTGTCGGTCAGCTCCTTCCACTGCTTGCCCTCGTTGTCGGTGAACCAGAGGCGGCCGTCGTCGGTGCCGGCGAAGAGGCGGTCGGCCTGCAGCGGCGACTCGGCCAGCGCGTAGACGACCGCGTAGGTCTCGGCGGCGCTGCCGACGGTGGTGGTCTTGTCGGGCTCGTTGCGCGAGAGGTCGGGGCTGATGACCTCGAACTGCTCGCCGTGGTGGGTGAGCTTGAAGACGTGGTTGCCGCCGAGATAGATCGTGTCCTTGTGGTGCCGGCTGCCGAGCAGCGGGGAAGTCCAGTGGAAGCGGAAGGCGGGCGAGCCCTCGGTGGGCTTCGGCTTGGCGCTGTGCTGTTCGCCGGTGCGGGTGTTGATGCGGACGACGTCCCCGCCCTGGGAGTCGGCGTAGATCACGTCGGGATCGTCGCGGTCGAAGACGTTGTAGAAGCCGTCACCGCCGCCGAGGTTGACCCAGTCGGCGTTGCGGATGCCCTCCTTGTTGTAGGTGCGGCTGGGCCCGACCCAGCTGTTGTTGTCCTGCAGGCCGCCGGCGACCCGGTAGGGCGTGCTGCTGTCCACGTCGATGCGGTAGAACTGGCCGGCCGCGATCTTGGTCAGGTGGTCCCAGTTCTTGCAGGCGTCGAAGGACTGGTAGAGTCCGCCGTCGTTGCCGACGAGCACGTGCTGCGAGACGGGGGCCTTGGGTTTCTCGCCGTCCTTGGCCGGCTTGGGCGCCGGCGCGCTGTTGGGCTGGATCGCGAAGGCATGGACATCGACATGGACCTTGCCGAAGAGATCCTCGCGGAAGGTTTTCCCGCCGTCGTCGGACACATAGACGATCCAGCCGAGATCGTAGACGCGCTGGTCGTTGGCCGGGTCGATTTCAATCTTGCTGAAATAGAACGGGCGCGGGTTGAGCGGGTTGACCCGCGTCCAGCTGGTGCCGCCGTCCTCGCTCCGGAAGATGCCACCCTGCTTGCTGTGGTTCTGGTCGATGTCGCTGGTGCCGCCGGCATCGCTCTGGATGACGGCCATGACGACGCCCGGCTTGCTGCGCGCAATCGCGAGGCCGATGCGGCCGGTCTGGGCCGGGAGGCCGTTGGTGAGCTTCTTCCACGTGTTGCCGCCGTCGGTGGATTTGAAGATGCCGCCGGCATCCGCGCCATCCTTGGTGGCGTTGACGCCGTAAAGAAAGGCCCACGGCTTGCGCTGGCGGGCATAGAGCGCGGCGTAGAGGACGTCGGGGTTCGCGGGATCGATCACGAGGCCGGAGGCGCCGGTGACGGCGTCATTGGGCGCGGGCGCGGTGAGGACCGCTTTCCAGGTCTTGCCGCCGTCGGTGGTCTTGTAGACGCCGCGCTCGCCGCCGTCGGCCCAGAGCGAACCGCCGGCCGCGACCCAGACGATGTCGGGATTGGCCGGGTGGACGACGATGTGGCGGATGGTGCGCGAGTCCTTGAGGCCGGCGAACTCGAACTTGCCGCCGCCATCGGTGGACTTGTAGAGGCCGAGGCCCCAGCCGGAGGAGTTGCGGTCGTTGCCCTCGCCGGTGCCGACCCAGACGATGTCGGGGTTGGATGGGGCGATGGCCAGTGCGCCGACGGACTGGCAGGGAATGTCGTCAAAGACCGGCGTGAACGTGACGCCGTTGTTGGTCGTCTTCCACACGCCGCTGGTGCCGAAGCCGACGTAATAGGTCGTGGGGCTCACGGGATCGAAGACGATCTCGGAGATCCGCCCGCCCATCTCGGCGGGGCCGATGGCCCGGGCCTTGAGGCTCTTCAGCTGTGATTCGGTGACAGGTTGGGCGGAAGCGAGGCCGGCGGCCGCGAGGGCGAGCAGCGTGACAAGGGGGCGCGATTTCATGTTGCCGGCAGCACAACCGCTCCGGCGCCGGCCAGCAAACAAAACCGTGGTGGCGGGGCGGAGCCGGGCCCGCGCCCGGCCGCCTCAGGCCTCGGCGGTCGTCGGGTCGATCATCCGGCGGATCGCGGAAACGCGGTTGGCCGGGAAGCCGCCCTGCTTTGCATGTTCGCGGACCAGCGCCTCGTTCGGGGCGATGTAGACGCAATAGATCTTGTCGTCGGTGACGTAGCTCTCGACCCACTGGATCTGGGGCCCGAGGGCCTTGAGCACACTGCAGGATTTCTGCGAGATGGCGTTCAACTGCTGCGCGGTGAGCTGACCGGCGCCGGGGATCTCCCGTTCGATGACATATTTGGGCATGGGGGGCGTGGTTGGGGGTGGCGGGGCGGGAACGGGGGACCAGGCTCAGCGTGAGATGTCGCGCTGCGTGATGACCTTGAAGCCGCGGGTGTTGAGCGCGCTGGCGGCGAGGTCGTTGTCCTCGACGCTGAGCACGAGTGCGGAACGGCCGCGCGGCCGCATGAGGAAGGAGTAGGCGTAGTGGATGTTCACCTCGACGGTGAGCAGGGCGCTGAGCACGGCGCTGAGCTGCGACTCGTTGCTGAACTCGACGGCGATCACCTCGCTCTCGGTGAAGAAGAAATTGTTCGCGGCCATCAGCTCGCGGGCGCGGTCCGGGTCGTCGACGATGAACCGGTCCAGCGCCGTGTCGGTCTGGTCGATGGTGGTCATGGCCATGATGTGGACGTTGTGCTTCGCCAGCAGGGCCACGAGGTCGTGCAGCCGCCCGACGCGGTTCTCGATGAACACGGAGAATTGCTTGACGGGGTCGGCGGCGACCGGTGCGACGGTGTCAGACATGGGCGACGGGTGGCAACGTAGGCCGGCGGGGCGGGGCGGTCAATGCCGCGTAAACGGCGGGCTTGAACGTGCGCCGGGCCGGCGTAGCCTGCCCCGATGCCCCAGGCCGACACCCATGCCCGCACCGCCCGCCGCGCCCAGGAGAGCGCGCGGCTGGTCCTGCGCGGCATCGCGCTGAACGCCGTGCTGGCGGCCGTGAAACTGGCCGGCGGAATCCTCGGGCACACCTACGCGCTGGTTGCCGATGCGGCGGAGTCGATGCTCGACATCCTTTCCTCGACGCTGGTGTGGATGGGTTTCCAGGTGGCCGCGCGGCCGCCGGACGCGGACCACCCCTACGGCCACGGCAAGGCCGAGCCGCTCTCGGGCATGGCCGTGTCGGTCTTCATTTTCGCCATGGCCGGCTGGATCGGCTGGCACGCCGTGCACGAGATCCGCACGCCGCACCAAGGCCCCGCGTGGTGGACCCTGGTCGTGCTGGCCGGAGTCATCGTGACAAAGGCGGTGTTTTCGCGCCGGATGGGAGCCGCGAGCGAGGCGGTGGGCAGCACGGCGCTGGGCATCGAGGCCCTGCACCACTGGTCGGATGCGCTGACCTCGGCGGCGGCGTTCGTCGGCATCAGCATCGCCCTGTGGGGTGGCCCCGGGTGGGAAGCGGCCGACGGCTGGGCGGCGCTGTTTGCCTGCGTCATCATCGCCTTCAACGGCGTGGGCATGTTCCTCAAGGCGCTGGGCGACGTGATGGACACGGCCCTGCCGCAGAACCAGGAGAACGAGGTCCGGGCTCTGGCGCTGGCCGTGCCCGGCGTGCAGGCGCTCGACAAGGTGCGCATGCGCCGCAGCGGGCTCAGCCTGCTGGTCGACATCCAGGTGCGCGTCGACGGCAACCTCTCGGTGCGCGAGGGGCACGACATCGCCCACGCGGTGAAGGACGCTCTTCTGGCCTCCGCCCGGCACGCCATCGACGACGTGACGGTGCACATCGAGCCGGCGCGGAAATGAGCTAGTGAAGCGGCCGGGGGCTGACGACCACGCCGTCGTCATCGCTGTAAACCCAGTGGCCCGGCGTGAAGGTGGCGCCGCCGAAGGTCACCGGCCCGTCGACGGTGCCCGCCAGGGCCTTCGCGCTCTTGCGAGGGTTGGAGCCCAGCGCCTTGATGCCGAGGTCGATCCGCCCCAGCGCCACGGTATCCCGCACGGCGCCATGCAAGATGACGCCGGCCCAGCCGTGCTGGCAGGCCGAAGCCGCGATCATGTCGCCCAGCAGAGCCGTGCGCAGCGAGCCGCCGCCATCCACCACCAGGACCGCGCCGTGCCCGGGCTCGCCGAGCAGCCTCCTGATCAGCGCGTTGTCCTCCAGCGTGCGGATGGTGCGCACGGGACCATGGAAAAACCGCCGCCCGCCAAACTGGCGGAACTGGGTCTCGCAACTGAGGAGCACGTCTCCGTGCTGGTCGATCAGGTCGGCGGTGTGAATGGACATGGGCGTCGTCGAGGCCCCGAGCATGGACGTTCCCGCCGGCCAGTCGAGCCCGGCGCATGCGGCCGCGGCCCGGTCGCTTAATAAAAATTCAGAACAGGTTAAGGTTAGCTTTATGGAAAGGAGCGATAGTGGGTCAGGCTTTTCCCCGCCTCATCCTCAACCCCTGTCCCCGAAGTTTATGAAATCCGCCGTCAAAATCATCTGCGCCCTCCTGCTGGGCGCCACCGTGCTGGCCGCCGCCGAGGCGCCCAAGAAAAACTGGACCGCGCCGGCCCACAAGATCCAGGCCCAGGTGCTGTCCGACGAGATCATGGCCAGCCATCCCGAGCTGATCAGCATCACCTTCCACGGTGTGCCCCCGGGCCTGTCGAAGGTCTACACGATGTTCGCCGGCTCCTACCCGGACCGCATCGGCAACCCGGACGACCCGGATGACGTGATGATCATCGAGCTCGGCATCACCATCCTCGACCCCCGCTGGCACCGGATGAAGGATCCGGCCAAGAAGTTCGTCATGATGATGCCGCTGCGCGACGCCGCCGGCGAGAACTGCGGCCTCCTGGTCGCCGCCTACAAGAACCCCGACTTCTCGCCCAACGGCAGCAACGCCAGGCTCGAGGCCGAGTTTTTCGCCAAGGGCACGAAGCTGCGCGACGAGCTGCAGCAGAAGATCCCGAGTTACGAGGGCCTCTACGCCCCGGCCAAGTAAGCCAACCTCCGCCCGTTTCCCCATGAAACTCAAGCTTGCCGCCCTCGCGGCGCTCACGTGGGCCGGCCTCTCGGCCGCCCCGCAGTTCTACCAGCTGGAATCAGCCCTCACCATCAAGAGCCCGACCAACCCCAGCTGGGACTACCTCACCTACGACACGGCGCGCGACCTCCTCTACATCGCCCGCCGCGACGACGGCGTCCTGATCTATGACGCCAAGGCGAAGAAGATCACGGGCGCCCTCGAGGACTCCGCGGGCGGCAACTCCACCGTCCTCCTCCCGGAGTTCGACCGCGCCTACGTGGTCCGCCAGGACGGCAAGCTGCTGGTTTACCAGCTTTCCACGCTGAAGAAGGCCGGCACCGTCAGCGTCGGCGACAACGCCGACAACGCGTTCTACGATGCCGTCACCAAGCAGCTCATTGTCACGCAGGGTGACAGCAGCCAGGTGACCTTCGTCGACGCCAAGACCGGCGCCGCCACCGGCGTCCTCAAGATCGACAGCGAGAGCATCGAGGGCTGCGTGGCCGACGGCGAAGGCAACTTCTTCACGGCGCTCCGCGACAAGGACAAGGTCATCAAGATCGACGCCCGCAAGCACACGCTCGTCGGCGAGTGGGCCATCGGCAACCACGTGAAGCCGAACAGCGTCGCGTTCGACCCGGCCGGCAAGCGGCTCTTCGTCACCACCCGCGGCCCGAATCCCGCGCTGCTCGTCTACGATCCCGCCGGCAAGATTGTCGCCGAGACGACGATCGGCCTCAACAACGACTCCATCGTCTTCGACCCCGAGACGAAGAAGATCTACACGGCCAACGGCTGGGACGCGACCCTTGTGATCATCGACCAGGTCGACGCCAACACCTACAAGCTGGCGGAAGCCCCCAGCACCCGCCCGTGGGCCCGCACCATGGCGCTGGATCCCAAGACCAAGACGGTCTATCTCGTGACGGCGGAAGGCACCGCCGATCCCGCGAAGCCGATCAAGGCGTCGGTCTCCCCGTTTTATCCCAACAGGTATTTCAAGGACACCTTCACGCTCCTGACCTACACGCGCAAGTAACCCTCCGCCTTACCCATCATGAAAATCCCCGCGCAAAACTCCCTGTCCCGGCTGGCGGTCGCGGCCGCGCTGGCGTTGCTCGCCTCCACCCCGGCCTTCGCGCTGAAATACGCCGCGGTCGAGCACCACCTCAAGGCCGACCCCGCGATCCCCGCCTGGCAGCCCGGCCCGGTCGAGTCCGTGCCCGAGGAGGAGCTCAACCTCGTCGGCGCCGACATCATGGACGAGATCACGCTCGGCTGGGCGAAGCTCTTTCGCCAGGCCTACCCGCGCCTCAGTGTCACGATGGAGGCCCGCGCCTCCGGCAGCGGCGTGCCTGCGCTCACCGCCGGCACCGCGCACCTGGCGCCCGTCGGCCGCGAGGCCCTGCCGAAGGAGCACGACGACTTCGTGAAGAAGTTCGGCTACGAGCCGTTCGCCATCAAGGTGGCCACCGGCAGCCTCGGCTCGCTCGGCAAGACCGCGACCAGCATCGTCCTGGTGGCGAAGAGCAACCCGATCAAGGGCCTCACCTTCAAGCAGCTCGACCAGATCTACTCCAAGTCGCACCACCGCGGCGGCGAGGCGATCACGACCTGGGGCCAGCTCGGCCTCACCGGCGAGTGGGCGGACCGCCCGATCCACCCCTACGGCCTCAAGCCGCCCAACGGCATCGAGCAGTTCTTCAAGTGGAAGGTCCTCAACAACGGCGAGTGGCGCGAGGGCATCCAGAACGTCAAGGGCCAGGGTTTCACCCACGCGTTCACCGTCGCGTCGAACGACATGCACACGCAGCTCGGCGGCCTCACCTACGCGCTGCTCGCCAACGTCACGGACGACGTCCGCGTCGTTCCGCTCGCGGAGAAGGATGGCGACCCGTTCATCGCGCCGACCATCGACACGGTCTACCACCACGTCTATCCGCTCAGCCGCTACGTCTACATCTACGTCAACCGCCCGCCGGGCACCAAGCTCGAGCCCAAGCTCAAGGAGTTCCTGAAGTGCGTGCTGAGCAAGCAGGGCCAGGAGGTGGTCGCCGCCGAGGGCGTCTTCATGCCGCTGCTGCCGGAGGTCGTGAAGGAGGAGCTCGCCAAGCTCGACTGACGTGAAAGTCAGCCTGCCAGTCGCGGCCCTCGCCTTGATGGCGGGGGCTTGTTTTTTGCCGGCGGCGGAGCTGCCCTGCGCCAGCGCGGAGAGCATGGACGGGTTGATGCGGGCCTGGACGGCGGGATTCACGGCGCGCCATCCCGCCACGCCGGCGCACCTCACCCTCCGCGCGAAATACTCGGCCGACTTTGTGGATCCGCTTGCGCGCGGCGAGGTGCGCGTGGCGCCCTTTGCCCGCGAGCTCTTCGCCGCGGAGCAGGCGCGCTTCGCGGAGCTGGCCGGCGGCGGGCCCCGGCTCATCCCGGTCGCCACCGGCAGCCGGGCCACCAAGGGCGGCACGCATGCCATCGTCATCTTCGTGCACGAGAAAAACCCGCTGGCGCGGATCTCCCTCGCGCAGCTCCGCGAGATATTTGCCCGCGACGGCCGGATCACAACCTGGGGGCAGCTTGGCCTGGGCGGGGAGTGGGCCGCGCGGAAGATCGCCCTGCAGGGCATGCGCGTGCGCCGCGAGACCGGCAACCCGCCCGGCATCGTCAATTTCCTCGAGCAGCGCCTGCTCGCCGGCCGGGCCTGGCGCGACGACCTGCATGAATACACCGACGCGCCCGGCGGCGCCCAGTCGCTCGAGCAGATCACGCGGGCGGTCGCGGCCGACGAGGCCGCCATCGGCTACAGCGGGTTTGCCTACGCCGTGCCCGGGGTGAAGGCGCTCGCGCTGGCCGAGACCGACGCCGGCCCGTTCTACGCCGGCACCGAGCCGGAGATCGCGCGGCGCGAGTATCCGCTGGCGCGGACGATTTACCTCGCGACCGGCCCGGCGCCGGACGCGGTGACGCGCGAATTCCTGCAATACGTGCTCAGCGCCGAAGGGCAGGGAGCCATCCCGGCCGATCATCAGGGGTTCCTGCCGCTGACCGGCCCGGCCGCCACCGCGGCCCGGGCGCTGCTCACGACGGTGGATCCCGGGTTGCCCGCCTACCGGCCGCGGCCAGTGGAGGCGCCGCAGGGGGCGCGCTATGTGACTGCCGACGGGGCGCTTGCCGTGGTCGGCTACAACGACATGGAGCAGATGCTCGAGACGCTGGGGACCAGGTTCACCGCGCTGCATCCCGGCATCCGGTTTGCGCTCACGCTCAAGGGCACGCGCACGGCGCCGCCCGCCCTCGCCCGGGGCGAGTCGGCCTTCGCGCCCATGGGCGCGGAATTTTCCCCGGCGCAGCTGGCGGATTACCAGGCGGTGGCAGGCGGCGACCCGCAGCCCTTCCGCGTGGCGCACTGCTCGCTCGACCCCGCGGCGTTGAGCGGGCCGCTGGCCATCATCGTGCACCGCGACAATCCGCTCACGGCGCTGACCCTGGCCGAGGTCGCGGACATTTTCTCGGGGCGGGCGGTGCGCGGGTTGCGGCCTTGCGGCCTGCTGCCGGACACGGCCCTGGGATTGTTCATGCGCCAGCGCGTCCTGGCGGGCGGCGGTTTTGGCGCGGGGTTCAAGGGTTTCCTCCAGTCCCGCGACGTTGTGCAGGCCGTGGCCGCCGATTCGCAGGCCATCGGCTTCACCGCGGCCATGCGCGCCATGCCGGGCGTCAGGATCCTGGCGCTCGCCCCCGGCCCCGGCGCCCCGCCGGTGCCCCTGACCGATGAAACCATCCGGGCCGGGCGCTACCCGCTGGATCGTTTTTTGCTGATTTACACCCGCCGGCCGCTGGAGCCGGTGGTGCGCGAATACCTGAGCTTTGTCCTCTCGCGGGAAGGGCAGGAGGTGATTGCGCGCGGCACGCTGGGTTACCTGCCGTTGAACGCCGTTGAGCTGGCGGAGGAGCGCCGCAAGCTCGATTGAGCCTGAGCGGCCGGCGCCCCGCCGGCCGCACCACAAAGCGCAAGCCATGACCCTATTTTCCAACTGGCGCCACTGGGCTTGCGGGGCCGCCTTTGCCCTCACCGGTCCGCTGCTTGCCGGCACCTGGCCGGCGGCGGCGCCCGGCGCGCAGCCTTGGTGGTTGAACCTGCACTCCTCGACCGTCGTTCAGGCGCTTACCCGCGCCGCGCAGGAACCGCACAGCCTGATCACAACCTATTACCAGGCGGAGTGGGGATGGCAGCCGTCCACCTGGTTTGGTCTCCAGACGGAACTGGAGGGGGGCCAGGTCGTTGGCCAGCGGCAGACGGAGCATCTCGGTGCCAACCTCGGCAGCCAGTGGCGGTTGAACGAAATGCAGGAGGATCCGGACCTGTTCGTGCCGGTTTTATTTCTGACCGGGAGCACTCCCGGCCGGGAGTTGAGCTGGCGGCTGGGCAAGATCAGTCCGGAAAGCTGCTTTGATGACAATCGCGTGGCCCGCGCCAAGCGCACCAAGTTCATTGCGCAGCCGTTTTTCCGGAACCCGGCGGTGGCCACCGCCAGCAAGGGACTCGGCGGCTACTTGCACTGGACCGCTTCGCCGCGGGCCGAACTGGCCCTTTGCGCCAGCGATGCCAACGCGCACGGCACCCTCAGCGGGCTTACTACCTGGCGCGGCGAATGGTTCCGCAGTGCGGAGCTGACGGTGCGGCCCCTGACCCTGCCGGCCCGGGCCGCCGTGCGTCTGCTGGCCTGGGCCACGGAGCGCGGCGGGGTGAGGGATGGTGGCTGGGGCCTGAATGCGGACTGTGAGCTCACCCCCAAGTGGGTGGTCTTTGCGCGTGCCGGCAGCGGCTCGGAGCAGTTTGCGCGCAGTCGCGAGTTTTTCTCGGGCGGCATTGCCTGGGAAGCCCCGTTCGGCCGATCCCGGGATTTTCTTGGGCTGGGGCTGGCGCAGGCGAAAGCGGTGCGGGGTGGCATGCATGCGGAAAACCTGGCCGAGGTCATCTATCGCTGGCAGTTCAACCGGGTCTTCGCCCTTTCACCCGATGTGCAATACATCCGCCATCCGGCGCTTTCCAACGTGGGCAGCGCGTGGGCCTTCGGTCTGCGCTGGTCCATGGCCTACACGCGCTGAGGCTCCGGTTGGAAAGGCGGGCGGCAAACTTGCGCGGCGATTGGGATTTAGCGAACAAGCCGCCGGCGCCGGTGCGGGCCGGTCCTACCTGAAGCGGATTTAAGGTAGGGTTCAGCTTGGTTTTAGCCAACCCCCCTAGGGTTGGCGTGCAGTCTCTTGGATTGCCCGGTGCCCACCGGTGGTCATCTCTACCCTAATACCCGACCCCCACCCATGAACATTCCTGTTGCCTCCGCGGCTCGTCGCGCCGCTTTTGCCCTTGGCTGGGCGCTTTCGGCCACCTTGGCGATCGCCCAGACCGCCCCTGAAACCGCCACGCCGGCCCCCCTCGAGGAGAAGCCCGCCGGCGATGTCGTCCAGCTGGACAAGTTCACGGTCACGACCGCGATCGGCAGCTACCATCAGGAGACCTCCTCAATGGCGTCGAAGATCCCGATGGAACTGAAGGACCTCGCCTCCTCGCTCCAGATCCTGAATGCCACCGCCATCAGCGATCGCAACGCCGTCACCCTGGTGGACGTGTTCGGCTATGTCGTCGGCGCCAACCAGTCGCAGGGCAACATCAACGGCTTCACGTTCCGCGGCTTCCCGAACACGGGCAGCTACACCCAGAACATCCAGTTCGACGGCCTCATGGGCCCCACGCTCAAGAAGGCCGCGACCAGCGCGGTCAACGTGGACAGCATGGAGTTCCTCAAGGGTCCGAACGGCGTGCTTTACGGGCAGATGAACCCCGGCGGCCTGCTGAACATCGTCACCAAGAATCCCAAGGAGAAGGCCGAGACCAACCTGAAGTTCACCGCGGGTTTCTACGCCGGCCAGTTCACCAACCTCGGCGACAAGGTCACCAACACCTTCAGCTTCGACAACACCGGCCCCGTCCTGGGCAGCAAGCACCTCTTCTACCGCCTGGTGGTGGATGCCGGCAGCACGCCGAACTCCCGCCCGGGCAACTGGGGCCGCAACTACTCCGTCTATCCCTCGCTCACCTACAAGTGGAGCGCCGACACCTCCTTCACGGTCAAGATGGAGAGCAGCCAGGACCGCCGCCGCCAGGATGACGGCCAGATGCCCATCTTCACCAGCGTGCCCATCACGGTTGTCCTCGGCGGGGTCTCCACGGTCACCGCGGCCTACGGTGAAAATGCGACCTTCACCACGGCGCCGCACAACACGGTCTACAACGACCACAAGGACGGATCCCTCGACTACGGCCAGGCGATTTCCACGTTCTTCCGCACGACACTGGGCTCCGACTGGCAGTTCCGGCTCCAGTCCCGTTCCGTGTGGCACGTCGACGACGTCCAGGAACTCACCTTCAACAATGCCAACGTCTGGTCGCCCACGGCGCGTTACGCGACCCCGACCTCGCTGGTCCGCCGCCAGTTCAACCACGTCAAGAACGGGCACCGCTACAATTACATCGACGCGAACGCGTTTCGCAGCCTCACGACCGGCCCGATCAAGCACACGGTGATCTTCGGCATCGGCGGCGGCTGGGAATTCTTCGGCAACAAGCGCCTCGCCTTCGGCCCGAACCAGACCCTCGCGCAGGCCATCACCCTCATCAACCCGATCCTCGACCAGGTCCCGTATGTGGCCGAGGGTACCGGCGCCACCGACCAGGCCACGGACCAGACGGCGCTGGGCGAATATTTCTCCGACCAGATGGTCTGGGGTAAAATCCATGTCTCGGCGGGCATCCGCCACGACCACCAGACGGTGGAAGTCGTCGACAAGGTGAAGGCCACCGTCGGCGATACCAGCCTCGACGCCTACACCAAGCAGGCGGGCGTGGTCTATGACGTGACCCCCACGGTTTCGGCCTATGCCAGCTACAGCCAGTCGATCAAGCCGCAGACCAACATCGCCTACGATATCAACGGCAACACCGGTTTCCCGCCGGAAACCGGCCTGCAGCACGAGGGCGGCGTGAAGTTCGAGACCACGGACAAGAAGCTGAACCTGACCCTGGCCGCCTATGAGATCACCCGCACGAACGTCGTGGTCCCGACCGGCCAGAATTTCACGGTCGCGACCGGTTCGGCCGCGGTCGGCGCCGCCATCTCCCGCCTCGACGGCGAGCAGAAGAGCACCGGCTTCGAGGCCGAGGTGCGCTGGCAGCCAGCGCCGAACTGGCAGTTGCAGGCCGGCGGCGCCATCTCCAAGGCGCGCATCACCGCCTCCGAGAAGAACCCGGATTCCGTCGGCAAGGACCTGATCAACGCCCCGCGCAAGACCGCCAACTTCTGGACCCGCTACAATTTTCCCACCGGGAAACTGAAGGGCCTC